>Ga0194120_10003061_pt1 | contig 27833 bp, 21 predicted proteins | sample TA2MahCa65mmetaG_FD_148642 | JGI IMG/M metagenome (GOLD analysis project Ga0194120, IMG submission 148642) | Freshwater microbial communities from Lake Tanganyika, Tanzania - TA2015019 Mahale Deep Cast 65m | ecosystem: Environmental > Aquatic > Freshwater > Lake | place: Tanzania: Lake... | reverse complement strand
AGCGCGCCGATGCTGCTGCAGGAAACCCTGCTGTTCCCGTACCTCAGCGGGGCCGAGTTCATGCACCGGTTCAAGGGGGCCAAGACGGGCAAGCCTCCCTGGCAGCCGATCCCGGTGAGCACGGAGCAGGTGCTGCACTTTGAGAAGTATCAGGCTGGCGAGCAGCCGGTGAAGGTCGAGTTGCCGACGCTGCTGGCAGGGACGAAGGTGTACGAGAACAACCTGGGCGAGTTCGAGACGCGCCTGTTTCTCTTCCAGGCGCTGCAGGATCTTGGGACGTCGGCCCGCTCGGCCGCCGGATGGGGTGGTGACCGCTACGTCGTCGCGAACCTCGCCGGCGGCGCGGGCATCGTGTGGGTGACCGTGTGGGACACGCCAATCGATGGCGGCGAGTTCCGCGACGCGGCGCAGCGCGCGGCGCAGCGCCGCCTGGGCGTGGCCGGCACCGGCAGCGCCGAGGTGCGGCGGTTTGAGGGGAAGGGACGCGTGGTTGAGATCTCGGCGACGACGGTGCAGGGGAAGGCAGCTATCATCTGGACCGACGTGCCTGCAGGGAACGGCACGCGGCTCATCGACGCCGCCAAGGTGCGGCTGACCGGGCAGTAGGAGGACGGCGATGCGAACACGATGGGGACGGCACCGCGCACCGCGCGCGATCGCGCTGATGCTGGCGCTCGCCGGCACCGGGTGCATCGAATGGAAGTAGACCACCGCGGCGCCGGAGGAATCGGTGAAGCGGTTCATCTCGCTGGTGCAGACACTCGACGGCACTCGCACCGCGACCCTCGTGGACCGCGCCGCGCCAACGCCGGGCGGCGGCGCCGCGGTGAGCGCGGTGCTCCCGAGCCAGGTGCTCCGCGGCGGCACCGTGCAGACGACGATCACGTCCGCGTCGCCCTTCAGCCGCGTGGTGTTCGCCGTGCCCGGCAACACCGATCACTGGGAACTCGCGCTCGGCACGCCGACGACGAGCGTCACGGTCCTGATGGTCATCGCGGTCGAGGTGCCCAAGACGGTCTTCCAGCTCGACCTCGCCGGCGGCGGGGCGAGCAACACCGGGACGTACCAGTCGTCAAACCTCGGCGTGATCTTTGTGGGCACGGGCGAGATCCAGACGAACGTCACGTGGAACTCCAGGGCGGACGTGGACCTCCACCTGATTGACCCGACGGGCAAGGAGATCTACTACGCGTCGCGCAACTCGCCGACCGGCGGCCAGCTCGACCTCGACTCCAACGCGGGCTGTGCGACCGACGGCCCGCGCGCGGAGAACATCTTCTGGGGCGATGGGATCATCGTACCGCGCGGTGAGTACATCCTGCGCGTGGACTACTGGTCGAGCTGCGGTGAGCCCTCGACCGACTACACGGTGACCATCAACCTGCGCGGCCTGCCGCCGAAGATCTTCACCGGAACACTCACCGGCACCGGCTCGCGTGCCGGGGCGGGGGCGGGGAAGACGATCGCGGTGTTTACTTACTGAAGAGAACGACAGAGAACGACAGAGAACGACAGAGAACGACAGAGAACGACAGAGAACGACAGAGAACGACAGAAGCGGCTGGCGTCGGTGAATCCACCGAGCCAGCCGTTCTTCGTTTCGCGCTGTCGTGGAACGTCGTGTTCTGCGGTTCTCTGTGGTACTCTGTCGTCTTCTGTCGTCTTCTGTCGTCTTCTGTCGTCTTCTGTCGTCTTCTGTCGTTCTCTGTCGTTTTCTGTCGTTCTCTGTCGTTCTCTGTCGTTTTCTGTCGTTCTCTGTCGTTCTCTTAGTTGACCGCCCTTCCCACCACCCACGTCACTCCCCCAATCACGGCGCCCAGCACGTAGCCGAGCCGCACGATCAGGTTGAGCTCGCGTTGTGTCACGTTGCGCACGATTTCCTCCATGCGCTGCGTGCTAAAGCCAAGGACCTTGCGCTCGACCACGCCGTGGACGTCGAGGGTGGCCACCCATCCGGGGATCTGCTGCATCAGCCAGGCCCACAGCACAGGCGCCGCGCGGTGGGCGAGTGCCGTGCTCGCGTCGGGGGGAAGGAAGCGCGAGAGCTGGCCGATGGGCTTGTCGAGCAGCGCGCGCGCCGCGCCTGATGCGGCCTCGCTCCCCAGCTCGCGCGCCCGCGTCGAGCGCGCCGCGTCGATGATCCACCCCGCCACCACCTGATCCTGCAGGGGGGCGAGCACGTCGCCCCACGTGCGCGTCTCGGCACGCTGGAGCGCGTCGGCCACCGCGCGCTCGACGAACTGCTGGGTGCGCTCGGTGCCGGCCACGCGGAACAGGAAGTCGCCGAGCTTCGCGCGGATCGGGCGCCCTTCCTGCGTGCGCCCCTCCTCGAGCAGCTCCGTGGCCAGCAGCGCGGCCTGCGCGGCCAGCTCGACGCGGCGCTCTGGCGTCAGGAGCAGGCCGAGCTCGATCGGCGCCAGCTCGGCGCGGGCCCGCTGCACGAACGCGAGCACCTGCTCCTCGAACGCCGGGGTGTCCGCGTGCGCGGCCAGCACGCGCGCCAGTTGCGGCCCCAGCACGTCGAGCGCGCGCTCCACGTCGGGCAGCACCGCCTCGGGGAGCAGGGTGCGCAGCGACGGCCAGTCGCGTTCGAGGAGCCGCGCCGTGAACTCGGCGAGCCGCGCATCTACCGTGTCGCGCAGACCGTCCTTCTGCAGGGCCGCGCCAATGTCCTCGGGGGTCAGCAGGCGCTCCCCCACCACGCGTCCGATGGACTTCGCCAACCGCTCCTTGTTCTTCGGGATCGCGCCCTGCAGGCCGAAGCGGCGGTCGTACGGGTGGAAGAGCATCCAGACCGCCACGGCGTTCGTGACGCCGCCGGCGATCGTGCCGACCGCGACGTTCACCAGGAAGCTGCCGAGCGGGCTGCTCAGATCCATGTCGGTATTACGCGCGGGGGCGCCGTGGAGGTTCAATCCGGGCGCGCACGGTCACGTGAGCGTCCCCCGGCGCGCGGTCACGCGAGTGCCCACCGGCGGCGCGCGGCGCGCACGAGTGGATCGAGCGGCGCGCGCTTGGGCCGCAGGAGCGTCCCGCGGCACGCGCGCGCGCCGCACTGGCATGGGAAGCGCCGCTTGCGAGCGGCCGTGTGGGGATCGTCGAGTTCGATGGCGTAGTCGTAGCCCAGTTCCTCCCCGGGGGCGATGGCGCGCAGGCTAACGATCCACATATGGTCGCCCGCGGGCATCGGCTCGCAGTTCGGCGCGCACGCGTGGTTGATCAGCCGCGCGTCGTTTCCCCCGACGTTGGCGTCAATGACGCGATCTTCGTCGAGCTGCAACAAGTAGGTGTGCTCCGGCTCCTCGTGCCCGTCCGGCGCCGTCGGATACCGCCGCTCGCCCTCGGCGTGCGAAATCAGTTCGCCCGTGTACTCGATGATTCGCGTGCCGGCCGCGATCGGCTTCACGGCAAACACACCTAGCCCGTGACGTGCAGAGCGCCGTCGGCGGTACTGCGCCGGCGACGCAAGTGGAAGCTCACTCACGCATCGCGGAACGGCAGGCGCGCGCCGCGCGCCCCGGGTCGTGCGTGCCATCGCCGTCAGCGCGGCGCGTCGGGCGCGGCAGGCGGCTCCTTCGACGTTCCACCGTCCACCGTCCACCGTCCACCGTCAGCCGTCTTCCGTCCACCCTCCACCGTCAACCGTCCCTCTTCGAACAGCGGCAAATCGTCCGCGAAACCCAGCGGCGCCGCCGGCAGCAGCAGCTTCTCGATCGCCTCATCCATCGTGTGCACAAACGAGAACCGGACCTGCGTGCGCACCTCATCGGGCAGTTCGCGCAGGTCCTTCTCGTTCGCGGCGGGGAGCACCACCTCGCGCAGGCCGCTGCGATACGCGGCGAGGATCTTTTCCTTCACACCGCCCACCTCGATCACCTTGCCGCGCAGCGTCACCTCGCCCGTCACGGCCACGTCGCGCCGCACGGCGCGACGGCTCATCACGCTCGCGATGGCGAGCGTCACGGCCACGCCCGCGCTCGGTCCGTCCTTAGGCACCGAGCCCGCCGGGAAATGGATGTGCAGGTCGGAGTGCTTGAGCTCCGGGTCGCCGAGGCGCAGGGTGCGCGCGCGTGAGCGCACGTAGGAGCACGCGGCGTCCACCGACTCGCGCATCACGTCGCCGAGTTGTCCGGTGACGAGCAAGCGTCCGCTCCCCGACATCAGCAGCGCCTCGATCGTCATCAGCTCGCCGCCGGTCGCGGTCCACGCGAGCCCGGTCACCGCGCCCACCTCCGGCGCTTGCTCCGCCGCTTCCGCGGCGTAGCGCGGCGGTCCCAGCAGCTCCTCGATGCGCGTCTGGTCCACCACCCAAGCTCCCACCTCGCCATCCGCCTTCCGGCGCGCCCGCTTGCGCATGATCGCCGACAGGTTGCGCTCGAAGTTGCGCAGCCCCGCCTCGCGCGCGTAGCGACTGGCCAGGAAGCCGAGTGCCTCGTCGGTGAACTGCAGGTCGAGGTCGGAGATGCCGTGCTCCTCGAGCAGGCGCGGCAACAGGTAACGCCAGGCGATCTCGACCTTCTCCTCGATGGTGTACCCCGCGATGCGGATCACCTCGAGGCGGTCGCGCAGCGCCGCCGGGATGTCGAACAGGTTGTTCGCTGTCGCGATGAATAGCACCGACGAGAGATCGACGGGCAGGTTCAGGAAGTGGTCCACGAACGTCGCGTTCTGCGACGGGTCGAGCACCTCGAGCATCGCGGCGGCGGGATCGCCTGTCGGGCCGCCCGCGGCCATCTTGTCGATCTCGTCGATGAGAAAGACCGGGTCGCTCACGCCCACGCGGCGCAGGGCCTGCACGAGCAGCCCCGGCAGCGAGCCCACGTATGTGCGCCGGTGCCCGCGGATCTCGGCTTCGTCGCGCACGCCGCCGACTGAGATGCGATAGAACTTGCGCCCGATCGCGGCGGCGATGGCCTCGCCCAGCGAGGTCTTGCCCGTTCCCGGCGGCCCGACGAAGCAGAGGATCGGGCCGGGGGCGTGGCCGCCGCGCAGTTTGTGCACGGCCAGATGTTCGAGAATGCGATCCTTGGCCTCGCGGAGCCCCCAGTGCCGGCGGTCGAGCGCTTCCTCCACGCGGTCGAGCACGATGTCCGCCGCCCCCTCGGTGCGCCCCCACGGCAGGGCGAGCACCCACTCGAGGTAGTTGCGCAGCACCTGATACTCGCTCGACGCGCTCGAGAGCCCGCGCAGGCGCGCCGCCTCGCGCCGCGCCTCGGTGGCGACCGTCGGTGGGAGCGTCGCCTCCTCGATCTGCCGCAGCAGCTCGCCCACCTCGCTGTCCTGTGCGTCGCCCTCGCCGAGTTCCGCTTGGATGGCGCGCAGCTGCTGGCGCAGGAAGAACTCGCGATGGTGCCGCTCGATGTTCGCGTCGGTCTGCACGCGCACGTCCTCGAGCACCGCGGAGCGCGCCAGCTCCTTCTCGAGTCGCGCGAGCACGAACGCCACGCGATCGGAGACGTCGAGGCGCTGCAGCACCTCGTCTTTGTCGGCGGCGCGGAACGGCCCTCGCGAGGCGACGACGTCGGCCGCGTACCCGGGCGCCGCGGCATTCAGGCGCACCAGCGCCGATAGCTCCGGCGGCGTGACATCGCTCGTCTCGATCAATCGGTCCGCCGCGTCGGCGAGCTGGACGAGCAGCATCCGCAATCCCGGGACGTCTGCTGCCCCTTCGGTGACAGACTCCGCCTCGGCGTACGTGACCGCGCCGCGGCGCTCCAGCTCCCCGATGCGCACCCGCGCCAGCCCCTCGAGCGTAACCTGCAGCGTGTCGCCGGGGACGGCGGTCCGCGCGACCACGCGCGAGAGGACGCCGATGCGTCCGGTGAGGCCGACGGCATCGCCGCCTGCGCCGCGCAGCGGCGCGACGGCGACGATCACCTCGAGGTCATGCTCCGGGTGCGCCTTGAGCAGCGCCACGTTCTCCGGCGCGCCCATCTGCACCGCCACGGTGCCGCGGGGGAAGACGGCCGTGGACCGCAGCACGAGCAGCGGCCGTTCGATGCGGGCGGTATCGGCGATGGAGGACGGCCCGGGCGCGGTCACGGGTACTAAGGTAGCAATTGCGCAATTTCGCGAAAGGCCGAGGGGACGGGGAGCGGGAACTGCGCTCGCGGCGCGACGGCAACTACAACTGCTTCACCACGGAGACACGGAGGTCACGGAGAACGGCAACTACAAGACCTTGGGGTAACGACAGCGCGCCGCGCACGCATTTGCGTGGCGCTCGCAGTGCGCCCAAGAAGTTGCTGTTGTAGTTCTCCGTGCCCTCCGTGATCTCCGTGGTAACAGCAGTTCTCCGTGTCTCTGTGGTGAGTCTGTTCCCCGCCACGCCAAATCCCGCCCCCTCCCCGTTATCTTCCACGGATGTTCCAGGAACTCTCCGACAAACTTGAGAACGCCTTTGCCAAGCTGCGCGGGCGCGGCGTCCTCACCGAAGCCGACATCAAGGACGGACTGCGCGAGGTTCGCCGCGTCCTCCTCGAAGCCGATGTGAACTTCCAGCTCACGCGCGAGTTCCTCGAGCGCGTCGAGAAGAAGGCCGTCGGCGTTTCGCAGATCCGCACCGTCTCGCCCGCCCAGCAGCTCGTGAAGATCGTCTACGACGAGCTCACGGCGATGCTCGGCGAGCGCAAGGAAGGGCTCAAGCTGTCGTCGGTGCCGCCCACGGTGGTGCTGATGGTCGGCCTGCAGGGCTCCGGCAAGACGACCACCGCCGCCAAGCTGGCCCGTCGCCTCAAGGGTGAAGGGCGCCAGGTGCGCCTCATCGCCGCCGACGTGTACCGCCCCGCGGCCATCGACCAGCTCGAGACGCTCGGCAAGGACCTCGACATCCCCGTCTTCGCCGACCGCTCCACGACCGACGTCGTGAAGATCGCCCGCGCCGGCCTCGACATCTCGCGCCGCGAGCGCGACCGCGTGGTGCTCATCGACACCGCCGGCCGCCTGCAGATTGACGAGGAGATGATGGATGAGCTGCGCCGCCTCAAGGAGGCGGTGCGCCCCGACGAGATCCTCCTCGTCGCCGACGGCATGACCGGCCAGGACGCGGTGAAGATCGCGCAGGGTTTCGACGGCGCGCTCGGCGTCACCGGCGTGATCCTCACCAAGATGGACGGCGACGCGCGCGGCGGCGCCGCGCTCAGCATCTACGGCGTCACCAAGAAGCCCATCAAGTACATCGGCGTCGGCGAGAAGAGCGACGCGCTCGAGGAGTTCCACCCCGACCGTATGGCCGGGCGCATCCTCCAGCAAGGCGACGTGCTCACGCTCGTCGAGAAGGCGCAGGGGGCGATCGACGCCGAGGAGGCCAAGCGCCTCGACAAGAAGGTGCGCAAGGAAGGGATGGACCTCGGCGACTTCCTCGCCGCCATGAAGCAGATCCAGAAGCTCGGGCCGATGGAGGGGATCCTCAAGCTCCTCCCGGGCGTGAACGCGAAGATGCTCAAGCAGGTCAACACCGATCCCAAGCGGATGAAGCACCTCGAGGCGATCGTGCTGAGCATGACCGCCGAGGAGCGCAAGCAGCCGGATATCCTCAACGGCTCCCGTCGCGCGCGCATCGCCAAGGGCAGCGGCCGCCCGATCAGCGAGGTCAACAAGCTGCTCGAGCAGTTCCGCGGGATGCAGAAGATGATGAAGGCGATGAAGGGTGGGGGGAGGATGCCATTCCCTGGGATGCGATAGAGGATTTGGACCTAGGATTTCGATTTAGGATTGCGACATAGGAATCGGATCGGCGATGGTCCCATCGCCAGTCCCTTTCATTGATCGGAATCCTGAATCGCAATCCTCGGTCCAAATCCTCAATCGTTAGGGTACCTTGAGTCCCACCCAAGCGTCGGCTATCTTACTAGGCTCGCTGCTACCGCCGGTCTCAGACCGGCCCCGGGTGCGGTCCGGACTTTCCGGCCCCGCGATGAGCCCGGCGGCGGCGACTCACCGCACTCTCTGGAGCGCATCCGATGGCCGTTTCCATTCGTCTTCGCCGCGCGGGCCGCAAGAAGGCCCCCATGTACCGCATCGTCGTCGCCGACTCGCGCATGCCGCGTGACGGCAAGTTCATCGAAGTCCTCGGCCAGTATCAGCCGCGCACCGGCGAGAAGGCGGTGACCCTCAACGTCGAGCGCGCCAACTACTGGCTCGACAACGGCGCCCAGCCGTCGGACACCGTCCGGTCGCTGCTGCGCAAGGCCGGCGTGCTCAAGGCGCGTCACGAGCAGCGCCTCGCGGCGAAGCTCAGCGCCGCCGCGGTCCCCGTCTCGGAGACCAGCGAGTAAGCAGGTGACGAGCGGCCCCACCGCCGTCGTCGGGCGCGTTCGCCGCGCGCACGGCATCAAGGGCGAGATGGTGGTGGCCCTGCAGACAGACGCGCCGGACGCGGTCTTCGCGCCCGGCGCGCGCGTTTTCGTGGGCACCCCAGACGACGAACTGGCCCCCGATCCCAAGACCGGTGCCCTGCGTGAGTTCGTCGTCGCCACCGCGCGCGACTTCCAGGACGGCCTGCTCGTGCGCTTTGAGGGGATCGCCGACCGCACCGCCGCCGAGCGCTGGCGCGGCATCTCCCTGCACGTGCCGATGGACGAGCTCGAGCCGCCGGCCGAGGGCGAGCTCTGGGTGCACGAACTGCCCGGCATGCGCGCGCTCGACCCGAAGGGCGTGGTCCTCGGCGACGTACGCAGCTCCTATGAGTTGCCGCAGGGGCTCGTCCTCGAGATTGAGACGCCGCGCGGCCTGCGCGACGTGCCGTTCAACGACGCATTCGTCGTGGGCTTCGATCGCGAGCGGCGCGAGATCACGCTCGACGTCCCCGCGGGCCTGCTCGAGTGAAGATCAACATCGTCACCATCTTCCCGGAGTTCTTCGCCGGGCCGCTGTCGCTGAGCATCCCGCGTCAGGCGCTCGAGGCGGGGAGCGTCTCGTTCAACGTCGTGGATCTGCGCGACTACACCCACGACCGGCACCGCACGGTGGACGACTACCCGTACGGCGGCGGCGCCGGGATGGTGATGAAGCCCGAGCCGTTCTTCGAGTGCGTCGAGGCGCTCTCCGCCAAGCCGCCGATCGTCCTGCTCTCCCCGCGCGGCAAGGTGTTCACGCACGACGACGCCGAGCGGTTTGCGGCGCTCGATGAACTGACGCTGCTTTGCGGTCACTACAAGGACGTGGACCAGCGTGTCGCCGAACACCTCGCCACGGAAGAAATGTCCGTCGGCGACTTCGTCCTCTCAGGCGGAGAACCCGCGGCGCTGTGCATCGTGGATGCTGTGGTGCGCCTTCTCCCTGGCGCGATGAGCGACCACGACAGCGCGCGCACCGACTCATTCTACGGGCGCGGGCTCTCCGCGCCGAGCTACACGCGGCCGCCTGAGTTCCGCGGGCACCAGGTGCCGGATGTCCTGCTCAGCGGGCATCATGCGGAGATTGAGAAGTGGAGACGGCTGGAGGGGGAGCGGCTGACGCGCGAGCGGAGAGGGGAAGGCAGCTAGGCTGATGGAACGAGGAGGGGGTAGAGGCGAAACGCTGTGGAACGGGGAGGAGGTAGAGGCGAAGGGACGGGGGCTGAGGATCGGAACGAGGTACGCGTCCCCCGTCCCGCCTCTCAGCCCCCGTCCCTTCGCCTCTACCTCCTCCCCGTTCCGTGCTTTTCCGCCTAACCCCAAGCAATTGCACAGCTTGACCTTACGCCTGCAAGCGGATAGCTTTGAAGGCTCGACTATCCGCCAACCATCGCAGGACAGCTCCCATGCATCCCTTCATCGAAACCCAGAAAGAGTGGCTCAAGGACGTTCCCCCCTTCCGCGCGGGCGACACCGTGCGGGTGAACGTCAAGGTGAAGGAAGGCGACAAGGAGCGCGTGCAGGCCTTTGAGGGCGTGGTCATCGCCAGGAAGGGTGCCGGCGTGAGCGCCACCTTCACGGTGCGCAAGATCAGCAACGGCGTGGGCGTGGAGCGCATCTTCCCGCTGCACTCGCCGATGCTCGAGGGGATCAGCGTCGTGCGCCGCGGCCGCGTGCGCCGCGCCAAGCTGTTCTACCTCCGCGAGCTGACCGGCAAGGCGACCCGCATCCGCGAGAAGAAGGTGCGTGTGTCGGTGCCGGTGACGGGCACGGCGGAGGAGGCGTAAGTCGAGTGGCGCGGTGGAGCGCGGTGGAGCGCTCGCTGCGCGCCGAAGGCGCCCGGCTCATCGCCGGAGTGGACGAAGTCGGACGGGGCCCGCTTGCGGGTCCCGTTTTCGCTTGTGCGGTGATCATGCCGCCGGGGGCGCGGGCGATACCGGGCGTTGAGGATTCGAAGAAGCTCACTCCCGCCGAGCGGGAGCGGCTGGCCGCGCTGATCGCGGCGCGCGCCGTGAGCGTCGCGCTTGGCGCGGCGAGCGTGCGCGAGATCGCCGCGCTCAACATCTACCACGCCACGGCGCTGGCGATGCGCCGCGCGCTGGTCCGGCTGGCCGAGCGGCCCGATGCCGTCCTTGTGGACGGCAAGCCCATCAAGACGCTAGGCGTGCCGCACCGCGCCTTCATCGGCGGCGATGCGCGGGTCTACTCGATTGCCTGTGCCAGCATCGTGGCGAAGGTGGCGCGCGACCGGCTGATGCGGGCGTTGGCCCGGCGGCACCCGGGGTACGCCTGGGAGGCGAACGCGGGGTATGGGACGCCGGCGCACATCGCGGGGCTGAGGCGACTGGGGATGACAGCCCATCACAGGGCCAAGTTCTGTGAGGGGATTGTGGGGGACGAGGGGTAGAGGCGCAACGCTGTGGAACGGGGAGGGGGTAGAGGCGAAGGGACGGGGGCTGAGAGGCGGAACGGGGAATGCGTCCCTCGTTCCTCACCTCGGACCCCGTCCCCTCGCCCCTACCCCCTCCCCGTTCCGTTGTCGAGTTACCGTCTCTCCCCTCACTCGTCCCAGAGTAGCGCGATTCCCCGCCAGTTCTTGACGGGGTCTTTCGGGAGCCGTAGCTTCTTGGCTCCCGGTCCGATCACCACTATATGAGTGGCTGGCCGGTCTGGGCGCTGCGGAATGGACGGACGGAGTGGGCAAACTGCGACCCCAATTGGGGTTGCGAGTTGCCTGCCCCGTCGTCATATTCCACGAGATTGGCCAGCAGTGTGTTTTGCCTTGCCAGCACGACTTACCGTGGATGGAGGCGTGGCAGGTGCGCAAGGGCAGTGATTTCGCGGTGTTTTTTTCTTTTTGCAGTGCTACTTCCACTGGGGGTTCCATGAACTTCTCTCGTAAGACGATTCTCGTCGTTGGCGCCGCGCTGCTCGCGGCGTGCGGCGACAAGGTGACGGTGCAGGAGTACACGCCGCCTGCCGTTACCGCGAAGGTGAACTTTGTTGAAGTGACGCCGGCGGCTGTCACGGTCAACACGGGTGCTTCGGTCACGTTCACGGCTGCCGTGAACGCGGACGCGGGCCTCGCCACGACGGTGACGTGGACGGCTTCGGCCGGCACGATCACGACGGCGGGTGTCTGGACGGCGCCGGCCACGGCCAACCCGGGCGTCGCGATCTGCGCGACCTCGACGGTTGACACGGGCAAGAAGGGCTGCGCGCAGGCCGTCGTGACGGCGGCTGCCGCGGTGATCCCGGCGACGGTGTCGATCAACTCGATCACCGCCTCGGGCAACCTGAACACGACGGTCAACCCGGCTGCGGTCGCCGGCGCGATCGACGTGACGGTCAACGTCAACCCGGGCAACCAGACGATCAGCAAGGTCGAAGTGCTGTTCGGCGGCGTTGTCGCGTACACGCAGAGCTTCACCGCGGCCCAGGCTGCGGCGCTTCGCTATGCGGCCGACGAGGCTGCGGCGGCGCAGACGACGTTCCCGCAGGTTATTGCGTCGATCAATACCGCGGCGTTCAACGCCACGACGGGTGCCGCGACGTGGCTTAACGGCGCCACGATGCTTCAGGCCCGCCTCTTCACCACGGCCAGCGGCACCTCGCAGGCCGCCAGCGCCTCGGTCGCGCAGACCCTGACCCTGGCCAACGTCAACAACTTTGCGGTAACGACGACCGTCGGCGGCACGACCACGACGGCCAACAACGCCGGTGGCTTCCGTTTCACGCGCGGCGATGTCATGACGAGCGTACTGCCGGTTTCGTACAACGGCATTGCCCTCGCGTCGGCGACGGTGAACTTCGGCGTGGCCGCGTGCGACCTGTCGCTCACGGCGCAGCGGACGAAGGCCCTCACGGCCCCGGCTACGGGTTCGTCGGCTTGGACGGCGACGTTCGCGAACTCCGGTGCTGCGGGTGCGGCGAACGCAACGAACTACGAGTACAGCGCGGCGTGCGCATCGCTCGCGACGGGCGAGCAGATCTCGATCCAGACCGCTCAGGACGCGAACGGCAATCCGTTCACGACGCTTGCGTTGCCTGCGAACTATGGTGCTGGGTTCCGGATGGACAACCGCGCACCGGCGGCGCCAGCCGTGTTCGTGAACCCGAACGGCCGTTTGGGCGGCTGGGTGAACGACGCGGTCATCTTCAACACGATTCAGGCTGCTGCCAACCTGAACGGCATGATCACGGCCGCGATCGCTGATGCTGGCGTCGGTGGCGTGACGTATGCCGCGAGGGTCGGTGGCACGGTGGCTGCGGCCATTGCCGCCGCTGACGTGACCTCGCCGGCGACCCTCGCCGCGTCGATCGCCCCGACGAGCTACTGCCTCGTCGTGTACTCGGTGGACGCGCTGGGCAACCGGACGGCCTCGCCGGGTTCGGCGACGGCTTGCGGCGCGACGACGCAGTCGACCACGATCGGCGTTGACCGCGCCGCCCCGACCATCAGCTTCTCGGGCGGTCTGGGCGCCAACGCGCGTATCAACACCGCGACGGTGGCCGCCGAGTTCCAGGTCACGGTGAGCGACACCGGCACCATCGGCAACTCGGGCATGAACAGCGCCAACTCGGTGATGGGCACGGTGACCCTGCGCAACGCGACCGCCACGGGCGCCGCGACCTGCTTGGTGGGCACCTACGCCGCGGCGACCGGCTGCTCGGCCGCTTCGGTGAATGCTGCGCCGGTCTTCCCGCTCGTTCCGACGACCGTGATCGCCGCCAACGCCAGCCCGGGCTACTTCACGTACACGGGCCAGGCGCGCGACGCGGCTGGCAACCTGTCGGGCACGGTGACTCGCGTGGTCGCGCATGACGACGCCGCGACGCCGCCGGTGGTGGTCTTCTCGACGCCGCTGCTCCCGGGCACGCTCAACCCGAACTCGTTCGTGATCAACAATGTCGTCAGCGACAACCTCGACATTCGCGATTATCAGTACACGTTCTTGTATGGCGCCACGATGGGCGGCTTCCCCTTCGAGGGCACCGCGCAGACGGCGGTCAACGGCTACAACGCGTCGCCGCTGATCAACTCGTCGTACAACGCCACGTACTCGGGCGCCATCCTCCGTCAGGTGCAGGAGTGGACGGGTGCTCCGTGGACCGTGGGCGCGGCTTCGGCTGCGACCACGAGCACGATCATCGTGCGCGACCAGGGCGGCAGCGCCGGCACCACGCTGGCGACGGTCATCCCGGGTGGCACGTTCACGATCACCACGCCGACGAATTATGCGACGGTCGTGGGTGGCTCGAACTGGGTTATCTCCAACGCGGCGGTCAACATCTCGACGGGCGCGACCAGCCCGGCCGCGAACGCGCTGAGCGTGACGCTCAACGCGGACCTCGAGGGCGCTACGGCCACGTTCAACTCGCCGTTCGCTCGCGTGGACTTCTACGTGCTGTCGGCGGCGAACATCTGGGTGAAGATCGGGACCGCGACGGCGCCGGTTACGACCGACAACGGCGTGCTCCGTCGTCATCGCTACTCGCTCGCTTGGACGCCGGGCACGACCTTCCCGGTGGGCGCGAAGAGCATCCGTGCGGTTGGTGTCAACGCGGCGAACGACGTCCTGTCGACCACGACCAACACGAACGTCACGCTTACCAACCCGTAATCAGCTAGCTCATCGGCTGAGCACGAAATCCAGCTGGGGTCCGGTCGAAAGACCGGGCCCCAGTTGGCGTTGGGCGCGACCAGCCCGGCCGCGAAAAGGACGCGGAGCATGGAGAAGCACGGAGTAACACGGAAGAGCACAGAAGAGCACGGAGGGGGGCACGGAGGGGCGCGGAGGGGCACAGAAAGGCACAGAAAGGCGCAGAAAAGCACGGAAAGGCACAGAGCCTTATGCGCCTAGGCTTGGGTGTGCCGCGCCTAGGAGGGCGTCAGGGCGCGTCCTGAACAGCAGGGAGGCGAGCGGGGCGCCCCGGGGCGCCCGCTGGCCTATTGCCGGATCCGCGCCGCCACGATGCGCTGGCCCACCGTCTCCGCGGAGAGGGCGGTCACCGTGGTGAACCCACGGGCGCGGAGTGCGTCGCCCGCGCTGCCGGACGCGAAGGAATCGCGCCGATACACGAGCCAGGCCTCGCCCGCGGGGAGTTCGTCGAGCGAGCGCACGACGTGGATGCGCATCCCGGCGCGCGCGTAGCGCTGCAGCGGCGCGGCGGTGAACCCCTCGAGCGCAAACACGTCGCGCGGACTGCCCGCGGCGACGTCGATGCGCCGGATGAACCGCCGCCAGTCGAACTTCGCCGGAGCGCGCTGGGGAAGCGCCACGCACGCCGCCGTCACCCACGCGAACGCCAGCAGCACCCAGGGCGCGCGGCCGCGCGGCGGGAGTGACGCGATGGCGATGGCCGTCAACAGAATGGTGGGCGCCGCCGCGCCAAGCAGGTAGCGCTGCACCCAGATGGAGTGCCCCGAGCCCACCGACACGGCCCAGACGGCGATCGGCACCGCGAGGCCGGCCAGCGCCAGCAGGAGGAGGTGGTCGTCGCGAGGCTCGTCCACCGACTGCGCGGCGCCGCGAGCGGCACGGAGCCGGCGCACTGCGAGCACGACCAGTGCGACGCCAGCGAATGCGAGCCAGGCGCTGTCCACCGAGGCCGCCCCACTGCGCCCGGTGAAGTCGCGGAAGAGCCAGAGCGGGGCGGCAGGGTCTGGCGTGGTGATCCAGGCCACGTTGCGAAGCGGCGACGGGTTCTGCATCGCGTGGGCAAGCACGGTGCCCGCCCACGGCAGAAAGGCGAGGAGCGTGAGCCCGGCGCTGCGCCAGACCCGCCCGGCCGACTCACGGGGCCAGGCGATCGCCGCAAGGCAGACGGCGCCCACGGTCAGCCACCCGAAGTAGTGCGTGTGGACGAGGGCGATATTCACGAGCGTGAGCAGGGCGAAGCTCTCGCGCGTGCGTCGCTCGCGGTCGCGCAGCACCGCGGCAAGCGCGAGGCACGCCAGCAGCGCGAGGAGCGAGTAGGCGCGCGCTTCGTTGGCCAGATCCACGAGCAGCGGGCTCGCCGCCGCGAGCGCCACCGCGAGCACCCCGGCGCGCGCTCCCGCGCGGACCTCCCGCGCGAGCCAGACGAGGGCGGCGCCGAGGAGCATGGCGAAGACGCACGGCAGCAAGCGCACCCAGTGGTCCCCATCGCCCCCCATCGCCAACCACCCCTTGAGCAGCAGGTAGAAGAGCGGCGGGTTGGTGTGGTCGGCGATGATCGCGCGCATCGCGTCGGCGAACGGCAGGGACGCGACGCCGACGGCGAAGATCTCGTCGTACCAGAGCGGACTGCGCGTCAGCTCTGGCAGGCGGAAGATGCCGAGGACGAGCGCGGCGAGCGCGGGGAGCGCCCAGCCGAGTCGCGCGGCGAGCTCGTCGAGAGTGGGGCGGGTGGTTCTCAGGGGGTACGAGGTTAGAGGGACGTACGCGTGCCGAGGCGGGATCCGCGCGTGGGGCAATCTGCTTCAGCACGGAGGACACGGAGGACGCGGAGGACTGCAACTGCGAAACTGGGGGTAGACAGCGCTCGCTACGCACACTCCCGCGTAGCGAGGGTAGTCCTCGAAAGACGTGGTCGTTGGGGTTCTCCGTGCCCTCCGTGATCTCCGTGGTAAGGCGGTTCCCGTTCCCCGTCCCTCCGGGGGCCTCGCGGGGGCAAGAACCGCCAATGGCGACCAAGATAGGTGCTGCGACGATCGGACGCATTATCTTTCTCGGCACGTCGGGCGCGAATCGCGAATCGCGAATGCATGCTCGATGTGACCCGGTAGCTCAGTCGGTAGAGCATGCGGCTTTTAACCGCCAGGTCGTGGGTTCGATTCCCACCCGGGTCATAACTACAGACGGTGGACGGTGGACGGGGGACGGTGGACCCACAATGCGCGGGCTTACTGGCCGCGCATTCGCATTTGTAGGGCTATCTGGAGCGACTTTTCGAACACTGTAGGGCAAAGTCGTAAGGGTGGTCGGGCATTCCCTCAGGGAAATTCCGACAGCACCTGATGGCTCCTGCGGGGCGTTTCCCGATAACCTATTGGTGCTATGCCGCCCGTTCGGGAGATCGCTGACTTCGCCCCCACGCAGCACACGACGCCGGGGGCAAACACACGTGTGCCGATTGGCGTTCGGCACACTGCGTGGAGCGATCGCGTCTTCAGGGTTCCGCTGTCGGGGAAGCTCCTCGGAGCCAACCTGCTGGTGGCCCTCATCGCGATGGCGTCGCTGTTCATCGCGCGGTCGCCCAACGAGACGCTGACCGAGAGCCTAGTGGTTTCGGTCTCTGCGGTGCTCTTCGCAATCGTGGCGAACATCGCGCTGGTGACCGTGGCGCTGCGCCCGTTGCGGGAACTCGAGCGGACGGCCCAGCGCGTCTGGGCCGGCGACCTGACCGTGCGCGCGCGGCCGAGCGGGACCGAAGATCCCGATCTGGGGCGGGTGCGCTCGGCGATCAATCTGCTGCTTGATGGCATGCACCACGACCGCGCGCGGATGCGCCGGCTGGCGCTGCAGGCGATCACCGTGGGTGACCGGGAACGGGCGCGGGTGGGGCGCGAACTCCACGAGTCGTCGGCGCAGTGGCTCGCCGGGCTCACGCTGGAGCTTGCGGCGCTGGCTCGCGACGCGCGTGACGAGGAATCGCGCACGCAGCTGCAGCGGATGCAGCAGATGGCGCAGCAAGTGATGGAGCAGGTGCGCGCGCTGTCCGAGACGCTGCATCCGCGCGTGCTCGACAGCCTGGGATTGGCCCCGGCGCTGCAGCACTTGGCGCGCAAGACGACGGAGCGGGGGATCGAGACGAGCGCCGAGACGAGCGCCGCGGATGCCCCGATTCCGGCGCACGTGGCGAGCGTGCTGTACGATGTGGCCCGCGAGGCGGTCGCCAACGCGGCCCGTCACGCCGCGCCCGCGCACGTGGAACTGCGCCTCTCGACGGACCACGGAATGGTCCGGCTGGAGGTCCACGACGACGGCCATGGCATGAACGTGGGCGAGGCCGAGCGCGGGGGGTTCGGGCTGTTCTCCATGCGGGAGCGCATGGCGCTGGTCAACGGAGCTTTTGAACTGGAGAGCCGGCCGGGCGATGGCACGCGAGTCATCGCGACGGCGGCTCTCAATAACGAGGACGGACGATGACTGGAGACCTGATTCGCGTGCTGCTCGTGGACGACCATGCAGTCGTCCGTGCCGGCGTAAAAGCCGTGCTGGGTGCAGCCAAGGACGTGCATGTCGTGGGCGAGGCGGGGTCCGGGGCCGATGCCCTGGCGATGGCGGAGCGGCTCAAGCCGGATGTCATGGTGATGGACATCTCGCTGGGCGACATGGATGGCATGGCCGTGACCCGTCAACTCGTGGCCAAGGGACTGCCGTCGCGCGTCCTGACGCTCACGATGCACGCGGAAGAGGATTACCTCGTGCCGATGCTCGAGGCCGGCGCGGCGGGCTACGTGCTGAAGACGGCCGCCGATCGCGAGCTGCTGGACGCGGTGCGGACGGTGGCGCGCGGCGAGGTGTACGTGCGCCCCGACGCCGCGCGCATCCTGGCCAAGGGCTACACGCGCAAGGACCCGCTGCACGAGGAGCGCACGCGCTTTGAGAAGCTCACCGAGCGCGAGCGCGACGTGCTGCGCCTGACGGCGCAGGGCTTCAGCGCGCCGGAGATCGGCGAGAAGCTGTTCATCAGCCCGAAGACGGTGGACACGTACAAGCAGCGGATTCAGGACAAGCTTGGGCTGTCGCATCGGCACGAGTACGTACAACTCGCCCTGCGGTTGGGGCTGCTGACGCCTGAGAGCTGATTGGGGATTTGGACCGAGGATTACGATTCCGGATCACGATTGAGGAAGGGGATTAGCGATGAGGGGCGGCCATCTGGCCGCCCCTTTTTCGCTAGTCTGATTCCGTGATCGAAGTCCTGAATCGCAATCCTCGGTCCAAGTCCTTAATCGTTGTTCCCCGGCGGCAGCACCAACACAGAAACTCTCGCCTTCCGTAGCAATGACGTCGCCACGCTGCCAAGCACGGCGTGCGCGATGGCGCTGCGGCGGTGGCGTCCGACGGCGACGAAGTCGGCCTTGGCCGCCACGGCGTATGTGAGCACCGACTCGGCGGCCTCGCCGTCGCGCCGCTCGGCCTCGATGGTGAGCCGCGGGTGGCTGGCCGCCATGCTCCCCCGCATTCCGTCAAGGGCGGCGGTGACGCCGCTGGCGTACGCGACGTCGATGCCGTCGTCGCTGGCCGCCGCCATGTCCAGGCGCGGACGCGCATGGAGCAGGGTCAAGGTGCCCCCATCGCCGAGCATCCCGGCGGCGGCGACGGCCGCCCGCATGGACGCCTTCGAGAAGTCGATGCCGACCACGGCGTGCCGTGGCAACTGCGTGAGCGACGGCGAGACCGCAAAGACCGGACGGTCGGTCGCCCGGGTCACGCGCAGGGCGGTTTCGTCGCCCACGAATCGGTCGATCAGCGAGTGCACGCGCAGCCCGGTGATGATCAGGTCCGCCGAGCAGCGCGTGGCCGAATCAACGATGGCCCGGACCGGCGAGCCCTCCACGCGCTCGACCTGCACGCTCGCGTCGCCAGCGAAGCACCGCTCCACTTGGCGCTCCACGCGCGCGAAGAACTCGTCCCGCAGAGTCTGATCGCCGGCCATCGAGGTCATGGCGGCAAGCGAGGGATCTGCGCTCGGGACGGGCACCGGGGCCGGCTCGAAGACGGCGAGGACGTGCACCGCGCCGGCGCCGCGGCGGTGCAGCTCGGCCACCAACCCCGCCGCCCCATCCGCGCTGGCCGACCCGTCGGTGGCCAGCAACACCCGCCCCTCCAGCAGGCGCTCCGGCCGCGGGGGTCGTGCGGAACTGGTCGCGGCTTCGTGCGCGTCAGCAATCACCGACAATTCAATCTCCCTAGGTTCTCAACTGCACCCTAGGCCACCGCTGGACGGCTGACAGTCGGGCATCGTGCCGAAGAATGGTGCGGGAATTCCCCCGGCGCGTGCCCCGAAATTGCCTTGCAAATGGGCGCTCGCGGTGCATTTTCAGGGGAGGCACTCGCCACCTCTATGGACACCCGCCCCCCCGCAGACGCTCGCGCGAACGCCCTCGACGAGGAGGACTCGGTCGCGACGATCGCCGCACCCGATGCGCTGTTCGCGAGCATTCTGGACATTGCCGCGGATGCGATCATCGTTGTGTCCTCGTCGCAGCACGTGCTGCATTTCAACCAGGGCGCGGCGCAGGTGTTCGGCTATCTCCCCGAGGAAATGGTGGGGCGGCCCCTCTCGCTGTTGATGCCCGATCGGTATCGGGGCGCGCACGGCGCGCATGTCAGCGGTTTCCGCGAGAGCACTGAGCGCGCCCGCCGGATGGCGGAGCGCCGCGAGATCTACGGCCTGCGCAAGGACGGGACCGAGTTTCCGGCGGAGGCGTCCATCTCGCGCCTCGAGACGCGCCACGGCCCCATCTACACGGTGGTGCTTCGCGACATCACCGAGCGCACCCTGCGAGAGCGCAACGAGCGCTTCCTGTCCGAAGTGGGCGGGCTGCTCGGCACGTCGCTGGACGTGGGGCGCACGTTGCAGGCGCTGGCCGACGTGCCGGTGCCGTACCTCGCGGAAGCGTGCATCGTGGATGTCGTCGGGCCGGACGGTGCGTGGCAGCGTCAGGTGAGCCACAGCGAAGTGTCGGAGTTGCGGGAGGCGCTGGACGCGCTCGCCCGCGCGCCACTGTCGTGGGATAGCCCGTGGCGCGCCATCGACGCGATGCGCGCGCGCAAGCCCGAAGTGGTGGGGACGATCAGCGACGACTGGCTGGAAGGGCACACCGAGTCGCCCGCCGAGCTGGCCCGGTGGAAGGCACTGCGCATGCGCTCGGCGCTGTTCGTGCCGCTGATCGCGCGTGATCACGTGCTGGGGGCGCTCACGCTGGTGCGCGTCAGCCACGCGCCCTTCACGACGGAACAGGTGGCGCTGGCTCAGGCGCTCGGGATGCGCGCCGCCTACGCGATGGACAACGCGCGACTGTACACGATGGCGCAACGGGCCACGCGCGCCCGCGAGGACGTGTTGAGCGTGGTCTCGCACGACCTCGGCAATCCGCTAGCGGCCATCCGGCTCTGCGCCGCCGCGCTGCTGGAGGCGCCGCCTGCCGATGTCAACGAACGGCGGCACCTGATGCAGGCCATCGGCAACTCCGCGGACTGGATGTCCAAGCTCATCCAGGATCTGCTCGACGTGTCCACGATCGAAGTCGGCAAGCTGTCGGTGGAGAAGCGCACCGAGCAGGTGGCGCCGATCGTTCGGCAGGCGCTGGCGATGGTCGGTCCGCAGGCGGAGCACCGAGGCGTGCAGCTGACCGCGGCGCTCGACGACGCGGTGCCCGCCGTGCATGGCGATGCCGCGCGCCTGATCCAGGTGCTCACCAACCTGCTCGGCAACAGTCTCAAGTACACCGACCGCGGCGGCTCGGTGACAGTGTCGGCGGCCGCGCTGCACGAGGAGGTGCTGCTGGCCGTGCGCGACACCGGGAGCGGCATCCCTCCCGAGCAACTGCCGCGGGTGTTCGAGCGGTACTACACGCGCAAGCGCGGCGCCAGCAAGAGCGGTTCGGGCCTTGGGCTCTCGATTGCCCGCGGCATCGTCGAGGCGCACGGCGGCCGCATCTGGGTGGAGAGCACGGTCGGCGTCGGGACGACGTTTTTCGTGGCGCTGCCCGCGGCGCGATAAGGCGTCGCGCGACCGGGCATCGCGCTACGGCGCCAGTACCCCCCACACGTCTCGCGAGATTCCGGCCATCAGGCGCTGCGCCGTGGCCCGATCGGGGATGGCGCGCGTCAGAATGACCAGCACATAGGGCGGACGATTTCGCGGGTAGACGATAGCCGCGTCGTGCGTCGTCGCGGTGATCCACCCGGTCTTGTGCGCGACGCGCGTGCCGGGCGGAAGGCCCGCGGGGATCTCCCCGTTGAACTCCTGCCGGGAGAGGATCTCGCGCATCTCGGCGCACGCCGTTGATGACGCGGCGCGGTCCTGCGCGATGGCGGCCATGAGCATACCGAGGTCGCGCGCCGTGGTGGTGTTATTGAGCCCGGCGTTGAAGGCCTTGGTGTCCTCCACGCCGCGCCGTACCTGCATCTCCAGTGCGCCCAGGGCGCGGGCCGTGACATGCGCCGTGCGCGCGTCGAGCAGGCCGATCACGGCGTTGGTGGCCAGGTTGCTGGAGCGGGTGATCATCCGCTCGTTGAGCTCCCGCAGCGAAACGGGCTGCCCGACGCGCGCGTAGAGCGACGAATCCGAGTCATCGCCTGCGTTCAGCGAATACCGAGAGCCATCGACGATGGAGGCGAAGTCGTTGCGCAGGGTGATGGCGCTGTCGAGCCGCAGCGCGCCGGCGTCGGCGCGTCGGAAGAGCTCGATCATCACCGGCACCTTCATCGTGCTGGCCGCGTGAAAGGTGACCGTGGCGCGGATGGAAAGCGTGTCGCCCGTGGCGAGGTCATGCACCCAGACGCCGACGACGGCACCCGGCACGCCGGCGATGCGCTGCTCGATGGCCGCGCCGAGGGCGCCGAGTCGATCTGCTTGGGCCGCAGGGGCGGCGCGCGTGGCGGGAGCGCGCGTCGCGCACGCCGCCAAGAGGAGGAGCGGCAGGAGCCACGCGGAGCGTATCGGGGCGGTCGGCTTCATACCGCGAGTATAGGCCTTGCCGCGAAAAGCCGATAGGTTTCCGCAATGCCCACGGCCGCCCGCCTCGCCCTCGTGCTCGCCGTCCTGGCGGCGGGTTGCGTGCGCGCCTCGTCTTCGCCGACCACCGCGCCTGCCGTGGAGCGCGCGGTGTCGAACGACGCGCCCGCCCAGCGGTCACCCGCGCCGCCGCCTGGTCCAGCGACGGTCCGCGAGAAGGGCACGGTCGGCGCGCCGCCGGGCCCGACCGCCGACAGCGTGTCACCCGCTGACGTCACGCGAGAGACAGCGCGGCTGTTTGGCGCCGAGGCGCCTCCGCCGCTGACCGACACGATGGCTGCCCCCGGCGCGCCCGTCTGGGACATCGACGTGCGCTCGTACGAGACGCACGCGCGTGTCGCGGACTACGTCCGGATCTTCAGCGGGCGCGCCAAGGGCACCTTCGAACTCGCGCTGCAGCGGCAGACGCGCTACGGCCCGATGATTCGCGAGCGGCTGCGTCGCGTCGGGCTTCCTGAAGACCTGACGTATCTGGCCCTGGTGGAGAGCTGGTTTGATCCCCACGCCTACTCGCGGGCCGCCGCCGTCGGGATGTGGCAGTTCATGGCGGGGACGGCGCGGGGAATGGGGCTGCGCGTGGACTGGTGGATCGACGAGCGGCGGGATCCGGTGCGCTCCACGGAGGCGGCCGCGCGCCTGCTCAACGCGCATCGCGAGCAGTTCGGATCGCTCTACCTCGCGGCGGCGGCGTACAACGGCGGCGGAGGGCGCGTCTCGCGCGGGTTGAGTCGCTATGCCGACGCCCTCGACGGCATCGAAGGCGAGGATCGGTTCTTCGCGCTGGCCGACCGGAGTTACCTGCGACGGGAAACCCGCGACTACGTGCCCAAGATCATCGCCGCGGCGCTCGTGGGCGAGGAGCCGCATCGCTACGGAGTGCGCGTGGACACGCTGGCGCCGTTCGCGTACGACTCGGTGCACGTGCCCGGTGCGACGCCGCTGGCGGCCGTGGCCAACGCGCTGGCGCTTGCTGGTGACTCGCTGTCAGAGCTGAACCCGCAAGTGCTGCGCGGCATGACGCCGCCGGGCGACTCGATGTGGGTGCGCATCCCGAGGGGCGCGGGTATCGGCTTCGAGGAGCGCTTTGCGGCACTCGAATCCGAGGAGCGACGCGCCATCGAACGGGTGCAGACGCGGAAGGGACAGACGATGGTCTCCATCGCGAAGGCGCACGGCATCACGTCCAAGCAGCTCGCCTGGTTCAACCCCAAGGTGTCGAAGCTCAAGAGCGGTGCGCTTCGGGCCGGCCAGACCATTCTCGTGCCGCGACGCGACGTGGTGCTGCTCGCACGAGACATCCCCAACCCGTCGGTGGAGCGCTATCCAAGGCGAGCGACCACAGCCGGGCGGCACACCGTCGTGAAGGGTCAGACGCTGGCCGGTATCGCCAAGCGCTACGGGACCAGCGTGGCGACGCTCAAGCGCCTCAATGGACTGAAGAGCGACCGACTGATCCCGGGACAACGCCTCGTGGTGTCCGCGCGCGCTGCGTCCACGCGGCCGGCGGCGAAGGCCGCGGCGAAACCCGCGGCGAAATCGGCCGCGAAGCCGGCGGCGAAGAGCGCGACGAAGTCGGCGGCAAAGAGCACGGCGAAGCCGGCGGCAAAGAGCGCGACGAAGCCGGCGGCGAAGAGCACGACGAAGCCGGCGGCAAAGAGCGCGACGAAGCCGACCGCGAAGCCGCGGGCGTAGCGCTACGCGCTACGGGACGTCGGGGGCGGTCCAGTGCCCCGATTTGCCGCCCATCTTCTCCAGCAGACGAACGCCTTCCACACGCATCGCCTTGTCCACGCTTTTCGCCATGTCGTAGACGGTGAGCAGGGCAACGGAGACGGCGGTCACGGCCTCCATCTCGACCCCAGTTCCGGCGACGGTGCGCGCCTCGGCCTCGCAGCGAACGCCCGGCAGCGCGTCGTCGAGCGTGAACCGCACCTGCACATCGGTGAGCGGCAGGGGATGGCAGAGCGGAATCAGCTCGGCGGTGCGCTTGGCGGCCTGGATGCCGGCCACCCGGGCCACGGCGAGCACGTCGCCCTTGGCGACGGCGTTGTCGCGGATCGCGCGTAGCGCGGCCGCGGACATGACGATGCGTCCTTCGGCCCGCGCCATGCGCGCGGTGGGCGGCTTGGCGGAGACGTCCACCATCGAGGCGTCGCCGCTGCGATTGACGTGAGAGAGTTCGCTCATGGGCCGAGGTGGGAGAACTCGCGCATCAGGCGGGCGCTGAGGAGCTGCGGCGAGACGTTCTGTTGAATGGCGACCTTCGCGTCCTCGACGGCGCGCATCGCGCGCGCGGCGGCGAGGGCGGAGCGCTCCTCGCCCGCGCCGACCGCCGCGCGCGAGCGCTCGTGCAGGAGCACGCTGAGTGCGTCGAGGACGTCGGCAAACGCGCCGCGCGCCCCCTTGCCGCCCTGCGCAAAGGCCGTGCGCAACGACGCCGCGCGCCCTTGCTGCGCCGCGTCGAGGAAGGCGCGCGCGCGCGCCAGCACGGCCTCCTGTTCGTCGTGGCCCAGCAGGCGACCGGGCGCCCCGTCGCACAGGCGAAGCCGCTCGTCGAGATCACCCGCGCCGCCGAGCGCCGCGGCCACGGCGGGCTGCGCGGCGAAGCGGCGCAGTTCCGTGTCGGCGAGCCGCGGTACGCGAAACGCCACTACGCGCGAACGAATGGTGGGGAGCAGGGATGCGGGCTCGCTGGACGTGAGGATGAACGTCACGCTTGGCGGAGGCTCCTCAAGCAGCTTGAGCAGCGTGTTGGCGGCCTCCGGGTTCGACGCCTGCGGCACCATCCGCTCGGCGTCGCCGATGATGAAGACCTTGCGGCGCCCGAGCGCCGGTGAGAGCGCGGCTTGCTGCACGAGCATTCGGCCTACGTAGACGTAGATCCCCTCGGAGCCGCCAGGCCTTGCGTAGAGTCCCTGCGCCTTGAGGCGATCGGCGATCGCCTGGTCGAGGTCCTCCTTCACTTCCTCGGGGCCGGGATCATCCTTGATGCGCGGCCGGGGGAAGATCCAGTGCAGGTCGGGGTGCTGCCCCTCGAGCGCGTACCGGCACGACTGGCATTCACCGCACGGCGCGTCGGGGCTGGTGCAGAGCAGCACCTGGCCCATCCAAAGCGCCAACCGCTGCTTCCCCACGCCCGGCGGCCCGTGCAGCAGCAGCGTGGACGGCAGCCGGCCGCTTCGCCATTGCGAGGCGAGGCGCGCGCGGAGGGCGTCGTGGCCGATGAGGGGGAGGAGTGGCAACGGGCGGACGGTGGACGGTCGACGGTCGACGGTGGACCCACTCACGATAGACGGTGGCGCTTGGTTGCACCAGTTTCCATGGGCCTGCGCGGCCGCTGCGTGCGGCGGCGTCTCCGAGCCATCGCCTCCTCCTCGTCCATTCATGCGACCGATCGCCATCGCCCTGCTACTCGCCGCCATGACGACTCCGCTTTCCGCCCAGCGCGCCCGCGCGCGCGAACTCGGCGTTGCCCCCGGCGTCTTCACGCCCGGGGGGCAGAACGCCATCACCGACGTCGCGGGCGTGCGCGTCGGTCACGCGACGGTCCTTGAGGGCGACCGGGTGCGCACCGGCGTCACGGCCATCCTGCCGCACGAGGGCAATGCGTATCTGGAGCGCGTGCCGGCGGCGGTCTGGGTCGGGAACGGCTTCGGCAAGCTCGTGGGCGCGACGCAGGCGAACGAACTCGGCGAGCTGGAGACGCCAATCCTGCTCACCTGTACGCTCTGCGTCTGGAAGGCGGCCGACGCGATGGCGGCGTGGATGCTCGAGCAGCCCGGGATGGCGCGCGTGCGCTCCATCAACCCGATGGTCGGCGAGACGAACGATGGTGGGCTCAACGACATCCGAGCGCGTCCAATCACCGCGGAGCACGTGCGGGAGGCGCTGGAGCGCGCGTCGGCGGGGCCGGTGGCCGAAGGAAGCGTGGGGGCGGGCGCGGGGACGGTGGCCTTCGGCTGGAAGGGCGGCATCGGCACCTCGTCGCGCGTCCTGCCGGCGGGACTCGGCGGGTACACGGTCGGCGTGCTGGTGCAGAGCAACTTTGGCGGCGTGCTGCAGGTGGATGGCGCGCCCGTCGGCAAGGAACTTGGCCAGTACGCCTTCAAGGACGCGACCGCCCGCGACGGCGGCGACGGTTCGATCATGATGATCGTGGCGACGGACGCGCCGTTGAGTGATCGCAACCTCAAGCGGCTGGCCTCGCGCGCCATGATGGGACTGGCGCGCACGGGCTCGTCGGCGTCAAACGGGAGCGGCGACTACGTGATCGCGTTCTCAACAGCGAAGGACGTTCGTCGTGCATTCACCGCGCGGCGTCTCGAGACGAAGGAACTGGCGAACGAAGAGATGTCCGGGTTGTTCCAGGGGGTCGTCGAGGCGACCGAGGAGGCGGTGTACAACTCGCTCTTCCAGGCCACGACCGTCACGAGCAATGGGCGCACGGTCGAGGCGATTCCGCTGGACGCGGTGCGTGAGGTGCTGCGGAGGTACGGGAGGAAGCGGTAACGACAGAGAACGACAGAAACGACAGAAACGACAGAGAACGACAGACACGACAGAAACGACAGAAACGACAGAAACGACAGAGAACGACAGAGACGGCGGCGCTCCTAGGGGATCGCGCCCTCAGTTCCCGCCGCCATACGCCGATATGCGGCGATCACACGCTGCAGCGCGATCTCTGGCGTATCGCCACACGCCGAAAGGTGGCCCATCTTGCGCCCGGGACGCGCCTCCCGCTTGCCGTAGAGGTGCACGCGGACGCCGGGCAGGGCGAGCGCGCCCTCAATGTCCGGTGCGGGCGGACCTGACCACACTTCGCCGAGCAGGTTGTAGATCGCCGCGGGGCGCACCACGTCGGTATCGCCAAGTGGGAGCCCGCAGACCGCGCGGACGAGCTGTTCGAACTGGCTCGTGACGCAGGCGCGCTCGGAGTGGTGATACGTGTTGTGCGGCCGCGGCGCGAGTTCGTTGACGCAGAGGCGGCCGTCCTCAAGCAGGAAAAGCTCTACCGCGATGAGGCCGACGACGCCCAACTGCTCGGCGATGCCGCAGGCGACCTCGGTGGCCTGTCGCACGACCGCGTCGTCGAAGCCGCCGGGAATCACCGACCAGGTGAGCACGCCGTGCGTGTGGTGATTCCGCGCGGGCGGGAAGGCGCGCATCGCGCCGTCGGGCGCGCGGGCCACCATCACGCTGAGTTCGGCGTCGAGGGACAGGAACTGCTCGGCGACGCACTCGGGAGCGCCGATGCCGTTCCACGCCGCCGCGGCGCGCTCCACCTCGTGCACGCGCGCCTGGCCGCGGCCGTCGTAGCCGCCGTGGGTGGACTTCACGATACACGAGCCCATCGCGCGCACGGCGGCCTCCGTTTCCTGCGCGCTCCGCACCACGGCGAAGGGGCCGAGTGGGAAGCCATGATCGCGCAGCCATTCCTTCTGCCGGGCGCGGTCCTGCACGATCCAGAGCACCTGCGGGCCCGGCCGGAGCGGGGCGTGCCGCTCGGCGGCCTCAAGCGAATGCAGCGGGATTTGCTCGATCTCGATGGTGACCACACTGGAGGCCGCGGCGAGACGCGCCGCCGCCTCCGCGTCGGCCCACTTCGCGGTGATAGTCTCTGAGGCGAGCGGACGGGCGGGGCAGTGCGCCTCTGGGTCGAGCACCCGCACGTCGTAACCCATCGTACGAGCGGCCATCGCGGCCATGCGTCCGAGCTGGCCGCCGCCGAGGAAGCCGATGGTGGAACCGGGGAGAATG
>Ga0194120_10003056_pt1 | contig 27853 bp, 30 predicted proteins | sample TA2MahCa65mmetaG_FD_148642 | JGI IMG/M metagenome (GOLD analysis project Ga0194120, IMG submission 148642) | Freshwater microbial communities from Lake Tanganyika, Tanzania - TA2015019 Mahale Deep Cast 65m | ecosystem: Environmental > Aquatic > Freshwater > Lake | place: Tanzania: Lake... | reverse complement strand
TGACGAGTGGGATAAACGGGCTCTTCGATCGTGTTGAGGTGTTTACGAATCGTGGGACGGGATAATTTGAACTGCTTCGCCAAGTCGCTGATGGTAACTTTCTCAACGAAATGCAGTCGCCTGATTTCGGGTATGACATCCATTTTTATCACTCCAGGTTTCTCCGGCAAAAAGCCGGTCATTGAACTACCTAGGGTGGAAACTTTTCAACGCTTTTTTCCCCAGGACCCTGGAAAGTTTTGTACGCCGTTTTGCACCGCAAGAAGCTTTATGGGGATCTGGATACCTTGCAGAAAGACCTGGACGAATGGCTCGTTTATTACAATAATGAAAGAACTCATCAAGGCAAAATGTGCAACGGCAGAACGCCGATGGAAACATTGCTCAGTGGGAAACTGATTTGGGACGAAAAAAACTTGAACTAAATCTAACCTGACAGCCACCCTGAAAATTCGGTAACTGTCAGATCAGGTTTGAGCTAGTACACTTTAAGGCAATGGATCCGCCACTTTGATCTTCTTGCGGCGGTAGTTATGTCCATAAAAAATCTCGGTCACTTCTTTTCTTAGTTTTTTCTCAATCTCGGCCTTTTGCTCTTCGCTTAAATTGCTTTCTTTTTCAAATAGATAGTTTTCCAGCTCGGTTTCCTTGAGCATCATTTTGGTGTGGAAAATGTTTTCCTGATACACGTTCACATCGATCATCTGGTAATCTTCCTGCGTATCCTTGGCAATATAGTTCTGGATAGACGTAATGTTGTGATCGATGTAATGCTTTCTGCCGGTAATATCGCGGGTAAAGCCGCGCACCCGGTAATCCATGATAACGACATCGGATTCAAAGCTATGTATCAGATAATTAAGGGCTTTTAGCGGCGAAATGCGCCCACAGGTAGAGACATCGATGTCTGCACGAAAGGTGCTGATGCCGTTATCCGGGTGGCTTTCCGGGTAGGTGTGCACGGTAATATGGCTTTTATCCAGGTGCGCCAGTACGGTATCGGGCAAAGGCCCCGGCGTTTGGCTGTTCATGCTCGTCGGCGGTGGGGTATCGCCTTCGGAAATCAGCATGGTGACGCTGGCGCCTTGCGGGTCGTAATCCTGGTGGGCAATATTAAGGATTTGCGCACCGATAATATCGGCGACGTCTTTTAGAATCTGGGTTAAACGGTCGGCGTTGTAGGCTTCGTCGATGTATTCTATGTAAGCTTGCTGTTGTTCGGCAGGGGCGTAGCAGATATCGTAAATGTTAAAACTTAACGATTTGGTTAAGTTATTAAACCCGTGCAATTGCAATTTGTTCAACGCATTAAACCTCGATTACCTCAAAATCATGAGTTATTTCAACACCCGCGTTCCCCAACATGATGGACGCGGAACAATATTTTTCGGCAGACAATTTAACTGCCCGTTCTACGGCTGAAGTTTTTAACTCTTTGCCGCTAATAATAAAATGTAAATGTATCTTATTGAAAACACTGGGGATAGCATCAACCCTTTCGCCGCTGACTTGAGCCACGCACGAAGTAACCTGATGTCGGCCTTTTTTCAGGATATCGACCACATCGAAGGACGAACAGGAGCCTACGCCCAGCAGGATTAACTCCATCGGACGCATACCCATATTCCGTCCGCCATGATCCGGCGGACCGTCGATAACGATGGCATGGCCGCTGCCGGATTCGCCGACAAACATAACGCCGTCCACCCACTTTACCGTTGCTTGCATCTGTAAACTTTACCGATTGTAAACCGTATAAAAAATGACACTTAGAGTAGCATAGAAACACCGATAGTTAGAGTATCTATCGTGTTTTTTTGTTAGACTCTACGCAGAAAAAAATCAGGCATCATCATTTTGGCGCTCATTAATAGGTAGCTTTATGATTTTTACACAACGAGAAGACCCTTACAAAAAAGTCATCGAGCAGTTTTTGCATTATTGCCATACCAAAACGTATCCGCCCAAGCATGTGGTTTTTCGTCCCGGCGACATGGGCGACCGTTTGTATTATATCGTCGACGGCTCGGTAAGTATCAGCGTGGAGGATGATGACGACCAGGGACAGGAACTAGTGCTGGCCTATTGGAATAAGCACGATTTCATCGGCACTGTCGGCATTTTTAAAGGCTCGGAAATGCGAAAAGTTACGGTTATGACGCGCACAAAATGCCACATGGCGGAAATGAGCTATGACCGGTTTCAGCATAGTTCTGCGTAAAGAATTGCTGGAATATGCGCCCGACCTTTTATTAATGATTGGCGAACAACTGGCCGGTCGCCTGTTGAAAACCAGCCGCAAATTCAGCGACTTGGCATTTATGGACGTGGAAGGGCGCATTGCCCGCGCACTGCTGGATTTGTGCAAGGAGCCGGACGCCATGACGCATCCGCAAGGTATGCAAATCTACATTACACGACAGGAAATTGGCAAGATTGTCGGTTGTTCGCGCGAAATGGCCGGACGCGTGTTAAAAGAAATGGAAGACAAAGGCTTGATTACCGCGCACGGTAAAACCATTGTTGTGTTGGGAGCGCGTTAGCTTAACGATTGCGTTTGCAATGACTGCGTAAAAAATTGTCTCATAAAGCTCATATACGTTTAGTAAACTCCCCTTATTTACCCGCAGTCATAAACGCTAATCTTGTCTTGTTCTGGCCGCGTTCTTAACGTTAAGCAACCGCTGGTTAGGCATTAATCATTAAAGATCAATCAGACAGATAATGCCGTCTGCGCACTTATTTCTTGCGGGCTTGTTGAATGGTTTCGTAAGCCTTTGTTATTTTTTGTGTTTTCTCTTTCGCCAGTTTCATCATTTCTTCCGGCAACCCTTTGGCGACCAACTTGTCGGGATGGTTTTGGCTCATTAATCGACGATAAGCTTTTTTAACGTCTTCATCGCTGGCGGAAGGCGTCAAACCCAGTACTTCATAGGCATCCTGCAGTTTCGACCGCGATGGCCGCTCGCTTTGATGCTGCTGCCGCTGCCGTTGGTATTGATAGCGGTTATCGCTGCGTTGCTGGTATTGCTGTTGATGGTACTGGTTAAAACGCTGCTGCGCCATCACCCGTACTTTCAGTCGCTCGTACTCGAATTGGGAAATTCTTAAGCGATTGCAGATATGCAGAAGCACATGCTCTTCTTTGTTGTCTAACGAGCCGTCCGCCAGGGCTTCCTGGATTTGGATTTCCAGAAACATACGGATTAAATCAATGCGGCGGTGGCATTCTTTATAAAACTGGTCGAGTACGTCATCCAAGGGAAAATCGGTGCTTTTGCCCTGCTGGAACAGATTAATGGCCGTGTTACGCATGTCGCCGGAAATATACAACTGATCCATAATCCGGTTGGCAAACGAGATTTCTTCAGGAGAAACCCGTCCATCGGACTTGGCGATATGTCCCATCACCGAAAAAGTCGCGGTGAAAAACGCCATTTGCACCCGGTGTTGGTCGCCCGGACGCAATAGTTCGGGGCATTGAAAACTGATCATTCCGATATCGAATTGATGTCCCAAAGACGCGCCGAGAATGGCTCCAAGCGGTCCGCCCAGCATAAAACCGAAAGCACCGCCGACGAATTTTCCAAACCAGGACATTAGAATATGCCTATTAATAAAGTAAAAAGGTCATTAATGACGGTTAAAATAAGATTTTGTTAATTTCATTCTGCCAGTCTCGCCGTAATTATTAAATAGTTAGCATTAATAAAATGTTGAAATTCATGCGTACTGCTGCGGTAATTTAGACGGCAACCATCCCTTGCGGCATAATATGGGGATATATTTCCAAACTACAACTCCATTTCATCATGACCGTTCCGGCAGCTTTGTATCAGTCACAATTAACGTCATTACCCTTGCGCGCCCGCGGCAAAGTCCGCGATATTTACGATATTGACGATCAGTACATGCTGATCGTAACCACCGACCGGCTTTCGGCATTCGATGTGATTTTGCCGGATCCGATACCGGGCAAGGGCGCGGTATTAACCCGCATTTCCAACTTTTGGTTTAACAAGTTAAGCCATATCGTGCCCAATCATTTAACCGGTATGCCGCTTAGGGATGTTGTGCCGGATGCGGCGGAATGCGCACAAATCGAAGGCCGCGCCATTGTCGTGAAAAAGCTGAAACCTTTGCCTGTCGAAGCCATCGTGCGCGGCTATTTGATCGGCTCAGGCTGGAAAGATTACCAAAAAACCGGTTCCGTCTGCGGAATTGACCTGCCGGAAGGCTTGCAGCAAGCCCAGCAATTACCGGAAGCGATATTTACCCCTTCTACCAAAGCGGAAGAAGGTGCGCATGATGAAAACGTCAGTTTCGCCAAAACGGTTGAGTTGATGGGCGAAAATCTGGCTTGCAAAGTCCGCGACATCAGCATTCGGCTGTATACGGAAGCCGCCGAATACGCCAAAACGCGCGGCATTATCATTGCCGACACCAAGTTTGAGTTCGGACTGGGTATTAATGATGAGCTTTTTCTAATCGACGAAGCCTTGACCCCGGATTCCTCACGCTTTTGGCCAGCCGACCAGTATAAAGTCGGCATTAGCCCGCCCAGTTTCGACAAACAGTACGTCCGCGATTATCTGGAAACCTTAACCTGGAACAAAACCGCGCCCGGCCCGCATTTACCGGATGAAGTTATCGCGCATTGCGCTACCAAATACCGGGAAGCAGAAACCCGATTAACCGGAAATTAAGCCGATTGTATTAGATTAAACCGTGCTCGGCGAAAGAGAATGGCTCGCCGTCGCCGATGATAAAATGATCCAGCACCCTGATGTCTAGCAAAGCCAGCGCTTCCTTTAATCGCTTGGTGATTAATTGGTCGGCAACACTGGGCTTGGTGTCGCCGGAAGGGTGGTTATGGGCAAAAATGATGGCGGCGGCATTGTGGTGTAAGGCTTGTTTGGCGACTTCACGCGGATAAACGCTGGCGGCGTCCAATGTGCTGCGGAACAGTTCGGTTAATTGAATCACGCGATGTCTATTATCCAGAAACAAACAGGCAAACACCTCGTAGCTATAACCGCCAAGCTGCGCACTGAGGTAGGCGCGGGTGATGTCAGGACTGCTTAGCACGTCGCCGCGCTGCAAGGCTTCTTTAAAATGCCGTCTCGCCATTTCCATGACGGCCTGAAGTTGCGCATATTTGGCTTCGCCCAGGCCGTTGGCCTGGCAAAACCGCAGTTTGTCGGCGTTTAACAAGGCTTTTAACGAGCCGAAATTAATCAACAATTCACGGGCGAGATCGACTGCCGATTTGCCGTGGGTGCCGGTGCGCAAGAAAATAGCCAGTAATTCGGCGTCGGTCAGTGCAGACGGGCCGCGGTTAAGCAATTTTTCTCTGGGTCTGTCGTCGACTGCCCAATTTTTGATGGACATCGCAATTTTCCTGTCTTGAAAGCTCTAAGCATAGAAGAATTTGGCTATACTTGTTATTAACGATTCTTAATTACAAAACAAAAGGCTATTAATATTAACAAGCATGTGTTACTGGCGGTATGCGGCGGAATTGCTGCTTATAAATCCGCCGAATTGGTTCGGTTGCTGCGCAAGCGTGGGGCGGAGGTGCGCGTCGTGATGACACAAGCCGCCCAAGAGTTTGTTAAGCCATTGACTTTTCAAGCATTGTCCGGCAATCCGGTGCATATCGACTTGCTGGATATGGACGAGGAAAATGCCATGGGGCATATTAATCTCGCCCGCTGGGCGGACATGATGGTGATCGCCCCGGCAACCGCCAATACGATTGCAAAATGTGCGCATGGACTGGCGGACGACTTGGTCAGCGCCTTGTTTTTAGCGAGTACCTGTCCGGTATACATGGCTCCAGCCATGAATCAGGCCATGTGGGGAAAAGCGGTGACGCAGGAGAATATCCAGCGGCTCGTCAGTCAGGGCGTTCAGTTTATCGGTCCTGACGCGGGCGATCAGGCCTGTGGGGAAAGCGGTTACGGACGAATGGCGGAACCGGCGGGAATCTGCCTTCATCTATTGTCTGACGAAAATGCTGCGTTGAAACCAGGGATTTTGCAGTCTATTAATGTAGTGGTTACTGCCGGGCCGACCAGAGAGTATCTCGATCCGGTTCGTTATCTTACCAATAGAAGCTCGGGGAAAATGGGTTACGCCGTAGCGCAGGCGGCGCGGCAGGCGGGCGCTAACGTTACATTAATCAGCGGGCCGGTGGCGTTAACGCCGCCTGAAGGCGTTAAGGTGATTAATGTGGAAACTGCCGCGCATATGTACGATGCCGTCATGGAACACATTAATAATGCCGGTATTTTTATTGCCTCCGCGGCCGTGGCGGATTACAGCCCGGATGCGGCGGAAGCGCAGAAAATTAAGAAGAAAGACGGTCAAATCAATCTGTTACTGCAAAAAACGAAGGACATTTTAGCGGAGGTCGCCGCCCTTGAAGAAGCGCCGTTTTTAGTGGGTTTTGCCGCGGAAACGACGGAATTGGAAGCCTATGCGCTGGCAAAACTTAATGCTAAAAAGCTGGATATGATTGCCGCCAACTGGGTGGGTCGAACTGAAGGCGGTTTTGATAGCGACCAGAACGCCTTGGACGTGTATTGGCAATCGGGACGCAAATCCATGCCGTTAATGCCTAAATCCGTGTTGGCGTCGCAGTTGATCGAGTTAATCGCAATGAGATTTCATGAAAAAAATAGAATTAAAAATACTGGATGACCGGCTTGGACGGGACATCCCATTACCTGAATATGCAACAGAAGGTTCTGCCGGATTGGATCTTCGGGCTTGTTTGACCGAATCCGTTGAATTAAAGCCGGGCGAAACCGTTTTGATTCCGACCGGTTTGGCGATCCATATCGTCGATAAGCATTTAGCTGCTGTGCTATTGCCGCGCTCGGGTTTGGGGCATAAACACGGTATTGTGTTGGGCAATCTGGTGGGATTAATCGATTCGGATTACCAGGGCCAGGTGTTTGTGTCTTGCTGGAATCGGGGCGACAGCGCTTTTACTATCCACGTGGGGGAAAGGATTGCGCAAATGGTGTTTGTGCCGGTAGTGCAAGTTACCTTCGAACGGGTCGATGAGTTTGCAGAAAGCCTGCGCGGTGAAGGTGGATTCGGCCACAGCGGACGAACTTAAAGCATGGTATCGGGGAGATAAATGAAGCGGTTAGTTGCAATGATAACGCTGGTTTGCGTGTTAATGGTTATAATTGCCGGTTCCGGCGCATTTTTGATGTCCAATTTTTTAATTGCAAACTCCAAAGTCGATGCGGTTGCCGGCGTTGCCAAAGGCGTGTCGCTAACGTTGTCCCAACAGGTGGCGTTGCTGAACAGCGTATTGGATAAAATGGTGCAGGATCCTGAATTCATTAATGCGGTTGCGCAAAATAACCCGGAGTTAATGGCGCCGGCTTTAAAAAAATCGAGGCGAATTTTCCAGGCGTCATTTCGGTTAAATATTTAGTGTCCGAGACAATAGATCCCAACGCTGATGCCAAATCGGGAATGGGTTTTGCTGATCTGGAGATGGCAAAAAAAACCTTTACGAGCGACCCGGTCAGTGCAATCCAGGGCGAAAACGACGGTGACCGGCATTTAGCGATTGCCCGTAAAGTTTTAAAGGACGGCGCGCCGCTGGCGGTTGTCGTCTAAGCCGCTGGGCGATTATCCGGTGAAACTGGGTGAAATCAAAAGCCTGATCACGACTATGGCGCAGTTTAAGAAAGTTGTTAACGATAAATCGTTTAACGTTTAATAACGGCGAAGTTGCCGCGGTATTGCCGGACTTGAAAAAATCGGGATACCTAAATCGGCGACTAGCTATATAATTATTATAAAATAATCAATAATATCCAAAGGCGTCCTAATTAATAGGGTAAAAGCATGCAACGATTGTTCACGGTATTAACGGCAACCGCTATAGCAATGATTTTAGCGGCAGGTGTTGGTGTTTACGTGACATCAAAAATTATTGTCGGACAGGCGAAAGGGGATGCTGCCCAGGCTGAAATTAATACGATAGCCCAATCGTTGAGCGATCAGATTAAGTTAATTAATAAAGCGCTGGACAATATGGCGCAGGATTTAGGGGTCGTTGCAGCTTTAGCCAGAGGAAATGTGGCAGAATTAACCGCAAAAGCCGCCCAAATGGAAAAATATCTGCCCGGAGCCAGAAAAATCCGGATTTTGCCTATCGGTACAATCGAACCGGGCGAGGCTAGTGTACCGAGGATGGGCTTCGGCGACATCGACATGATTAAAGCCACCTTCCAGGGCAATCCAGAACCCGCCATTCAAGGCGACGTCGGACCTGACCAACACTTGGCCATTACCCGTAGGGTGATGCAAGGCAATCAGGCGGTTGGCGTGATTTTAGCCAGCCTGAGCTATGATTTTGTGGCGAATACCCTGAAAGCAGCCGCACCCGATTTCAGTTTTGTGCAAATCAAACAGGAAAAACTGTTGTTGGCGGAAACAGGCGCAAAACCGGAAGCCGATGAAGACTTCGATAGTGTAAAAGTGTCCGGCATCGGCTGGGACATTCAATTTCCCGATCCCAACAGTGGCGGCTTGGGTCAGGGGTTTTTATACCTTTGTCTCATATTGATTCCGCTCATGGTTGCATTAGGGGTATTTTATACCTGTTACCGGCAATTATCGGTCATGCTGGCGCAAGATCAGGACTGGATTTTAACCGCTTTCAAAGGTGTACTGACCAACCGGCCTAAAGGCAGCTATCCGGTTAATTTAAACGGGATGAATGGGGTCATAGCATCAATGATCCGTTTTAATCGCGAGATTGAAATGAAAGGCGTCGACGCTGCGAGGAGCGCCGATGACGAATTCGAACTAGAAGGTTTTTTTGAAGGTGTTAACATACCGGTTAATACCGTAGCCAGCGACGTCAAACCGGTTGACAGTAGCAAATATAGCCGCGATACGGCCTATCATGTGGAAGAGGTCGAACATCCGGCAGTTCAGCCGCTAAGCCCTGCCGTTATTGAACCACTTGCACCGGTCAAAGCAGAGCACGTTAATAATGCGTCGGATGCAATATTTAGAGCCTACGACATCCGCGGTATTGTCGGCGATACATTAACCACTCAAATCGTGCACGATATCGGCAGAGCGTTCGGCAGTGAAGCCAAAGAAAAAGGCTGTAGGACTGTTGTGCTTGGCAGAGACGGACGGTTGTCCAGCCCGGATCTGGCGGATGCACTGGCGAAAGGGCTTATGACGACCGGATGCCATGTTCTTGATGTGGGAATGGTGCCGACGCCGGTTCTGTATTTTGTGGCCCAACATACCGATGGCCGCACCGGCGTTATGATTACCGGGAGCCACAATCCGGCCGAGTATAACGGATTGAAATTAATGATTAAGGGCGAAACTCTGTTTGACGGTAGAATCAAAGACTTAAAACGTCGGATAGATAATGGAAGCTATGTAACCGGCGAAGGCTCCATCGAACAAAACGGCATGTTTGAAAGCGAGTACATCGGCACCCTATGCGAAGACATACAAGTGGCCCGCAAGTTGAAAGTCGTAGTTGATTGCGGCAATGGTGTGGCGGGCGGACTGGCGCCGACATTGCTTAAAAACTTGGGTTGCGATGTTGTTGAGCTTTTCTGCGAAGTGGACGGCAACTTCCCTAATCACCATCCCGATCCCAGCAAGCCGGACAATTTGGCGGCACTGATTAAAACCGTCAAAGACCAGAAAGCTGATCTCGGTTTGGCTTTCGATGGCGATGGCGACCGCTTGGGCGTAGTGGATTCGTCAGGCAAAATTATCTGGCCTGATCGTCAAATGATGTTATTTGCTAAGGACGTGTTGGCCGGCAAGCCTGGTTCCGAAATAATTTTCGATGTGAAATGCAGCCGTCATTTGCCGTCGCAAATCGTCAAGTTCGGCGGTAGGCCAATCATGTGGAAAACAGGGCATTCCTTCATGAAAGCCAAGCTGAAAGAAACCGGCGCTAAACTGGCTGGAGAAATGAGCGGTCATATTTTCTTTAATGACCGCTGGTTCGGTTTTGACGATGCTTTATATGCCGCTGCTCGTCTATTGCAGGTGCTTTCCGAAGATGACCGGAGCAGTGCAGAGGTGTTTGCCGATTTTCCGGACAGCATTTGTACGCCGGAACTTAATGTGGAATTGGCGGAAGGCGAAAACCTCAAATTTGTCGAAAAGCTGTTCGATACGGCTAAGTTTACCGGCGGTAAGATCGTCGATATCGACGGCATACGTATCGATTTTCCCGACGGATGGGGATTGGTGCGCGCCTCCAATACCACCCCGTCTTTGGTGATACGATTTGAAGCCGACAACCAGGTTGCATTGGAGAATATCCAGGCGCAATTCCGGGATCTGATGAAAAATGTCAAACCCGGCATTAAATTACCTTTTTAATAAATAACCGGGAAGCCAGACGATGGAACGACGCGCGGCGCATTTAATCGCTGATGTATTAATTGAAGCATTACCGTACATTCAGCGCTTCAAGGGCAAAACCATAGTCGTCAAATTCGGCGGCAACGCCATGGTGGACGAAGCGTTGAAGAACAGTTTCGCCCGCGACATCGTATTAATGAAACTGGTCGGACTCAACCCTATTGTCGTACACGGCGGCGGTCCGCAAATCGGTCAATTATTGGGCAAGATCGGTAAAACCTCCAACTTTATCGACGGTATGCGCGTTACCGACAGCGAAACCATGGATGTTGTTGAGATGGTGCTGGGCGGTTTGGTTAATAAGGAAATCGTTAATCTGATTAATCAAAACGGCGGCAAAGCGGTCGGGTTAACCGGAAAAGACGGCGATTTTATTCGCGCCCGAAAACTGTATATCGAAAAAAGGGACGGTAGCCAGTCGGAGACCGATGAGCAGCCGCCGGAGATTATCGATCTTGGGCATGTCGGCGAAGTCAGCAGTATCGATCCGGCAGTCGTTAATATGCTCGGATGCAGCGACTTTATTCCTGTGATTGCACCGATTGGTGTCGGGGACGATGGACAGTCCTACAATATTAATGCCGATCTGGTGGCGGGGAAAATTGCCGAAGTACTAAAAGCGGAAAAACTGATTTTATTGACCAACACTGCGGGCATTCTGGATAAGGAAGGCCAGCTGTTGACCGGATTAACGTTGAAAGATATCGATAATTTAATTGCGGACGGCACTATTTCCGGCGGGATGATCCCGAAAACCAAGTGCGGTACCGACGCGCTTAAAGGCGGTGTGCATCGGGTTCACATTATCGATGGCCGCGTGGAACACGCCGTATTGCTGGAATTATTTACCGATCAGGGCGTAGGCACCCTATTGCTAAGCCGGTAGCTAAAAACAATTTAAAACCGGCGATTAATCCATCATACTGGTTTCCAGGTATTCCTTAAAGGCGGAACGGATATACTGAACTTTTTTACTGGCGCATAATTCGGCGCCGATGCTCGAATCCCGGCATTTGATATCTAAAAACAGCTTTTGTTTGCGGTCGCCTAAGTCGATTTTGGAGATAGCCAAGCTCAAGTCGTTGTCGGTATCCGGCGTTCTGCTTATAATCAGCTTGCCGGACTTGATTTCCGGATCCGGTTTATTAGAACTTGTCGAATGTTTGCTGATAAAGTCGCCGGCAATTTTCCAGGCTTTTTCGCACCGTACATCATTGTCGCAAATATAAACGCCCAATTCATTCGCCGCTCTGGCTTCCGCTTTCTTTTCTTCCATGCGTTTTTGTTCGACGGTTTGGGTCAACTGCTTATAACGGGAGATATCGGCATTGAACTGTTCGACAACTTTGTTCTTTTTTCAATATGTTGACTGATTTTAACGTACGTTTGCTGGCTTTCTTTTTCCGTTGATTTGATCTGGTCAATTAATTTTTGCGGAACTTTTTCACCGTTGCGCTCATGAATTGCCGCCTGACGTTGCAGCGTTTCCAATTGGTTATCCAGACGTTTCAGATTGCTGATGGTCAGTTTTTGCTCGGTTTCCAGCTCTTGCAATTTAGCGTCGAAGGTATTATGCAGGTCTTCCAGCTTGGTATACGTAATGCGTAATGCTTTATCATGGTAAGTTTGCTGGGCTATGACTTTCTCTTGGGCTTCTTTTAACGCCTTTAACAGCTTGTCTAACGCTTCTTCCGATTTCGTTTTAGCGCGCTCGGTAACGCCAACCACCACGCCTTGTTTATTTAAGGATTCGCGCCGGTGTTGAGAATGCTCAGGTGGTACCTGATCGGAAAAATAGGTGTTTCCTTTTTCATCCACCCATTTATACATTTTTTCCGCAAATACGGGCCGCCCTGACAAGCCGGTAAGCATGACTGCCAGAATTAGGACTGAATATTTAATCTGTGTATGCATAGTGGTGGCGATTAATAAAGTGCTCGTAATTATAGTGCAGACGGATTATTTTAAAACAAATAAACGGCCGGGCAATGGTAATATTCAACTTATTTTTCTTATTAATGATTAATAATTCGTTAGTTTTGGATGCGAAAATAATTAATAAAAATCAATTAATTAATGAAGCCAATTGATGTAACGGCGGTAACACCACCATTTTGGCCAGTTGCAATAAGATCAATGCCGCCAGTGGCGATAAATCAATCCCACCGAAATCGGGAATAAATTTGCGGCAAACATCCAGTAAAGGTTCGGTCAAGTTATGCAAAATGGATGCGGCGGCGTTGAAACTGCCGGGATTAATCCAGCTTAAAATCGCTCTGGCGAATACCGCGTAAATAAAAATATTAATTATTAATGAAACTAGATTCGCTACCGACAAAATAGCTAAAGCACCGATACCGATGCTGAATCCTTTAAGCGCGAGAATGGCAAAATCTGTTAGCATCTGCAAACCCAGCGCCAGAACGATGGACGACGTGTCGATTTTTCCTGCAGGCGGAACGTAGCGGCGCAGAATTTTCAATACCGGATGGGTAATTTTGACTAAAAACTGTGAAATCGGGTTGTAAAACTCAGCCCTGCTCCACTGCAATAAAAATCGCAGCATGACGGCAAGAATGTACAGCGAGGCCAGGGAATCGATAATAAAAATAATCGGGTCGGTCATATAATTGGCATTCATCAGTGAGCTTCCATTTGTTTGGACATTTCAATGGATCGGTTTTTAGCGGCTTGCAAAGCGTCATTAACCAAGTCGGCAAAACCGCCGCGTTCGAAGGTTTCGATAGCCTGTTGCGTGGTGCCGCCGGGCGATGTCACCCGCTTGCGCAATTGCGCAGGACTTTCCGGCGATTCCAAAGCAATTTTGGCCGCGCCCAACGCCGTCTGCTGGATTAATAAGCGCGCGACTTCAGGTTGCAAACCCAAATCGACCGCCGTTTTTTCCATCGCTTCCATTAATAAAAAGAAATACGCCGGTCCGCTGCCGGAAACGGCGGTGACGGCATCCAGTTGGCTTTCCTCATCAACCCACAGCGCAATGCCGACCGCGCGCATAATGGTTTCCGCCAAATCGCGCTGCGCATCGGTTACATACTCATTGGCATACAAAGCTGTCGCACCGGTTAACACCAACGCGGGCGTATTCGGCATGCAGCGGACGATAGGCGTGTTAGGATAAAGCCAGTTACGCAAACTTGCGGTAGTAATGCCTGCTGCAATGGAAACCACCAATTGCCGTTCATGCAGGCAAGGGCAAATTTCCTTAGCGACTTCCTGTAAAACCTGGGGTTTTACCGCCAATACCACTACATCCGCAGATTGAATCACTTCACTGTTATTATGGCTGACATGAATACCTAAGCTGGACGATAATGCCGACAACGTTTCCGCATTAATGTCCGACGCCCACAGCTGATTGGGATCGTGGCCGCTGGCGACCAAGCCCTTGAGCAGGCTGGCTGCCATATTGCCGCCGCCGATAAAACCGATTTTTGTTGTTTTCATTGAATTAATTAATGACCAGATAAGCGTATTCTACCCAATATAATAGGGGCAGACGTGAAAATCACAAGCATATTGCATTTATAACGCTGTGGTAAAGTAAATCAAAAAATCGGCCGATTAATAATTAATGATCGAAACCATCTACATTGAAGACGCTGTGCGCAGCCATCCGCGGGTACAAGCCATCGTGGCGCGTTACGCCGATGCCAGAGTGATTCACTGCGAGCGCTACGGCGAAATATTTAACCCGAAAGCGCAGAATTTTCGCCTGCAAAAACAAAAACCAGCTTTGATTTTGGCGGAAAAACATAAAAATTTCGTGTTGCCCACACCGGCTTCCTACGGTATCGGCGCGCAAAATAACTACTATTTTTCGCACATGCTGAATTGCTTGTACGATTGCCGTTATTGTTTTTTGCAAGGCATGTACCAATCGGCACATTTTGTGTTGTTTATTAATTACGAAGATTTTCAGGACGGCATCCGCGCGGTTTGTCAAAATAATGCAGATCAGGCTGTTCATTTTTTTTCCGGCTATGACTGCGATAGCCTGGCGCTGGAGCCGGTATCCGGCTTTGCCGAAGCTTTTTTGCCTTTTTTTGCGCAACTACCGAACGCGTGGCTGGAACTGCGCACCAAAAGTACGCAGACCCGAAGTCTGCTCAATCGAACGCCGCTCCCGCGCTGCATTGTCGCCTTCAGCCTGTCGCCTGACGAATTGGCGGGGAAGCTGGAACACAAAGCGCCGCCCTTGCAACGCCGGCTGGAAGCCATTAATAAATTGCAGAAGCAGGGCTGGTTAATCGGTTTGCGGTTTGATCCGGTGATTTATCAAAGCAATTATCAGCAGCAGTACAACACGCTATTTCAGCAGGTATTTTCATTAATAGACCTGGAGTTGCTGCATTCGGTTAGCTTAGGCTTGTTTCGCTTGCCCGAAAGCTTTTTCAAAAATATGCTCAAGCTTTATCCTGACGAAAAACTGTTTGCCAGCCCGTTGCAGCAGCACGGCGGCATGATGTCTTACCGGCAGGAACTGGAACAAAATATGATGCAGTACTGCACCGAACAGCTATTAACCTACATTCCGTCCAATAAATTATTTTCATGTGCGATGTAAAACGCTGCTTTTTAGTCACCGGAGCAAGCTCGGGCATCGGTTTGGCAATTGCTAAACAATTGCTGCAACAAGGCCATCAAGTGGTCGGCTTTAGCCGCGATTTCAGCAAGATCGACATCATTAACGACAATTTCTTTCCGGTACGGATCGATTTAGCGCAACTGAATGCATTGCCCGGTAAACTCAAAGAACTGGAACAACAGTTTCCGTCTTTGGATGGCGTTGTATTTTCCGCTGGTATGGGGCGGTTCGGTTCGCTGGAAGAGTTTTCGTTCGAGCAGATTAATGAACTGATGACTATCAACTTCACCAGTCCGGTTATGATGACGCGGGTTTTATTACCAAAGCTGAAACGGAAAAACCGCGCCGATCTTATCTACATCGGCTCGGAAGCGGCACTGAAAGGCAGTCGCAAAGGTAGCGTGTACTGCGCCAGCAAATTCGCCTTGCGCGGATTTACCCAGGCCTTGCGGGAAGAATGCGGCACGAGTCCGGTGCGTATTTCATTAATTAATCCAGGCATGGTGAGAACTCCGTTTTTTGACCGATTGGCATTCGAGCCGGGCGATGATGAAAACAATTTCCTGTTGCCGGAAGACGTTGCCGAGGCCGTTAGCTATGTTATTAATGCCAGGCCGCAAATGGTTGTGGACGAGATTAATCTCAATCCGTCCAGTAAAGTCGTCAAGAAAAAATAAGCAGCAGTGTTAAATAGCTATTTGCCTAATTTTAGACAAATGGTATCTTATTGTTAACGTATTGTTGATTAACGCATTAATGACTTATGGATTGTCAACGATATAAGCTATAACACTTGGTACGCCAAATCAATTCATTAGCTTGTTTTATGTTACGTAAAATATTAATAGCCAACCGCGGCGAAATTGCCGTTCGCATCATCCGCGCTTGCGCGGAAATGGGCATTCGCTCGGTAGCCATCTATTCGGAAATCGACCGCTTTGCCTTGCATGTCAAAAAGGCGGATGAATCTTATTGTATCGGCTCGGAACCACTGGCCGGCTACCTGAACATTTACGCCTTGGTTAACCTTGCCGCGGCGACGGGCTGCGACGCCATTCATCCGGGTTACGGTTTTCTGTCGGAAAACGCTCAGTTTGCTAGGGCGTGTAAAGAGCGCGGTATTATCTTTATCGGTCCGGAATCTGACGTCATCCACAGCATGGGCGATAAAACCGAGGCGCGCAAGACCATGATTAATGCCGGTATTCCGGTGACGCCGGGTACGGAAAATCTGGCATCCGTGGATGAAGCATTAACTGCCGCCGAAAAGATCGGTTATCCCATTATGCTGAAAGCAACATCGGGCGGCGGCGGGCGCGGTATTCGTCGCTGCAACACTGCCGATGAACTGAGAACCAATTATGCGCGGGTGATTTCCGAAGCGACCAAAGCGTTCGGTAGCGCAGATGTGTTTCTGGAAAAATGCGTAGTTAATCCCCGGCATATTGAAGTCCAAATTTTGGCGGATCATCACGGCAACACCATCCATCTCTACGAGAGGGATTGTTCTATACAACGCCGCAACCAGAAGCTAATCGAAATCGCGCCGTCTCCGCAACTCAGCGAAGCACAGAGGCAATACATCGGCGGGCTGGCGGTACTGGCGGCGAAAGCCGTCGGTTACACCAATGCCGGAACGGTCGAATTTTTGCTCGACGACAATGACCGCTTTTACTTCATGGAAATGAATACGCGGGTGCAGGTAGAGCACACGATCACCGAAACTATCACCGGCGTGGATATCGTGGAAGAGCAAATCCGCGTCGCCGCCGGATTGCCTTTGCGTTGCAAGCAGGAAGACATCAGCCGCCGGGGCTACGCCATCCAGTTTCGCATTAATGCCGAAGATCCGCAGAATGGCTTTCTACCAAGTTTTGGCACTATCAGCCGTTACTATGCACCGGGCGGCCCCGGCGTACGCACGGACACCGCTATTTACACGGGCTACGACATCCCGCCGTATTACGATTCCATGTTGGCTAAATTAATCGTCAGCGCAATAACTTGGGGAGACACTATCAAGCGCGGCGAACGCGCCTTGAAGGACATGGGCTTATTCGGCATCAAGACCACTATCCCGTATTATCTGGAAATTCTGCGTCATCCCGAATTTCGCGCCGGCTGTTTTAATACTGGCTTTATCGAGCAGCATTCCGAATTAATTAATTACTCCAATAAACCACGGCCGGAAGTCCTCGCCAGCGTGATCGCGGCGGTGATGGCGGCGCATACGGGGCTTTAAGCTATATTTGTGAAAATTATGGAAAACCAGAAAGTTAAAATCACCGACGTCATCCTTCGCGATGCCCACCAATGCCTGATTGCCACCCGTATGCGCACGGAGGATATGCTGCCCGCCTGCGCCATGCTCGACGACATCGGCTATTGGTCGCTAGAATGTTGGGGCGGGGCAACTTTTGACGCTTGCCTGCGCTTTTTAAAGGAAGACCCGTGGGAGCGGCTGGCAAAACTTAAAGCAGCCTTGCCCAAGACCCGCCTGCAAATGCTGGTGCGCGGCCAAAATCTGTTGGGTTACCGGCATTATGCCGACGACGTCGTGACAGCGTTTATTAATAAATCTGCCGCAAACGGTATGGACGTGTTCCGCATCTTCGATGCGCTCAACGATGTACGCAACCTTCGCACTGCCATTGAGGCTGCAAAGAACAGCGGCAAACATGCGCAAGGCACCATCTGTTATACCACCAGCCCGGGGCATACCATTAATAACTTTGTCGAGTTGGGGAAGGAGCTTGCTAAACTCGGCTGCGATTCTATCGCTGTCAAAGACATGGCAGGTTTATTAACACCTTACGCCACCGGCGAAATAGTGAAAGCCCTGAAAGACACGGTCGATCTGCCCTTGCATTTGCACTCCCACGCCACCTCCGGCTTATCGGAAATGTGCCACCTGAAAGCCATCGAAGCCGGGTGTGCGCATATCGATACGGCCTTGTCGTCCTGGTCAGGCGGCAGCAGCCATGCGCCGACCGAAAGCATGGTCATCGCTTTACAAGGCACGGCGCATGATACGGGACTGGATTTGGACAAATTACAGGCTGTTAATGCTTATTTCGCCGAAGTTCGCAAAAAATACCGCCGCTTCGAAAGTGAATTTACGGGTATCGACACCCAAGTGCATGTGTTCCAGGTGCCGGGCGGCATGATCTCCAACTTGGCTAATCAATTGAAAGAGCGCAATGCGCTTGATCGTATTAATGAGGTCTACAAAGAAATCCCAGAGGTACGCAAAGATTTAGGCTATCCGCCCTTGGTTACGCCCACTTCGCAAATTGTCGGCACCCAGGCCGTACTGAATGTGTTGACGGGCAAACGTTACGAAACCATCACGAATGAAGTCAAGCGTTACTTGCAAGGCGGTTACGGGAAAGCGCCCGCACCGGTTAGTGCTGCGCTGCAAAATAAAGCCATCGGCAAGGAAGATGTCATGGATTGCCGCCCTGCCGATTTATTGCCGCCGGAGCTGGACAAACTGCGCAAAGATATCGGCGAGCTGGCGCTGAATGATGAAGATGTGCTGAGTTACGCCATGTTTCCGGAAGTGGGCAAAACCTTTCTGGAACAGCGGAGCAAAAACACATTAATTCCTGAACCGCTTGAGTTTGAGTCCAGGTCGGAAGACAGCATTAAAAAAGCGCCGACTGAGTTCAACGTCGCCCTGCATGGCGAAAGTTACCACATTAAAGTGACCGGCGCCGGACCGAAAAACCAGTCGTTGCGGCATTTTTACTTCACGGTGGACGGTGTGCCGGAAGAAATCGTGGTCGTAACACTGGACGAAATCGTCCTGGAAGGCGGTATGCAAGGCGCGGTTAAAACCACCATTTCCAGCAAGCGTCGCAAACCTACCGAGCCGGGCGATGTATTCGTGTCAATGCCGTGTAATGTATTGGATGTATTGGTTAAAATCGACCAGCAGGTTCAGGCCGGACAAGCGGTATTAATAACCGAAGCGATGAAGATGGAGGCCGAAGTCACCGCGCCGATTGCCGGTACAGTTAAGGCTATCCATATCGTCAAAGGTGAACCTGCGAATCCGGATGAGGTGTTGGTTGAGATTGTGGCCTAAAGTATTTTTTGTCAATTACACGTTCGTACTGAGCTTGTCGAAGTGGTGCGAACTCAACTTAATACACAGTGAAACCCGTACCTGCAAACCAAGCCAACATAGAATTAGCCGCCGAGTTATTACGCCACGGCAAACTGGTCGCCATTCCTACCGAAACCGTGTACGGTTTAGGTGCGGATGCGAAGAATATTGAAGCCGTCAAAAATGTTTTCGCAGCCAAAGGCCGTCCTAACGACCATCCGTTAATCGTGCATATTGCCGACGTTGCTGACTTGCCTAATTGGGCAATTGATATTTCACCAGCAGCTTATAAGCTGACAGAAACCTATTGGCCGGGACCGTTGACGTTGGTGTTAAAGAAACGTCCTGATGTTCCGTATGAAGTTACCGGGGGACAAGAGACTATTGCCTTGCGTGTACCTAATCATCCGGTTGCCTTAGCGGTGCTGAAGGCTTTCGGAGGTGGGATTGCCGCGCCATCCGCCAACCGCTTTTGCCGCATCAGCCCCACCCAAGCCAGCCACGTGGAAGAAGAATTAGGCGATAAGGTCGATATGATTCTGGACGGCGGCGCGTGCGCAGTCGGCTTGGAGTCGACGATTGTGGATTTAAGCGGCGACAAGCCCCGTTTGCTAAGGCCGGGGCAGATTAATAAAACGGAAATTGAAGGCCTATTGCAAGCTGAATTGGACATTCCCATTAATATCGATAGAGTGCTTGCACCGGGAATGCACGAAATACACTATGCTCCAGTGACCACGACGATATTATGTACACAGGCAGAGTTGGAGATCATTCTTCAAGGCAATGCGTTTCAGCACCAACAGAAAATGGGCGTGTTATGGTTTGGCAATGCGGTTGAGTCTGAATTGTTTGAACAAAATATTGCCATGCCTGAGACTATTAATGAATATGCTCATTTGTTGTACAGCAAGTTACGCGAACTCGACCACGCTGGCCTTGATTTGATTTTGGTGGAACAACCGCCGCAAACTGAGGAATGGCGCGGCATTAATGACCGTTTAACTAAAGCGGCTAAACCGTTCAATACAGATTTTAATGGTACATTATTTGAAGCTAAAGATGTTAGGTGGATTTTAAGGGGATTTTGGCCGTTTAGTTTGTTTTCAGATTAAGATTTAAGTTTGGTCTAAAACTTGAGATTGTAAATTACTTGTGGATGTAGCTTATATACCAACCACTACCACGTTCCGCTGCATATCGGAGCAATTACAAATTGTCTTGCTAGGAGATGCATTTCAACATCGGCAGGCGATGGGTATTGTTACCTTCGCAACAACGACGGATTCTGATTTGTTTGCCAAAATAATACCTATTCCCAAGGGCGTTACTAATTACTTCCGCGCTTTAAATGATGCTTTACGAGAATTAGATCAAGCCGGGCTGGATTTGATTTTGGTCGAGCAACCGCCGGAAAGCGAAGAATGGGGCTCTGTAAACGAAAGATTACGTAAATTAATACAACCCCTAGCGAAAGGGGATGGCAATTGGACTATAGTTGATACAGCCATTGCAACAGCAATCACATATGATGTGTTTTTTGATTGATTATTTTCTAATAAACTGCTGTGTTAACAAGCAACTACCAATTATTATTCCCCGGATTACGCCGCTATTCGGCTAACCCAGACTATGGTTTGCCACCCACCCCTTTCTGCTGCGCCGAGCATCGCAGTTTGAGGCGGGGTTAACCCAAAGGGGCGATTAAAGGATGAATCGCGCTTATCGAGGCACAGGGAGGTGCCTTCGATAAGCTCCCGTCGCAAATGAGAAGCGTAGGAATAAGCGGCAGAGGGTCGCGTTTTCTTTGGATACTTTCTTTTGGCGACGCAAAAGAAAGTATCTCGCCTTCGGGTGCGAGAACCCGATTAAAATACCAGTACTGGAACTGGCTTTTATAATTAATGTGTTCGTACTTCGACAAGCCCTTCGACTTTGCTCAGGACAGGCTCAGGACGAACGGATAATTTAGCAAAGAACCGTTCGCACAGTGTCTTTCGGCTAAGCTCAGGATATCCTTGTCGAAGTGCTTTTTTGTAACTTACATTAACATTCAAATAGAGAAATAATTTGTCCAAACCCATCCGCATCGCCACCCGCAAAAGCCCGCTTGCCTTATGGCAGGCCGAACACGTTGCCCAATTGCTGGAAACCACATTTCCCGGCATCAAAACCGAATTGGTCAAAATGACCACCCAAGGCGACAAAATCCTGGATGCGCCGCTGGCGAAAATCGGCGGCAAAGGCTTGTTTGTCAAGGAGTTGGAAGTCGGCATGCTGGAAGGGACGGCGGACATTGCCGTACATTCCATGAAGGATGTGCCGGTGGAATTTCCTGACGGCCTGCATCTGGCGGCGATTTTACAACGCGAAGACCCGGCCGATGCCTTCGTGTCCAATAAATATAAATCTATTAATGACTTACCCGCCAATGCCCGTATCGGAACGTCCAGTTTGCGGCGGCAGTGCCAAATTAAAGCGATTTTCACTCTTGCCGAAATCTTGACCTTACGCGGTAACGTCAACACCCGCTTGGCAAAATTGGATGCAGGCGATTACGATGCGATTATCTTGGCTTCGGCGGGCTTAAAACGGCTCGGCATGGCGGAGCGTATTACCCAGAGTTTGGATACCGCGATAAGCCTGCCCGCCATCGGCCAAGGCGCCATCGGCATCGAATGCCGATCAGATGATGTCGAGATTAATGCCTTGCTAAATCAATTACATGACATTAATACCGGCATTTGCGTCACGGCGGAACGGGCAATGAACGCGCGGCTGCAGGGCGGTTGCCAAGTGCCGATTGCCGGTTTTGCCGAAATCGATGGCGACGTATTGACGATGCGCGGCTTGGTGGGCGATCCCAATGGCAGCCGCATTTTCCGCTGCGAACGGCAAGGCCAACTTTATGAAGCCGAATTCATCGGCACGACCATCGCTGAAGATTTGTTAAGCCAGGGCGCGCACCAGATATTACAAGCGCTGTACCAGTGAGTTCAAGCCGGTGAGTCAAGACTTACGCGGGGCGCATGTGCTGGTGACGCGTCCCGCCCATCAAGCGGACGGGTTGTGCCGATTAATTAATGAGCATGGTGGCATTGCTGTGCGTTTCCCAACCATTGAAATTACCGGCGTTTCGTCCGCCATTAATGATTTTACCGAAAGTCCGGCGGCAACTAATCCTTGGCCGCAATTGTCAAAATATCAATGGGTTATTTTTACCAGTTCGAATGCAGTAAACTTTGCACTGGCCGCGAAAGGTGGCAAAATAAGCGAATTTATGGGATCACAAAGAGCGGTGATCGGTCAGGCGACGGCAAGCTGTTTGGCAACGGTAGGCCTACCAGTCCATTTAATGCCGGTTAGCGGTTATGATAGTGAGGCGCTTTTGGCGATGCCGCAACTGCAACAGGTGCAAGATCGGTCTATACTCATCGTGCGCGGTCAGGGCGGACGGGAAGAACTGGCGGATGTGCTTCGCGCCAGAGGCGCACGGGTAGAATACTGGGAAGTTTATCAACGGGTTAAGCCCTATTTAGATAACACAGAAGTGCTTGCTTTACTGGCCCAGAATAAAATTAATGTGATAACGATTACCAGTTTCGAGACGCTGCAAAACTTGCTGACCATGTTAGGTGAAGTATATAAAAGTAAGTTGACATTAATACCGCTGGTGGTCATCAGCGAAAGAATTAAAAAATTAGCCGCAGAGCTGGGTTTTACTAGCATTGCAGTAACAGAAAGCCCTGCTGACGCGGCAATTGTTAAGTCGGCAATGGCAATTATTAACGGGGAATAGCGTGGCTGAATTGAGCGGACAACCAGAATCAGAAGTCGTTAATGATCGTTTGAGTGAAGCTGTGTCAAAAACAGATCCCGTCATTAATCAGCCCGTTGACGAAAAAAGCAAAGCGGCAAAGACGCCTCCCCCCGCTAAACCTAAATCCGTGGGCGGATTATGGCTGATTCTGTTTACTTTAGTGCTATTAATCGCTTTGGCGGCAGCCGGATTTTATTTCTTTACCCAATTACGCGAAAAACAGGAAGGTTTGGGCGGTGAAGTGAAAACCGAATTGACCCGGCAAATTAACGATTATCAAGGCCAATTAACCGCTATACAGTCTCAGGTGGCGGCTTTACAATCCGAAATCGCCGGAAAAGACGATCATTTCAACAAAACCTTGGCGGATTTTTCCGATTTGCAAACGCAAAAACTGGAAACCACCCGCAAAGAATTAAGCGATAAAGTCCTGCAAGTACAGCGTCAGCTGGGTAAAACCCGCGGCGATTGGTTAATTGCCGATGCCGAATATTTACTGAGCGTCGCCAACGAACGCTTGCATCTGGCGGGAGATGTGGAAACCACGCGCACGGCGCTTGAGGCCGCTGACCAGCGCCTGCGTGAGAGCGGCGATAGCGGCATTATTCCGATTCGCGAGCAGATTGCTAAAGAAATATCGCAAATTCAAGGCGTTAAAAAAGCCGATATGGTCGGTTTATACGCTTCGATACAGGCTTTGGAAGGCGATGTCGGCAAGTTGGCATTGGCTCTGCCCTATTCGGGCAAGCCGTTGACGCCAGCGGAAGAAGCCAGTAATTCAAGCGTCGTCGATGAAGATATCAACGGATTGGTGAAAGATGCTATCCATAGCCTAGAAGGCATCGTTACCATTAAACGCACCGACAAACCCGTTAAAGAGATATTAACGCAAGAGCAGGCGGACTTTATCCGCGAACAATTGAAGGTCAAACTGGAGATCGTAAAAGTCGCATTAATTCAGCAAAACGACGGGCTTTATCAGACCACTTTGGCTGATGTTAAAAAATGGGCGGAGGATCATTTTACCGATAACGAAAGCGCCAAATTATTTGCCGGTGAAATCACTCGCCTGCAAGACGCCAAATTGCGGAGCCAATTGCCTGATATTAGCCTGTCGTTAAAAATGCTGCGCGATGTCAGCAAACTGCGGGTGGAGACGGATAAAGCGCTTGATGATGCCAGCGACGCGCAGTCTCCGGCAGAAGATAAAACCAAAGCGCCAGCCGATGCGAAACCGGCAACCGATGACAAAACTGCAACAGCACCGGAAATCAAGCCGGCAGAACCGGCAAAGACAGAAGATTCGGCTCAGCCGCAGCAAGATACGTCGAAGCAGGCGGAGTAAGCGTACGATGAGAAACGGTCTATTCTTTGCTGCGTCGTTAATCCTTACCTTAGCTGCCGTTTTTCTAGTTAATCAATGGCTAACATCCTTCGATAACCCAGGTTATGTATTGATCGGCATCGGTACATGGCAATTGGAAACCTCGTTAATTGTGTTTCTGGTGGGTTTAATCGTCCTTTTTTATGTTTTGTACCTGTTATTCAGATGGCTCGGCTGGTTTGCCCGTTTACCGTGGCAACTTAAAAATCGCAGCCGGAATATTAAATTCAACCGTTCGCAAGATGCTCTGGTAGCCGGTTTGGTCGGTTTCGCCGAAGGCCGGTGGGAACAGGCGGAAAAAGTGCTAATTAAACACGCTTCGCACAGCGGCGCACCGTTGGTGCATTATTTAACCGCCGCGAAAGCTGCGCAATCGCGCGGGGCGTTTGACAAACGAGACGAATATCTCAAACATGCCGCCAAACATGCATCGGAAACGGATATGGCTATCGGTTTAACTAAGGCCGAACTGCAATTTTCTGCCAATCAATTCGAACACGCGCTGGAAACCTTAACTAAGTTACACTCTCTCGACGCTACGCACGCCACGGTATTAAAACTGTTGCATCAAACTTATCAACGCTTAGGCGATTGGCAAGGACTTCGCAAGTTACTGCCTACGTTGAATAAGAACAAGATATTAATGGAAGTCGAGATCAAAAAGCTGGAAGTCGAAGCGTTCAGCGGCTTATTAAAACAAACCATTAATCAGGGCAACATTAATGAATTGCGTCTGCTGTGGACAGAAATACCGCCCCATCTGAAAAAAAATCCAACGATTGCCGCCATTTATTACGCCGCGATGATTCAAGCGGGGTTGAGTGCGGACATTGAAAACGAATTGGTCGAAACATTGACTATTAATTGGGACGAAACTCTGTTACTGCTTTACGGCAGTTTGCAATCAAACGATGTGCCCCGGCAACTGGCGACTGCCGAGGCATTATTAACCTACCACAAAGAGGACGGCGTACTACTCACCATTTTGGGCAAATTAAGCTTGAAATGCCAGGAACTGGAAAAAGCGGAACATTACCTGATAGCCAGTCTGGCCGTAGACGCTAACGTACAATCGTACCGTTTATTGGGCGATCTTTACGCCAGTAAAGGGGAAGATCACAAAGCCAATACTGCCTATAAACAAGGCCTGGAGCTGGCATCGCGCGGTGTAATCAGCCAACTGGATGCAGCTATCTCGAAGCCTTGAGCCAGTCACAAAGCATACCTATATTAGTCATTCATTGGTCAGCTGCGATTAGCCTACATCTTAAATACACATAAGCAGATTAATAACTGTTTGGCTGTGCTTGGCATGACATGGCAAATCATGCTTGGTAAGTATTAATTGCTTGATCTGGATCAAAATCCGCCTAATTAAATTGTGCTAGGCAAACAAATGGACTAATGCTTAAAAACAGGGTATGCTTGTCCGACCTGAGCTTGGAATAAGCTTTCAGGGACAAAGCTTTGTTGGTTTTGGTTAATTTAAAAGGTAGGAATGTATTAGGTTATGAACATTCAGCCATATTTTTATTGCCGATATGGCAAATGACATGAGGAAAATTAATGAATTTTAGACGTATTGTGGCAGCTATGTTGCTGTCTTTGTTTTCATTCGGTGTAGCGCAAGCGGCCGGACAACCACTTCACGAAGACTACACCGAGCTTTTGAAGATTGCTGATACCATGTTGGCAGCGGCAAAAGCTAAAGATGAGATGGCTTTTTCGGCTGCAATTTCGGAAGGAAGATCCGTGGCAAAAGACCAAGGTAACAAAGGTAATTCACCGCGTTTACAACGTGTTAGCACCGCTTTTATTAAAGCAAAGAAAGCAGCCAAATCAGGTGACTTTGCTGCAGCAACCACAATCATTGAAGGTGCCAAAGAAGAAATGGAAAAACCTGATGTACCACCTACATACGGTGGTACAACAGAAGGCGGCGGACGCAAAGGTATGTTCGGCGAATATTAATGATTACCTGTGAAAAGGCTTAGCCTTTTTGCAAGCATCGAATTAATGATAAAAACCCAGCTATATGCTGGGTTTTTTTACTACCCGGTGTAAGGTTTTGATAAATAACGCACTTCATAAAGTAGTGGCTATCGATGTTGAGCCTAGCAATTGCAGCTTAAGCAATGTTCGTTTTCAGGTTGTAATGAGCAGAATCATTGTTCGGTGCAGTTACCAGATTGGATTCGCGTATAATAGGTTTAGTTATTAATCAAAACCAGGTTAAACGTGAAGCACATCCTTAGCTTGCATCATTCATCCGTGGTAGTCAGCGACTTGGCCGTTTCAAGAAAATTTTATGAGGACCTGTTGGGGTTAACCCTCAGTAACAAGCGCCCCAAATTACCCTACGACGGCGCCTGGTACGAAATCGGCGACCAGCAAATCCACCTGCTGGCGGTGCCCAATTGCGAAGCCGGTCTCGTGCGACCGGCGCACGGTGGCGTCGATCGTCACATCGCGCTGAAAGTCGCCGATATCGAAGCTTTAAAAGCAGACCTTGACCGCGCCGGGGTGCGCTATTCGGTTAGCAAGTCCGGTCGGCCGGCGCTATTTTGCCGTGATCCCGATAATAATGCCCTTGAGTTTATGGGATCTGGGCTTTAGAAAGCATGTAGACGATTAGCGAAGCTTAATCGTGCTTACGTCTTAGATGCGCGGAAAGCTGACTGTTGCCTATCTTTTCAATCGTCCGGTAATTCTTTAAGCCATGCAATAGCTTCGTCGATTGCATCTTCAGGCAATTTAGTCGACTGAAATTGATCCAAGGCTGGTTTAATGCCTTCGTGTTTCAAAAAGGGTGCAGCAACTATAGGAAATGCAATGTTAAAGCGGCGAATAAATTTTAACGCCTGTATGGCGGTGATTTTATGTTGCTGGGTTGTCACTTTGTGTATAAATCGAGTATCCATTCTAGAAAATAATGTTCCAAATAAGCTAGAGCACATGATATTAAAACCTGAGGCGTTTTTATATCCGTACAACTACTTAAGATTGAAATCAAAATTACTCTTTCGTGCGAATCGTTCGGAAGTATTAAAGGCTTCATAATGTTCTGATGCTTAGAAAGCCCCTTTAAAAGAAATCGCGGTGGCATTGATGCGCAAAATCATCACATCGCCCAGGCGGTGCTTAAATCTCAAACCCCGTGTAACCCTGAATTACAAGCAAATTAATCTGTTTTTAACAAAAAATGGTTGGCAGGCCTAACGGTATCTACGTGCTTATTGCTGACGACCAAATCCACGCCCATTAACCTAAAAAGATCAGTTTGCCTGTCCGGCGTCAATTATCTTTGCCGGTTTGACGTCAATTACTCTGGCCGGTTTTAGTTTAAAAAATGGGTTACTTTTTTACGCGTTGTTTTTTCCGATAGCTTTCTCCTTCAATTTCAATAATGGTGGCATGGTGGATAATTCGGTCAATTGCCGCAACGGTCATCATGGTGTCAGGAAAGATTTGATCCCATTGGCTGAA
>Ga0194120_10003053_pt1 | contig 27882 bp, 20 predicted proteins | sample TA2MahCa65mmetaG_FD_148642 | JGI IMG/M metagenome (GOLD analysis project Ga0194120, IMG submission 148642) | Freshwater microbial communities from Lake Tanganyika, Tanzania - TA2015019 Mahale Deep Cast 65m | ecosystem: Environmental > Aquatic > Freshwater > Lake | place: Tanzania: Lake... | reverse complement strand
GAGCGGCGAGCAGGCTCGGCGCCTCCGGGGCGGGCGGAGCTTCGGGAGCGGTGGCCCGCGGTGCGCCCGCAGCCGCCGGCAGGATCCCCTGGCGGCGATCCGCGCTGGCGAACCCGCCACGCTCGGAGAGGATGACGACGTGATCGGCGAGTTTCCGGGACAGTTCCGCGCAACTGCCGGCGGGGAATCCCAGGCGATCGAGGGCGCCGCGAAGTTCGGCGGGCGGCTTAGGCTCGTGCGCGAGCACGGTGACGCCCTGGCCGGGGAGGGGGCCAGCGGCCTCGGGATCGCCAAGGCGAAACAGCGGCGCGGCCTCGGCCAGAGCGGCGCCGAGCCGCTGGGAGCGCAAGGCCTGCGTCGGCAGGCGCTGCGCCAGACCCTGGCCGAACGTCGCCTCGAGCAGGTCGGGGAAGCGCAGGAGCGCCCGTTCGTGCAGGCGGTCGATCAGGTGCTGCTCGTCGCCGGGGTGGATGGGCAGATCCAGCACCGACCCGCCCGCGACGAAGTCCTCATGCAAGGACGCCAGGTGGGCCTCCTCGTCCGGCAGCGTTCCGACGACATCGCGGTATGCCTGTTCGGGATCGCCCGGGTCGAGCAGGTTGGGGCCGTGCCAGGCGTCTGCGATGGCTGTGCCCCGGTCTTCCAGGCCGTGCTGGACGTAGGTCAGGACGCCCGTCAGGCGCGCCACTCGCTCCCGCATGTCGGCCACGGCGCTCTCCAGCAGCGCCAGCGCACTCCGGAAATCGTCCAGGAGAAGGACCTCGGCCCGGGTGGTGAGGTAGAGCAGGCCGGCGCGCCGGCAGGCGGCGAACGCCGCGCTGACGGCCTGGCTCCGGAACAGCGTCTTGCGCGCGGCCGCCCCGAGGTCGTTCGTGGCGGACGCCAGCATCTGCCTGGCATCGCTCAGCCGGGAGTTGCCAATGCGCTCGCGCTCGCCCAGACCGGCGGCCAGGCCGGCCAAGGCGCGAGCGAAATCGTCCAGGAAGGCGATGCCGCGCGCCAGTCCTCCGCCCTCGAGGAAGACCGGTTTGCAGCGGGACACGAGTTCGGCCTCGCAGCCGGCACGCCACGTCTGGATCTGGCGCGCCAGGCGATCGCGCGCCCCTTCCAGCACCGACCGCGGCCGCGGTTCGCGCACGAAGACGTCCAGTTCGCCTCCTTCCTTGCCGCCGGCGCTCGAAAACTGGATCTCCTCCAGGGCCGCCAGTTCGGCGGGCAGGGCGGCCGCCAGGGCCGGCAACTGGGGGAAACGGCCGCGCAGCGACCAGACGAGCTCGTCCAGGAAGGCCTCGATCTCGGCGGAGGCATCCGGCGAGAGCGACACGACCCCCAGGGCGTCATCGTCCACCGGAAGATCCTCCGGCAGCGCTCCGCCGGCATCGTGCGTCGATCCGCACCACCCCTCGACCAGGGCGGCCCCGAGGCGAGCGGCGGCCAGCTCCGCGACGGCCCGGCACGGGTAGCGCAGGGCCACGCCGCCGACGCTCCGGACCAGGCCCGCCAGGCCGTCGGAGGCCGCCCTGACGGCCGCCGCCGCCGGGGTCGCCGAGCCTTCGATCGCCAGCCGCAGCGCGACGGCCTCCCTGCGAGCCTCGCGGCCAAGTACCTTGCCGCTCTCGCAGGCCTCTTCGGCCAGGAAGAGCCGGTCGATCGCCGATCCTTGGCCCTCGGCGAGCCAGAGGCGCCCGAGCAGGCCCGCGGCCGCCAGGCGCATGGCTTGGGGCTCCGCGTCGCCAGGCAGGAGGGCGAAGAGCACCAGGCGACGCTCCGGACCGATCGCCTTGCGGATCTCGGCCACCAGAGCCTCGCAGAACTCACCTTCCAGATCCGCCAGATCGGCGACGACCGAGACCGCGGCCTCGCCGCCCGCACCCGCCAGTGCCGTCGCCAGGGCCGCGTGCGGCAGTTCCTGGCCGTCGCGCTCCAGGGGCGCGACGTCGTCCTCTCCCAGGCCGGAACCCGGTGCGGCGCCGATCGCCAGGATCGTCGCCGGCGCCTGGAGCTTCTCGCGCAGAGCCTTGACGCGCCCGAGGATGAGAGCGGCCTCCCCGCCAAGGCCGATCAGCAGGTCTCCGGCCATCTAGGCGGCCCCCTGTCCGAGGCCCGGCAGGATCACGCCGGCGTCCCACGCGACATCGGCGAGCGGCGGCGCCACGCCGGCCGCGACCTCTCGCCCCGGCGCGGGGAGGCGCGCCACGAGCGCGAAGCCGCGCTCGGCCATCAGGCGCTGATGGTCGCTCACCGGCATCCGCAGCCAGTCGCGCGTCGCGACCTCGGCGCCCAGGTCGTGGGTGAACGACCGGATCGCCTCGTGATAGCGCGAATCGGCCAGGCGCGCCTGCGCGTCGCGCCGCAGGTACGGGAGCACCTCCCGGTGCTCCAGCAGGCCGGCCACCAGTGCGCCCGGATCGTCCGCGGGCGCCAGGTAGGCCGCATGGATCAGGCCGTTGTCCTCCCGGTACGCGTAGGCCAGATAACCGCCCACGTGCGTCACCAGGTGCGTCGCGAGCGCGATCGCCGCCATGTCCGCCGAGTCGGCGATCGGATCGACGGGCTCGGGAACGGTCGCTTCGTACCAGACCGGCAGATCGACATCGGGCGGCCGGGGACCGGGGATGAAGGCGAGCACGAGGCGATCCGCCTCGCGGAGCGTCGCGCTGATTCCATCCCAGACCGGCAATCGATCCTCCCAGAGAAACGCGGCGATCCAGGCCAGGTCGAGGGCTTCGCCTGGTTCATCGGCGAATCGCCCGACGCCGCTCCGGCTCCGCGCGCTCCACTCCTCCTCGGAACCTTGCAGCTCCGCGAGGGCATCAAGAAAGCCGGCCTCGTGCCGGAAGCACGGCGCGGCGTCCCAGGCCGCGGCCAGCGCCGCCGTCGGCTCGTCCTGATACGCGACCGTACCCACCAGCAGCCGATCCGCGTCGGAGCCCTCGCTTGCCTCCCCGTGCGGGCCCGGGTGCGGAAGCGCGACCGGGGCGCATGGCCGCATGTCGGCTCCCGGCTGCCTTCCGAGCCGCGCCTCGTCCAGGCGGGCTTGTGCCCCGGCCGCGGGGTCATCCGGACCGGGAGCCTGCGGCATGGCCGCTCCGGCCGCCGCGGGCTCGAGTCTGACCAGCAGGATCTGCCCGTCGAGATCGAGGGGAACGGCGGTGTCGGCGAGGCGACCCGCGAGATCGAGCGCCGCCCCGGCGGCCAGCCGGCCGGGGATTCCCGCGAACGCGCGCGCCGGCTCGGCGGGCAGGTCGGCGATCTGCGCCTCGAGGGGAGCGTCGGGCACCCACGTGAAGAAGCGGGCGGCACGGGCCTCGAGGAACGCCGGAAGGTCTCCCGACAGGAGGGCGGGGCCGATCCCCAGGTCGTGGAGGAGTTCCGCCGCGGCCGCCTCTTCCCCGCCGGGGAGCGACGCCAGGTAGTCCTCGGCCCGGATGTTGCGCGCCGCGGTGCCGGCCGCCTCGGCGAGCGCGCCAAGCTGATCCTCGACTTCGTCCAGCCGCGCCCAGCGGCTCTCGAGGAGCGCGACGGTCGGCTCGGCGGGCGGCGCCTCGCCGTGCCCGAGGAGCGCCGCGGCGGCGGCCTCCGCCACTTCCTGGAGTCCCGCGAGCAGCGCGCTGCGGCGAGTCAGCGTCACGACCAGTTCCCAGCTACGCGCCCGCCGCTCCAGATCCGCCAGCGCGTCGGCCAGACGTGCCGCGGCATCGGGATCGTCCCCCCCCGGCACGCCGCCACGCGCCGCCGTGGCGACGCGGAGCGATTCGGACAGCAGGGCCCGGCCAGCGGCCAGGCCGCCTGCCACGACCGCCAGGCCGAGCGCCCGGTCCAGGTCGGCCGCCAGGGTCGCGAGGGATATGGCGGGGGGTGGCGAATCGAGCACCGCGGCCAGGGCGTCCCGGACGGCGCCCGGCAAGTCGCGGGCGCGGATGGCGCCCGCCGCGAAGGTCTCCTGGACGCGGAATAGCGAAGCGAACCGCGCCGGCACCGGCGGGGCCTCCCCGGCGATCGCCCGCAGGAGCGGCGACCACGCCGCCTGGGCCGCCGGCGCGGAGACTCCGTCCTCGGCCAGCAAGCGCTGCGCCGTGCGGGCGGCCAGGAGATGCGCGCAGTCACGGCGGGGGCGATCGGGCTCCAGCGCCAGGCGGTGGACCGAGGCGCGGTACGCCGCTCCGAGATCCGGCGCTTCGGCTTCGAGCAGGGCGCCAAGCAGCACGGCCGCGCCTTCGGGCGCGTCAGGGCCACGCCTGAGCGCGATTTCGGCGTCGGCGAGTCCGGCCGGCGAGCCGCTCCGGCTCGCGGCCACGACCAGGGCCGGCCGGCCGTCCAGGTCCCCGGGCCCGACCAGATCCGCATCCAGCACGATCACCGCTCCGGCCGCGGGGACGGGGTCGCCGGGCGCCGCTTCGAAGCAAGGCGGCAGCGCGATCCCGAGCCGCCGTGCCGCGTCCTTGACGGAGCGGCCGAACTGGCCGACCGCGACCAGGCGTCGCGGCGTCATCCGCGCAGCCAGAACCCCGCCACCGCCGAGAAGGCGAGGGCCGTCCCGAGACCGCAGGCGAGAGCCGCGCGCGCCGCCGCGATCGGGTGGAGGCCCAGGCGTTCGGAAAGGAGCGGAGCGCCCGCCAGCACCACTCCGGCCGCAAGCAAGACGCCCACGGCGAGTATCAGCGCGGCGAACATATCGACGGAACTCCGGGCTCGTCCCGGGAGTGACCCACCCATGTGGAGTCCTTTCCGGGCGGGTGATTATACCCGCGAGAAACAGGTTCCTACTTACGAGGGTCCGAGGCCGGGCCGGGAACCTCCAGCCGCATCTCGTGCGTCTGCGCCGCGAAACCGAGTTCCTCGTAGAGCCGGTAGGCAGCCTGGTTGGCCGGATTCACGAACAGCCGCACGTACGGGATGTGCGCCGCGCTCGCCGCATCCACCGCCAGGCCGAAGAGCCGCCGCGCCAGGCCCAGGCCCCGGAACTCGGGCGCCACCGCGACGTTCACGATGAACAGGTCGCGCCGGCCCGTGACGGGGTGATACGAGGCCATCGCCCAGAGGCACCCGGCCACCTGACCGCCCTGGGCTTCCGCCACCCAGATCTCCTTGTCCGGCAGCGCGAAGTAATGGGCGAACTCGGCTTCGACCCGTTCGCGCAGCTCCGATCGGGGGAGTGCCCGCAGGTCGGGATAGGTCTCGAGCATCGCCATCTCGAGGAAGCGCAGGAGGTGCGGCCGATCGCTCTCGTGGTGCCGGCGGACCGCGACCGGAACGGTGGCGGGATCAGCGGACATCCAGCGCCTGGACGTCGGAGATCAGCGTCCGGCGAGGATCGCTGGTCGTCGCGACCACGATGTAACGCCACCGGCCGGGCCGCTGCACCGGTTCGGCATCGAGCGCCGTCTGCCGCCGGTCGGCAAAGTGGCCTATCAGCTTCCAGTGTGCGGTCGAGTCCCCCGCGTTGACGCGGTAGACCGCCGTCTTGTCGTAGGCGCCCGACCACTTGAGCACCACGCCGTCGGCACGGATGTAGCTCGACACCTCGAGGCGCTCCAGCGGCGGCGGCCCGTCGCCCGTCACCCCGCCCAGCGAATGGTAGAGGCTCCAGGTGAAAAGCCCCAGGAACACGATGCCGGTGAGCGCCAGCAGGGTCCAGCGGTTCTGGCGCACCAGGTCGATCAGGCGGTCGCCTCCCACAGTCGGCGCGGTCTGCCAGGTGGTCAGCCGCACGACCGGTGACGCCGCATACGGCCGCTTGGAGGCGCCGACCTTGAAGAACCGCCCGTGTCCGAACTCCAGATCGACCGCCAGCGTCACGTCCACCGTCGTGGTCGGGCCGACAAGGGCCTCGAGGGCGGCGGCCGCGTCCGGTACGTTTCCCGGCCTGGTCTTCACGTAGTGGCCGATTCGCTCGCCCGGGGGATTGCCGCCGAGCGAATACGTGCCGGTCACGAGGTAGTACTGCCGCTCGCCGACCTCGAAGCGCGTGCCGATAAGCACGCCCGCGTCGGCGGGGAACGCCGCCGCCGGTTCGAGCGCAAGCACGCTCGAGACCCAGATCTCGACCTCCACTCCGGCGGGGGCGACTTTCTGCATGACGCCCGTACCGACATGCTCGGCCGCCACGGCGGTCGTCGCCGCGTCCGCTTCGGCCGGCTCGTCGGCGACAACCTCGGCCGCATCGAGATCCGGCGGCTCCTCGGTCGCGACGGGGGCATGATCCTCCTCGGGGGGAACGCCGCCCTGGTCTTCCATCAATGCGGACTCTCGCTGCACCCAGCCCTTGGGCGGCCAGTCGACCGGCGGCCACGGCTCTCCGCCGGGATCCTCCCGGCGCTTCCCGAGTCCCGGGAGGTTCGAGAAGTCGTCGTAGTCGTCGTACGCGGCGGCCACGGAGTCGGAGGCCGGATCGGCCGGATCCAGCGCGGGCGGGCCCTTGGGCCTGATGTCGCGCAGCTCGCGCACCGGCCCGAAGCCCTCCGTGCCGGGCTGGGTGGCCTCCAGCGCCGGCAGGGAGTCGACGTCGGGCGGCAGGATGCCCTCGTCTCCGACGCGGCCGTCCGGCAGGTCGAGCGTCGCGGCTCCGCCCGGCACCTCGTCGCCGGTCGGCCGATCGTGATACGCCGCATCTATCTCCTCCCAGCGGCTCCAGCTCGGCGGGCGGTAGACCGTGTCGTCGTCCTTGGGCCTCTCCTCCGGGACCTGCTTGGCCCGCCGCTCGAAATCCTTCTCGCGCTCCTCGCGGGTCCAGGCCGGCGGCCGGTAGACGCCCGGATCCTTGTCTTCTCGGCGCGTGGGCGTGCGGTGCTCCTCGACCTTGGTGCGCGAGGTGATGCCGCCGTCGCGCGTCCAGCCGGTGGGCTGGTACACGGCCTCGCCGGAAGGGCTCACCTCGAGCCGCCGCGTGCCCCTGGCGCCCTTGCCCCGCGGCTGGTTGCGCACGGTCTCGAGCACGGCGTCGTAGCGCTCGCGCTTGGCAGGTTCGGACAGGAGGCCCTCGGCCTGGGAAATGAGCGCGAGGGAGTACTCGGCCTTGGCCCGCGTCTCGGGGTTGCGAGCGCGTTCGGCCCAGTACTCGCGGTAGTAGTGCAAGGCCGCGTTGATCTCCTTGTGGGTCGCCTCCCGCTGCAGGCCGAGCATCGAGTAGTAGTCCGCCATCTGCGTCGCGGCCATCTCGCGATCCAGGTTCATCGCGTCGGGCAACTGCTCGAGCGGCGGCTGGAAGATGTTGCCGACGAAGTCCATGAGGTGGTCCTCGGTCCAGGCCGACAGCACGAGCGTCCGGAAGCCGTAGAGACGCTTGAGGGGATCGACCTGCTTGGAATCGTCGTCGTCGGTCAGCAGGACGAGCGTGAGCTTCATCAGGTCGAGGAAGGTCTGCGGGAAGTGCGCCTTGAGGCCGCTGACCATGATGGACAGGGACTGGGGAGGCGCCGCGATCATGACGCCGCGGACCTGCCGCGGCACATCCAGGGCCTTGAGGAATGCCTCCCAGCCTCCCGACCGGCTCTGCTTGAAGATGCGAGTCGGGCTCCCGTGGAGTTCGGCGGGCCAGGCGATCGGCTTGTTGGAGCCGTCGAAGACGACGTAATTCTGCTCGTCGCTCATGGTCTAGAAGAGCCCGAGGAAGCCGCGATTTCTGCCCGACACCGCGATCGCCGCCGAATCCCAGGGGTACCCGGAATTGCCCGACCAGTCCTGCGGTATGGCGAGATACCTGTAGGCGCCGGCTTCCGGGGGCAAGTCCTCGATCTCGCGCGGCCCCCGGGACATGTCTACCGGCTTGCCGCCGTTGAGGACGGCGTTGGTCTTCGTCGTGAGGGGGCCCTCGCGGATCAGCCAGTACCCGAGCGCGTCCGGCGCCTGCTCGCCGCCGATCTTCAGCCGCACCTTGTCGCGAGCGTCGGTGACCTCGAAGCGAGCCTCGGGCGCCGATGGCGGCCGATTGAGCGGCACCACGACAGGCACGGGACGCGACCAGCGCAGCGGCACGCCGGCGGCGTCGAGGGCCGCGACGCGGTACCAGTAACGCCGGCCGATGTCCGCGGGCGCAAGGAGCGCGCGGTTGCGCCGCGACACCAGATCCAGCGACAGCTCGCCCTTGGCCGGGCGGGCAAAGGGCGAGCCGACCGACGGTTTGGCCTGCGCGGTGGTGGTGCGGTATAGCTCGTACCGGGCGGTCTGCCCGCCGGTCGCCTCCCAGCGGATTTCCTGGGTGCCGGGCACGGTCCATGCCAGGAAGGGCCGGTTGCCGAATGCATAGACGAATGCCGACAGGCCCAGGAGGAGCGCCGCGACGGCCACCATCCCGTCCCGGAGGGACTCGTTGGTCCAGGTGGCGATCATGCGCAGCAGCCAGGTATTGTCCGCTCGCTTGCCCCCCTTGCGGATGGCCGTGACCTCGAGCGTGGTGGGATCGAACAGGGCGAGGCATTGCCCCGGTCCGGCGAGCAACTCGGCGCCCTCCCAGATGAAGAATCCCGCCTGGCGCCGCGGCATGTCGAGGACGTACGCGACCTGGTAGGCGTCCGGGAAGTACCGCCGGTGCAATGGCTGATCGACCGACGGCGAGAGGTAGGCGCCCCGGTTGTGGTGGCTGTGGTACCAGCCCACGATTTCCAGGTCCCGGAGTTCGGGGATCTCGGCGATGCCCTTGAGATCTCGCGCCCGCGTTCCCTGCCCGAAGCTGAACTCTTCCGAGCCGGCCGCGCCTTCCACCTTGTAGGAATTGATGATGATGGTGACGTGGCGATCTCGCCCCTCCCCATCGCGCAGGATGTAGTGGCGGCCCAGCAGATAGCCGCCGATCTCGGTCGGCTTGAAGGCGGCCTGGGCCGCGATGGCGGCCAGCAGGGGCCGCGCCACGTAGACTTGGATGAACTCCGAGCCGCCGGGCCAAACCCACAGATCGGCCAGTAGGTCGGCAACTGGCACGACGAGCCAACGTGGGGCATCAGCCACGGGAAGGTTATACCACCCGGGCGCCGCGCGCTGCATCTGTAATGTCTGAGTCACGATCATTTGACCGACCGCTTAATCAACATAACGTGGCGCAAGCGTGAAGAGGGAATACGTAACGTGGATAGAAGGATCTATAGGGGATGGGGATGCGGCCTGAAAAATTCAGTTTGCGCGCGTTGGAGCGGCAGGTGTATCGCTCCGTCAGTGAACTGGTGGACGATTGCTTCCCGATACTCCATCGCGAACCGCTGGAGCGCGTCGTCAGCGAGAGGTTCGCCCGCACCCCGGAAGTGCGCCTCGGAAATCTCAAGATCGAACTGGTCCACAACAACTACGCGCGCCTGTCGGGCACCTACACCATGGAGGTGGTGGAAAGCCGGAACCAGCGCGTCATGCGCGACATACCCGTCGTGGCGGAAGCGCTGTGGGACTTCTCGCCGCGAACATGGGGGTTCCGGCTGGATATCGTGCACATGCACGCGGAAACCGACGATCCGGCGTTCGGCGATCGGGTGGTGGCCGAGGTGCTTGCCGCCTGGCAGCACTTGCCGGCGCTCGGGCGCTTCCGGTACCGGAGGGGCGTCTTCTACGCCACGCTCGATCCGGTGCCCGAGCTGGCTTCCGTCGCGGTTTCCTGAATCAGCTCTCTTCCTCGGCCTCCTTGCCGCGCTCGATCAATTCGCGCACGCGCTGGCCGCCCTTGTGGCCGATTTCCGAGTAGAACTCCGGGCCACGCTCTTCCTTGACCTTCTCTCCGCCCTTTTGGCCTATTTCCGAGTAGAACTCCGGGCCTCGTTCCTCCTTGACCTTCTCGCCGCCGAGTTTCCCCGCCTCGCGGACGGCCATCTCGCCCTTCATCTCGTCGCGCTTCTCTTCCATGACCCCCTCCTTCCAATTCCGTAATGAAGCGATGTTTCGGGCCGGAAGTCAACGGGCGCCTGTCACGGCGCCAGGCGGGGGGGCTTCGATATACTCGCGGCGTGTCCCTGACGACCGCGGCCCACAACGATGCGCTCCCCGCGCTCGACTGGTACCTGATGCCCGAAGCCTTCTCGGCGCCGCTCGTCGATCAGGCCGTGGCCGAATGCGGCCTGGGACGGGACGCCGTCCTGCTGGATCCGTTCAGCGGCACGGGCACGACCGCCCTGCTGGCCAAGCTCCGGGGGATGCGGGCCGTGGGCGTCGAGGCCAACCCGTTCCTCGCCTGGGCGGCCCGGGCCAAGCTCGCGGTCGACACGCATCCCGATCTCTTCGAGACGTTGCGCGAGCGCGTACTCGATCGGGTCGGCGATCTCGCCGACGCCCCGCCGGCCGACCTGCCCGATCTGCCGCGGGCCGACACCTGGATCGCGCCGCGCGTGGCGCGCAAGGTCGTCGCCTTGCGAGAGGCCATCTTCCAGGAACGCCCGGGCCCCGCCCGGGACCTGCTGCTGCTGGCGCTCGCGGCCATCCTGCGGCCGGTCGGCAACCTCAAGTTGACGGCCCACGCGTTCGGCTCGGCCGTGCCCAAGGAAGACGCGCCCGTGCGGGAACTCTTCGAGAAGAAGACCGACAAGATGCTGAGGGATCTCGAGGCCGTGGACCGCACGGCCCTGGGCGAGGCGGCGATCCTGCCCGGGGACGCCCGGGATCTGGCCGCGCTAGGCTCACCGCCCTTCGGGCCGGCCGATCTCGCCATCACGTCGCCGCCCTACCTCAACAACCTCGACTACACGATGCAGACGCGGCTGGAGCTCTTCTTCCTGGGGCATGTGGCCGATCTCGGCGACGTGCGGGCCATCCGCAAGCGGATGGTCGTGTGCGACGCCAAGGCCATGTACAAGGACATCCACGACCACGAACTGGTGGCCGACGTGCCCGCCATCCAGGCGATCGCCGACGCCATCGCCGAGCGGCACAAGGACAAGAAGTGGGGCTGGGATTACCCCTTCATGACCCGCCAGTACTTCGGCGGCCTGCACCGCGTGCTGGCCGGCGCCCGCGCGTGGCTCAAGCCGGGTGCCCGGTTCGTGCTGGTGGTGGGCGAATCCAGCCACAGCGGCGTGAAGGTGCCGGTGCCGGCCCTCCTGGCCGAACTGGGCGAGCGCCTGGGCTACGTCGCGGAAGGCGTGCGCGTCCACCGCGTCCGGCGCTCCAGCTCCCACAGGGACGGCTTGGAGGAAGCCAGCGTCATCTTGCGGCGCTGACCTGGAATTTGCACGACCACCCCGCTTCCACTCCCTATCGCTTCCGGCAGGAAAGTCTTCGCTGCGTTCGACGTTGCAGGTCTGACCAGCGATGCTGGTCTTCGACGGCGATGCGGGCGACCTGCGGCATCGTGGCCTGGTTGGAGGGCCTGGCCGAGGGCCTCCGGGCCAAGTGGCCGGATGTACCTTTCCCCTTTTTGGGCCGATGGCGGCTTCGCGACACCCGCCGTCTTCTAGTGGTGCGAGGCCAAGCCACAGCGGGACCGATGCGGAAGGTAATCTTTCCGCGGAATCGGGGATTCACCCCAGGCTGGCGGGCCAGAATCAATGCAAAGGGCTCCGCGTCTCAAAACTGAAACGTTCAGACACCGTTGATTCCGATTCGTATCCGCCCGCCTTGGGCTGGATACAAGATCGGTCAACCAATCAGTAGTTTGTCCCGATCGTTAACAGTTTATTCTTTTTTTGAAAAGTCCATTTAGGAAAGTTCAAGAACTGATTCTCAGGTACTACGAGGAGGGTATGGATGAAGCGCCAGAGCATACTGATCGGCAGTCTGATCACGGCTGTCGGGATGGCGGTCGGGTGCGGCCAACTCGCCGGCGTCGTGAAGGCCCTTGGCCCGTCGGCGACCATCCTGCGAGAGCCGGCGCCCGAGACGGCCAGCCAGCGCGGCGCGTCTCTCACGGTCAAGCCGCGGTTCACCGAGGCGTTCCGCAGGACGCAGACCACCGTGGCTAACTACACCCGGGCCGATGTCTTCCATCTGGTCGTGAAGCCGTACTCGGTCAGCGACGGGATGGAGATGCCCGTGATCGGTTCAAACGGCCTTCCCGTCGAGGCGGACCTCGCCAGTGCCGACCTGGGCAGCACCGTGGTCTTCAGCAACCTGGCCCCGGACGCGCAGTACCGTATCAAGTGCTTCGCGTACAAGGCTTCGGGTCGCGACGAGGCCGACCTGATAAGCATCACGGCCGAATCGTCGGTCGACGTGACGGTCGAGTCCGACGATCAATCGTTCATCGAACTGCACGTCAAGCTCAAGGACGTCGCATTTGGCGGCTCGGCGACATCTTCCGGGATCAGCGTGATCGACGGCGGCTACGCCTATTCGGGATCGCCCGGCATCGCGACGGAGAGCCCGACGCCGGCCCCCGATCCGAGCGAATCCCCTAACCCATAGCTCAGCCGCAGCGACGTCCGACCGATGAAACGCCGTCAGGCACCCGAGCGGTGGCGATTCGCCCTGATACCGCTCGCTGTTCTTGCCATTGCGGCCTGCGGGCGGCTCTGGGGGACGGGCACCCCGTCCCCTGAAGCCGCCATCCCGGGCCCGGCGCTCGCGATCAGGCTCGCCTTCTCCGGAAGGGCCACGCAGGTAGTTCCGGATCGCTATACGCGCCAAGACGTGGCGCACGTGGTGCTGGACCTGATGGAGGTTTCCGGCGGCATGCTGCAACCAGCGATCGGCGCCGGCGGGCAGCCGGTTTCCCTGGACATCCCGAGGCGGGATTTCGATTCCTCGATCAAGCTCCACAACCTGCGTGCCGGTACGACATTCCGCCTGCAGGCCTTCGCGTATCAGGCCGAAGGGCGAGCTGAACAAGACTTGATCAGCGTGTCCTTTGACGAGTCGTTCACCGAATTCCAGGTGCCCGGCGGATCGAGTCTGTTGCCCGTACAAGTCCGGGTCAAGCTCAAGAATCGCCCGTTTTCCGGGAAGGCTACTTCGCCGGTGCTGGGAATCCTTCCCGGGGGGCTCGTCGCCGCAGGAGATGCAGGAATCGGGAAGAACCGATTCGACGTCTCGACGGTCGCCGGTTCCGAGCCGGGTCATGTCGACGGGGATCCGCTCTCGAGCCGCTTCTTCTTGCCTTGGGCGATCGCCGTGGGTCCCCAAGGCGACGTCTTCGTCGCCGATGCGGGCAACGCTGCTATCCGTCGAATTGCGGCCTCGGGCGGAGTCACGACGCTGGCCGGCGGCCGTGCCGGGTTTTCGGACGGCACGGGTTACGGCGCGGAATTCGACTGGCCGATGGGCATCTCGGTCGGCGACGACGGCTCCCTCTTCGTGGCCGACAGCGGGAACCACGCCATCCGGCGCCTGACCGGGAGCGGTTCCGTCACGACCATCGCGGGCGGTTCCCTCGGGTATGAGGACGGGCCGGCCGGGTCATCGAAGTTCGACCGTCCGATGGCGGTGCTCGCGGTACCCGGCGGGGACGTCCTGATCGCCGACACGGGCAACCACTGCATCCGCCGGATCGGTCAATCGGGCCTCGTCGAGACGATCGCAGGGATGGGACTGGCCCCGGGCTTCGTGGACGGGGTCGGTTCACAGGCGCGCCTGGCCTCCCCCTTGGCCCTCGCCGCGCTGTCACCGACCAGGATCGCCATCGCCGACACCGGGAATCACGCCGTCCGCGAGCTGGACCTGACCACGCTGGCGCTCCGGACGCTGGCCGGAGCGGCGACCTACGGGGACGGGGACGGGCTGGCTCCGGGCGCGCGCTTCGACGGTCCGGCGGGCCTGGCGCCCGATGGCCAGGGGGGGCTCTTCATCGCCGACAGCAGCAACAACACCATTCGCTGGCTGTCGCGAGGCGGGATCGTGGTCACCATCGCGGGGATCGGCTACGAAGGGTTCCAGGATGGTCCAGGCGGTGCCGCGCTGCTGGCGGGGCCCGCAGGACTTGCCGCCGCCGCTGGCGGCCGAGTCCTTGTCGTGGATCGGGCAACAACCGCATCCGTGCGCTGGAAACCATGGATCGGTGAGGTAGCAAGGTGAAGAGTGCTGTCAGCTCCTTCCGCGCGCTGCTGTTGGGCCTGGGCATCGCCATCCAGGCCTGCGGCGCGGCGCCGCAGGCCGGTCCCGGTGGTCTCGCGTCCTGGGAGGTCGAGCCCGCCGGGTTCGTCGATTTCCTGACCGGCGATGCCAGAGCCGGTTCGATCGTCTGGCCGTACTCGCGCGAGCTCAACGAGTACTGGTCCGTGCAGGCGCTGGGCTCGGCTCTCGACCTCGGCCGCATCGCCCTTGGTTCGGAAGCCGGAGTCCCCGGCCAGGAGCTGGGCCTCTCCGGGATCCCCATCGGCGCCGGGAAGATCCGGGTCTTCGTCTCGTACGGGACCAAGACGGTGCAGGCTTTCATCCGCCGGGCCGACGCGACCGGCATCAGGGTGGTGATCCCCGCGTTGCCTGGCATGTCCTCGGCCACCGCCGTCACGCTCGCGGTGACGGTGCGTGGTGTCCGCTCCCCGGATCTGGCATTCCGGATCGACCCGCCGCCGACAGAGCCGGGGGAGGCCCTGCGCATGGTCGGGGTGGCGTCCGGCTCGATTTCCGCCTTCGAGGCCGGAGCGGGCTTCGTGTCTGCATTCTTCGCCGACGCGACAGGCGATCATTCGATCGCCTCGCAGCTTGGCGGCGACGCCACGGACGCGCTGGACACCGAGACCAGGACCCTGCTCGACAAGATCACGGCCTCGACGGGACTCGTCGGGAGCCTCGAAGCCTTTCACGACGAGGTCGTCAACGGCGCCCAGAGGACGGTGTCGGCCCTCATCACGTCCTCCCTGCTGGCCGAGAAGATCAGACGCGGAAGGCGCTCGCGGGCAGCGCAGGCCGATGGGCCCATGAAAAAGGCCGCCGCGGCAATCGCCTCGCTGAGCACGATCCAGGACGAACGCCACCGCCGGGCCGCGGCGGCGCTCGTCCGTGGTCTCACGGGTCTTGCCATCGCTTATCAGCTCCTCGACGCGGGACTTCCCGACCATCTGAATGGCATCGAGCTGCAATCCGCCATCGTGGCGATCGATCCGAGCGGTCCAAGTGCGACGGGGAGATTGCAAGTCACGGGCTCCGCGATCTCACCAGGACTGGTCGTCGATCCCACCGCGCTCCGCAAGCGCCTCGTCGAAGCGACGGCCGAACTCGCCCTGACGGCAGGTCAGATCGACAACACGGTCAGCGCGGCCATCAACGGGATGCGGCGCACTGGCGCAAGAGAAGAAGGCGGCAAGCAGGTCCTGGCACCCGAGACGCTTCAAGCCGATGTAACCACCTCGACGACGTTCGAGTCGCTGTCGTCCTTCCTGTCGGTTTCGGGGACCGACAGCTTCCACATCTCCCTCCCCGGCTGCGCGAAGGTCGCCGGGGCGACGTCGGGCTTCGAAGGCGGCGACGCCACCGGCGACGCCCTGATCTACCTACGCGGCAGAAGCTTCACGATCACCTGGACCAACTCGTACGGCCAGGTCGTACCGGGACCCTCCGACGCACGCGTCACCGTCGCCGGCCAGATACTGCCTGGCTTCACGGGCAGGGTGCACTGGGACGGAAGGGACGGCGGCGGCAAGTACGCGCCGGCAGGGACTTACACCGCGTTCCTGTACGGTAACGGCCAGGATCAGGGGTCTTTCTCCTTCTCGATCGGCTGCAATCTGAGCGGCCAGTTCGCCAACCAGTCGTTACCTCGGTCTTCCGCACGCCCTGGATCGCTACTTGGCGAGATCTCTCCTTAATCGAGGCGACCAAATGCTCGCATATCGTCTTCTTTCCTGGCTGCCCTCTCTCGTGTTCTTGGGCTGCGCCGTCTTGCTCCTCCCCGGGTACTCCTGCCAGGGTGGGCGCCTTCCCCCGAGGACCGGTGTCGGACAGCCGGGGGGGGTGCAGGTCGCCGCCCCGCCCGAAGCCAAGATCGAGGACGTCCCGTGGGTCGCACCGGACCAGGAGAATTTCGGGGGAAAACCGAACTGCGTGCTTGCGGTGACCGAGATGTGGCAGCAGTATCTCTTCAACAGGGGTGCCTATGCCCTTCTCGGGTACGGCGAGGTTATCGGCCAGTATTCCTTGCTCTTGACCTTGAATGATGTCGAGGACTTCCATTCGAACAATCCATGGGACCATCCGTACTATTCGTATGCGTCGAACATGTCGCAGTGGCTCCCCTGGGTGATCGAGCACGCGGGCTACTACCGCGCCGACATCAAGACCATGACGACCAAGATCTACCAGAATCTCGACGGGACCGGCCCCAACCTGCCCTATCTGGGCGGCGTGCGGCTCAAGCAGCCGAGCATGGTCAGCATGAGAGGAGGAAACTTCAAGCTCAGTGACTCCGAGATGTACCGAAAGCCTGGCCACATGACGCTGGTCGTGGGCATGCCTTCCATGGGGGGCGACGGGCTTCCCAATGAAGTCGCCGTCTTGGATTTCAATCAGAACAAGCAGTTGGGCAAGTACTATTCGTGGCTCGTCGGCCGGGCCGACTGGCAAAGGTGGAGCAAGCTATCCAGCGAGCAAGACGGCGTGCGAATCGAGTATCCCGGCCAGATGGAAGCGGGTATCTTCGGGGCGGGCCCGAGCCTGGTGCCAGTTCACGAGGTATCGAGAGACTCCAACACCCGTGAAGCGACCTACTGCGAGGCTAGCAACCAATGAACACAAAGAACTGGGCGGTCGTCTTGACCGGCACCACCCTGCTGGTCGGCTGCCAGCCCACGCGATCGAAGGCGCAGGCCGACTCCGGGAGCAGCGAATACCGGCCCAGAATGATCGTCTCTCCGACCGAGCCCCGGTTCGTCGACAAGGACGAGGCGATCGAGATTGTCGTCCCGCAAGGGTCCATGTCGCTGGATCTTACCCGTCTGATCGATCTCGACTCAGGCACCGTGACGGAGGATCCTGGCAAGATTCGCATTGTCCTGAAGGAAGTGATCAAATCGCTCTTCCTCCAATACGACCTGTACGGCATGACGCCCTCTGACGTCACCGAGGGCTTGAAGGAGATCCGGATCAGCAAACCCGTGAAGGTAGAGGATCTCAACTATCCCTTCCACACCTGGGTGGTTCTCGGTCTGAAAGGCGATTCCTATTTCGGGGCCGTCCGCGTCGTCGAGAGAGACGGCCAGTTCCACGCGTCTGATAAGCAGCTTCCAAACTCCCCGGACGAGCTTGTCCCCCTCAAGGAGGTCGTTCCCGCACTCGGCAAGCCTGCGGCCTACCGCGCCGCCAGCCTCTTCGTCCCGGGGTACTCGGCCCAGAGCGTCGCCGGCAGCTCGCTCAAGCGCGTCAACGTCGAGACCGCACCGGCACGTGTCGGAACCATCGATTTCCTGTGGTTCGATCCTGCGCACGACGGCTACTTGGTCCGCTACGACGGCCGCGTCTTTCGTGCAAGCTCCGAGAGGCGGCTGCAGGATCTCGGGTCGGCGACCGTCCAGAAGCCGGTCAAGATCCAGGAGATTGGCCGCTACACTGGCGACTGATAGCGGCGCTCAAATGACCTGGCGCCTATCGGACGCAGGCACGGAGGCCTGCGCCACCGATGCAACGGGTGGGGCCGGCCTCCGTGCCGGCCGCGATGCCGGAGCGAAGTCATCAGAGCCGCGCTATGAAAGGGGCGCTCGAGTGCCTGCGCTCCGGCAGCCGATCGTCCGAGCGCATCCTCGAGCCGAGGTGGGGAATGCCCGGCATCGGACTCATCACGAACGTCAGCGCGACCAGAAACAGGACCGGCGCATTCAGCCGTGCGTTGATGGAGGCAACCCTCGAAGCGCACGGTGCGGCTCCCGCCTTCGTGCGCGACACGGCGGCGGTCTCGGAAATCGTCCCGGCCTTGCGCGAGTTCAAGGAGCGGCGCTGCGAGATCCTCTGCGTGAACGGCGGGGACGGTACGCAGCACCATGTAGCCAATGCGCTACTAGCCGTCAACGGGCCGACCGGGCCCTTTCCCGTCCTGGTCCCCTCGAGGGGCGGGGCGATGAACATGCTCGCGCGAAACCTCGGTGTGTCCGGCACGCCCGCCGAAACGCTGGGGCGCGTGGCCGAAATCCACCGCACATGCGCCGTGGCAGGCAAACCACTGCCGACGCGAGACGTCGCGACGCTTCGGGTCTCGTGCCCGGCGATCGACTCCACGGTCGCCGGCTTCGTGCATGCCACTGGCATCGCCTACAAACTCCTGGTGCAGTACTACCGGAGCGGGAAGCCGGGCTTCCGGAGCGCGTTCAACGTGATCTCCTCGACCCTCTACGGGTTCGTGCTCGGGACGCGCGTGGCGAAGGCGGCCTTCGAGCGCGTTGCCGCCCGGATCACGGTGGATGGGAGGCCCTTGCCCATGCCGACCATGTTCATCGCGACAGCTTCGGCCATTCCCGGACTCGTGCTCTGGTTCAAGCCGTTCAAGACCCACGGCCTGCCTCCGGCGGGGGCCGGTTTCTACTTCATGGCCAACGACATGGACGACTGGGACATCCTCCGGAACGTCCGCTCCCTGTCCGTCGGCGAGTACGAGCCGCACGACAAGCTGTTCAACGACCTGGCCACGTCGGTGACCATCTCGTCGGCGTGCGGCTACACGGTGGACGGTGAGGTCTTCGAGCCGTCAGGACCGGCAGAAGTGACGATTTCCCGGGGCCCGACCTTCAGTTTTCTGACCCTGTAAGACACCATGCCGAGCCTTGCCGAAGACCTCCGGACAGCCCTGCGGCTCACCCCGACCCCCGACGTCGAGGCGCTTACCGGGCATTTTCGCGAGGTCTTCGGCCCGGCGCTCTGCGCGGTGGTGATGTACGGCTCGTGCCGCAACGAAGAGACCCGCAAGGCCAGCAGCATCTACGATTTCTTCCTCATCTGCGATGACTACCGCGCATTTCGCGGGAAGGGCCGAGACGCCGTCCTGAGCGGCTTCCTGCCGCCCAATGTGTACTACCTGGAGCTGCCGGCGCTTCAACCCGGGTGCCCGGATCTGGCCTGCAAATACAACGTCCTGAGCCTCGCGCACCTGGAAACCGAGACGTCTCGGGCCGCGAGAGATCTCTTCCTGATCGGCCGGCTCGGCAAGCGCGTGGGCATCACCTATGCGCGGGATCCTTCGGCCCTCGAGAAGGTGGTAGCCTGCGTCGCCGAGGCCATGCGGCACAATGTTTGCCTCATCGTGCCCCTCCTGCCTCCCGAGCTGCCGCTCGACGAGTTCGTTCGCCGCCTCCTGGCCTTGAGCTATGCCTCGGAGTTTCGCATCGAGCGCAGCACGAAGGTCGTGGAGCTCTTCGAGGCTGACAAGGCCCATTACCTGCGCTTCTACCGCGAGCTCCTGGCGGAGACGCGCGTGGCCGAGATCCGGGACGACTCGACTTGTGTCCTTTCGCTGTCCGCCACGGAACGTGGAGCGGGGGCCAGGAGGACTGCCGCGGTCATGCGCCGCAGCCGGCGGCCCTCGGTCTTGCGGTGGGCCAAGAACACGCTCACCTTCAACGACTTCGTGGGCTACTTCCTTCGGAAACTCGAGCGGACGGCCGGCATCAGGCTCGAACTGACTGCCCACGAGAGGAAGTATCCGCTGCTCCTGGGTTGGAAGCACCTCATCCGCCTCGCGCGCCTGGGGCTCCTGAAGTAGGGGCTTGCTGGAACCGTGAGGTCGTGCAGATGACGACACTCTCCTTGACGCCGCAAGTCGAAATCCACCTCATGGGCGGGTACTCCGTCAGGCCATTCGGTCTGCTCGTGGTCCTGGGCCTCCTCTTCGGGTACTTTCTCGCGCGGGCCCGCGCGCGCGAACAGGGCATCGACGGCCACGAGTTCGGCCCATTGGTCGCCTGGACGGTCGGCACAGGTCTCGTATCGGCACACGTGATCGACGTGGTCTTCTACCATCCGGAAGAGCTGGCGCGGGGGCCTCTGTACCTGCTGGAGTTCTGGACGAGCCTGAGCTCCATCGGGGGGCTGGCAGGCGCGTGCGTGGCCTCGCTCGTCTTCGCCTGGAGATCCGGGCGGCCTTGGCGCCAGTACGCGGACGTCCTGCTCCAGGGTTGGGTCCTGGGCTGGGTATTCGGTCGCCTGGGTTGCACGCTGGCCTTCGACCACCCGGGTGCGCCGACGACCGCCTTCCTGGCTTTCCGCTATCTCGACGGCCAGTTGAGGCACAACCTCGGATTCTACGAGTTCTTATACACACTCGCGATCATGCTGCCTGCGACGCTGCTGCTCCACCGCGCACGCCCCCAAGCGCCGGGCGGGGCGCAGACCGTGCTGGCTGTGCTTCTCTATGCGCCGTTTCGATTCCTACTCGATTTTCTGCGCGCCACCGATGTTTCCGGGGCGGATCCGCGCTACGGCGGGCTTACCGCCGCCCAGTGGGGATTCCTCGCCTTCTTCTTGCTCGTCGTCCCGTTCGCGGCCGGTCTGCGCGCTGTCGGTTCGGGCCAGCCCGAAGAGAAACCGATCTGATGGCGCCGCTCCCAATTGGCCTGGCGCCGTGTACTTGAAGCTACGGCCCGAATTCTGCACGGTCTCGCCAACCATGCCAATTTTTGACCTGATCAAGGGCCCTTGGGCGCCCGTCATCTCTCGCCGGAGTCAACCCAGCGCTATCGGCTGAAATCTCCGGGCTAGGGAGTTCGGCGCTAGGCGCCGGCGGCTGCTCGCTGCCCTGGTGCGGGCAAGTGGCCGCTCATCGCACCCGAGCGATGTTGACCCATTGCCTATCGGCACCGGATCGTGGCACAATGCAACCGACCCATGAATCGCTGGCATGAGCTCATCAAGGTGCTCCGCAAGGACGGGCGGCCACGCATCGTCCTGAGCGTCTCGCAGATCGAGGAAATACTCGGCCGGGAGCTGCCAGCCAGTTACAAGTACGGCCGGTGGCATGACTGGTGGGCGCGGCAGACCTTCCCGCGGACCTGCGGATACCGGGGGAGCGTGTACGGCGTTCCCGAGGGCCACGTGGCCTTCGTCCGCATCGTGAAGGGCGTCGCGGAAGCGGCCGGGCGCACGACGGGCCGGCCGTCGGTCTGGGACCGGCTGCTGGCGGTCCTGGCCAGGCACCGCGGCAAGGACGTCGTCTTCAGCCTCGCGGAGATCGAGAAGCTGCGCGGCGTGCCGACCGGGAGCCTGGAGATCGCCCGGGTGCGCAAGTGGTTCTCCGGCCGGGACAAGCCCTGGACCGGCCTCGGCTTCCGGGTATCGTGGGTAGATACGCCCCCGGACCACGTCCGTTTCACGCCCATCCGGCCGCGGACCGGCACGAATCCGCGAGTTCGCAAGCGGGCCAGGTCTTCCAGACCAGCCAGCGTGTGGGAGCCCTTCCTCCGACACCTCGCCGAGCAGGTCGCCCCTTCGCTGCTACTGAGTTTCGAAGACATTGGCCGCCTGCGCGGCCGGCCGCTTCCTTCCTCGGCGTTGAAACACCGCTCCGTCTGGTTCAGCACCCGCCAGCCCTGGGTTGCGCTGGGCTGGCGCGCCGACTTCCAGGGCGTACCGCCGGGCCACGTCCGGTTCTACCGGCCGGACTCCGTCTCGCCCGATCCGCCGGCGGCTCTCGACCCGCAGGCCGCGGCGAAAGCCGCAACCGTGCGAGCCCGGCGTACGGAGAGGCGAGCCGCGCGACGAGCGGCAGACCCCCGTCCAGACGGCAGGAGCGTCCGTCCCTCGAAATGGGATCCTGTGGTTTCTCACCTCATGTCGTTGAAGGTGGACCGGGCGGTACTCGCCGTCGCGTTCATCGAGCGCCTGATCTGCCAGAAGCTGCCCGGGCGCGCCTACACCGGCATCGGTTACTGGTGCAACCAAAGAAAGCCGTGGGTCCGAGCCGGTTGGAGGACGGTGCACGATCGCGCTACGCGGGGCAACGTCGAGTTCTTCCGGGCCGAGGACGCCGCGGGGACGAAGCGGCCTCCGCGGGAATCACCCTGGAAGCCGCTCCTGGAGCGCCTTGCACGACGGCAAAAGCCCCTCGTGCTGACCTACGGAGAGCTCGAACGACTGGTGGGATGGCCGCTCCCGCCGTCGGCCAGATCCACCGCGGGGTACTGGGCGCATCCCGGCAAGCCATGGGTGGCCCTCGGCTGGCGCGTCTCACGCAAGGGAATCCCCTCGGACGCGGTCCGCTTCGTGAAGGCTCTTTCCCTGGCGCCAGACCCGAAGGACTGGGACAAGCTGGTCGCCTTCCTGCGGAAGGCGGGAGGGGAAAGGGTGGAGCTTTCCATGAGTCAGGTCGCGGAGATCTTCGGGGCCGCACTCCCCGACAGCGCGTTTCACAGGCCCAGCTACTGGCAGAACACCCGACGACCCTGGTATGCCGCCGGCTTCGCGGCGACCTTCGACGGAGTGCCTGATGGACACGTGGCATTCCAGCCCCGGAGGCAGGGCGCCGGACCTGGAGGGCCGAAGACCTCGGGTACCGGCTCACGCCCGGACCGCCGGCGTTCCCGCAAATCGATCCCGATCCCCGGGCGCGAGGCGCCCGCGGCGACGCCAGCCCCGGAAATCGCGTCAATCATCGTGCAGGGCTCCGGGTTGACGGCACGAAATCCGCTCCCGGCAAGGGATTTCTTCGTCTCCCCGGAGTTCCGGGAGCGGCGGCAAATCGCCGAGGCCACGGGCTTGCGCTGGTTCATCCTCGACGACCTCATGGGCCTTGTCCCTCCCGATCGCCGCCTGGCCCGGAGGCCCGCCGGCCGGCCGACGCTGTTCGGCTCGACGCGCGGGACCTGGCGTGCGGCATTGATCCAGGGCCTGCTCCGGGAGTTCGGTTCGATCGGCGGCCTGACCTTCGCGGTCCTCGCCGAGGAACCGGTGGCGGCGATCGTCGCCGACCTGCTAGTCGCTCGCGACGCGGTCGCCGTCGACGGCGCTGAGCTGTGGCAGAGCCGCCGGTGACCATGTTCGAGCCGTTGCTCGCCCGCTTCCGGGAGCAGACGAGGGACGCGGCCGGCGTCTAGCCGGCTTACCTCCCGGGCGGCCCGATCGCGGGTTGCTACAATGGGGCCAAATGCACGAGAAATACGACCCGCAAGGCATCGAAGCGCGCTGGCAGGAGGCGTGGGCGAAGGACCGCGTCTTCGAGGTCGCCGAGGATCCGGCGAAGCGCGACCGGGCGTTCTACGCGCTCACCATGTTCCCGTACCCGTCCGGGGATCGGCTGCACATGGGCCACATGCGCACGTACACCATCACCGACGCCATCGCGCGCTGGATGCGCATGAAGGGCCGCCACGTCCTGCACCCGATGGGCTGGGACGCCTTCGGCCTCCCCGCCGAGAATGCCGCCATCAAGCGCGGCGTCCACCCGGCCAAGTGGACGTGGGAGAACATCGAGTACATCCGCGACAAGCAGATGAAGCGCATGGGCTTCTCGTACGACTGGACGCGGGAGTTCGCGACCTGCTCGCCCGAGTACTACCGCTGGAACCAATGGTTCTTCCTCAAGCTGTACGAGCACGGCCTGGCCTACCGCAAGGAGGCCGCGGTCAACTGGTGCCCCACCTGCGCGACGGTCCTGGCCAACGAGCAGGTCGAGGACGGGAAGTGCTGGCGCTGCGAGGCGGTCGTCGAGAAACGCGATCTCATGCAGTGGTTCTACAAGATCACCGACTACGCCGAGGAGCTGTTGGCCGGCCTGGACGACCTGGACGGCTGGCCCGAGAAGGTGCGGGCGATCCAGCGCAACTGGATCGGCAAGTCCACCGGGGCCGAACTCGCGTTCAAGGTCAAGAACCATCCTGGCGCCGAGATCCGCGTCTTCACGACCCGGCCCGACACGACCTGCGGTGTCACGTATGTCGTGCTGGCGCCCGAGCATCCGCTGGTGGCGAAGCTCACGACCGCCGAGCGCAAGGGCGACGTGGACGCCTTCGTGGCCAGGATGCGCGCCGCGACCGAGCTAGAGCGCACCAGCACCGAGGCCGAGAAGGAGGGCGTGCCCATCGGGGCCTACGCGATCAACCCCTTCACCGGCGAGGAGATCCCCGTGTGGATCGCCAACTACGTGCTCTACGAGTACGGCACGGGGGCGGTCATGGGCGTGCCGGCCCATGACGAGCGCGACTACGCCTTCGCGAAGAAGTACGGCTTCCCGATCCCGGTGGTCATCGAGCCTCCGCCGGGCGTACCCGCGCCGCGCGACAACGCCTACACCGCGCCCGGCGTGATGGTCAATTCGGGCCGCTTCGACGAGATGCATTCCGAGGACGCCATCGCGGCCATGACGAAGTTCGCGGAGCAAAACGGCTTCGGCAAGTCCCGCGTCACCTACCGCCTGCGCGACTGGCTGATCTCGCGGCAGCGCTACTGGGGCACGCCCATCCCCGTGGTGCATTGCGAGAAATGCGGCACCGTGCCCCTGCCCGAAGAGCAACTGCCGCTGATTCTGCCCGAGAACGTGCAGTTCACCGGCCACGGCAAGTCGCCGCTCCACTCGGTGCCCGAATGGGTCGATACCACCTGCCCGGAATGCGACGGCCCGGCGCAGCGCGAGACCGACACGATGGACGGCTTCATGTGCTCGTCCTGGTACCACATGCGGTACACCGACCCGCGCAACGACAAGGCGCCGTTCGACCTCAACAAGGCCGCGTACTGGCTGCCGGTGGACCTCTACGTGGGCGGCGTCGAGCACGCCATCATGCACTTGCTGTACTTCCGGTTCTTCAATCGCTTTTGCTTCAAGCAGGGCTGGGTGCCATCGCCGGAGCCAAACGCTCGGCTGTTCACCCAGGGCACGGTCCGCTACAACGGCATGCGCATGAGCAAGAGCAAGGGCAACGCGGTCTCGCCCAACGACCTGGCCGACGAGTTCGGCGTGGACACCGCCCGCGTGTTCACGCTGTTTGCCTCGCCGCCCGAATCCGACCTGGACTGGATCGACACCGGGGTCATCGGGGCCAACAAGTTCCTCAAGCGCGTCTGGACGCAGGTCTACGACACGCTCGCTCTGCCGCAGCGGCCCGGCGAGCCGATGGCCGCCGCCGACCGGGAGATTCGCCGGCAGGCCCACCTGGCCACCAAGAAGGTCACCGACGATCTGGAGCGGGAGTTCGGCTTCAACACGTCCATTTCCCACATCATGGTGCTGTCCAACTCGCTGGGCGAGTACCTCCGGACGCCCGCGCCGCAGGCCGAGTACGCCCGCGAAGCCGCCGAACGCCTGGTCCTCCTCCTGGCGCCCTTCGCGCCCCACGTGGCCGAGGAACTCTGGCGCGAACTGGGCCACGCCTCGTACGTCGCCTTCGCCCCGTGGCCGACCTACGACACGGAGGCCCTGCGCACCGACGAAATCGAACTCGCGGTGCAGGTCAACGGCAAGGTCCGCGGCCGCATCCGCGTGCCGGCCGAGGCCGACCAGAAGAAGATCGAGGTGGCCGCCCTGGCCGACGAGGAGACCCGGCCGCACCTGGACGGCAAACAGGTGGTCAAGGTCATCATCGTCCCGGGCCGCCTGGTCAACATCGTCGCGAAGTAGCCAGGGCTCGCGAACACCCCGGCCCGGCAGCGGCGTGCCTTCGGGGATAGAAGTCCATTTTACTCACGCGCAAAATGGACTATAGTCAAATTTGTGAACGATGTGCCCAGGTATCTCCGCCCGACCGTCGAACAGGCGCTGGCGAGGGGGAAGATGGCGTTCATCGGCGGACCGCGGCAGGTCGGAAAGACGACGCTCGCCGTGAGCTTCCTCGGCTCCGCGGCCGACGAGCGGCATCCCGGCTACCTCAACTGGGACGATCCCCGCGCGCGGCCACGAATTCGCGCCGCGGAGCTTCCGCCCGGAGAGCCGCTGCTGGTCTTCGACGAAGTCCATAAGTACGCCCGCTGGCGGAACCTCATCAAAGGGCTGTGGGACACGGAGCGCTCGCACCGGAAATTCGTGGTCACGGGGTCGGCGCGCCTCGACTACTACCGGAAGGGCGGGGATTCGCTGGCCGGACGCTACCGGTACTTCCGCCTGCACCCGTTCTCCCTGGGCGAGCTGGAGCGCGCCGGCCAACCCGCCGACCTCGAAGCCCTGCTGCGGTTCGGCGGGTTTCCCGAACCCCTCTTCGCGGGCTCCGAGACCGAACATCGGCTGTGGCAGCGTGAGAGGCTGTCACGAGTCGTGCGCGAGGATCTCCGGGATCTGGAGCGCGTCAAGGAGATAAGCCTGGTAGAGGAGCTGGTCGACCTCCTGCCCGATCGCGTCGGCGCGCCGCTCTCCATCGCCAACCTGCGGCAGGACCTCGAGGTCGATCACAAGACCGCCGCCAGATGGTTGCAGATCCTCGAGAACCTCTACGTATGCTTCAGGATTTCACCGTTCGGAGTACCGCGCATCCGGGCCGTCAAGAAGGAGCAGAAGCTCTACCTATGGGACTGGTCGGCCGTCGGCGACCCGGGTGCCCGGTTCGAGAACCTGGTGGCCGCGCAGCTCCTGAAGTACTGCCATTTCGAGGAGGACACCCGGGGCCACACGATGGAACTCCGCTTCCTGCGCGACACGGCCGGCCGCGAAGTCGACTTCGTCGTGCTCTCGGACGGCCACCCCCTCTTCGCGGTCGAGTGCAAGACCGGGAGCCGGGACGTGTCGCCGGCTGTGAGGTATTTCGCCGAGCGAACCGGCATTCCGAGCTTTTACCAGGTGCATCGCGGCGACAAGCATTTCTCGCGCGGCAACGTGACGGTGATGCCATTCGCCCGCTTTTGCACCGATCTGGGAATGCCATAGGCATCCCGGTCCTTCCCGGCGCAGCTCAGGAAAGGCGGCGGTGCCCGAAGCCCTACATCGAACCGGTGACGTTGAAGCTCTCGGTGCTGTCCACGGTCTCGGTGACGCCGTCCGCGGTCCAGCCCACGGTGATCTTCCCGGGCATCGCTCCGGCCGGGACCTGGAAGGTCATTCGCTGCGAGGACAACGCCGAGCCCACCGCCGTCTGCTGGTTGACCTTGGCGATCACCTTGAAGCCCGGGTAGCCGCCCGTGACGTTGGCGTCCAGGTTGTCTCCCAGGACCGTCACCGTCGTGCCGACGCCACCGGAAGTGGGCGAGAAGCTGTAGATTCGCGGCCTGCCCGGCAGGCCCAGGACGATCGCCGCCTCGGTCTCGGCGTTGCCCTCGACGGCCACGGTCGTGCTGCCGGTCGCCAGTTCGGTCCCCGCGCCGTTCTTGGCGACCGCCACGAAACGGGCCGACCCGGACGGGACCTCGGTGAACGTGAGCGTCGACTCGGTGGCGGGCGGCACCGGCTTCTCGAGCGTGCCGGCCACCTTCACGCCGGTGGAGGTCTTGAGTTCCGCGCCCCCCGCATCGAAGGCGTCGAGCGAGATGGTGATCGTGTCGGGGTGGATGTATGCCAGCTGCCGGGCGGCCTGCGGCCAGGCGACGGTGAAGGAAACCTGGCCCCAATCGACGGGGTTCCGCGGTGCCCGGGCGGCGCCTTGGCGGCCCTCCGCCCGGATTGCCGGCCCCGGCGCAGGCTTGGCTGGCGGGAGGGAGGCGCAGGCGACCAGGAGCAGCAGCGGCGCGGCGGCCGCCATGTGCCTTTCGGGCCTGGCCGCTTCCGGCCGACGAGTGCTCATCGGATGATCACCTTGACCTTGCCGTGGCTCTTGACCGTCACGACGACCGAGGCGCTGGCCTTGCCGTCGGCCGAGGTCGCCGAGATGGACGCGGTGCCGATCTTCGAAGCCCCCTGCACGAGGCCCATGTTCGTGACCCTGGCCACCACGGTGTCCGAGGACTTCCAGGTCGCCTCCCGGGTGTCGTTCGAGCCGTTGGAGAGCAGCACTTCCGCGGTCAACTGCAGCGCGGTCGGCATGCCTGGCAAGGGAGTCGCGCCCGCGGGCGGGGGCAGGTGCACCGCGAGGTTGGTAGACGGGCTGATCGTGACGCTCAGCGCGGGCGGGGCCGTCGGCGCCGGCGTGGGGGTCGGTGTGGGAGTCCCGGCGGGGGACGCGGTGGGGGTCGGCGTCGCGCCCGGGGTCGCCGTCGCGCCCGGTGTCGCCG
>Ga0194120_10003046_pt1 | contig 27960 bp, 23 predicted proteins | sample TA2MahCa65mmetaG_FD_148642 | JGI IMG/M metagenome (GOLD analysis project Ga0194120, IMG submission 148642) | Freshwater microbial communities from Lake Tanganyika, Tanzania - TA2015019 Mahale Deep Cast 65m | ecosystem: Environmental > Aquatic > Freshwater > Lake | place: Tanzania: Lake... | reverse complement strand
AGGAATATCACCTTCAAAAGATTTTATCTCTTCAGTTTTCATATTGAATTGTGAAGAGATGGAATCTTTTCAAATATCATTCCTTTTTGTTAAACTTTATTTCTCTAACAATTCGAAGAGTTCGTTTATCTTTTCCTTTGGAAGTGCTGCTTTAGTTCTGAATGTTCTCAAATTAACATCTACTTGTTGGATGAGTGATTTTTTCTCGTAACGCGGAGAAAATACCGAACCATCAAGCATATAGATCCGTTTATTTGCTTCATCATAAAATGTGTAGTTCACAAATGGACCGCCCATACTAAAATCATTCATTCGCCAAAGTCCTTGAGAGAAAATCGCATATTTGCCATTCAAATTGAATTCGCTGTGTGAGATATTTTCCTGTGCGATTTCTACAAAAGCTTTATCATCCATTGTTTTGTAAAATTTTTGTGTAACTGAATTACGAGTTTGGACGATAAATTCATTGTTAAGCAAATCGGCATTTACAGAATCGATCCAATGAACGAACATCCAACGCTCCATGTCAGTATCCGGTGAGCGTCTCAGCCATACAAACTTTTCTTTCGGATTATTTATTGCTTCAACAAAGTCTGCTTGAATGTAAAGCATCCAGCCGTAATCATTCAAATATTTCGCTTCAAGTTCTTTACGCTCGTATTTTGGATTGTAAAGATTATTCATCACTCTATCATCAGATGCCTTTTGAAAATAATAGAGCAAGTTATCGCTGTTTTTAAATGCCCTTATTCTTAGTTCTTCAATTGTGTTCGAAGCCATAATCACCAAGACTTGATCTTTCGACCAGACATCTTTTTTCTTAACTGCAAACTCATTCCCGCTTATAACTAATTGATACGATGCACTATCTAGAATCGATTTCACATATTCGCTGACTTTATCTCCATTAGAAAGAGTTGCGACTATTAATAAATTTTTTCGGTTTTTAAACTTATTCAATTCACTGAAGTCAATTCGCTTCAAGTTGAACATCATTTCCGGCTGCGGTGTGATTATCTCCTTTTCGAAAATTGGCGAAAGAATCTCATAGTAATGTTCCCACTGAGTTGAATCAGCCAGGACAAAAATTTCATCCTCCTTCCCAATTGCGGGTTTTAAGTGAGGTTCGCATCCGCTCAAATAAATATTTATTGAAAAGGCAGCGGTAACTAACAAAAATGCAATTAAAATTTTTTTCATATTCTTATCCAAAATGATAAACATTTATTGAAGGTAAAAGAAGCGCATATAGAATCCACATAACTACACCAATTGAAATCGGAACGGAAAGGTTGTCATCAATTTTTAAGTGGGACGATTCTGCCAATCCTCCAAAAAAAACTCCCACAAAGCCGATAAAATATTCAGAGGTTAAGTAATCAACTTTTGGAGTAAATAGAACTACAATAAGCCCTGAAATGATGAATGCATTAAATCCAACAAGACTTTTAGCTAAAAATCTTTTCTTCCCGAATTTTCTTCCCATCAAAGCAGATGAAATATCTGATACAATCAAGACAGCAAATGCGGTTACAAATAAAAGTTTCGGGAAAATTAAAACACAGATAATTGCAGAAATTAAAATATTTGTTGCTCCATTAAGTCGTTTTTTCTTTTCATCACGTTCGTGTTTTCTTAAGAGGAAACCGAAAATTGTATAAAAAAGACTTCCAACATGCGGATTGTAATATCGAATAACATCAACAACTAAAAATGCGAGTGTCAGCGGAATTAAAATATATAATGCAGTTTCTTTAGAAATATAGAAATAGATTATTGGCATCGAAAGCGACATCAAATGGATGAGCTTCCGAATTATCTCGCTTTTATAATCAATCGTTGCGGCAGAATCATTCATGTAGAAATTTGCCTATTGCTTCGGCTCCTTAATTTTTTTTTCAACTGGCTTTGATTCAGCTGCATCACTTTTTGGATTGCGTGAGTCCATTAACTTTTTCACATGGTCAGGAACGTCAGTATCGTTATTTTCTTTCTTAACGACCGGAGGCAATTCTTCGCCCTTTAGCAGCTTATCAATTTCTTCGCCATCAAGTATTTCTCTATCGAGAAGACATTTTGCGATCCTATGGAGATGATTAATATTTTCTTTTAAGGTTTTTTCAGCCCGCTTCATACATTTTTCGATGATCGTTGAAACTTCTTCATCAATTTTTTGCGCAGTCTTCTCACTAAAATCTTTGTGACGAGTAATTTCCCTACCTAGAAAAACTTCTTCATCTCTCGAACCATATGCAAGCGGTCCTAATTTCTCACTCATTCCCCATTCACAAACCATCTTTCTCGCAATCTGAGTTGAACGTTCAATATCATTACCTGCACCTGTTGTAAGCTGATCAAAAATCAGAAGTTCTGCCGCACGGCCACCAAGTGCATAAGTTATCATTGCTTCGAGATACGCTTTCGAATAAGTGTGTTTCTCATCAATTGGCAGATAAGTAGTTACACCAAGTGCACGTCCGCGAGGAATGATAGTAACTTTGTGAACCGGATCGGCTTCCGGAATCATTTTTGCCACAAGCACGTGTCCAGTCTCGTGATAAGCTGTCATTTCTTTTTCTTTTTCAGAAATGATGAGACTCTTACGTTCCATTCCCATCATTACTTTATCTTTTGCTTCTTCAAAATCGTTCATCTCCACTTGCTTTTTGCTTTTGCGTGCGGCAAGCAGTGCTGCTTCGTTTACCAGATTGGCAAGATCAGCACCGGACAATCCAGGAGTTCCCTTTGCAAGAACTGCAACATCAACATCCGGTCCGAGAGGGATTTTTCTTGTGTGAACTTTTAAAATGCCTTCTCTCCCCTTTACATCAGGTCGATCAACGACAACTTGCCGATCGAATCGACCAGGTCTGAGTAAAGCAGGATCTAAAATATCTGGTCTATTCGTAGCTGCGATAATTATTACACCACTGTTCTGTTCAAATCCATCCATCTCGATCAATAACTGGTTTAAAGTCTGTTCGCGCTCATCATGGCCTCCGCCAAGACCAGCACCGCGCTGACGACCTACTGCATCAATTTCATCGATGAAAACTAAACATGGTGCACTCTTCTTTCCTTGTTCGAATAAATCTCTGACACGACTTGCACCGACACCTACGAACATTTCAACAAAGTCAGCACCGCTGATCGAGAAGAAAGGAACGCCAGCTTCACCGGCAACTGCGCGCGCAAGAAGTGTTTTTCCAGTTCCAGGAGGTCCAAGCAGCAAAACGCCTCGCGGTATTCTTCCGCCAAGCGCTTGAAATTTATTTGGTTCCTTCAGAAATTCAATTATTTCCTGCAGTTCGTATTTTGCTTCATCCGCTCCAGCGACATCTTTGAAAGTAACCTTCGGCATATTTTCATTAAAAACCTTTGCACGGCTTTTACCGAAGTTAAAAATCCCGCGAGATCCGCCGCCGCCTCCTTGCATGCGGCGCATAATTAAAATCCACACGCCAAAAATTATTATCCATGGAAGAATTGTTAAAATGGCTGTCCACCATGAAGAATCTTTTTCTTCAAATGTGAAATCTATTTTCTTTTCCTTCCACAAATTAATATTCTCAACTGAACCAGCTTCAGGAATAAACACCATAAACTTTTTACTTTTAACTGACCGGTCTTTAGTGACTTTCAGCAGTTCTTCTTCTTTAAGTTTACCGTGAAAGTAGTAATTGTTGATCTCCGATTTTGAGATGACTGCACTTTCGATTTTATCTTCGTTGAGAAGTCTGAGATATTCTGGATAATTGATCTCAACTTCGCTTACTTCATTGGAGCGAAACATTTGCATCACTATGATCGCTGCAACAATTACTCCGCCCCATCCGAAAACGAGTCTTAGAATTTTTGACCAGTCAAAGTTCTCATTTCCTTTTTTAAATTCCGGCTTCTTGCCTTTATTCTGAAAGAGATTTTTCTGTTCTTTTTTATTGTCTTGTTTTTTTTGTTCTTCACTCATTCTATAAAAACCTATTTACCATTAATTAAAGCATATATTGATTTCAAGTTACGATACTTCTGAGAATGGTCGAGTCCGTAACCGATCACAAATTTATTTGGAATAATAAAACCAATGTAATCTAATTTAACATTATATTTTGTTGCTTCAGACTTGTGAAGCAATGTAACAACTTTTATCGAACGCGGATTATGATCCTCAATTAGTTTCTTCATATAATCAATTGATAATCCAGTATCCACAATATCTTCAACTATCACGATGTCTCTGTTTTCAATTTGACAGTTCAATTCTTTCAAGAGGGTAACTTTTCCGCTTGAAATTTTGGCATCGCCGTAACTGGAAAGTTTCAGAAAATCTACTTCGCAATCGATAGAAATGTTTCGAATTAAATCAGCAAAAAATATTACCGATCCGTTTAGGACGCCGATGAATATCGGGAGACTATCTTTATAGTCTTTACTCAACTGTTTACCGAGTTCGGCAACTCTGCTGCCTATTTTTTCTTCACTGAGAAGAACTTCAAACACATCTCCATCAATATGGATTTTATCACTATTGTAACTCAAACTCGTACCTTATTTTTGTATGTAAAAATTTCCTTGTGGATTTTGAAATTTTATATTTATCAGAAAGCCTCACTCCGCAAACCCAAATAATTTCACTGCCATCGCATAAAACCAAAATGTTTTTTCTGACCGAGTGGAGTATTTTGCTATTAGTCAACAGGTCGCTTACCTTTTTCATTCCTTTCATGCCTAAGGGCTGAATTTTATCACCCATTTTCCATTTTCGAAGAAAAAGTCCGTGTTTTACTTTACTAAAATCAATCACTTCGGAAAAGCGGTCTTGATTAAGAAGATGTTTTTCCTCACTCAGTTTAGTATCGAACGAAAAATATGTTCCACTTAATCGTTTACCAATATGTAAGGTTTTTCCATCAAATGAAGGACCATTAGATTTTTTGATAACGATAGACCTTTCTTCTCGAACTGCTTTCAATCCACCGGACATTTCTATTGTAGTACCTTTAGATTGAGTTTTAAGAAGCATCACTCTTTCCAGCTCGCTAAAAGTTGGCTGAATATCAAATTTTTGCTCAATTCTCTGAACCAGAAGGTGCATCATTATTGTTTCAAAATAGTCTATCCGTTTAGAAATATCAAGAACGATTGAATCGCCCGATTCAGTGATAAATCCTTGCATTTGTTTTGTATGAGAATCAAAATATTTTTCATACTGACGAATAAGATGTGAAAATCGTAACAAAGTTTCTGGAAGATTTGGATTAATTTCTTTTAAAACTGAAACGACTTTGTTCCTAATGATATTACGCCTGAAAATATTTTCTTTATTTGTATTGTCAATTCGAAATTTTGCATCAACTTCATCCAAATATTTTAAAATCTCTTCCTTACTCAAGCAAAGTATGGGCCTGATTATTTTATTGCGTCTTAATGGAATACCGGCAATCCCTTTTAATCCTGTCCCGCGGACGATATTCAAAAGAACCGTTTCAATATTATCGTCCGCAGTATGAGCAGTTGCGATCTTACTCGCTTTAGTTTCTTTACTAATTCTATTCAGAAATTCATAGCGTAATTCCCGTGAAGCTTCCTCAATCCCAATTTTTTTTGCTTTCGAATAGAATTTCACATTAACCTTTGATGTGTGTAGCTCAATCTGAAGTGTCTTGCACAATCTTTTAACAAACTTTTCATCCTCATCCGAATCTTTTCCACGCAGCGAATGATTAAGATGTGCAGCAGAAATCTTGAGATCATATTTTTTTCTAAGCTGATTAAGTATAAGAAGCATCGCAACTGAATCCGGCCCGCCGCTTAAAGCGACAAGAATAGTATCTCCGTTTTCAACCAATCCATTTTTATCAATGAACTTCTTTACTTTTTCGATCAAGCTTTTCAATTCGCACTCTTAATATTAATCATGTAATCATAAATCATTCTTGAAACTTCAGCGATAACATCACTTCCCATCTTAACGTCACTAAGTTCCTTTGAAAGAATGACAAGAATATATTTTCTCCCATCCGGCAAAAAGACAATTCCGCTGTCGTGCTCAACATTACTGATACTCCCTGTTTTGTGAGCAACCATAACGTCTTCCGGCAAAAGTTTTGGAATTTTAGTTTTGAACTTTTGGTCTAGCAAAACAGTAATTATTTCTTCACAAATTTTAGGATCAATCCAAGTTCCCTCAGCGATTGCATTATAAATAATCAAAAGATCATTTGCTGTTGTTGTATTGTTCAATCCTAAATTATAAGCTTTAATATCTTCAACTCCGCGAAGAACATTTATTTTATCTGCACCGATCTGCTGCATAGAGTTTGTTACATTTGGCGCGCATACCAACTCTATTAAAATGTTGGTTGCAAGATTGCTGCTTACTGTAATCATATCATAAACAAGCTGATAGATAGTTCTTTTTTGACCTATGAATTTGTAAAGTTCCTCGCCGCCATCATCGGCTAATTCCATCTGATAAATCGAACTGTCGACAATACTGTGAAATTCATTTTTTATGAGAATTGAATCGGTTAATTGAAATTTTCTATCGCGAGCTTGTTTATAAACTTCCATCATTATAGGAGTTTTCATCGTGCTTGCTGCGTGGAAATTTTCATGAGGATTTATCATGATTGCATTTGATGGATTTCTAACTTCTTGAAATGCAAGTGCAAACTTTCCTTCTATCGAGTTGAATTCATTAAGAATATCTTTCTTAAGCTCAGATAAATTGGCCTTCATGTTCTGACCTTGAAGAATATTAATTGATAAAAAAAACATCGCTATGATTTGTGAGCTACAAATTTTCATTTTTGAAAACCAGTAATAGATCGTCTCCAAGTTTTTCTGTTTTACAGAATTTCAATCCATTCTTCCTTGTATCATTAAAATTTCCTAGTGTGAAGGCGGATCCAAATCCATTTCCAACAAACTTTGGGACTAAAATATTATTTAATTCATCGAAAAGATTTTGCCTGATAAATGAAGAAAAGATCTGTCTCCCCCCTTCAACCAATAATGAGGATAAATTTATCCTGCCAAGTTCAGCTAAAACTGAATCAAGATTTAGAGATTGATGAGGATTCCTCTTCGCATAAATAACTCGAGTTCCTCTCTTTTCAAGAGAATCTCCCTTTTTACTTCCCTCCATGTGACTGCCTGCAATAATTATTGTAAGTTCTCTCTGCTCATCGCGAAACAATCGAAGGTTTGTCGGAAGACTCAAATTTGTATCAAGTACAATCCTATATGGCTGCCTTTGCTTTGAATTTTTCACTTTCAGAGAAGGATTTTCAATTCTTGCAAGATTTCTCCCAATGAGAACTGCATCGTATTCATTTCTCAATTCATAAATGAAATTCTTCGTCTCTTGGCATATCCATTTGTTCTTTCCTTTCGAACTGCAGGTAAGCGCGTCATCCAATGAACGGATAATTCTCAATGTAACATAAGGTATATTCGATTGATTATATTTCATTGCGAATTTATTTAGTTCTTCAGCTTCATCCTTCAAAATTCCCGTTTCAACTTGAATGCCATGATTACGAAGTTTGCTTATACCCTTCCCCTCAAACATAGGATTCGGATCAAGCATCGAGACAACAACTTTTTTCACTCCCGATTTTATTATTTCATCTGCACAAGGAGGAGTTTTTCCGAAATGTGTACATGGCTCAAGAGTTAAATACAATGTTGAATTCTTTGCTTTGCTCCCTGCTTTCTTTAGCGCGGAAATTTCTGCATGTGGACTTCCGAATGATTTATGAAATCCTTTTGAAATGATATTTCCATTTTTAACAATAACAGCTCCCGATAAAGGATTTGGAGAGACTCTCCCTTTACCTTTAAGAGCTTCGTTAAAACATATACTGATAAATTCTTTTGGTAATGCCATTCGATTCGATGGCTTTATTAAAATTATTTTGAGATTTCTAAAACTTCGAATTCCATTATTCCGGCTGGAACGTTTACTTTTACAACTTCGCCGAGTTTTTTACCCAACAATTCTTTTCCGATCGGTGAAGTTACAGATAGTTTCCCATTATCGTAATCGGCTTCTTCTGGAGATACTAAATGATAAGCATGTGTTTTACCGGTTTTTTTATTCTTCACTTTTATTTTTGTAAGGATTCGTACTTCGTCTGTTGCTAGATTCGATGTATCAATCACTTGAGCACGCGAAAGAACTCCTTCAAGTTTGACTATTTTTAGTTCCATTAAACCCTGCTCTTCTTTTGCTGCATCATATTCAGCATTTTCTGATAAATCCCCATGTGACCGTGCATCAGCAATTTTCTGTGCGATCTCACGCCTGCCATCAGTCTTTAATTTATTGACTTCTTGTTCAATTTCAAGAAGCCGTTCTCTCGTTAGATAAACTAATTCTCCCATACGAAACCTAAAATTACTAATTGATAAAAAAAATTAGCCACTTCCACACATAGGGAAATGGCTAAATCTGATGCAAACTTATAAAAAATCGCCAATGAAGTCAAGGTTTTGCGTAATTCAGTAAATAATTTCCATCTTATTTTATTATCTATTATATTATCAAAGCGGTTATAAATTAGAGGAGAACAAAATGAAAACATTCATTCTAATGACCAAACTTTCCCCGGAAATTTCTAAACATATGAAAGATAGAGCCAAAATTGGCAGAGAATGGCTCGATCAGGTCAAGGAGAAATGTCCGGAAGTTAAATTCATTGCTCATTATGCACTTTTGGGAAATTACGACTTCCTTGATATTTACGAAGCCCCTGATGAAGAAACGGCTGCAAAAGTTTCTATGATCAGTCTATCTAATGGAGCTTTTAATGCTGAAAGTCTTGTCGCCATTCCATATAAAAGATTTTTGGAATTAGCGAAAGAAATATAAATGAACCTCCGTGCCTTAAGCAGCAGGGTATCATTTCGGATAACAATATTTTGTTTGCGCCTTGAGCGGCGGGGAATTTAGCCCTACCAACTCGTCCGCCGAAGCGAAACGCTAAGGCGGATTAAACCTGAAGGTTTCTGAGAATTAGATTAAAACTTTCAGGTTTGATTTAATCTCATTTTATAATGATCATTTTTTTTGTCTCAACATATTCACCAGCACGAAGCTGATAGAAATAAATCCCGCTGGGCAATTGAGAATTGAAAATTGAGAATGGAGAATGATGTATGCCAGTATCAAGTTCTTCATTAACCAATGTTGCGACTTCTCTCCCCAGTATATCATAAACTTTCAACGTTACATGGCTGAAAGCTGAGAGCTGAAAGCTGATAACTGTACTCGGATTAAACGGATTCGGATAGTTTTGAAATAGCTTGAATTCATTTGGAATAGTGGCTGTATTATCTTCGTCTTCAATTCCAGTGGTTGTTCCAAAATTACTGCGATATTCATCAAATGCATTTTGTACAAACCATCTACCAATGTGAACCGAATTTATTGCATTTGTTCCTCTTCCAACAATATAAGCGACAATGATATCAATCGGTTTGTTGAGTTCAAGTGAAAATGGACCTGTATTGAACATATATCTATTATCTGTTGGAGAATTATTTATCCATCCAAAATTTGTAACTGGATCCCCTGAGTACATGAATCGAGGATTAACCAATGCACAATTCACCCCGCCTAAGACGCTGCCGTATGGAAAAGTGCACGGATTGACTATTTGTCCATCTCTGTTAAATCCATGCATATAATTTCTAGCTTGAAATCTAGTACCTGGATCACCTTGGGTTGGGTGCGAACTCATATAATGCACGAATGAATTTGGAGAAATGTTTTTGTATCCAGCAAATTTTTTCAGACCAAAGTTTTGTCCCAAATAATTATACGCAGTATCGAGATTATTCCCGGTGTAAATCCATGGCGGCTGAATGAATGTTGTGAAGAAAGCAGGGGGATTGGTTCCATACTCCCCATCATTTCCATCATTGTAACAATAACCTGAATTCAGCAGTGTATCACACCCGACCAAGTCATCGGTGTAATCTCCCAAGTCGGGATCTGTCCAAATTCCGAAATAAACACTGTCGAGTTTATTCACAACTGTTCCTTTATTAATAATAGAATATCTTACAAAAATCGTATTTATGAGGTTCGGATTTCTCTTTGAGGCAAAAACCGTTTGCCGGATCTCAATTCCCTGAGGTGGGACGTCATTATAGCGGCGTAATCCCATTGGGACTCCATCGTTATAAACGCACCAAAATGTCTCATCACCCATTAAGTCGGGCATATCTTCATTCTGATCCCATTTTCCATTTCCGTTTTTATCAACAGGATTATAAATATTGTCTCCATCTCCATCATAAAAATTAGCGCCAATTGAAACAGCATCAATCCATTCCTGCCAGCTTGTTCCAAAATGCGGATCTGTTCTTCGAATCAAATAAAGTCTATTCTTTGGATTTGATGGACTTGTTCCAACTGGTCCAGCTTGATAATCACTAATTCTTGATGCAGTTGCGACTCCATTTGCCCACATAAAATTATTTGAATAACCGGACATCATATATCCGCCTGCAAATAATACAGAAGACTCCGCGAATCTAGCTCCAGAACTGAATGTCACAGTTTTAAGTAATGCGCTCGTTTTATCATCAATATCTTTTACTACTATTCTGAAGGAAAGCGATAACACTACATCTGCAAGCACTCCTTTATTATCCAGAGGGAGTTTTATATTATTAATCGTCATCCCGTTGGAAAACTTGTGAGCGGGAACATTTATATAATTACCATAAATAAAATCCCCCGCTTCATTATCATTGTGCAATCCGTCGTCATAAAGAGTTATATCATCACCGCCAAAAACTTCAGCCTTAACTTCCGCTATTGCATTGTCGTCATACACGTAAATTTTCAAATACAATGGCATATCCGGAGATGGCGCAGTATGTTCAAACTTAAAAATGGCTGGTGGGGGGTTTGCATCGATCGCTGTTCCAAGATAGCCAAATGCAATTTCATTTGACCTTGTAGTCGAAAATCTTTTTGAATGGAATATTATCAATGGCTTATCGTTAAAGACTTCCGTACCAAGGAGGATATCGTCATCAACATATCGTGTAAATTAAAAACTTGCCGACCATGTTTCCCCATCGTCAACGCTTTCAAGATATTCAACATCCCACTGTGTAAAAGCAGAAAAAGGTGTTGGCTTCTGAATTCCATAAATAAGCCGCAATATTCCCGAGGAATTTTTAACAATTCTTGGTTTTTCCTCGTTACGGGAAGAATTGAGAATTGGAACTGGAGGAGACCATGTAATACCGTTATCTGTACTTTTTGATGAGAATATATCTTGATTACCAGAAGCATTATCCTGAAAAACTGCTAATAGCTTTCCGGGCGCTACAGAGTTAATTGATAAATATGTATTCTTAGTTGTAGATGAAAAGGTCTCAAAAGTGCTCCATGTATTTCCGTCATCCGAACTTTTTGATATGTATAAATTCCCTGCTCGGCTATGCGTGAGCCAAAGAGTGTTATCGCTCGTTTGAGTCAGAATCACATTTTTTGCATTAAATAGAACTCCACCAATTTGAAGCTGATCAGACCAAGTAACTCCAGAATTATCAGAATGAATTTTAAAGAACTGAGTTACCGTCATCCAAATAATAATAAGTCTTCCAGTATTTGTTCGAATCCCTGTGAAGGATGAAATTGAACCAACGTCCTTAAGAACAACTGGTGTTGTCCAATTTAGACCATTATTTGTTGTACTTGATGAGTACAACTTCTGACTCAATAGATAAACTAAAATGCAATTATTTTCAGATATCTTAATGGGATGTGCGTCAACTATTGCTATATCCGAAAATTCAAATTTCGAAACTTCGGTTGGCTGAGAGCTTAAAATTTCTGCGAATGAGAAGAGAATTATAAAACACAACCACTTTTTCATTTACTACCTCGTAAATTAATTATTCTTATAAAAATATTTTTTGGACTATTACTTAATTAGAATCATCTTCTTGGTGCTTATAAAATTTCCTGCTTTTAGTTGATATATGTAGATACCGCTCGTTAATCGTCCGTCAGCCGACGGATCGTTAATCGTTAATCGTACTTCATAATCGCCTGGCTGCTTCTCTTCATTCACAAGAACTGCTACTTCCCTTCCGAGTATATCAAAAAGCTTCAGTGTCACTCTATTGGTGATTGGAATTTGGTACTTGATATTTGTAACTGGATTAAACGGATTCGGGTAATTTTGGTAAAGTTTGAATTTGTTTGGAACTGCCTGCACCTTGTCTTCCACTGAAGTTGGTAAGCTAAAATTCCCATCGTAGACTGATTTTGAATATTGAGCAATCGAACGTGCTTCTGTAATTGAATTTAAAGATGAATTTCCTCTCCCAACAACGTAAGCTGCAATAATTGTCACTGGTTTATTTAGACGAAGTTGAAACGGACCTAAATTAGATGCGATGTGATAATCCAAAGTATAATCGCATAACCAACCATAATTTGTTACTGGATCACCTGAAAATCTGAACAGAGGATTGACTAATGCACAATTTACTCCTACGACTTTTCCATATCCAAAAGTGCAAGGAGCAATTGACCTGCCATCACTGTACTTTCCGAGAGAATAATTTCGAATCGCATCAACTGAGGTTGGAATGCCGACATTTGGCGCTGATCTCATATAAGGTACGGCTGATGTTATGCTAAAATTTCTTGCACCCGGTATTTTTTCTATACCAAGGAATTTTCCTTTGAAATTATAAGCGGTGTCAAGTGGAGAATCAATATTTTGTTCAAAAACTCCATTTGAATTCACATCAATAAAGGTTACACCTGGAATATACTGAGGAGGAGACTGAAGCAGCTGCAGAAACATTGACGGTGGATTTGAACCGTATTCTTTATCATCATTTTCATTATAAATGAAACTTGAATTATGAAGCGTATCACATCCTGCTAAATCATCTGTATACTCACCCAAATCGGGATCAGCCCAAAGAACAAAGTAAACGGAATCGAGCAAGTTGGAAACAATCCCGCGATTCTCGATTTCATATCTTACAAATATAATGTTTCCTTTTGGAGCCGCTTGTGATGAATAAGCATAAGCTGTTTGCCTAACCTCAATCCCAAGAGGCGGAACTTGAGGAAATCTCTTGTTTGAAGTAACACCATCATTATAAACACACCAAATTGTTAAATCACCGAGCAGATCAGGTCTGTCTTCGTTTATATCCCAAACGCCATTTGAATTTTTATCGACTGGCGAGTAAACTCCATCATTATCTCCATCAAAAAAATCAGCACCTAACGCAACGGCATAAATCCAATCTTGCCAGGAACTGCCAAACGGCGGATCACTTGATCTTACTACATACAATTTATTCAGCGCATCATTAATAGAAAATCCAACTCTGCCTGGCTGATAATCTAATATTCGTGATGTTGTCGAAATCCCATTTGCCCAAAGAGTATTTCCATAATAACCACTCATTAAAAAACCGCCTGAATAGAGAAATTCAATTCCATCATAGCTTCCGCCATGAGGGAATACAACACGTTCATCACCAACGTTTATAGAATTTGAATCTGTATCAACAATATAAAAATAATAGCTGTGGGATTGTGATGTTAACCGTTCAACATCTGCGATAACTCCATCGTAACGGAATGGTATTTGTAATTTATTCACATCAATTAACCTTTTGAGGGAATCTTGTGGAATTAGAAATGGTCCGATTGAATTCCCGAATATATAATCACCAGCTAAACCATCGTTATGATTTCCGTCATCGAACATTACAACATCAAATTCTGAAAATTTCATTTTAACTGAATTGATACCCGATTCATCGTCGATGAATGCTCTAACCCATACTGGAATATTGTAATAGAATGGAGTTCGCTCATGCTTGATTAAGAAAGGCGGAGGATTAGAGTCTGAAGTTACTCCAAGCTTGCCACACCAAATTTGAAAATAATTTTTGTTGCTAATAATCGATCTCTTGGATGCAAATGCAACAAAAGGTTCATCATTCACTAAACAAGCATCTGCATTCATATCATCCCCAACAAATCGAGTGAACTCAATTGGTGCTGACCAAGTTTCGCCTTGATCAGTACTAATTTTAAAGTAAATATCCTTCTGGAAATATTCTGAAAAGTGAGTTGGGTTTAGAACCTGATACAATAGAAAAATAGTTCCATCAGATTTTTTAACTAATCTCAATGGTTTTTCCTTCAAGGAGGAATTTACCACAGCAATTTTTTCAGACCAGGTTAAACCATTATCGGTGCTGGTTCTTTGAAAAATATCATAATTCCCATTCGAACTATCCGAGTGAACTGATAATAATCTTGAAGATGAAACAGAAATTAGTGTCCCATTTTCTTCATTCAAGTTTGTTGAAAGAAATGAAAACTCTCGACTCCATGTGTTTCCATCATCAGAGCTTGTTCGATAGTTAATATTATTATCTCCTGTACCCGTGATTCGTTGATATATAAACCAAATTTTTCCATCCATTGTTTGAGTTAATCTTCCTGAGCTTGAATAACTTGCTGTGATTCCGCCTAATAATAGTTTTGAAGCTGACCAGGTTGTCCCATTATCATCCGAAAATGTGATGTATGGATAAATATCATTTTCATATCCACTGCTTATAAGAATAACTCGGCCAGTATGTGTTTTCAATCCAGTTAAAAATTTTAAACCAGGAGATATCGAACCAATATTTATTGCAGTTGAAAAATTGGTCCAATTAAGTCCGCCATCTGTGCTTGCGGTAATTCCGATTCCGGTACCTGAAAGGATTGCAATCATCACTTTACCATCAGCAAATTGAATTGGAACAGAATTGTATAAATCAGTGGTAACTCCCCAGCTTGGTAGTGGGAAGGGTTTAGAGAAATCAGACGCGACTTTTGTGTGATGGTCTTTTGGGTTCAGTACTTCCCATTTAGGATTATAATACTCAAAATCTTTCGTCTTATAATTACTTTGCTGAGTAAATAGGATTGATGGAAAAAAAACGAGAGCAGCAGAAAAAACAATAAATCTAAAAAAGATAATCGATTTCATTTTACCTCCTTTTTGTGGGAAAATTCTAAATTATCAATTCATTGTCAATACAATTCGATTTTAGCTGAGAATGGATTCTGACCTGCAAACAAGAGAGTAAGAACAATTAATGCAAATTTTTTCTTTCGCTTTTTCGACATTTGTCAAATTGAATTTCCCGCAATTAATGTTTTGGATCATAATTCTAACTTCAGAAAGTTTTTGCTCAAGAAAATTTTTCAGTTCAAGATCGCTCATTAAGGACATTCTCTTTCTCAACGAAATACTGTTGATTTCGTGACTGAGATTTTTCATTATTATTTTTAGAAATATGGAATCTTCAATATTAATCTTCTTGAATTGATCTTGTAGATGCTTCTCGCACATTTTCAGGTAGAGAGGCATCTGTAGTGAATGATTCTGCTCGATTTCTTTTTTTGACGGCATTCGAGAACCGGTTTTATAATCTACTACTTGCAAGGCACCAGATTTATCGTCAAAATTAATTCTATCAATTTTGCCATGAAGTTTTATTGATGCATCATTTTTTAATTTTAAATCAATCCGTAAATATTTTTCGAACTCATGCGGAGATATTTTTAACTCACTTTCGCTCTCGAATTGAATAAATGCTTCAAAGACAGATTTAACTTTTTCCGAACCTAGAAAATATTCCTCAACTAAGAAAAAGAAAGGATTGTAAGTTTTTATTTCATCAACTTCTTCTTTTGCAATTCTGAGTAGTTCACCGAGTAAAGAATTTTTATCCAACTCGAGCTCCGAATAAAAATTTCTTTTTTCTTTTTTCAGTTTCGAAAAGAATCGCTGAAGTATTTTATGCAGTAGCAAACCTTTTTCTTTTCTTGTGACATCCTCTTCAACTTCTTCCTCCTCGAAGAGATTCAATATATTCGATAGAAAATATCTGTAAGGGCATTGTGCAAATGTTTCCAGTTCAGTAATAGAAAAATATTTATCCTCATTTTTTTCTAAAAGTATCTTTTGCAAATCAGTCCTTGTGATAAAACCCCCAAATTCATCGCCGATTATATTTTCAGATCGTCGTGATACTCTTTCTCTGATTTTATGGATAGACTCAATTTGCTGGCGATGCTCATTGCTCAGATTTTGGATTTCATCTTTAGGATACGAGTCAATTGCTCCATAAAATTCATTAGTAGTAAAAATTCTATTTTTCAGAGTAGAATCGTCAAATGAGTGTGTACGAACTACTTTTTGCAGTGCCTTAAGAAAATCTGAAACCACGAATTCTTTCTTCTCATCAGATTTTGGATAGGATAAATACAATTCATCTGTAAATGTACATAGGGATTGATAAAACAAATATCTTTCCTCGAGAAGTTTTCGTCTATCGTCTTTAATGAATTTATCTTCGAGAAACAGCAGTGGTTTGTATCGAGATGGGAACACTCCATTAACCAATCCTGCTAAAAAAAGAATTTTAAATTTAAGCCCACGAATTTCATTCGGAGTGGTGACCTGAACACCAAAACCGGCTTTCTCTTTTAGGTTGTACCGTGTGCCGGAAATCGCTGAAAGGAGGAACTCGTAATGCTCATTCAAATTCAATTCTACAACCGACATTTCGAGTTTGGAATAAACTTCAACCATTTCATCCAGCAACGAATAGAAATTTTTTAATGCGATAGATTCCTTTGAAAGAATCTCATAGGTGAATAAATTATTTCCAGTTATCTTCAATTTGAATATGTTTTGATGCAGATTCAACAGATTTAATAAATTTATTAAATTATTCTTGAACTCATTTGCAGTGCACTTCTTTTCAAATGGCTCAATTATTTTAATCAAACTTTTTAAATCTTGAGCTGCTTTTTTATATGACTTCAAGGTTTTGGAAGTTTTACCATTTAATATACCAAAACTTAAATTTGACAAAATCTCAATTCTGTAATTAATTGCATCGAGTATTTCTTTTTTCCCTCGAATAACTTTTTCCGACGAAATTACTGCATATAGATTTTTTGCGTCTATTCCTTCAAACTTCAGAAGATTTGATTTTAAGACTTTTATTATATCCTTGTAATAATAGTTATTTACAGTAAGCTTAAGCAGACTTATTATTGAAATAACTACCGGAGAATTTTTCAAGTAGAATCTATCTGTAACGTTCACTGGAATCCCATACACAGAAAATATTTCACGGATCAAATCTGAATAAGCATCAATATCTTTAACAGCTAAACAAATATCTGTAAGATCAAGCCCGGCGTTCTCCATCACTTTATACTTAATTATTTTTGCGACTTTTTCAATCTCTTCACGGACATTAAAACCAGAAAGAATAGATACATTCGCAAAATCTTTCTCATCAAATGTGGACGGCTGGAATAAATGTTTCTGAATTACTTCTTGAAAATTTGAGTTAGAATTATCGCTCAGTTCAATATGCGTAAATCCAAGCGAAGTAATTTTACGATGTGTTTCAAATAAATTTTCAAACACTTCAGGATTTGATTCGTTGAAATCAAGTGTCAATGTAAGATCAAGATTGGGCAGAGCTGAAATTTTTTCAATAAGATTAAGTTCAGGCGATGTGAATTCATTAAATCCACTGATAATAATTTTTGAAACTGATGGAAATATCTTTCTGAATTTGTTATTGAATTCTTCCTGTTTAAGTTTTTCAAGATTGATGTATACATCACCTGTTTCAAACAAGTCGAGCTTACTTAAGTATTTCTGATACTCTGAATAAATCTCATAGATATCTTCGAGTTTAATTTTATTGTAACCAGTAAATTCCTCGATGCTTTTCTCAAACTGGGAGTGATCGTATCCTAATTCTTTCAATCTTGAAATCACAGAAATTATCATTTCTATTATACCATTCGAAACAAATTCTTTCGTCCGATGAAAATATGTAAGTTCGGTTTCCTTGATAATTTTTCTTATCAAAAAATATTGGAGTGAGGATGAGATTTCCGCTTTGCCAAAATTAATAGATTGAAACATCTTCGAAGCAAATGTTCCAATCGTAAAAATATTTAATCCTAAGACAGTTTGATTCGGAGCAAATTCAATTAACTCTCGGAGAAGATAGCGGCTTTTTCTCCGCGTGGGAACGATATAAATAAAAGAATCAAGCTCCCCTCTTTGAATGACTTCACGAATTTCATTATCCGCACTGAAAACTTCTTCAATATTTTTTCTATAAATGTACATTACTTCTTGGATTTAACTTTTTTAGCTATCAGCAGGTCCGAATATGAATTAAGTATCTGATCATTCTTACTTAATCCCAAGTCTTTACATAGGAACTCAACTTCTTCCCTAGCTTTTTTCAGTGAGGAATTTACTTTCGTTTCAAGTTCGATAAAATTTCCTAGTCCCTTAATTTTATCTAAGTGAATTCGGGTATTTTTGTAATGAAACAATGTTCTATGTTTTTTCACTGTGACAAGAGGTTTCATGAACAACTTAAAAAAACTTACCCATTCTTTCGGTGATTCAACTTTGATGAAATGAAATTTGGACCATCGCTCCCTTCCATCCTCAACGCGACTGTAAAATATTACAGACTTTTCACCATTTGAATCTCTTACTTTCAACCTTCCTTTTTCATTTTGGAAATAAACATCCACCTGCTCGGACGAATAAATTTTTTGAGCTTTGAGTTTAGTAATTCTATTCAAGAATTTGACTCGATTGGCAAGCTTAATTTTAATTTCAAGATTTTTCGGCATTCATTTTTCCCAAATCATTAGTAATTCATTATTTAACCTCGGCTTAACAGAAGATATTGGTCTCTCAGAATATTTCAAATTGAATTTTTCACTGAACATTTTATATGTCTCTAAAGCATCCACAGTGAAAGGAGGTGTATGTTCAGCTTTATTTATTAGCGGAAAAAAAAGTGCAACGAAAAGACCTCCCTGTCTTAATACTTCGAAGACCAAATCTCTGTATTCAACTCTTCTTTTCGGATCGATTGCACAGAAAGTCGTGTACTCCAGAACATAATCAAACCTCTCTCCGAATTTTTTATTCAGAGTAAATAAATCTTGGTTCAGAAATTCAACTTTCACATTTTTCATTTGTGCATTTTTTTTCGCTCTTAAAATTGCTTCACTTGAGAAATCGTTTGCATAAACCTCAAAACCATTTTCTGCGAATAAGATTGCATCATGCCCGCTTCCACAGCCAAGTACAAGAATTGATCCTTTGCTTTTCAGCCACTGTGTTTGCTGCAAATCAGCAAAAACTTTTGTTGGATGACTTAATTCCCAATTATCTAAGTTATTGCGGTACTTTTCGTCCCAAAACTCTGAATCACTCACTGATGAAGAATTGTCTTTCATTTTTTTGAAAATGTATTAAACTTTATGCATATTAACAACGTTCAAGAACTTAATATTATGGATTACAGTGAAATTAAATTAAAAAAGAAAGAAGACAAACGAATAAGGAATGGGCACTTATGGATTTTCAGCAATGAAGTAGAAAATCTTGATAGGTCGATTCCCACTGGTTCGATAGTAAATATTCTTTCTCATGATGATAGATATTTGGGGAGAGGGTTCTTCAATCCGAATGCGCTGATCTCCGCAAGAATATTTACTACGATCGACGAAGAAATAAACCGAGACTTTTTTTTCAGACAGATCCAAGCAGCTGCAGATTTACGAAATAAACTTTATCCCAATAGGACAGTTTATAGATTAATCCACAGTGAAAGTGATCTCCTCCCAGGATTGATTATTGATAGATACAATGATTCCTATTCTATTCAATTTAATACTGTTGGTTTGGAAGAATTCCAGGGTGTGATCATTGACGTACTAAAAAGCCAACTTGATGCAAAAAATATAATCCTAAGAAATGATACGACTGCAAGAGAGCTAGAAAACTTAAGACGTTATAAAGAAGTGGTCATTGGTGAGAACATAGCTGAAATTGTTGATGACGGTGTAATTAAATATAAAGTCGATGTGCTAAATGGACAGAAAACCGGTATGTATCTCGATCAAGTAGAGAATAGACATTCTATTTTATCCATCTGTAAAGATGCTAATGTTCTCGATTGCTTTTGCAATGACGGAGGATTTTCGTTAGCAGCGCTCAAAGGAGGTGCAGCAAAAGTTACTTCTATTGAGATTTCCGCTGATGCTTTGAAGAATTACGCCGTAAATATTTCAATCAATGAACTTGAGAAAGAACGTACTGAACTGATTGAAGATGATGTTTTTGACGTTCTTAAAAAATTCAGAGATGAGAATAAGAAATTTGATATAATAAACCTCGATCCTCCTTCATTTACGAAATCGAAAAAGAATATCCCGCAAGCAAAGAAAGGTTATTTTGTCGTTAATAATCACGCATTTAATTTAGTTGAGAAGAATGGATTTATTGCAACTTCATCTTGTTCTCATCATATTAGTGAGGAAGAATTCTTAGAAATTCTAATCAATGCGGCAAAAAAATCCAAAAGAAAATTTTCAATTGTAAAAGTTGCCGGCGCAGCCCCCGATCATCCCATCCATCCAAAAATGCCGGAAACAAAATATTTAAAATTTGTATTATTGAAAGTCTTAGATTAGAAGAATTGATGAAAAAAATTATTGTCTTTTTGTTTTGTTTAACACTAACTGCGGCTGCGCAAGATACTGCTAATGAGAGCTTGTATAACTCGCTCGGTTTTGATTTTATGATCTCCGAAGGAGGAATCGGGATAGGTGGTTTTTACAGTAAAGAATTTACTTCGACATTGAGCGGATTTATTGATCTTTCGTTTTCAGAGTCGAAGGATGATAAGGAATTTGAGTATGTGGACTATTGGGGACAAGTTCATGTTGTCGGGAAAAAAAATCGTGTGTTCGTATTGCCTCTTAATGTAGGAGTGAAATACAGATTATTCAAAGAAGATATTGTGGATAATTTCCGACCCTATCTTAATTTTTCAGTTGGACCAGCAATGGTTGTCACTACACCTTTCCGCGAGGATTTCTTCCGAAGCTTTAAATATGCGCAAGCAAAATATACGATCGGCGGGTATGTTGGGATCGGTGCACAATTTGGATTTGATAGAATTAATTCTGTCGGACTGAATCTTAGATACTACTATATCCATTTCTTTGATGAAGGAGTTGAAAGTATGTCTGGATTTCGAAGAAAAAATCTCGGCGGAATATATGTTACATTCAACTTTGGATTTTCAATCTGATAATTTGCCGTTCAAGTAAAATTGTTTAAAAATTTTCTCAGTATTTCCATTTAATAGTACAGCCAATTGTAAAAGTCTCTTTTGTCGAGACTTCTTTTCCGTTAAGTAACTCATTAATGGCATTTTTAAGATAAGGCTCTTTAATTTTGTTGGGATATTCCCAATTATCATCGATCTTACCATGAAACTGAAGGGTCCGATTTTCATCAAACAAAAATATTTCTGGAGTGTGCGTTGCTCCAAATGCTGAAGCGATTTTTTGATCTGCATCTCTTAAATAAGCAAAATTGAATCCAAGTTTACTAGCTCGCTTCTTCATATCCACGAAAGAGTCTTCCGGATAGTTGATCTCATCGTTGGAATTTATCGCAACAATGAAAAGATCTTTTTCAAAATCCATTTGGATATCAATCATTCTTCCTTCGTATGCCTTAACATATGGACAATGATTGCAACTGAATATTATACATAAAAGTTTTTTACTGCTGAATGACTCAAGCGAGTGATGTTTATCATCAATGCCCAACAACTCAAAGTTTGGTGCTTTCGAGCCGATTTTCAATTTTTCGGTGGCCACAACTTCTCCTTTTAATATTATTTAGTATTTAAGTAACTTTACTAATAAAATATCAAATTGTTGAAAATGAAAAAAGTAATTATCCTAACATTAGCACTATTTTTTATGCGTACAAATAAAACCCTTTCACAATCTGATTTTTTGGAATATATCCACTCGCATTATTCTAAATATAAATCTGTTCAAATCGAGCAAAGAAGATTTGAGCCAAAACATTATTTTGAAATAATGGATTCTCTTTCAAACGAGTCAGGCGGATTAATAAGGAAGTCGCAGGTTGGAACTTCTTTCAAAGGAATTCCGATTTCACTTTATGAAGTTGGAAATGGAAAAAATAAAATTCTGTTATGGTCGCAAATGCATGGAGATGAATCGACGGCTTCTCAAGCAATACTCGATATTTTTAATTTTTTCATTTCACACAAAGACTGCTCGCATTCAGCATGTAAATCAATTTTTTCTGAGAGCACTCTATTGTTTATTCCAATCCTAAATCCAGACGGAACAAAAAAATTCGAAAGAAGAAATTTTCAAGAGATTGATATAAACCGTGACGCAATCCGTTTACAAACACCAGAAGGAAAAATCTTGAAAACGATTCAAGAAGAGTACAAACCGGATTTCGGATTCAACCTGCATGATCAGCTAACGACATATTCTGTTGGGAAGACTGGAAAACCTGCGTCGATCTCGTTGCTTGCACCAGCTTATAATTTTAATAAAGATATCAATGACATAAGAAAGCGGGCAATTCAAATATGTGTCGTAATTAAAAATTCGATCTCTAAATTCTACCCGGGTTTTGTCGCGCGTTACGATGATGAATTTGAACCAAGAGCATTTGGAGATAATATTCAATCTTGGGGAACAAGCACAATTTTAATCGAGTCTGGCGGTTATTTTAACGATCCAGAAAAACAAGAAGTCCGCAAAATGAATTTCATTGCACTGATGAATTCGTTTCTCTCAATTGCGGAGAATTCTTATTCAAAATTCAAAGAAGAAGAATATTTTAATATTCCAGAAAATGACAGATCGTTATTTCATCTCCTAGTCAAAAATTGCACAGTGAGTAAAGATGGATTTAATTATACAGTTGACCTGGGAATAAATTATTCCGAGAGATTCGACTCATTGCGTAATAAGTATGTCGAAAAGTATACGGTTGCAGACTTGGGTGATTTAAGCACTTATTCAAGCTATGATACCATTGATGTCGATGGACTTTCTTTAAACATAGGCAAAGTTCATCCAGAAATTATTACGAATTTTTCGAAACTTAAAAAGATGGATTGTAATAAACTTTTAGCTGATGGTATTACAACAGTAATTTTTCAAAATGACAAATTTGATGAAAAAGAACTGAAGAGCACATTAAATCAAATGATTTCAACTATCAAAGAACCGATGCGGGAATCACAGCATTTAATGGGACATTCTGCTAATTTCTATTTCACAGATAAAAACGAAATCGTCAAAAAAGTTATTTCCAATGGTAGATTAGTATTTGAAAGATAACACAATTCTATATTCGTTACTCGCGGTTCAATATTCATTGATCAATGTTCTCCGGAAGGAGTCTCCAAAGGAGTCATTTGACCTTTGGACATTATTCGATATTTAATGTATAACACATTGTTCTAAGCTAAAATAATCCAGACACTAATCTTATTTATAAATGCACAAGATTGCAATTCCTAACCCTTTTTTCTAAGTTTGTACACTCATATGGTGAATATAAGAGCAATTATCCCAGTAGCTGGTGTTGGTACAAGATTGAGACCGCACACGTACACACTTCCAAAGGTTTTACTGAATGTTGCAGGTAAACCTATCATTGCACACATAATGGATAAAGTAACGTCCGAAGGAATAAATAAAGCAACATTTATTGTTGGCTATCTTGGTGAAATGGTAGAAGAGTTCATTCGTGATAATTATAAAATTCAATGTGATTTTATCTATCAAGAGGAACGAAAAGGGCTTGGACACGCGGTCTACATGGCTAAAGAAACTTTCGGCAAGGACGAATTGTTAATAATTCTTGGTGATACGATTTTTGACGTCGATTTAAAATCTATGCTCAGCTCAAAACATTCTGCTCTTGGAGTAAAAAAAGTAGACGATCCAAGAAGATTTGGAGTAGCGGTTGTAAAAAATAATCTTATCACTCAATTAGTGGAAAAACCCGAAGAGCAAATAAGCAGCTTGGCAATCGTTGGTTTATATTATATAAAAAATTCACAACTTTTAAATAAGTCGCTAAACAATTTAATATCATCAAATAAATTAACTAAAGGTGAATATCAGCTTACAGATGCACTTGAACATATGATTCAATCAGGCGAAAAGTTTGAACCATTTATAGTCGATGGCTGGTACGATTGCGGCAAACCTGAAACACTGCTTGCTACAAATCATCACTTGTTAAAAATCAAAAACAACTTCAAAGAAGTTCCTGGAGTACAAGTGATCCCTCCCGTGTTCATTTCACCTAATAGTAAAATTTCAAACAGCATCATTGGACCATACACAACGGTTAATGATGGAGCTGATATTTCTAATTCGATAATAAAAAACAGTATTATAGGTTATAAAGCAATTGTAGAAAATTCAATGCTTCACAATTCGATCATCGGAAATAATACTATTGTCAAAGGGCAGTATAAAAAGCTGAATACCGGTGATTCAAGCGAAATAGAGTTTTATTAACAATGGAGAAAATATATGTCTTTTTTGTTCACTTCTGAGTCAGTTTCAGAAGGTCATCCCGATAAAGTATGCGACCAAATTTCAGATGCGGTTCTTGATGCCTTAATCGAACAAGATCCGAATTCTCGCGTTGCATGCGAAACATTCGTAACAACTGGTCTTGTTCTGGTTGGCGGAGAAATAACTACGAATGCTTATGTTGATGTTCAAGATATAGTGAGAAAAACAGTTAATGAAATTGGTTATACAAGCGCGGAATATAAATTTGATGGCGAATCATGTTCGGTTTTGAATGCAATTCATTCACAATCGCCGGATATAGCGATGGGTGTAGATAAAGGAGGAGCTGGAGATCAAGGATTAATGTTCGGTTATGCAAACGATCAAACACCAGAATTTATGCCCGCACCGATTGTGTATGCTCACAAATTAGTTAAACGTCTTGCTCATATTCGAAAAAGAGAAAACGGATTGATGCCTTACTTGAGACCTGATTCAAAATCCCAAGTAACCATTCAATATGATGACAATAAGAAACCGATTCGAGTAGATACAGTCGTTATTTCGACTCAACACGATGGGGATGCAAAACAATCAAAGATTAAAGCTGATGCAATTGAGCATGTGATCAAAAAAATAATACCCGAACATCTTTTGGATAAAAAAACAAAATATCACGTCAATCCAACTGGACGCTTCGAAATTGGCGGACCACATGGTGATAGCGGATTAACAGGCAGGAAAATAATTGTCGATACCTACGGCGGTTATGCACCACATGGAGGAGGCGCATTCAGCGGAAAAGATCCTTCAAAAGTTGATCGCAGTGCAACCTATGCGATGAGACATCTTGCAAAAAATATTGTTGCCGCGAAACTGGCAAGCGAATGTTTGGTTCAAGTTGCATATGCCATTGGAGTAGTTCAACCTGTTTCGATTTATGTTAATACTTTTGGAACTGGAATAATGCCAGACAAAGAATTAGCTGCTATAATAAAGAAAGAAGTTGATCTCTCACCAAGAGGAATAATTAAAAGATTAGATCTTCTTAAACCAATTTACAAAAAGACTGCTTCTTACGGTCATTTCGGTCGGAATGAAAAGGAGTTCACTTGGGAAAAATTGGATCTAGTTCCTCTGTTTAAGAAGTACGCATAATTTGCTGCTTTTTGAAAACAACTTATATAATTTTCAGAGAATCGTTTAACAGAATTCTAAATGAACAGTAATATATTTTTTAATGAATAAAACGTGGAGTTAATTAATGAATTATAAAAAAGGTAAGTATAAAGTTCGAAATATAAAATTAGCCGATGAAGGAAGAATGAAGATTGAATGGGCAGAATCAAGAATGCCGGTTATGATGGAACTTCGAAAGAAGTTCAGCAAAACTAAACCATTAAAAGGATATCGGATCGCAGGATGTTTGCATGTAACTAAAGAAACTGCAGTGCTTGTAGAAACTCTTGTCGCAGCGGGTGCAAACGTTAGCTGGAGCGGATGCAATCCGCTTTCAACTCAGGATGATGTTGCTGCTGCTCTTGCGAAAAATGGAATTTCAATCTATGCATGGCATGGAATGAATGTAAAGGAATTTTACTGGTGCATCGAACGAACAATGGATTTTAAACCAAATCTCACACTTGATGATGGTGCTGATTTAATATTCACGATTCACAATAAATTCCCAAAGATGGCTGAAACAACTGTTATCGGCGGGACTGAGGAAACAACTACCGGAGTTCATCGATTGAGAGCAATGGCTGCAGACGGTGCACTAAGATATCCAGTGGTTGCAGTGAATGATGCTGAAACAAAATGGGATTTTGACAATGTCTATGGCACAGGTCAATCATCCATCGATGGAATTCTAAGAGCATCAAGTGTTCTTCTTGCTGGAAAAAATTTCGTTGTAGCGGGTTTTGGACATTGTGGAACAGGTGTTGCAAAACGTGCAGCTGGAATGGGTGCAAATGTAATTATAACTGAGGTCAAGCCAACCGCAGCACTAAAAGCAGCTCTCGAAGGTTATCAAGTTTTGCCAATGGATCAAGCAGCAAAAATTGGAGATATTTTCATCACTGCAACTGGCGTTAAAGATGTAATTGTTAAAAAACATTTCGAAAAAATGAGAGAAGGAGCTATCGTCTGTAACACAGGACATTATGATTGCGAAATCAATCTTACTGAGCTTGCTAAAATCTCCAAGTCAAAAAGATTGGTGAGAGAAAACAACGAAGAATACACACTCAAAAATGGTAAAAAAATCTTCGTTCTTGCTCAAGGCCGTTTAGTTAATCTCGCCGCTGCCGAAGGTCATCCTTCTGAAGTGATGGATATGTCCTTTGCTAACCAGTTTATGTCACAAATTCGTTTAGCCGAATTGGATAAAAACGGCGTTCGCTTAGATAATTCCGTTCATGATATTCCAGTTGAGCAGGACCAATACATTGCTGGAATCAAGCTCACAACTTTGGGATATAAAATTGATAAGCTTACGAAAGAGCAAATCGTTTATATGTCAGATTATTCCGAAGGTACCTGATAGTATTTCAAGAAATAACAAACTAATATTCGCATAATTTATAAACCCGATTGAACAAATCGGGTTTTTGTTTTTAAATCCTCTTTGAAATGCTTATAAATCTTTTTATTTTTTTCCATGAAAGTAAATGATTGGGCAACAAACCTTTTCAAAATTATTGGCGCAGCATTAATACTTTCAATTGCATTCAATTACTTTTCTCCAAATGGGATTCCCCTCTTTGGATTCAAATCTGAACTAGAGGTCATTTCTGATAGTGTTTTATTTTCACAGAGCACGAGCGATAGTTTTATTACAGATATTACTATTCAACAAGCTGTTAAATTAATCGAGACCAGAAACATTGTTTTAATAGATGCACGCTCGGAAACAGAATATTCCAACTTTCATCTGTTGGGAGCGATAAATATCCCATCAAAAACATTCGATCAGCATTCCGAAAAAATTCTTAATCACAAGCTTGATACAACTTTAATAATTTACTGCGAAAGCATTCACTGCAACCAAAGTTACGAATTAGCAAAACTTTTAGCACAATTTGGATTTAATAAAATTTTTGTGATGAAAGAAGGGATTCAAGAATGGATAGAAAGAGATTTACCTTTCACTAAATGACATGATTCAGAAGATATTAAACATAAAGACTCTTCAACTTGTAATAAGATTTTTTTTAGGATTCGTCTTCATATATGCATCAATGAATAAAATTTCATCTCCCGGGGAATTTGCTTTGTCCATTTCCAATTATCAGTTGTTCCCTAATTTCTTAATTAATTTCACTGCCGTTTTTATTCCTTGGTTGGAATTGGTTTGCGGTTTTGGATTGATATTCGGATTCCACCTAAGAGAAAATGCCTTCGTTTATTTGTCTCTTCTAATTACTTTTACACTTTTA
>Ga0194120_10003041_pt1 | contig 27995 bp, 21 predicted proteins | sample TA2MahCa65mmetaG_FD_148642 | JGI IMG/M metagenome (GOLD analysis project Ga0194120, IMG submission 148642) | Freshwater microbial communities from Lake Tanganyika, Tanzania - TA2015019 Mahale Deep Cast 65m | ecosystem: Environmental > Aquatic > Freshwater > Lake | place: Tanzania: Lake... | reverse complement strand
GCGGCAGCGTCGTGCGCGCGGGGCTCGCGGAGCCGGACGCGACGCTCGCGCTGCAGCTCGGCGCGCGCCGCGTCGAGGCGCGCACGAGCCCCATCGGAGTGTTCGAGCTCGAGCTCCCGCGCTCGCTCGCGGCGCCCGGCGGCATCGCGCACTGCACGATCGCCGATGCGCTCGGCCGTCCGTGCTTCGACGGTGCGGTGCGGCTCGAGCAGGACGTGCAAGTCGAAGTGCGCGAGTCGCTCGAGCTGCGCGGGCAGGTGCTGTGCAGCTTCCCGCGCACGGACGAGCGGCTCGTGGTCGAGCTGTTCGAGCCCGCGCGGCGCGCGCGAGCGAGCCCGCGCCGCCTCGCGCAGCTCGAGACCGACGCGCTCGGGAACTTCGCCTGCACGCTCACGTTGCACGAGCCCTGCGAGTTCCTGTTCGCGGACGTCTCGCTCCTGCGCGGCGCGAATCCGCCCCAGCGCATCGCCCTGCGCGGACTCGCGGTCGCGCTCGCCGAGCTGCTCTCCCCCGCTGGCGCGACGCTGACGCTCGATGTCGCGCGCGTGCAGGTCTTCGTGACCGATGAGCGCGGCCTGCCTCTCAAGGCGTGGCTCACGTGGACGGAGCCCGGCGAGCAAGGCGAACTCCCCGATCGCAACCCGGAACGCGGCACGCGAACCGACGAGCAGGGCAGCGTCGAGATCACGGTCGCGACCGGGCTCGTGGAACTCGCCGCGCGCGCCGCGGGCCACGCCGCGCGACGCGAGCTCTTTCAAGTCGGCCCGAACACCCGCTCGGTGGAGCTGCGCCTGCGAGAGCTGCGTCCCGAGCACGAGCTCTTCGGCACGCTGCTGCTCTCCGACGGACGCCCCGCCGCGGGCGCGCGCGTCGCCGTGAGCCTCGGCTTCGCGCACTCGCGCCGCCGCTGGTGGTTCGCGAGCACCGACGAGCTCGGCACGGACGCCGATGGCTCGTTCCGCCTGCCCGTGCACGACGAAACTCCCGTCGAGCTCGTCGCCACGGGCGATGGAGCTTCGAGCGGGCCGTGGTCGGTCTCGCCCGCCGACTCGCCGCTCGTGCTCACGCTCGCGCCCACGCGGACTCTGCGCGTCGAGCTCGGCGCCGACGCGCTCGCGCCCGAGCTTCGCCCCGGCGCCATCGACTGGGTCGCGCACCAGCGCGAGAGCGAGCGCGTCGTCCACGGCGTCGCCGACAGCGCGCCGTTCGAAATCTCGGGCCTCGCGCCGGGCCTGTGGGACATCTACATCGTCGCGGCGGGACTGGGCGGCGCCGGCACCGCGACCGCGGATCTCGGGCCCCTGTCCGATTCAGGCAGCGCGCGCCCCGCGCTGCTCGTGCCGCTCTCCCCCGCCCACTGGGTCGACGCGCGCGTGCTCCACCCCGACGGCGAGCCGCTCGCCCATCTCTGGCTCCACGCCTACGGTGAGTGGCCCCCCGCCGTCGCCGACCTCCTCGGCGCCGCCCGCACCGACAGCACCGGCCGCGCCCGCGCCTTCTGCGATGCGCCCCGCGCCACGCTCCTCTTCTGGCCCGACTCCACCACCGCCGAACCCGAGCGCGCCGAAGTTCACTGCGACACCCCCGCCGACCTCGTCGTGCAGCGCTGACGCGCGCGCGGAGCGGACGCGCTATTCTCGCGTTGGTCCTCCCATTTCCGAAGGAGCGCGAGCAGTGTCCCCCCACGACGAGAGCGAGCGACAGCAGACGGTCGCACGGCTGTTTGGGGAGTTCCTGCAGCGGCGCATGCGCGGGGAGCGGCTGGAGCTCGAGCAGTTCTGTGCCGTGCATGCGGCGCATGCGGAAGATCTGAAGAGGCTCGATGCCCAGTGGGAGCAGTGGAAGGGGGTGTTCGATGTGCTCGCGAGCTCGCGGGGCCAGCCGGAGTCCAAACGGCTGGCGCAGGAGCTGCGCGAGCGCTTTGGCGATGTCGATCCGGGCGTGTCTCTCGGGGGCGAGCGGCCGAGCGAGGACTCGGGGCCTTCGAGTGAGCTCCTGACGCGACTGCGGGCGCATGCGCCCAAGAACTCGCGCTACCGACTGCTCGGCGAAGTCGGGCGCGGCGGGATGGGCGCCGTGGTGCGCGTGTGGGACGAGGACCTGCGGCGCACGCTGGCGATGAAGGTGGTGCTCGGGCGCGAGGACGCGGCGGGCAAGGGGCCGAAGCCGCCGGTGGACTCGCGCATGCTCGGGCGCTTCCTCGAAGAGGCGCAGGTGACGGGCCAGCTCGATCACCCGGGCATCGTGCCGGTGCACGAGCTGGGGCTGGGCTCCGACGGTCAGGTGTACTTCACGATGCGGCTCGTGCGCGGCGAGGACCTGAAGGCGGTCTTCGCGCATGTCTCGACCGGCCACGAGGGCTGGAACACGACGCGCGCTCTCGGCGTCTTGCTGCGCGTGTGCGAGGCGATGGCCTACGCGCACGCCAAGGGCGTGATCCACCGCGACTTGAAGCCCGCGAACATCATGGTCGGTCGCTACGGCGAGGTGTACGTGATGGACTGGGGGCTCGCGCGCGTGAGCGGCTCGAAGGACCTGCACGATGTGCGGCTCAAGGACGCTCCGGTGACGAGCCTGTCGATCCAGACCGAGCGACGCGAAGAGCGCGCGGACACGCCCGACAGCCCGCTGGTGACGATGGACGGCGACGTGGTCGGCACGCCGGCCTACATGTCGCCGGAACAGGCGATGGGCAAGGTCAGGGAGCTGGGCCCGGCGAGCGATGTGTACGCAGTGGGCGCGATGCTCTACCACCTGCTGGCGGTGGAGGCGCTGGAGATGCCGTATGTGCCGAAGGGGGCGCGCATGTCGGCTCGGTCGGTGCACCTCGCTGTAGTGCAGGGCGCTCCCAAGCCTCTGGTCGAGCTCGCCCCGAAAGCACCCGCCGAGCTGGTCGCGATCATCGAGAAGGCCATGTCGCGCGAGATTTCCGTTCGCTACCCGAACATGGACGCGCTCGCGTGCGACCTGCGCGCCTTCCTCGAAGGCCGCGTGGTGTCGGCCTACGAGTCCGGCTCGTGGGCCGAGGCCAAGAAGTGGGTCCAGCGCAACAAGCCGCTGACCGTGGCCGCCGCCGCGGCGCTGCTCGCGCTCGTCGGGGGCATCGCCTTCTCATGGAACTTCGCGCTCGCTGCGGACGCCGAGCGCGGCAAGAGCGCGCAAGCCAACACAGCGCTGAACGAGAAAGTCGCGGAACTGATGCAGCAATCGCGCGAGCAGCAGCTGCGCGGCCTCGCGCAGGACTTGGCGCGTTTCCGCGCGCAGTGCCGCACGACGGACGGCCTCGAGCGCTTGAACAAGCCCGCGTGGCAGTGGTGGCTGGAGGAAGCCGACCGGCTGCTCGACGGCCGCGCCGAGGACGAGGCGGCGGGGATCGCATGGTCCCCCGGCCGCAAGGATGTGCAGGCGAAACTTGCGGAGCTGCGCGAGAGCGCGCTGCCGTGGTCCGACGCCGATAGGGCGAAGGACATCGCGGCGCACCCAGCGCAGCGACGGATTCGTGCACTCGAAGTGGAGCGCGACGAACGACTCGGGGAGTTTCGTTACGACGCGGAGGAGGAAACTGCGTCGAAACTCGAGGCGGAGCTCGCCAGGACGCGCGCCGACTTCGAAGTACGCATCGCTGCAGCGCGGCAAGAGGCGGAGTCCTCCGCGCGCGTCACATGGCGCTTCGAGCGCAGCGAGGACGAGTGGTGGCATGCGCAGTTGTCGGCGCTGGACGCGGAGCTTGCTTGGCTCGAGTCGATGCGGGTGGCGGCGGATGCCGCGAATCGCAGCGAGCGCGCGCAGCGGCTGTGGTCGGAGGCGATCGAGGGGATCTCGCGTGCGCCGAAGTACGCGGGGCAGCGCTGGCCGAGCGGGGAGCGTTTGACGCCGCAGGCGGGCCTGCTGCCCTTGGGCGAGAATCCGGCGACGGAGCTGTGGGAGTTCGTGCACCTGCAGTCGGGCGTGGAGCCGGCCTTGCGTGCCGATGGTCGCGTGCGGCGCAGCCCCGAGGGGCACCTGACGCTGTCTCCGGAGACGGGGATGGTGCTGGTGCTGTTGCCGGGCGGTCGCGTGCCGAAGGCGGACTCAGAGGGTCAGGGGCAACAGGACTGGATCACCTCGCTCGAGCTCGCGCCGTTCTTCATGTCGAAGTACGAGTTGACGGCGGAGCAGTGGGATCGGCTGTCGTTGCGTCGCGGCTACTCGTACACCGATGGCAAGACGATGACTCCTGCGAACCTGATCTCGTGGAACGACGTCTCATTGATGTGGCGCCGTGAGCTTGGGTGGTGCGACTTCCCGAGCGAGATGCAGTGGGAGTACGGCTGTCGTGCGGGCACGACGAGCACTTGGTGGACGGGCAACGACGCCAAGGGCTTGCGCGGCGTGGCGAACATCGAGCACGAGCGCGATCAAGAGACGGACATCACTTCAGTGGGCACCTTGCGTGCGAACGCGTACGGCTTGCACGAGGTGCACGGCAACGTGTGGGAATGGTGTGGTGACACCTACGGCGCGAGTGCGAAGCCGCGAGTCGGCGATGGCCTGAGGGACGACGGAGTGGACAGCTCCGCCGACCGCTCGAACCGCGGCGGGGGCTGGAGCTTCTCCCCCGGGTTCGCGGGGTCGGCGGACCGCGGCTTCGACTCCCCGGGGGACCGCTTCTGGTTCTTCGGTCTCCGCCCCTCCAGGCGCATCACGCCTTAGAACTTCACCACTTCGCCCCGCTCCGCGACGCCGCGTGGGCCGTTGCTAGGCGCCGCCGGAGCGGGGCGAGCGAAGCCGCCCGCGGAGCAAGGCGCCGTGGAGCTTGCGGTGGGTGCGACGCTCGCGGGGTCGCTGACGCGCGCGCGGGACGGGGGTCACCAGCGCAGCTCGAGGTGGGCGCTGGCGGCGGAGGTGGGGTCGGCGCGCTCTCGCAGGGAGAGCCAGAGGGCGCGGGCGGTGCGGGGGAGGATGGCGGCGTGGAGTTGCTGGTCCCCCACGTGCACGGTGACGGGCTGGTCGAGGTCGAGCAACTCGTCGGAGAGGCGTAGCGAGAGCGCCTTGGCGGTGTCGCTCGCGAGGTGCACGTGGTTGCCCGCGATGCGCGCCTCGATGCGCGCTCCGGGCTGGGCGGTGCCGGCGGGGAGCGCGAGCCAGTAGAAACGCTCGTGCGTGACGTCGTCCTGCAGCCAGACGACGCGCTCCGGCCAGGCGCGGCGCGTGAAGCCCGCCATCCACGGCACGCCCTCGGCGTCCTTGCGCTGCATCCAGTGGCCGAGGCCCTCGTAGATGCGCACGAGGTGCTCGTAGCCCCGCGGGTCGGCGGCGCGCAGCTCCCCCATGCGCGCGCCGCGCGCGGCCGCGATCTTATTGCGATCGTAGGCCGCGTCGTCCTCGCCCATGAAGATCGCGAAGGGCAGGTTGCGCAAGCCGTCGAGCTGCGCCTCGTTGGGATGGCCCGCCATCATCGCCGCGGCCGCGAAGCGATCGGCCATGCGCGGCGCGAGCTGCCACACGCCGTCGCCGCCCGCCGAGTAACCCATCAGGTACACGCGATCGGGGCTCACGCCGCGCAGCGCGACATAGTCCTCGATCAGGCGGTCGAAGCACGGGTCGATGTGGCCCTGATGCCAGAGATTCCACGTGTCCGTGGGCGCGCGCGGCGCGACGTAGAAGCCCTCGGCGGGCTCGTACAGCTTGATCTGGTTCTGCCACTGCTGGTCGTTCACTTCCTTCGGTGCGCCGCCGCCGCCGTGCATCGAGATCCACAAGCTGCGCGAGCCCTCGGGCGCGTCGCCGAAGCGCTTTTCGAGCCAGCGCAGCGTGACGCCGGCCGTGGCGAGCTCGCGCTTCTCGAGTTCCTCCGCGCGCTCCGCGCGCAGCTCGTCGAGTCGCGCCACCGCGAGCCGCGCGCGCGCCTTCGCGGCCTCGTCGCGCGAGAGCGGCGTCGTCGGAGCGTCGCCGCGCTCGGCCGCGGGCTTGGCGAGCCAAGCCTCGAGCTCCGCGAGCGCCGGCGCGAGCGCCTCGAACTCGCTCCACTCGAGCTCGCTCCACTCGAGATCGAGCGTCGCGACGCCGCTTGCCCCCGCGACGAGCGAGCGCGTGCGCGTCTCGCCCGCGAAGGTGATCGCGAGCGTGTACGAGCCCTGCGGCGCGAGCGCGAAGCTCGGCACGTCGTTCAAGTCCGCGGTGCCCGCGCGCGTTTCGCCGCTGCCGACCTCGCGGCCCTGCGCGTCCGTGAGCCGCAGGCGCGCGACGACGCGCTCGCCGTTGTGCAGCACGCGCACGCCGACCCTCGGCTGCGCCGACGCCGCGAGCGGCTGCGCGTAGCGCGCGGTGACATCGACGGCGGCCACGCTCTCGACGCCCGGACTCCACACCATCGGGAACGCGAGGCCCGCGCGCTTCCAGCTCGTGGCGTAAATGCGGTGCTCCGGCATGTCCGCGCGCGCCTGCGCTGCGTCGCCGACGAACCAGCCGCGATCGAGGCCGTTGGAGTCGTGCTCGTCGGCGCCAGCGAAGTGCCAGTCGCCGTCCCACAGCTCGATCCACGTGTGGTTGCCGCGCCCGTTCGCCCACAGCGGCGTGCCGACGGCGCGCGCGGGAATGCCGACCGCGCGGCAGGCCTCGACCAGCGTGATCGAGAGGCCGGTGCAGGTCGCCTTGCCCTGCTCGCGCGACTCGCGGAACGACTGGTTGGGGCGCTTGCGGCCGGTGTTGTAGTGCAGTCCGAGCACGTGGAAGAGCTTGGCGTTGAGCGCCTGCGCCGCCTCGCTCGCGCTCTTCGCCTCGGCGACGATCGGACGCGCGAGGCCGAGCAGCTCCGCGCGCCAGGGATCGCGCGGCTCGTCGAACACCGCGTAGGGCAGCACGTCGTTCCAAAACAGCTCCTCGGGCACGGCCTTGGCCCACCCAAACTCGGCGCGCGCCGCGAAGGCGAGGTCGAGATTTTCCGAGAGAAACGCGGGCGAAAGCGCCGCGCGGTCGGCCTGTGGCATGTGCGCCACGAGGAACGCCGCCGCGCGCTTGCCGGCCTCGCCGTGGCGGGCCTCGGAGGCGCGCACGAAGGCGTCGAGGGCGTCCTGCGGAGCGGTGGCGGCGGCGGACAGGGCCGAGAGGGCGGCGAGGATGTGCAACATGGGCGCATCATCCCCGACCGACCGCGCGAGAGCGAGTGGGTTCGCGGCGTCCCTCGCGCGCTCGGACGTCCGCCCGTGCACTTCCCCCTCACGCCCCTCGTCGCGGCGAAGTCCTACAAAGCGAGCTTCGGATCGCCGACGCGCTGCGATCTCAGCGTGCTGCAACTCGACGAGAGCGGCGCGCGCAACTGGGTCGGAACCTACGCGACGTCGGGCGTGAGCGACGCGCGCATTCTCGAAGCCGCGCGGTCGGCGCAGGGCGCGATCGTCGGCGGCGGCTTCACCACGGACGGCGCCACGGGCACCTACGACGTGCTCGGGATCCCCGTGAGCCTCGATGGCTCGCCACAGGCGTACCGCACCGCCGAGGTCAACACGCTCGGCGGCTCGGCCGTGCGCTCGTTCGTGGGCCAGTCGAGCGCCGCGGCGAGCTCGGGTTTCGTGACACACGCGCGCAAACTGCGCCATCGGAAGTCGGGGCTGTACGTCTACGGCCTCGTCGCCGCGTCCCTGACGCCGTTCCAAGGCGGCTGCTACTGCGCGCAGCCGCCGGTGCGGCGCGCTGTCGATGGACTCGAACGCGTTCACACGCCGCGCGCTCGGCGGCGCTCCGGCGCCCGAGCCGCACGTCTCAGGCACGAGCGTTGGGGGCCAGGGCTGGAGCCGCGACCCTGGCTCCAGCGCGCAGACGCACCTCACCGGCGGTCTGTGCTTCCGCGTGTCGCCGCAGCGAAGTCGGACTTTGCGGCGCGCGAGCGGGCGTCGGCTGCTAGCGTGGCGCCCTCAGGCTTGGACCACGTCCACGGAGGATCGCCCTTGAATCCGTCGCTCTCCCGCCGTTCGTTCCTCGAGTTCTCGGCTCTCTCCGGCGGCCTCGCGCTCGCGAGCTGCGCGGCGCCGCAGGCCAAGCGCGTTCGCGCGCAAGGTCGCCTGCGCCACGCGGGCATCGCGGTCGGCGGCATGGGCGGCGCGGACCTCGACCAGATTCGCTCGCACCCCGATGTCGACGTGATCGCGCTGTGCGATGTCGACTCGAACAACCTCGCGGCGGCGGCCGGTCGCTGCAACGGCGCTCGCACCTACACCGACTGGCGCGAGTTGCTCGAGCAGGAGCGGCGCAACATCGACGCGGTGCACGTCTCGACGCCCGACCACATGCACGCGCCGATCACGCTCGCGGCATTGCGCATGGGGCTGCACGTGTACTGCCAAAAGCCGCTCACGCGCACCGTGCGCGAGGCGCGCGCGGTCGTTCGCGCGGCGCGCGAGGCCGGCACCGTGACGCAGATGGGCATCCAAAACCACTCGAATTCGCCCTACGACGCGGCGCGGCAGCTGTTCGGGGCGCGGCACATCGGCGCGATCCACGAGGTGCACGTGTGGAGCGATCGACCGGCGGGCTGGTGGCCGCAGGGCGTCGAACGCGCGAGCGGCGAGGATCCCTCGCCCGCGACGCTCGACTGGGACAAGTGGACCGGCACGGCGCCGGCGCGGCCCTTCAAGCAGAATGCCTACCACCCGTTCCGCTGGCGCGGCATCCGCGACTTCGGCACGGGCGCGCAGGGCGACATGGCCTGCCACCTGATGGATCCCGCCGTGTGGTTCCTCGGACTCGGCGATCCGCTGCGCATTCGCTCGACCGGCCCACGGCCGAGCGCGGAGAGCTTCCCGCTGTGGTCGGAAGTGCGCTACGAGTTTCCCGGCAACGAGTGGACCACGCGCGGCCCGCTGCTCGTCACGTGGCGGGACGGCGGCAAGAAGGTGCCCGCGGAAGTGCTCGCGGGACTCGGGCTCACGGACATCACCGCCAACGGCTGCCTGTTCGTCGGCGAGCAAGGTGCGCTGCTCGCGGACCCCTACGGCGCGCAGGTGCTGCTTCCCAAGGAGCGCTTCGCGTCGGTCACGATTCCGCAGGGCACGGCCACGAACCACTGGCACCAGTGGGTCGATGCGTGCCTCGGTCGCGGCGAGCCGAGCGCGCCGTTCGAGTACGCCGCGCACCTCACCGAGATCGCGCTGCTCGGCAACGTGGCGCTGCAGTTCCCCCACGAGACGCTGGAGTGGAACGGCGGCAAGGGCCGCTTCGTCGGCCGCCCGGACGCCGACCTGCTGCTCGGCTCTCCGCAGCGCGCGGGGTGGGAGATCCCCGAGCTGCGCGGCTGAGACTTCAGTCGGCGGAGGGACCGACGTAGAGCACGAAGTCGCCGCGGCCGACGTCGTGGAGGCGCAGCGCACTCGGAGCGACCTCGTCGACGTAGCTCACGACCAGCGCGCGCGTCCCCGGACGCAGGCGCTCGAGCGCCTGCACCGTCCCGCCGCGGAAATCACAGTGGAAGCGACCGATCACCTGCACGACCGGCGCCTCGTCGCGCTCGAGCGCGAGGAACACCGACTCGGCCATGGTCCAGTCCCACATCTGCTGCGAGCGGAACACGCGCGCGAGCCGCGCTTGCTCGTCGGCGGCCCGCGGGTCGCGACCACTGGGCGTCATGATGCGATCGAAGTCGTCGCGGTAGCGGCCGGTGAAAAGCTCGTCGGGAACGCGGAACAGGCGCCGCTGTTCCCACGAGAGAAGCGCCAACGGCTCGTAGCCCTTCTGGCTGGCGATGCGCACGTACTGGCGCGGCGCGTTCGAGGCGTGCACGGGGCGGCCCTTGGACTTCGCGAGCTCCACCATCGCGCGATGGCCGGGCGGGTAGTTGCCCTCGGAGCGTTGAGTGCGGCGCTCGAGCGTGGCCGCGTCGCTCACGCCCGCGAGGTAGTCGTCGAGCCGCGACTGCTCGTCGCGCTCGAAGAACTCCAGCGACAGCGACGCGCGCTCACAGCGCGCGAGCAGGTCCTCGAACAGCGCCGCGGCGCTCGAAAGTCCGAGCGGATGGCCGTGGTTCTCGCCGAGGAACACCACCTCGGCCGCGGCGGCTGCGTCGACGAGCTCGCTCCAGCTCGCGGCCGTGCCGTCGCCTCGAAAGAGCTGCACTTCGCGCGGCGCGAGCGGAGCTCTCGGCGCGTCCCCCGAAGGAGCGAGCGACGCACAAGCGCCCACGAACACCAGACACGCCGCCCAGAGAGCACGCTGCAACATGGGGTCGACCATCAAGCCTTCGAGATCTCGGCCTTGAGCTCCTTGCGCGCGACCTTGCCACGGTCGTTCTTCGGCAGCGCGGCGCGCCACACGAACCAGCGCGGGTACTTGTAGGGCGCGAGGTGTTCCTTGCAGTGCGCCTTGAGCTCGGCCGCGAGCGCCTCGCTCCCGACATGGCCCGCGCGCGGCACGACGAACGCGATCGGCTTCACCAGCCCCTCGTCGTCCTCGCGCCCGAGCACGCACACCTCCGCGACGCAGGCATGCGCGAGCAGCACGTTCTCGATCTCCAGCGGCGACACGAAAATGCCGCTCACCTTGAGCAGGTCGTCGTCGCGGCCCACGTAGAAGTAGTAGCCGTCCCGGTCGCGTCGGAAGATGTCCGCCGAGGTGCACCACTCGCCTTGAAACGTCGCGCGCGACTTGTGCTTGTCGCCCCAGTAGCACAGCGCGGTCGAGCCGCCGCGCACGCGCAGGCGACCGGGCTCGCCATCGGGGACCACGCGCCCCTGCGCATCGACGATCTGCGCCTCGTAGCCGGGCACGATGCGGCCGAGCGAAGCGGGCTTCACGTCGCCGGGCCAGTTGGAGATGTAGATGTGGAACATCTCCGCGGAGCCGATGCCGTCGAGGATCTCGACGCCCGTGCGCGCCTTCCACTCTTCGTAGAGCGACGGCGGCAACGCCTCCCCGGCCGAGAGCGCCACGCGCAAGCTCGAGAGGTCGGCCTGCGCGATGCGCTCCGAGCGCAGCAGGTTGTTGAACATCGTCGGCACGCCCGTGAAGAACGTCGGCCGGTGCTGCTCGATTTGGTCGAGCAGCTCGTCTGAGGTCGCGCGGCCGGGAAACAACACCACGCTCGCTCCGACGCGGAAGGGGAACATCAGGTTCGTGCCGGTGGCATAGCCGAAAAACAGCTTGGGCACGCTCAGGCAGATGTCGCTCTCACGGTAACCGGCGACCTGCAGCGCATAGGTCTCGGTGCTGTAGGCGAAGTCCGAATGCACGTGCACGCAGGCCTTGGGATGCCCCGTCGAACCAGACGTGAAGAGCCAGCCAGCGAGATCGTCCGGTCCGGTCGGTTCGAGCGCCGCGAGCGGGCCGTCGGGATCCTCGGCGTCGAGCGCGCGCTCGTAGGAGTGAAAGCCACCCGCGTCGGGCCCCACGACGAGCGCGACCGGCCGCAGCCGCGCCTCGCGCAGCGCGTCGCCGATCTCGGGCAGCACGTCGGTGTGCGTCACGACCACGCGCGCCTTGGTGTACTCGAGGTAGTACTCGAACTGCTCGCGCTTCATCAGCGGGTTCACCATCGCGAAGACGCCGCCGGAACGCAGCGTGGCGAACCAGGTCTCCGCGAATTCGAAGCCGTCGGGGAGCACGAGCAGCACGCGCTCTTCCGGTCGCAGCCCGTGGCGACGCAGCACGGCGGCGAGGCGCCGCGCGCGCTCGGAGAGCTGCGCGTAGGTACGGCGCTCGTCCCCCACGATGAGCGCCACCTTGTCGCCACGTCCCTCGCGCAAGTTGCGCTCGAGGAAGTAGTCGCAGAGGTTGAACCGCGGTGCGAGCGGAGCGACGGCCGCGTAGAGATCGTCCACAGCCATCGCGCCTAGGCCTGAGCGAGCGCCAACGCCTCGCGGAACTCCTCGGCGTTCATGTACCGCTCGCGCCGGTCCGCGAGCAGCCCCTTCACGATCGCTGCCTCGAGCTCCGCGGGAACGTTGCTCTTGGGAGCGCGTCGCTTCATCGACGGCTCACCGCGCTCGAGCTTGGCCTGAAACAGCTCGAGCATGGTCTTGCCCGGCCAGGGCAGCACGCCGGTGGCGCATTCGAACAACACCGTGGCCACGTTGTAGATGTCGGACTGCTTGTCGGGCGACTCGCCGCTGAACTGCTCGATCGGCGCGTAGAACGGCGTGCCGATGAGCGCGGTGTGCTCGCCCAAGTGCTTGGCGCTCCACATCCCCGTCGTGACGCCGCCGTCGACGAGTGCGACGGCGAAGGTGTCCTCGCGCTCGGCCACGAGAATGTTCTGCGGCTTGATGTCGCCGTGCACGAGCTCGTGCTCGTGGATCGCTTCGAGCGCCAGCACGAGCTGCAGGCCGAGCGCGCGCGCATCGGCGGGCGAGAGCGGGCCGCGTGAGCGCAGCCACTCCTTGAGCGGCACTCCGTCGGCGCACTCGACGACGAGCAGCGTGCCACGCTGCGGCAGCGCGATGATCTCGCGCACGGCCGGAACGTGGGGCGAGCGCACCTTGGTCCACGGCTTCCACGTGTTGCGGAACTGCTCCACTTCCTTCGCACCCTCGAACAGCGCGCCGCTGAACACGACGAGCGTGCAGCGCGAGTGCGCGTCGCGTTCGTCCTCGGCCTCGAACGCGGCGGAGAGTCCGCTCTGGCGCAGCGGCTTCACGATGCGGAAGCGCTCGAGCACGGTGCGGCCGGGCTGAAAGTCGAAGATCGAAAAGGTCGCGTGCGACATGGCGAGCGCTCTAGGGAGGTGGACGCGCCATCCTAGCGCCGAGGAAGGGCTACTGGAACGTGTCCGCGGCGAAGGCGAGCACGCGCGCGAGGGCCGCGTGCGCGTCGCTCGCGCGTCGTGCCTCGTTCGGCGCACCGAACAGCTCCAGACCGCCGTCCGCGAATTCCACGAGCTCGACGTGCTTCGCTCCGAGCTCGCACTGGCGGCGAAACGACGCGACGTGCGCGGGCGTGGTCCTGCCATCGCGTCCGCCGAACACCGCGAGCAGCGGCACGTCGAGGTTGAGCAGCAGCTCGATCGGCTGGAAGGGGCGCGAGGCGGAGAGCTCTTCGAACACCAGCACGGGCTGCAGGCACGCCACCGCGCGCACGCGTCGGCTGGTGCAGCCCGCGAGCAGCGCCAGCGTGCCACCGAGGCCGATGCCGATCACTCCGAGGTTGCGCTCGTCGACGTCCGCTCGCGCGCCGAGCTCGCGCAAGGCCGCCTCGATGCGCGCGAGCGAGGCGCGATCCGACGTGACATCGAGCTCGACGTCCGCGCACGCGAATCCCGCGTCCGACAGCGCGCGCGCGCCCTCGGCCCAGACCTCCGCGCCGCTCTCGCGGATCCACAGCCACGCAGGGCCCGCCATCGCGACGCGCCTAGTAGCTCTTGGCCACCGCGGCCTGCTTCCACTTGCCGCTCTCGCGCAGCTCGACGAGCGCCGCGACGAACGCGTCGAGCTCGCTCCACGTCGTGTAGAAGTGCGGGCTGACGCGCAAACCCGCTTCGGGCCGATGGTCGACCAAGATGCCGCGCTGCTCGAGCGCCGCGACGAACGACGGCCCGTGCTCGTCGGCTCGCAGGCGCACCGTCAGCGAGCCGCCGCGCTGCGCGGGATCGACGGGACTGCCCGACTCGAAGCCCTTGTCGAGCAGCGTCATGCGCAGCGTCTCCGTCAGCGTCACCGAATGGCGCCGAATCGCCTCGACGCCGACCTCGAGCACGGTCTCGTAGCCCGCGCTCGCCTGCAGCAGGCTCGGCACGGCGGGCGAGCCGTTGAGGAAGCGACGGATGCCCTTGGCATGGCGCTGCGCACCGAGCTCGAACGAAAACGGCGCCGCGTGAGCCGCCCAGCCCGTGATCAGCGGCTCGAGCTTGTCCTGCAGTTCCGGCCGCACGTACAGGTAGCACGCGCCCGGCCCGCCGCAGAGCCACTTCACCGAACCACCCGTCACCATGTCGACGCCGAGGTCGCGCACGTCGAGGGGCAGCGTGCCCAGCGACTGGTACGTGTCGAGCAGCACCAGCGCGCCGACCGAACGCGCCTTCGCGCACACGGCCTTCGCGTCCTGCACCCGGCTCGTGCGGAACAGCACGTGACTGATCGGCACGATCGCCGTGCGCTCGTCGATCGCCGCGAGCAGCCGCTCGGTCGGGACGATCCCGCCCGGATCGCTTCGCACCATCTCGATGCGCGCGCCGTAGCGCTTCCAGCCCTCCCACGCGTACATGTTCGTCGGGAAGTTCTGGTCGGTGTACACGACCTTGTTGCGCGGCCCCGAGAAGTCGAGCGCGCTGGCGACGATGCCCTCGATCAGCGACACGTTGGTGTGCATCGCGACCGAATCGCTCTCGGCATTGAGGATCCGCCCGAGCACGTTGCCCACGCTCACCGGCGCGTCCCACCAGCCCTCGCCCCACGAGCGCACGCCGCGCGTGGCCCACTGCCGCGTGTAGGCGAGCAGTTTCTCTTCCGCGGCGAGCGGCATCGCGCCGAGCGAGTGCGTCACGAGGTAGGTCGTCTGAGCGAGGATCGGAAAGCGCGGGCGCCAGCGCGCGGCGAACGCGTCGCACTCGGCGAGGCGCGTGCGGAGATCGGGCGTGGTCGTCGTCATGGGTTTCACTTCCTCTTGGGAGCGGGGAGCTCGAGGCCGAGCGCGGCGCCGTCGGGCAGCGCGAGCTGGCAGCGCGCGAGGAACGGCGCGAGCGCATCGAGATACTCGCGCACGATGCTCGCGACCGACTTGCTGCGCAGCTCCAGTTGCAGCGCACGCACGTCGCCCGGGCTGTCGGGGCGGCCGAGCGAGAGCAGCGTGATCACGAGCCAGCGGTTGACGAGCTGCTGGGCCTGCGGCCGGTTGGTGGCGTCCGAGCAGAACTCCAGGAAGGCCGGGTCTTCCGGCTCGTCGAGCGGGCGCAGCTCGGACAGGCGCGTCGACGCGATCGCGGCGAATTCCTCGCAGGAACACTCCGTGTAGGCCGAGAGCGCGTGCCACGAGACGCGCTCGCACAGCAACAGGCACACCGCGAGCTCCATGCGCGTGGTCGGGTACGGCACGCGCTCCATCTTGTTGCGCACCGCCGAGACCACGTCGCCCATGCCGAGCAGCGCGTACAGCCGCTCGACGTCCGCGAACTGCTCGAGCGAGGCCTCGAGCGAGCGCGTCACGCGCAGCTTGTCGCGCACTTCGGGCAGGAAGCGCAGGCCATGGCCGCGAATGTTCGAGAGCATCAGCTGCCGATAGGCCTGACCCTCGAGGATCTTGCGCAGGATGCCGCGCTTCTCTTCGTCGTAGATGCGCATGGTGGGTTTTCCGCGGGATTTCGCGGGCCGCACAGTCTACGACGGCGGAGCGATCCCTGTCAGCTTGTCGTCGGGGATGACGAGCCGCGCCACGACTTCGCCACGGCGGATGTGGCGCTCGATGATCTCGTCCACGTCCGCGGGCGTGACGCGCCCGTACCACACGTTGTCGGGATACACGACCACCACGGGCCCAAAGGCGCACTGGTCGAGGCAGCCCGCCCGGTTGGGGCGCACGATGCGCCGGAAGCCCTGCTCGTGGAGCTTCTTCTTGAACGCCTCCGCGACCTCTGCCGCGCCGCGCGCCTTGCAACAGCCACGCTCGTCGAGCGCCTCGCGTTCGTTGGTGCAGATGAAAACGTGTCGCTGGAATTTCGCCATGGCTCAGCTGCCGCGGTGTCGCGAGAACAGGGCGCGCGAGAGGATCAGCTTCTGGACCTCGCTCGTGCCCTCGTAGATGCGCAGCGCGCGCACGTCGCGCCACAGCTGCTCGACGACGTTGCCGCGCACGACGCCCTGTCCGCCGAAGTGCTGCACGGCGCGGTCGCACACGTACGAGGCATTCTCGGTCGAGAACAGCTTGGCGCGCGCGACCTCCTCGACCGCGCGCTCGCCGCGATCGACGGCCTCTGCGGCCTCGCGCACGAGCAGCTCGGCCGCGCGCAGGCGCGTATCCATCTCCGCCACGTCGAACGCCAGTCCCTGATGGAGCGCGAGCGGCTTGCCGAACTGCGCGCGCGTCGAGAGGCGGCGCAGCGATTCGTCGAGCGCGCGCCGCCCAAAGCCGTTGGCGGCCGCCGCCACGCTGGTGCGAAAGCGGCCGAGCGTCGTGAGGGCGACTTCGAGTCCGCCGCCGACCTCGCCGAGCACCGACTCGTCCCCCACCTCGACCTGCTCGAGCAACACGTCGCCGATCGGATGGGGGCTGGTGACCTCGAAGCGGCGCGTCGTGAGCCCGGCCGCGTCGCCGCGCAGCGCGAACATCGTCAGGCTGTCCTTGCCGCCGTCACCCAGCTCGCCCGACGTGCGCGCGAGCAGCGTGTAGAGGCCCGCGATGCCCGCGTTGGAGATGAACGTCTTGTGCCCGCTGATGCGCCAGCGGCCAGCGACGCGCTCGGCGCGCGTCGAGATCAGCCCGAGGTCGGATCCGGCGAGCGGCTCGGTGAGGCCGAAGGCCGCCACGAGCTCGCCGCGCGCGACGCGCGGCAGGAGCTCGCGACAGGCCGCTTCCTTGCCGGAGCGCGCGAGGCTGTAGCTGCCCAAACCCTGCATGACGAGCATCACGTCGAGCATCGCGCCGTGGTAGGCGAGCGGCTCGCGCAGCGCGCACAACGCGCGGCACGAGACGTCGTCGTCCGCCGCGAGTCCCTGAGTGCTCGCACCGCCCCACTTCGCCGGCACGGTCCACGCCGCCAGATCGGCTCGCGCCACCAGAGCGAGCGCGAGCCTCGCGGCCGAAGTCTCGTCGAGCCCTGCGAGTTGCGGCTCGCCCGCGCGACCGACCGCACGCGCCGCTTCGCGCAGCGCATCGAGCACGTTCGCGCTCACGAGCGAGCCTTCACGTTCGGGAAATCGGGCGCGCGCTTGTCGAGCGAGGCGCGGTAGCCCTCGAGGTAGTCGGGGTGCTTCATGCACTCGGCCTGAATCCAGCCCTCGGCCGCCATGGCCTCGCCGAGCGTCATCGAGGCCTCGGCGTTGAGCAGCCGCTTGGTGACCGCCATGCCCATCGTCGGCCCCGCCGCGAGCTTGCGCGCCCACTCGAGCGCGCGCGCCTCGAGCTCCTCGGGCTTGCACACCTCGTTGTAGAGCCCGATCTCATAGGCGCGCGACGCCGCCATGAAGTCGCCGAGCATCAAGAGTTCGCTCGCGCGTCCGAGGCCGACGATGCGCGGCAGGAGCCACGCCGCGCCCATGTCCGCGCCCGACAGGCCGACCTTCGTGAACAGGAAGGCGATCTTGGCCGTGTCCGCCGCGACGCGCACGTCGGACGCGATCGCCATCACCGCGCCCGCGCCGCAGGTCGTGCCGTTCAGCGCCGCCACGATCGGCTTCTCGCAGCGCCGCATGTTCTCGATCAGGTCGCAGGTCATGCGCGTGAACGCGTACAGGTCGGCCTCGGGCACGTCGAACAGGCGCCCGATGATGTCCTTCACGTCGCCACCGGAGCAGAACGCGCGGCCACTGCCCGTGAGCACGATCGCGCGGACGCTCGCGCGAGTGTGCAGCGTCGCGAAGGCATCGCGCAGTTCCGCGTAGGACTCGAACGTCAGCGCGTTGAGGCGCTCGGGGCGAGCGAGCCGGATGGTCGCGACGCCGTCCTGCTCGCTGTAGCGAAAGTGCTGGGGCTGCATGGCTACCTAGCGCACCTTGCGCTTCGACATCGACTTCGACTTCGACTTCGACATCGACTTCGACTTCGACTTCGACATCGACTTCGACTTGGACTTGCTCGCGCGCCGCGCGGCTGCAACGCGGCCGCTCTGGGGGGCGACGAGCTTGGGATCGAGCGCCGCGTCGAACACGCCGTCGGCAAAGTCGGCCGCATCGAACTGCGCGCGCAGTTGCACGTTCGTGAACAGCCCCCGCGCAATCGCGAGGTCGGCGATCGCGCGCACGACGAGCGCCACGCGCGCGAGGTCGCGCTCGACTTCCTCCAGTCGCCGAGCGGACTGAGTGCGGCGGTGAGCGCTGACGAGCGCGAGCTCGCGCGTGCGCTGCTCGAGCTCGCGCAGCGCCGCGAGCTGCGGGCCGAGCGCGTGTTCGAGCGGAGTCTTGGCGTCCATGGCAGGCTTCCTCGGGGGTGGCGGGTTGGAATCGAGGCTCAGGGCAGCGCGGCGAGCGCCTGAATCTCCACCAGCGCGCCCTCTTCGATCAGGCCGGCCACCTCGACCAAGGCCATGGCCGGATAGTGGCGCCCGACGAGCTCCTTCCACACGACGCCGAGCTCGCGTGTGCAGCCGAGGTACGCGCGCTTGTCGGTCACGTAGATCGTGAGCTGCATCAACTGCTCGGGACCGCCACCGGCGGCGCGCACGACGGCGATCACGTTGGCGAGCGCCGTGCGGAACTGCTGCGCGAAGTCGCCGGGGCCCACCAGGCGCGCTTGGGCGTCCCACGCGACTTGTCCCGCGACGCACAACAGCCGCGCGCCGGCCGGTGCGAGCACGCCATTGGAATAACCCTTGGGTGCGGCCCATCCCGGCGGCTGGATCGATTCGAGCTTCATCGCGCCGCAGGATGATAGCGCGGCACGCTGCCGTCGAGCTCGACCAGCGCGCCGTTCGCATCGCCCTCGAGCAGCCCGCGCACGACGAACGCAATCTGCGAGGGAAGCACCAGCCTTCCGGCCGGATTCTCGGCCGCGAGCAGCGCGCGCGCCTCGGCTTCGCTGCGGCCCGTCTTGGCCGCGATCGTGCGCACCGAGGCATCGGTCATCGGTGAATCCACGTAGTGCGGACACACGGTCGCGACCTGCACGCCGCTCGATTCCAGATCGAGCGCCGCCGCGCGCGCCCAGCCGAGCAGCGCGTGCTTCGACGCGCAGTACGCGGCGACGTAGCGGTAGGCGCGCAGCGCGGCGGACGACGCGACGTTGACGATGCGCCCGTAGCCGGCGGACTTCATGGCGGGCAGGAGGCCTTCCGCCATGCGCCGCGCGCCGTGGAAGTTGACGCGCATGTGACGCTCGTAGAGTTCGTCCGTCGAGCCCTCCCTCGGGAGCAGCGGAGCGCTGACGGCGATGCCGGCGTTGTTGACCAGCCAGTCGATCGGACCGGCGAGCTCTCTCGCGCGTGCGATCGCCGCCGCGATCGAGGCGCTCTCGCCGACGTCGAGCTCGACGGCGAAGGCCGAGCCGCCGCGCGCCCGCAGCTCCAAAGCGGTGCGTTCGCACTCCGACAGCGTGCGCGCGCCGAGCACGACCGCGGCGCCGCTTCCCGCGAGCTCGGCCGCGATCGCCGCGCCGATCCCGCGGCCTGCGCCGGTGACGAAAGCGACATGGCTGCGGCTCATGCGCGGATTGTCGCGCGCGCCGCGGGCTTGTCGAGTCCGCGCCCTCGGCCAAAAGGAAATTTCCGGCTCCCGACGCTAGCTTCGCGCCCCATGTCGGCCCACGAGCATTGGCACGAGGAGATGCAGTCCGCTTGGCTCTACCGGGAGCTCGCGAGCATCGAGCGCGACAGCGCGGCGCGGGCGCTGTTCGTGGACCTCGCAGCGGCGGCCGAGGCGCAGGCCGCGCACTGGGCAGGACTCTCGCACCCCGCACCGGCCGCGTTCGCACCGACCCGCCGAGCGCGCCTCGTCGCGCGCCTCGTGCGCGTGCTCGGCCCGCGCCGCATGCTGAGCGTACTCGCGTCGATGAAGGTGCGCGGGCTGTCGGTGTACTCGTCGCGTCGGCCGACCGGCCACGCGATGCCGCGCTCGCTCGAGGACTTCGGCCAGCGCCACCGCTCGGTCGGCTCCGGCGGCGCCTTGCGCGCGGCTGTGTTCGGCCTCAACGACGGGCTCGTCTCGAACACGAGCCTGATCCTCGGCCTCGCCGGCGCGGGCGCCGAGCCGCGCACGCTGCTGCTCACCGGCATCGCGGGCCTGCTCGCGGGCGCGTTCTCGATGGCCGCGGGAGAGTACGTGTCGATGCGCTCGCAGCGCGAGCTGTTCGAGTACCAGATCGGCCAAGAGCGCGACGAGCTCGCCGAGTATCCCGAGGAGGAGACCGAGGAGATCGCGCTGATCTACAAGGCGCGCGGGCTCGGCCTCGACGAAGCCCGCGCCCTCGCGCGCAAGCTCATGTCGGACCCCGAGCACGCCCTCGACACGCTCGCGCGCGAGGAACTCGGCCTCAACCCCGACGACCTTGGCTCGCCGTGGGGCGCGGCGTGGACGAGCTTCCTGGCCTTCGCGGCCGGAGCCCTGCTCCCGCTCGCGCCGCACCTGTGGCTCGTCGGCTCCTCGGCCATCTGGTCCACCGCGGCGATCGCGCTCGTGGCGCTGTTCTCGGTGGGCGCGGCGCTCGCGCTCTTCACCGGCCGCGGCGCCGCGGCGAGCGGCTTGCGCATGGTGTTGATCGGCTCCGCGGCGGGCGCGACCACCTACGGCATCGGGCTGTTGTTCGGCGTCTCCGCGGGCTCCTAGCGCGTCCAGCGTCCCGATCACGCGCCCGCAAGACCCGTGTCAACGCGGAGCAATTTCGGCGGATCTTCCTTGCCACGACGGCTAGGAAGGCGGCAGACTTCACATTTGTGAATCCGCTCGTCCTACGGCACGAGCACGACCACTCGGCGCTCGGTCGTGTGTGCGACCTGCGCAGCCTGCTCGCGAAGCGGGGCGAGAGCCCCGAGCAGCTCGCCGAGCGCACCGGCGTCTCGAACATGACTTGGCGCCGCCTGCTCCAGAGGCGCGACGCGACGCGCCTGCCCGCGAAGTACCGCGCGATCCTCGAGCGTCACTTCGCGCCCGCGCCGCCGGAGCTCGATGCGGATCGCATCGCACGGACCGGCCTCGGCGGCAGCGAGGCGGCGTTGTTGAAGCGCGTCGCGCGCGACGGTCGCGGCGCGGATGACGCCGACGCGATCCTGCGCGACACCGAGCGCAAGCAGCGGAGCCTCCGCGGTGTGCCGGAGCGCCTGACTGCAACGCTCGCGAGCCTGCTCGCCCTCGCCCCCACCGCGCCCGTGGCCGCCAAGGCCCTGATCGTCGGGGCCTTGTTGTACTTCCTCAATCCGTTCGACCTCGTGGCGGACGCCCTCGTCGGCATCGGGTTCATCGATGATGTCGGCGTCCTCAGCATCGTGTTGCGCAAGCTCCGCGGCGTCCGCGGCGCCAATCCGAATTCTCAATGATCACGCCCACCGACTCCGGCTCGTCGCGCTTCGCCCGCGACCTGTCGGCCTCCCTCGTCGTCTTTCTGGTCGCGCTCCCGCTGTCTTTGGGCATCGCCGTTGCGTCGGGCGCTCCGACCGTGCGAGCGGGACTCGTGGCGGCCATCGTGGGCGGCGTTGTCGTCGGGCTCCTCGGCGGAGCACCCATGCAGGTGAGTGGCCCAGCCGCCGGCCTCACCGTGATGGTCTACGGGTACATCCAAGCGTTCGGATTCCGCGCGACGTGCGCCATCGTGATCTTGGCGGGACTCTTGCAACTGGCTGCCGGCGCGCTGCGCTTCGCACGCGCCGCCCTCGCCATTTCTCCAGCTGTCCTGCAGGCCATGCTCGCTGGCATCGGCGTCCTGATCGCGCTCGGGCAGGTGCACGTGCTGTTCGGGCATCGGCCGTCCGGCTCGGCGAGCGCGAACCTCGTGGCTTTGCCGGAAACCTTGAGCCAAGCGAATGTGTCCGCGACCATCGTCGGCCTCGCCACGCTGCTCGTACTCCTGGCGTGGAATCGGCTCGTCGCGCCGCGCGTGAAGTTCGTGCCCGGCTCGCTCGTTGCGATTGCCGCGGGCACCGCGCTCGCGGCGTGCCTGCCGGGAGAGCAGCCGTTGGTCACGGTCCCCGACGACGTGCTCAGCGCCTTCGAGTGGCCGAGCATCGATGGCACCGAGCTCGGGCCGCGGCTCGTCGCTGCGCTCGGCCTCGCCTTCGTCGCCAGCGCCGAATCGCTCTTGTGCGCCGTGGCGACGGACCGCCTGCACAGCGGACCGCGCGCGAAGCTGAACAAGGAACTCGCGGCGCAGGGCGTCGGCAACATCGTCTCCGGAGCGCTCGGGGGTCTTCCGATCACGGGCGTGATCGTGCGCAGTTCGGCCAACATCGCCTCGGGAGCGAAGTCGAGCCTGTCGGCCACCTTGCACGGCGTGTGGATGCTGCTCTTCGTCGCGCTCTGCGCGGGGTTTCTCGGTCGGATCCCCATGGCTGCGCTCGCGGCGCTCCTGGTGCACGTCGGTGTGAATCTGGTGAAGCTCAAGGAGTTCAAGCGCGTGCACGCCTACGGCGAGGCCGCGGTGTATGCGGTGACCCTCGCCGGCGTCGTGTTCATCAATCTCCTGTGGGGCATCGGATTGGGCTTCGCGCTCGCGCTGGTGTTGATGCTGCGGCGGCTCGTTCGAGCGGACGTCGACATCCTCGAGCGGGACGGAGCGCTCCACGCGACCTTGCGTGGCCATCTCACGTTCCTCGCGGTCCCAGCGATCACCCACGCGCTCGGCAAGCTGGCCGCCCGTCGAACCGTCCACCTCGAGCTCGAGGTGGATGCGCTCGACCACGCGGCGGTCGAGGCCATCCACGACTGGCGCGTCGGCTACGAGCGCGCCGGCGGTCGCGTGATCGGCCGGACGATCGAAGAACAGTGGCGAGAGCTCACGCAGGACGCCACGGCCACCAAGGCCTGAAAGCGGCCGGGCAGCGATGACGTCCGCATCGACGGTCGAGTCGTGGCTCGCGTATTGCCGGCCGCTCTTGCCGCTGCAGAACCCACTGTGGGCGTTCATCCACAACAACATCCTGTTGCAGTTGGAGGACCGGCCCTTTCTCGATGCCGTCCGGCGCGCAGCAGGGCTGTACCGCGCGCGACCCTACGAGAGCGAGGAGTTCTTTCGACGCGAGCTGGCGCGTGGGCGCATCGACGCGAGCGCGCTGGAGCAGGTGCTCGCGGAGCGGCTGCCCGAGCTCCCGCAACCGCGGAGCCAGTGGTTCCTCGCCAACCCGACGGTCGGCGAAACGCTGCCTGCGATCCAGAGCCTGCGGTTGTGCCCTCGCCTCGAGGAACTCGGCCCACTGCGGACCGACCGTGCGCTCAAGGACTTGCTGGTGCCCATGGTCGCAGCATGGCTCGACCAAGGGCAAGCGGCGTGGACGAGCCCACTGCGCAGCGAGTCGCTGTGGAGCGTGTTTTGCGCCACGGTCGACAGCGCTCCGCACTGGGGCTTCGGCTGGGCGAGTGCGCTCAAGGCCCGCATGGCCTCTCACGCACGCCGCGACGTGCTCGCCGTGATCGAGCACGAAGTCCGAGAGTGCGCCGGCGCGGGCTCCGAAGCTGAGTACTGCCTCGAGACGCTGTTCACGCTCAAGGGCTGGTCGGGCATGATCCACCGACTCGAGAGCGAACCCGCGCTCGCGCCGCTGGAAGCGCCGCCGCGCATTGCGCTCGCGGATTGGCTCGCGGTGCTGCTCGTTGCGCAGCACGCCTTGGAGGAATGGCTACTTGCGCGCTACGGCGCGAGTCGTGCGGCGCTGCGGGAGGTTCCTTGCCCAGTCGCACAGACGCGCGGCCTCGCGCGCGCTCATCTCTGGCAGGAAGCCTACGAGCGCTCGTTCGGCGCCGTGTTTCTCGAGCGCGTCGAGCGCGGCATCGCCGCGCGCGCGCCGGCGGCGAGACCCGAACGTCGCGCGCAGGCCCTCGTGTGCATGGACGACCGCGAGGAGTCCTTCCGTCGCGCGCTCGAACATGCGCACTGCGATATCGAGACGTTCGGTGCCGTCGGCTTTTTTGGCATCGACATGCGCTTCGAGGCCCTCGGACGCTCCCAGGCGACTCGCCAGTGCCCGCCGGTGATCGAACCGAGTCGTACGCTGCGCGAGCATGCACTCGACGGAGAAGGTGCGGCGCTTGAGCGAATGCGTCGCACCACGAGCACGGCGTCCGCGGCCAGCCTCGCGACCTACTACAGCTCGCGCACGCTCGTGCGCGGCGTTGCGGTTTCGCTCGCGCTGGGGATGCTCGGGTTCCTGCCGCTCGTGCTGAAGACCGCGCAGCCCGCGCGCTTGAGCCGCTGGCGACGCTGGGTGACGAAGCGCGCGTTCCCACGGCCGCGAACGCGCATCGAGTTGCAGCGCGACGGTGGCTATTCGCTCGACGAGCAAGCGCGGATCGTGCACGGCGTGCTCACGACCTGTGGACTGTTGCGGGACTTCGCGCCGCTGGTTGCGGTCATCGCTCACGGCTCGACGAGCTCCAACAATCCGTTTCGACACGCCTACGGCTGCGGTGCGTGCAGCGGAAACAACGGTGCGCCCAACGCGCGCGCGTTCGCCGCGATGGCGAACGCACCAGAGGTTCGACTCCGCGTGGCGGCGCTGGGGCTCGATCTCCCCGCAACGACGCTGTTCGTGCCCTGCCTGCACGACACGGCCCTCGATAGCGTGGACCTGCTCGACCGAGAGACTCTGCCCGCGGTCCGACGCGAGGAACTCGCGCAGCTCGAGCAGAGGCTCCTCCTCGCTGGGCGTCGCAATGCCGCCGAGCGTTGCCGTCGCTTCGAGCTTGCGCCCGCGCCCGGCGTCCACGGCAAGCTCGAAGCGCTGCTGCAGCACGTCGAGGACCGCGGCCACGATCTTGCTCAGCCGCGACCGGAGTACGGGCACAACCGCGTCGCGGCTTGCATCGTTGGGCGTCGCGAACTCACCAAGGGAGTTTCGCTCGATCGGCGCTCGTTCCTCGTTTCGTACGACCCGGCGACCGATCCCGACGGCAGTGTGCTCTCCGCGGCCGTACTCGGCTCGGTGCCCGTCGCGGTCAATATCGCGATGGACTATTACTTCTCGCGAGTCGATCCCGAGGGCTTCGGCGCGGGCTCCAAGCTGCCGCTCAACATCGTCTCGCTGCTCGGAGTGATCACGGGATCGAAGAGCGACCTGCGCATCGGCCTCTCGCGCCAGATGGTCGAGCTGCACGAGCCCATGCGAGTGCTCGTGCTGCTCGAGGCTGCAACGCCGCATGTTCTAGCCTTGCTCGCTGGCCACGCTCGGCTTGCCCGACTCGTGCAGAACGGCTGGATGCAGCTCGGGCGCATCGATCCGGTCGAAGGTCGCGTGGAGCTCCTTCGGGACGGCTGCTTCCTGCCGTGGCGCGAGGCGTGGCCCGAAGCGCGTGAAGCGAGACCGTCGCGCGTGGACATGCTCGCACCCAGCGGGGATGCGCTGATCGGAGGTCGCGCGTGAGCCTGCTCGCGATCCTCGTGGCGCTGGCGTTGATCGTCGCGGCGCTGCCGCCGCTCGTGCTCGGGGTCGCGCTGCTCCTTGGGCGGCCGCTCGTGGAGAGGAATTCGGTTCTCGCCGCCGAGCTGCAGTCGATCCTCATGCTCGCGCTGGGCCTGACGCTCACGCTGGCGCATGCCATGAGCGGACGCGGAGCCGCAGAGGTCCGACTGCCTCCCCCACTCGACTTCGGCGGGTATCAATGGGTGCCCGTGCTGCTGGTCGATTGGACCTCGATCGCCTACCTCGGTCTGGTGTGCGTCGTTTATCCGGCCATCGTCCGCTTCTCGATCCCCTCGTTTCATCGCGAGCCCGGCGCAGCGCGCTACTGGTTCCTCGTCACGCTGCTCGCCTTCGCGCTGTTCGCGACGTCGCTGGCGGGAAATCTCGACGTGCTCTTCGTCGGTTGGGAGCTGGTCGGCCTGTGCAGCGTCCAGCTGATCGCATTCTTCCGCTCCAACCCCCGCGGCGGCGAGAACAGCCTGCGCGCGCTCGTCTACTACCGCACCTGCGACGCCGCGCTGCTCGGCGCGCTCGTGTGGCTCCATGGCTCGTTCCCCACGGCGGAGTTCCTGCGGTTTCACGAGGACTCCGGCCAGTCGTCGGCGCTCGCGGTGGGCGCACTGGTCTTGTTTGCTTCGCTCGCCAAGTCGGCGCAACTGCCGATGTCCCCGTGGCTGCACCGTGCCATGGAAGGACCGGCGGCGTCGAGCGCCATCTTCTACGGCGCGCTCAGCATCCACCTCGGGCCGCTGCTGCTCATCCGCACCGCTCCTCTGTGGATGGCGTTTCCCGCCATTCGACTCGCCTGCGCGGGCATCGGTGTCAGCACCGCGGTCTATGCCTCGCTCGTCGGTCGCGCGCGCCCCGACGCAAAGACGTCGCTCGCCTACGCGGCCATGACGCAGCTCGGCGTGATGTACGTCGAGCTCGCGCTCGGCTGGCACGAGTTCGCCCTGTTGCACGTCTGGGCTCACGCGGGCTTGCGAACTTGGCAGTTCCTGCGTTCGTCCTCCTTGATTCAGGATTTTCAGTCCAATCCGCTCGTGGGAGCGCAGGTGAGCGCGAGGTTTCGGCTGGGCGTGGAGACGCTCTCGATTCCCGTGCGGTGGCAGCGTCGCCTGCACCTCGCCGCCTTGCGGCTCTTTTGGCTCGATGCGTTGCAATGGCAATTCGTGGCACGGCCATGGCTCGCGCTCTGGCGACGGCTGGCCAGTCTCGAGGACCGCGTGCTCGCACCGGAGCGCAGGAGGTCGAGGTGAGCGCGCCCGCCATCGTCACGCGGCGTCGCGCTCCGCATCTGGGCATGCCAACCGGCGCGATCGTGTTGGCGCTCATGTGGCTCGCACCGAGCCCAACGCCGTTCCTCTGCGCGTGGAGTGCGCTGACGGCTTGGCTGTGGCTGCGCGCCGACGCAACCGCGCTGCCGCGCAGGCCCTATTTCGCGGTCGGCGCGCTGAGCATGGCCCCCTTGCCGCTCGCTTGGGAGGGCTGCCCGGGCTGGCTTGCAGCGACGTGCCTCGCGCTCGGAGCCGGTGCGGTTCCGTTCCACCTCTGGCTCGAGGATGCGCGACGCTCGCTGCGACGCACGGAGTTTGCGCTGCTCTTGGTCGCGCAGCCGGGCGTCGCGCTGTTGCATCGCTGGCTCGACGCCCACCCGCATCAACTGGACGCGAGTAGTGTGAACGCGCTTCAGTTCCTGTTCGTGACGAGCGCCGTGGCGCACTCCGGCCTCGCGCTCGTGCGCGAGCAGCAGGAGCGCGTCATCGGCTCGATCGTACAGTCTCAGTCGGCGCTCATCCTCGCGGGAGCGCTGGGTGAGGAACACGGCTGGGTGGCTGCTCGCACGCTGCTCGTCTCCGTGTCCATCGCAGGGGCGGTCTTGCTCACGATCCTGATCGAACTGCGACGCCTGCACCGCACGTCGCGGCTCTCGCACCGACACGCGCTCGCGGACGTCGAGCCGAACCTGCACGCCGTCTTCGTCGCGTGCGGCTGGGCCTTCGTCGGAGTGCCGGGTGGAATCGCGTTCTTCGCGGAGGACTTGCTGTTTCACGAGCTCGTTCACGCCGCCCCGCTCGCCACGATCCTGTTCATCGCCACGACGGGCTTCAACGCGATCGCGTTCTACCGCGTGTATTTGGGCACGTTTTGCGGCACGCGCCGCAGCGGTCCGGCGAGCTTCGCGCGCGAGGCGGAGGGGAGCCCGCGGGTTCCCGGTCGCTGGTTGCTCGCCGGTCTGCTGCTCGGCACGGGCGCGCTGTACGTGCTCGGATTCCTGCCGATGCTGGCCGTCGGGGGCCACTAGAAGAACAGCACGTGCGCGCCGATGGCGACGCCGGCGAGGTCGGCGACGACGTGCGTCCACCAGCCGGGCCAGATCGAGCGCCAGCGCAGGTAGCAGAGCGACCACGCGCAGCCGGCGACGAACACCGCGAGCGAGGCCGCGAGGCCTGCCTGCGTGCCGAACAGCACGCAGAAGGTGACGACGTGGTGCGAGGTGAAGAGCGCCGCCGCGAGCGGGACGGCGCGCAGCTCGCCCATGAGCTCGGCGCAGCGGCGGAACACGAACCAGCGCCAGAAGTACTCCTCGAGCAGCGAGTTCACGAACGAGATCGCGAGCGCGGCCAGCGCGAAGCGCAGCGGGGTCCCGATGCCGGAACTCTCGACGCTGCGGCGCAGCGCGTCCGCGTCGAGCAGCCGCTCTCCGACCAGCGCGTAGCCGCCGAACACGACGACGAGCACCGCGAGCGAGATCGCGCCCGCGCCGAGCCACGCCTCGCGTCGATGCTCCCGCGGCAGCGGCGAGGTCGAGAGCGGCTCGCGCGCGATCCACGCCAACCACAGAAGCGGC
>Ga0194120_10003033_pt1 | contig 28035 bp, 25 predicted proteins | sample TA2MahCa65mmetaG_FD_148642 | JGI IMG/M metagenome (GOLD analysis project Ga0194120, IMG submission 148642) | Freshwater microbial communities from Lake Tanganyika, Tanzania - TA2015019 Mahale Deep Cast 65m | ecosystem: Environmental > Aquatic > Freshwater > Lake | place: Tanzania: Lake... | reverse complement strand
CACTTTGCCCTAAGCATGACGCCCTGAAACAGAAGGGATTGAGACCGGCGCTCGGCCTCGGATTTCAGCATCACCAACCCCTAAGCATGACGCCCTGAAACAGAAGGGATTGAGACTCATGCTTTCCTTGTTGTTAGAAAGCTTGTCGCTAAGCATGACGCCCTGAAACAGAAGGGATTGAGACGCGGAACGCTCTCGTTGGCCGGCGAAGTGATGCCTAAGCATGACGCCCTGAAACAGAAGGGATTGAGACGAGGCCGGCCGTCGCGTTGCGCAGCAGGGTGGGCTAAGCATGACGCCCTGAAACAGAAGGGATTGAGACGAGGCCGGCCGTCGCGTTGCGCAGCAGGGTGGGCTAAGCATGACGCCCTGAAACAGAAGGGATTGAGACTTACGTCAATGTTCGGCGTCATACAACCTCGTTGCCTAAGCATGACGCCCTGAAACAGAAGGGATTGAGACTTCTTCTCGGCCTTCGCGACGCTGGCTTCCGCGCTAAGCATGACGCCCTGAAACAGAAGGGATTGAGACGCCTTGCCGGTGCGCTTGCTGGCGGCGATGAACTCTAAGCATGACGCCCTGAAACAGAAGGGATTGAGACAAAGCTCGAAAACGGTTTGATCGGTATCAATCCCTAAGCATGACGCCCTGAAACAGAAGGGATTGAGACAGAAGTCGATGCAGTGCTTGAACGACGGGTACTCTAAGCATGACGCCCTGAAACAGAAGGGATTGAGACGCAAGTCGGGCCTGGTGCGCACCAACGTCATCCTAAGCATGACGCCCTGAAACAGAAGGGATTGAGACCAGGTATGGAACGGGAACGTACCCTGACTCCTTTTCTAAGCATGACGCCTTGAAACAGAAGGGATTGAGACCCTTCCACAAGCTCAAGTGCCTTAGCTTGTTGACTAAGCATGACGCCCTGAAACAGAAGGGATTGAGACTCCGGAAGCAGTTGCAGTTGCGTGACAATCATCTAAGCATGACGCCCTGAAACAGAAGGGATTGAGACAGGACGGTTTCAACCATTGACGACCTCGCCCTCGACTTAGCATGACGCCCTGAAACAGAAGGGATTGAGACGGACACCCCCATGAGTTACTAACTAGTAACCATCTGAGCATGACGCCCAGTCACACTACAGATGGCCTTTGCTGGGTGAATTAGGGTGGCCGCCGGGGCGTGTTCACCCTTGAATGAAAAGGGATTGAACCGCGCGACCCTCGCGGCAAGCTTGCCGTGCTAGGCTAGGTGCGCACGCCTTGTTATTCTCGCTGAATGAAAAAGCGTCATTCGGTGATCGCGACGACATGAGCGACAACAGCCGCTGTCTCTATCTTGTTTGCTACGACGTCAGCAGTCCGAAGCGTCTGCGCCAAGTGCACAAGTTTCTGCTCGGCTATCGGGTGGGCGGGCAAAAATCCTTCTTCGAGTGCTGGCTGACACAAGCCGACCTGCGCCACGTACGCGCCAAGCTCGCCGAACTGATCGACTCCGGCGAGGACCGCGTGCATTTTTTTCAGCTTGACCCGCGCATGAAGTGCGAAGGACTGGGGCTCGCCCGCCAGCCCGTGACAAGTCCGGTGATGGTGCTTTGAGCGATGAGCAGCCTTTATGTTGACCGGCGCGGCGTGGCCCTCGAAGCGGATGGCGAGGCGCTCGTTTTCCGCGAAAATGGCGAGCGTGTCGGCACGGTGCCGCTGGCGCCGCTCGATCGGGTGTTCCTGCACGGGGACGTGGCGCTATCATCGGGCCTGCTCGGCAAACTCGGCGCGCGCGGCATCGGCGTGGTGGTGCTCTCTGGCCGCAAGGCGGAACCAACCCTGCTGCTTGGCCGTCCGCACAACGATGCCGCGCGCCGTCTGGCGCAATACAGGCTGTCGCAGGATGGGGCCTTCCGCCTCGCCTTCTCGCGCGAGGTGGTGCGCGGCAAGCTTGAGGCACAAGGGAAATTCCTCTCGGAGCGGCGCGAGGCCGAGCCACAATCGCGTTACTTGCTCACATTGTCGTTGCGCCGCATCGAGGGGGCGCTTGCCGCCGTCGATGCCCAGGACACAGCCGGCAGGCTGCGCGGTCTGGAGGGTGCCGCTAGCGCCGCCTATTTCGACGGCTTTGCCGACTTGCTGCCTGGGCGGCTCAATTTCCATCGGCGCAACCGCCGCCCGCCGAAGGATCCGGTGAATGCCATGCTCTCGCTTGGCTACACGCTATTGCACGCGGAAGCCGTACTGGCCCTCTACGGGGCGGGATTCGACCCATTCATTGGCTTCTACCACGAGATCGACTTCGGACGTGAATCGCTGGCCTGCGATATCGTCGAATCGCTGCGCGTTGAAGTCGACCGTCACGCCCTGAAGCTTTTCCGGGATGAGGTGCTGCGCGCCGAGGACTTTACGATGGCAGATGGCGCCTGCATGCTGGGCAAGGCGGGCCGCAGTCGTTTTTACGCGGAGTGGGAGGTTGTTGCTGAGCGGCTGCGCAAGCGGCTGGCCGAAACGGTGGCCGACCTGTCATTGAAAGTCAGCCCGAACAGCACGGTGCCGCGCCTGCCGACAAAGATCGAGGGGGAAGATGCGTTCTGAGCGTGCATTTGTCATCGGCTATGACATCACTGATCCGCGCCGCCTGGGCCGGGTCCATCGCGAGATGCGCAAGCACGCGACGCCGATCGAATACAGCATCTTCGTGCTGGTGGGCAGCGAGCGGGCGAAGGACGATTGCTTGGCCAAAACGGCGCTGCTGTTGAAGCCGGAGGAAGACGATGTGCGCTGCTATCCGCTGCCCATGCGCGGCTTCCAGGGCCGCATCGGCCGCGCCAGCCTTCCGGAGGGCATCCAGTGGACCGGCCTGCCGGCGGGGCTGGCGTGATGGGCACCGCAGGCTCATCCCATGAGTCTGTCGGGGCTCAGGATATAGGCGGCGGAACTTCGGGCGGAATGATTTCTATCGGCCAATCCAGACATGAGGAGATGAAGCGATGACCGAAATGGCAATACTGGGCGGGCTGGGACTGATTCTCGTCCTGATGCTGCTGTTGCTGGCGAGAATGCCGCGGCAGCAACAAATGGCGGCGCTTGGTGCGCGCCTGGAGGCGCTGGGAGCGGACATGGCTCGCATCGAAGGCAGCCTGCAGATGATGAGCGGGGCGCAGGAGAGCCGCATTCAGGGCCTGGCCCAGTCGACCGCTGCCACCCTGGCCGCGCAGAACCAGGATAACCGGCAAACCCTGGAATCCCTCAAGGGGGACATCGACCGCCAGCTGGCCGCCATGTCCGCGGCTTTGCGCGAGCAGCTCGAGGGCAGCGGTGCGCAGGTGAGGAGCCAGCTGTCGATCATCCAGGAGAGCATGGCGCAGCAGCTTGCCGCCATGGCCCAGACCAGCGTGCAGAACGCCGGACAGCTGCGGACGGCGCTGAACGAACGACTGGCGGCGATCCAGGCGGACAACGCAGCGAAACTGGAAGAGATGCGCAAGACCGTCGACGAGAAACTGCATGCCACTCTGGAGCAGCGGCTGAGCCAGTCCTTCCAGCTGGTTTCCGAACGCCTCGACCTGGTGCATCGCGGCCTGGGCGAAATGCAGAGCCTGGCCGCCGGCGTGGGCGACCTGAAGCGCGTGCTGACCAACGTCAAGGCACGCGGCACTTGGGGCGAAGTCCAGCTCGAGGCGATGATCGGGCAGGTTCTCACGCCCGAGCAGTACCAGAAGAACGTCGCCACCCGGCCCGGAAGGGGCGAGCGCGTCGAGATCGCCATCCGTCTGCCGGGAGCGGAAGAAGGGGCGCCCGTCTGGCTGCCGATCGACGCCAAGTTTCCGGTCGAGGACTATCAGCGCCTGATGGACGCGCACGACCGGGCGGATGCCGAGCAGGTTGAAGCCGCGGCCAAGGCACTGGAGAACCGCATCCGCGCCGAGGCCCGCACCATCCGCGAAAAATACGTTGAGCCGCCCCATACCACCGATTTCGCGGTGATGTATCTGCCCACCGAGGGCCTCTACGCAGAAGTGCTGCGCCGACCTGGGCTGGCCGAGGCGATCCAGGGCGAGCATCGGGTGGTGATCGCCGGTCCGACCAACCTGGCGGCGTTGCTGAACAGCCTGCAGATGGGCTTCCGCACCCTGGCGATCGAGAAGCGCTCGTCGGAGGTGTGGGGGTTGCTCGGCGCCGTGAAGACGGAGTTCGGCAAGTTCGGAACGGTCATCGCGGCCACGCAGAAGAAGCTGGAGGAGGCCTCCAACAAGTTCGGCGAAGTCGGCCGCCGCAGCCGCGCCATCGAGCGCAGGCTGCGCGAGGTCGAGGCGCTGCCCCTGCCGGAGGGCGATCTCGTGCCGGCCCTGGCTGCGGTCGACGAGGAAGACGAAGCCGGCAACCCCGAAGCCGGCTGAACCGGATGAACCCAATTCAATGCCACAGGCGAAAGTTTCCCCCTGTCTCACCGGCCAACGGCCGCATGGCCCGGCAAGCTTGCCGGCGTGGCCGGTCAAGAATCGATCGGCTACCATGGCTGACATGACAAACGGCAAAACATGGCTCGTTACCCGCCACCGCGGCGCCATCGAATGGATGCGCAGGTGTGGCATCCGCTTCGATACACACGAAACGCATCTTGACGCCAAAAAAGTCCGCCAGGGCGACACGGTGATCGGCACTCTACCGGTGCACATTGCCGCCGAAGTCTGCGCACGAGGAGCGCGGTATCTCCACCTGTCATTGAATCTTCCTGCCAGTTGGCGTGGGAAAGAACTCACCGTCAGTAATATGACAGCAGCAGGGGCCATGGTGAGTGAGTACCTTGTCGAGGGTCATAAATGAAAATTCACGTTGCCATCGTTTCGGACCAAATTCTGGCTAACCTGATACCAGCGCTCATGGAGCGACCGGACAAGGTTGTTCTGGCGGCATCGCCAGAAATGATCATGCGGGGACAGGACAAGCGACTGGCTGAAGCCCTGAAACGCGCAGGCATTTCGTGCGAATTGCTCGACAGTGCGCCTGATGTAGATATTCGGAATATCCACAAATACGCACAATGTTTGCGCGATTTATTGGTGGAGCAATACGTGGATGCCCAAATCGTGCTTAACGCCACAGGTGGCACCAAACCGATGTCACTCGGGTTCGTCGAAGTATTTCGTGGCAAAGCTAGCCGGATAATTTACACCGATACCCGTCATCGCCGGATCGAAGCGCTCCCGAATGGGGACGCAGACATTCCGGATCCGGAGCCAATGCGCGATGTGCTCGACGTTACGGCATACCTCGCCGCTCAGGGTTTGCAGGTACTAAGTTCTGCTTCCGATGCGCCCGATTTCCTGGAAAGAATGCCGGGGCGGAAATATGTAGCCAGATATTTGGCCGAGAATGCGACCAGGCTCGAATCCTTCTTCCGCACAATGAATGCGATCGCGGACAGAGCGCTCGACAAAGACGGTAACTTGGTAGCGCCGACGCAAGCCTTGAATTATCCGCCCCACCCCAAAAGCATCATGACCGAAGCCCTTAACGAACTCGCCAAGGCGAAGTGCATCGGCTGGACCGAAGGGGAAAGCAATATTTATTTTATCGACGCCGAGCGCACCCAATTCGTTCGCGGCGGCTGGCTGGAGGAATATGCCTTTCATGTCGTGCGTAGCGCAAACCCTTTCGATGCAATGATGGGTGTCCGGGTCTGCATGGAAGGCGGTGAGCGCACGCAGAATGAATTCGACGTGCTGTCGTGCTACGGCAACCAGCTTCTTTTCATCGAATGCAAAGCGCTGAAATTTGTTGAAGGGCAGAACGACAATGAACTTGCTTACAAACTGAAAAGTCTGGGAGATGCCGCCCGGGGGCTGTTCGGTGAGACTTGGCTGCTCTCTGCCCAGCCGCCTTCGGCAACGCTGAAAGAACGTGCGCGGCAAGCTCGCTTCAAGTTGATCGGGCCAGAGGAACTGCCGAAATTGCGCAATGCCGTACTACATTGGATGAAACCCACGGAATGAAACTTGACTATCCCCGCCGCATCCTCCTCGCCGTCACCGGCCTCACCCCGCAGATCGTTACCGAGACGCTCTACGCGCTCGCCGTGGCGCGGCAGGAACCCTGGCTACCGACGGAAATCAGGATCCTCACCACGGCGGAGGGCGCCGAACGGGCGCGGCTGACCCTGCTTGACGCCAGGGCCGGGCAGTTCCATGCCCTGTGCCGCGACTACGGCCTCGACGGTATCGCCTTTCCGCCGGAGAATATCCTCGCCATCCGCGACGCCGAAGGCAATCCGCTCGAAGACATCCGCACGCCGGAAGACAACACGCTCGCCGCCGACGCGCTGCTCGCCGAAGTGCGCGCGCTCTGTGCAGAGCCCGACTGCGCATTGCATGTGTCGATTGCCGGCGGGCGCAAGACGATGGGCTTCTTCCTCGGCTACGCCCTGTCGCTTTTCGGCCGCCCGCAAGACCGGCTTTCCCACGTGCTGGTAAACGACCCGTTCGAATCCCTGCCGGACTTTTACTATCCCCCGGCCGAGCCGTGCCTGCTGCATGACCGAAACGGCCGGCCCATACACACATCGGACGCCCGCGTCATGCTGGCAGAAATCCCCTTCGTGCGCCTGCGCGAGGGCCTGCCGCGCGAGGCGCTCGCCCGCGGAGCGCCGTTCGCGGCGCTGGTGGTGGCGGCGCAAGCGTCGGTCGACCCGCCCGCGCTGCGCATCGACCTGCGCGGCCAGCGGGTGTATTGCGGAGCGCAGGCCGTCAGCCTGCCGCCTGCGCTGCTCGCCTGGTATGCCTGGCTTGCCGAATGCCGCCTCGAATCGCGCGGCGAGGAAGGCTTCGTCGGCCACCGCGACCAGACACCCGAGCGCTATCTCACCCTCTATCAGCGCATGGTCGGCCGCGACCATCCCAGCCTGGAGAAGGCCCGTGCCGCCGCGCGCCAAGGCCTGGAGCCGGCCCAGTTCGAGCAGCGCCGCAGCAAGATCAACCGGCTTCTCGATGCCACCCTGTCGCTGGCCGCCGCCCCTTACAAGATTGCAACGCGCGGCAAGCGGCCGCAGACGCGGCACGGCATCACCCTGCCGCCCGGGCGCATCGAGTTTCTCCGCTAGGAAATCGCCGGCATGACCTCCCGCCATCACAACCTTCCTTTCTGGCTGGACGTCCACGAGGACGACCATCGCCAGCTCAAGAAGGCGCTGGCTGCCAAGGGCGTGAACGCCCGCGGCTGGCGTTTGTATGCAGATTACGGCGACGCTCTTTTCGATGCGCTTGGTGACTCCTGGATTCGGCACGACTACCCCCTCACAAGTATCGAGAAGGCGGTCGCACTCCTGCGCCTGCTCGCCGCCTGCGAGATGGACGTGCCGCCGCCGCGCCCGCTTATCGCTTCCCTCAAGGACTGGCAACTGCCCCGGGATCGCCTGGGCGCCATCCCGCCGCCCTTCCTGCGCGCCGCCTGGAAGGCCTGCGCCGAGGCCGAATACGCCCAGCCCGGCAACCCGGGCGCCGTGGCGGATTTCGTACGCGAGCACATCGTTCCGGCAGCGCGCTGGTATTTCGAGAGCGGCCTGCATCTCGATGAGGACCCGAACCGGCTCAACGCCGGCTGGATGCACGTCGAGCGGCGCTACCGCGAATGGCGGCGCGAGCAAGCTCGCTACCTCGAAGCCGCTTCACCGGCGCCGGCCCAGTGGCCGCTTTTTATCCCCGCCGTCGAATTCGACGGCCTGCGCTTCACAGCCCTCGGCAGCGAGGCCGCCCTGGAAGCCGAAGGCGTGGAGATGATGCACTGCGTGGGCGACTACGGCGAGCGTTGCCGCAGCCAGATGCTGCGCATCTACGCCGTCAGCGAGAAGAAGAGCGGCGCCCGGGTGGCGACCCTCTCGGTGATGGAGGTTTCTCCCGGCTACTGGGACATCGACTGTTGATTTCCACCCAAACTTGACCCGGGGTTTTCATCTAAAACTGACCCACGGTTTATGCGCGTAGTATAGCTACGCTTTTGTGGATAAGTCTTCGGTTTTCTGGGTTGGTTTATCTCCTTGAGGTTTGTGGGAACGAGTTCGGCCAGGCTGCAGCCTGGCCGAACTCGTTTTGAAGCGCCAGGACTCGTTGCCGGTCTCCACGATGTGGCAGTGATGCGTCAGGCGGTCGAGCAGCGCCGTGGTCATCTTGGCATCGTTGAAGACGCTGGCCCACTCCGTGAAGCTGAGATTCGTCGTGACGATCACGCTGGTGCGCTCATAGAGCTTCGAGAGCAGATGGAAGAGCAGCGCGCCGCCTGATTGGCTGAAGGGCAGATAGCCCAGCTCGTCCAAGATCACCAGGTCGACGTACATGAGCCGGTGGGCCATCTGCCCCTGGCGCCCACCCGCCTTCTCCTGCTCCAGCACATTGACCAGCTCCACCGTCGAGAAGAAGCGCACGCGCCGGCCGTGGCGCTGCACGGCTTCGATGCCGATGGCCGTGGCCAGATGTGTCTTGCCGGTGCCGGGACCGCCGATCAGCACCACGTTCTGCGCGGCATCCATGAACTCTCCGGCATGCAGCCGCCGCACCAGCGCCTCGTCCGCCTTCGACTGGGCGAACTCGAAGCCGGCCAGATCCCGGTGCGCCGGGAAGCGCGCCGCCGTCATCTGGTAGGCGATCGAGCGCACCTCGCGCTCGGCGCCTTCGGCGGCGAGCAACTCCAGCATCCACTGCTCGGGGTCGAACTCGCTGTGGCGGGCGCGGGCGGCGAGCTCCGGCCAGCTGCTCGCCATGCCGTGCAGCTTCAGGCTCTTCAGCCGGGCAATCAGTTCAACGGACATGATCGGCCTCCGTTTGCGCCGCCTGGCGCAGGGCGTCGTAGCGGTCGACGTTGGCCGCCGGCTCTTCCCTGAGCGCCAGGGGTGCTGCAACCGCCGGGACGGGGGCGGCCGCGTCCTTCAGCCGCGCCAGCACGTTCAACACATGCTCGCCGCTGGGGCGGCCCGACTCCAGGGCAAGTTCCACCGCCACCAGGACGGCATCCAGGCCGTGAACCGGAATCGCAGCCAATACCTGCGCCATCACCCGGTCGCCGCCCGGGTGCTTCAGCAGGTGGCGTTGCAACTGCAGCAGCGGCTCGGGCATCTGGGTAAAGGGCGCACCGTTCCTCAGCGCACCGGGCTTCCTCTCGATCAGATCGATGTAGTGGGTGAAGTCGTAATGCGTCTGGTGGCGCTCGAAGCTCCTCGCATGGCGGGCGACGACCTCGCCGTCGGCCACCACGACCAGCTCGGCGGGATAGATGCGCAGGCTCACCACCCGGTGGGCATGGTTGGTCGGCACGCTGTAGCGGTTCCTCTGGAAGTGGATGAGCGCGGTGGCCGAGACCCGCACCGGCTGCTCGACGTAGCCGTCGAAGGGCCGCGGATTGGGCATCAGCTTCATCTGCTCGTCCTGCAGGAGCTCGGCCACGGTGAGCGCCGGCCATTCCGGATGGGCCATCGCCTCCCAGGCAGCCCGGCACTGCTCGGCCAGCCAGGCATTCAGTGTTTCCAGATCGGGCCAGCGCCGCTCGCCGGCCTCCCGCCAGATCTGCCGGCGCCGGTCCTGCACGTTCTTCTCGACGATGCCCTTCTCCCAGCCGGCGGCCACGTTGCAGAATTCTGCATCGAAGAGATAATGCCCGCTCATGGCATGGAAACGCGCATTGACCGTGCGCTCCTTGCCGCGCCCCACCTTGTCGACCGCCGTCTTCATGTTGTCGTAGATGCCCCGGCGCGGCACGCCGCCGAAGGCGGCAAAGGCCCGGGCGTGGGCATCGAAGAGCATCTCGTGGCTCTGGCTCGGATAAGCCACCAGCCAGAAGGCGCGCGAGGCGCACAGCTTCGTATGCGCCACCTCCAGCCGCCGCCTTAAGCCCCCGACGAAGGCATGCTCGCAGCTCCAGTCGAACTGGAAGGCCTCTCCCAGGGCGAAGGTCAGCGGCACGAAGGCGGCGCGCTTGGGGTTGGCCGTCGTCTCGTCACGCCAGCGTCGCACGAAGGCGCACACCCGGCCGTAGCCGCCCGGGTAGCCTTGCGCCTGGATGGCGCGGTACAGGTCGAGCATCGTGCGCCGCTCGCGTTTGGCCCGGTGGGCGTCCGTCGCGAGCCATTGCCGAAGCGTGTCCGCCCAGGGATCGATGACGCCCGGCGTCTTGCGGGCAGGGTACTTCGGTTCGGTAACCTCAGGCCGGCGCAGCCAGCTGCGCAGGGTGTTGCGGGACAGGCCAGTCTGCCGCGCAATCTCGCGCAGCCCCACCCGGTCGCGGAAATGCATCCGCCGTATCTTTGCCAATAGGCCCACTGTGATCACTCCTCTTGCCCCGCTCAGAAATCAAGCAGGGTAGCTAAATCAGGTGGGTCAAAATTGGATGAAAATTACCCCTCCAAGTGGGTCAATTCTGGGTGGACGTCGTAGCTGACCTTGAGCCGCTCGCGGATGGTGCGGGGGTCGTACTTGATGCGTGAGGAAAGCTCCTCGGTGGTCAGGTAGGTTTGACTCATCATGAAACTCCTTATGTGATTAGATATCGACGCTAATGACTTCTTTTACTAGCATCTGATTACTATTATAATCACGTCTTGCGAAATTTCAAGATTATTTGATAAAATTTTTTTTCATTCGGCTAACAAACCGCTCAGGTGATGCAGATGATTAGATTTCGCTTGAAGGAACTGATGGCCGACAAGGGGTTTGTCGAGAGACGGGTGATAACCATCACCGAGGTGGCCAGCGCCACAGGCATCAACCGCATGACGCTGTCCAAGATTGCCAATCACCCTGGCTACAGCACAGTCACGGAAAATTTGGACAGGCTGTGTAACTACTTCGATTGCTCGCTCAGCCAACTCGCAGAGCACATTCCTGATGGATCACCGGGTGAAAAGGTGGTCCGTGACAACACGAAGAAGACCGAAGGTCAAAAACGCGGCAAGGGTAAATGACACCCTTGGTTGGGTTGTCACAGACCTGCCACAAAACCTGTCACAGATGTGTCACAGGTCGAGCCCGAAGCATTCCATCATGCCAAAGAAATAAGGCCAAACAGCGCTAACTGTTTGGCCTTATTCATTAATTCGTGGTTGCGGGGATAGGATTTGAACCTATGACCTTCGGGTTATGAGCCCGACGAGCTGCCAGACTGCTCCACCCCGCGTCCGAGTGAAACCAGCTAAGGCGCGCATCATATGCAATTAATGCGCCTGCGTCAAATCCGGCTGGATGGAGGCTGGATGGAGCCGTCTCCGTCGCCGCTTGCATCGACGACCTTTCTTGCCCAGGCAATCGTGATTCATCTATTACAATACCTCGATGAAACTGGTATCGTTATAAAAAACACGAGCAAAGACTGATTGCATAGATCAGCAGCAGGTCTCGAAACATACTGGATAGCCCTCATGAAAAACCGCTTCGTCAGCCAGTGGATCGTCGATTTTCTGCGCGTCCGACCGGTTCGCGCAAACTCTCTCATCATCACCATCTACGGTGACATGATCGCTCCGCACGGGGGCTCGGTTTGGCTCGGCAGCTTCATCAATTTGGTCAAGCCGCTCGGCATCAACGACCGCCTCGTGCGTACCAGCGTGTTTCGTCTCTCCCGGGATAGCTGGCTCGAGTCGGAACATATCGGCCGTTGCAGTTACTATGGCTTGACGGCGACCGGGCGCAGGCGCTTCGAGCATGCCTACCGCCGCATCTATTTCCAGCCCAAGGTGCTATGGGAAGGCGATTGGCTCCTGGTCCTCACTGCCGGCAGTTCGCTCACGCCCGAGCAAAGGGACGAGGTACGCAAGGAATTCCAATGGGAAGGTTTCGGCCTGGTGGCGCCGGGCGTTCTTGCGCATCCGTCCGCCAACATCGAGCCCCTGCGAGACATCCTGCAAAGCAATGGCGTGCAAGACAGCGTCGTGGTGCTACGAGCAAAGAACGTCGGTGCGCTGGTCAACAAGCCAACGCGCGAACTGGTGCGCGACTGCTGGAACCTGGAACTGGTCTCGCAAGACTACAGGCGGTTCCTCGACCGTTTCCGCCCGTTACTGAAAGCCCTCAGGAACGCCCGCGAACTGGATCCGGAGCAATGCTTTGTCGTGCGCACTTTGCTCATGCACGAATACCGGCGCACTCTGCTGCGAGATCCCCAACTGCCTGAACAGTTGCTGCCGCACGACTGGCCTGGCAATGCCGCCAGGCTGCTCTGCCGCGACCTGTATGTGATCACGCAACAAGACGCCGAAAGTCACCTGATGTCGGTCCTGCAGACCGCCAGCGGACGCCTGCCGGAGGTCGCTCCGTATTTCTACGAACGGTTTGGCGGACTGGAGAATCCGGACCGCTAGCGCCGCATGCCGCCCCGATACTCGATGCGATCCCTGGCAGCTCGGCGGGTGCGCGAGTCTGGTGCCGGCAGCAGGAATCGAACCCGCGACCTTCTGATTACAAATCAGCTGCTCTACCAACTGAGCTATGCCGGCGCGGACAAAATTATAGCCGATCGGCATGGTGGCCCTTCGTACGCTTGCGCTGTCATGCGTATGGAGTAGACTCCGACCGAAAGTCCCGCATACCGGTCTGGCAATGGCTCAAGCGCAGCCGCACGAAAAAAACCCGCTCCACATCCTGATCATCGAGGACTCGGAGGACGACGCCCTGCTGCTCGTCGGCTGCTTCAAGCGGGCCGGCTACCATCCGCATTTCAAGCGTGTCGCGACCTCGGATGCCACGCGCGACACCCTGTCGGCCGATCACTGGGATGCCATCCTCTCGGATCACAGCATGCCGGGGTTCAATGCGCTTGCCGCGCTGGAGATCATGCAGGAACTCCAACTGGATCTCCCCTTCATCATCGTGTCGGGCGTCATAGAGGAGGAAACGGCGATCGCCGCCATGCGTGCGGGCGCGCACGATTATTTGTCTAAGGACAGGCTCGACCGGCTGGTGCCCGCAGTCGAGCGCGAGATGCGCGAAGCGAGAATTCGCGCCGAACGCCGCATCGCCCTCGAGGCGGTGCGCGAAAACGAAGTGCGTTTTCGCACCCTGGTGTCGAACATTCCGGGAATGGTATTTCAGCTCCTGAGGAGCCCTGAAGGCGGGTTGCGCTTCATCTATGTCAACGAGAACGTCGCCTCTCTGATGGGGCTGGCGCGCGAAGCATTGATCCAGGATGTCCGACTGTTCTTCGACTCCATCGGCGACGAAGACCGCCAGTCGCTGGACGCGGCAATGCGGCAGTCCGCGCAGGACGCAACGCAGGTGAACTGGGACGGTCGCATACGACATGCCGATGGCGGCGTGAAATGGATCAATCTGCGCGCGGCGCCGCGAAAGGTGACCACGGGGGAAACGCAGTGGGAGGGCATCGTATCGGACATCACGCAGAGCAAGCTGACCGAAGTCGAGCTGCGCGAATCGAGAGCCCAACTGGCCGAACTGTCTTCCCATCTCGAGGCCGCCAAGGAAGAGGAGCGCGAGCGCATCGCACGCGACATCCATGACGAACTGGGGGGGACGCTGGTCGCCATCAAGATCGAGACATCGCTCCTGTCGAGCAAACTGCCCCAGGATCCGCTGCAGTTGCGCAAGCGTGTGAGAGGCATCGATGGCCTCATCGACGAGGCCATCAACACGGCCGGGCGCGTCGCGCGCAGGGCGCGCGTCAGCGCCATGCCGTCGAGGACGGGCATGATGCGGTCGGTCACCACCATGTGCGGCTGCATCTCCAGGGCCATGCGCAGGCCCTCCTGCCCGTCGGCCGCCTCGAACACCTCGTAGCCGGCCTCCTCGAGCATGGCGCGCAGCGCCATGCGCATCGAGCGTTCGTCGTCGACCACCAGCACGCGCAGCCGCGCCGGGACCGTCGCCGACGCCGCATCCTCTTCGGAGCGGGCCTTCGCCAGCTCCTCGAAGGGCGACACCTCCGGCGCCGACACGCTGAGGATGGCGGCCCACCCCTGCCATTCGCGCACGATGGCGTCGCACAGCGGGGCCAGGTCCTCCTCGTCGATCGAGAGCAGCCTGCCGAGCTGGAACAGGCGCGGCAGGTGGGCCGGCCGCGTCGCCTCGGCGGCAATGCACATCGCGGCAATCTGGCGCGAGAGTGCGAGCGACTGCACCAGGAGGTACTCTCGGCTGCCCTCGCCGTAGCGGCCGTCTTCCGGCGTCTCGTGCCCGGCGACGATGTCGCAGAAGATGCCCGGCAGCCCCCAGTCGGCCAGCATGGCGACGGTCAACTGGCGGTGGTTCAGGGCGAAGCGCTCGGCTTCCAGTCCGGTGAGATCCGCTTCGGGGTTCTTCGCGGCGCTGCGCACGATGCCGCCGTACTCCTCTGGGTAGACCGTCGCCAGGGCCAGTTCGCCCACCCGCGCGAGCAGGCCGACCGAGAACGCCTCCTCGGCCTGGGCGAGACGCGTGCGCAGGGTGAGCGCCTGCAGGGCGATGCCGCCGACGAGCGACGCGGTCCAGAAGCTGCCGTAGTCGAAGCCCTTGCAGGCGCCGCTCTTGTATTGCGACAGGAGCGAGAAGCCGAGCGCCAGGTTGCGCACGGCCGGCATGCCGAGCACGACCAGCGCCTCCTGCACCGACACGACCGGGCGGCCGGGACTGGCGTTCATCGAGTTGGCCGCCTTGATCAGCCGCCCGACGAAGGCCGGGTCCGACTTGATGATGCGCGCCATCTCGGCCATGGAGGCGTCTTCCTTCTGGGTCAGGCGCATGATGGCGAGCGCCACCCCCTTGGGCGAAGGCAGGTTGCCGGAGGCTTTCAGTGTCTCGAACCTGGATATGTCCATCGGGTTCATGGTTGGACAATGCTGTATGCGTATCTTGTGCGCTCAAACCCGGCAGGCGCACGCCCTTGTCGAACTTTTACGGCAGGCGCGCGGATTACTTTAGGCGGCTGCCCCGAAGGGTAGAATGGCCCCATGAATTATTGCAGCCACTGCGGCGCCGCCGTCGCCCTGAAAGTGCCTGCCGGCGACAGCCTGCCGCGGCACGTCTGCGAGCGCTGCGGCACCATCCACTACCAGAATCCGAAGATGGTGGTCGGCGCGATCCCGGAATGGGAGGACAGGGTTCTGCTCTGCCGGCGCGCCATCGAGCCGCGCGCCGGGCTGTGGACCCTGCCGGCCGGGTTCATGGAGAACGCCGAGACGACGGCCGAGGCGGCGGCGCGCGAAACCCTCGAGGAAGCCTGTGCGCGGGTGGAGATCGGCGAAATGTTCACCTTCATCAATGTCCCGCACATCAACCAGGTGCATATCCTCTATCGGGCACGCCTGCTCGACCTCGATTTCACCCCCGGCCACGAATCGCTCGAGGTGCAACTTTTCGCCGAGACGGACATCCCCTGGGAGGAGATCGCCTTCCGCACCATCGGCCTCACGCTGCGCCATTATTACGAGGACCGGAAGGCCGGCCGCTACGGCTTCCACGTGCGCGACCTGGTTTATCCGAAGAAGTAGCTTACTGGGCGTCGCGCAGGTCGAAGACGACCGGCAGGCTGACGGCGAAGGCGCGCCCGCGCAGGGATTCCGGCGCAGTGGCGGCGGCTGCGGCGCGCGACATCATCTGGACCGCCTCGCGATCGAGCACCTCGTGCCCGCTCGACTGGGCCAGCAGCACCTGCCGCGCCTTGCCCTCGGGCGACACATCGACACGGATCTCCGCCGTGCCGCTCCAGCCGCGCTCGCGCGCCAGGGGCGGGTAGCGCCTGTGCGCCCGCGCTTCCCGCGCCAGGCCAATGCGATAGGCGCGCAGGCCGTCGCCCTCGACGATGCCCGCCTCGGGCGCGGGGGCATGGCCCTCGGACGGAGCGGCGGCCGCGGGGCCGGCAACGGCAAGGTGTTCCGGCGCGCTGGGCTGGGCCGGCTGCACGGTCTGCGCGGCGGCGGGCGGCATCGCCAGGGCGGCCAGCCGTGGCGCCGGCGACGGCTTCGCCGCCGGGCGTTGCTGTTCCTGCCTCACGGGCAAGTCGGTTTGCGTGGCGGGCGGCATGACGGCGACGGGACGCAGCGTGACCTGCAGCGGCTGCCCGCCCTCGCGCGTCGCCTGCGGCTGCGCATCCGGCCAGAGCAACAGCATATGCATGGCGCAGGAAACGGCCAGCGCCGGCCCCAGTCCGCCGCCTCCGCTTCCGCCTATAACGCTTTGAAAAATCACGATGCTCTGATAACCTACGGCAAGGTTATGATTTTACATCGGAACGCAGGCTGATTCGAGCACCCCGGAACTCATGTCGCACACGGCCCATCCGCTCATCCTCACCCTCGACATGCACGGGGCACCCCATCGCTGGGTGACCTGGCAGCACGCCTGCTTCTACTATGCCAAGAACCTCGTCGCCTGGGTCGCCGGCGACCACAGCTTCACCTTCCACGGCGGCATGAGCCGGCTCACCGGCGAGCGCTCCGAAATCACGGTAGACAGCATCATCGCCATCAAGGGCAAGGCGCTGGCGCCGCGCCACCACTCCGCCGTGCCGCCGCTCAACAACCGCGAGCTGTTCCACCGCGACCGCCACACCTGCGCCTACTGCGGCCACGAATACTCCTTCCTGCGCCTGACGCGCGACCACATCTTGCCCGTCTCGCAGGGCGGGCGCGACCTGTGGATGAACGTCGTCACCGCCTGCCGCCACTGCAACCAGAGGAAGAGCGGGCGCACGCCGGAGCAGTCCGGCATGGAACTGCTCTACGCTCCCTACGTGCCGAACAAGGCCGAGTTCCTCATTCTCAGCAACCGCCACATCCTCGCCGACCAGATGGATTTCCTCGCCCAGCACGTCTCGGCGCACAGCCGCGTCAAGGCGGCGTAGGCCTGCACCTCTGTAGAATGGGCGGATGCGGCTTCCGCCCGAGGCAAAATTCCTCACTTCCTATCGCAAGCACTGGGCGCAGCGCTTCGGCACGTCGCCCTTCCTGCCCATGTCGCGCGAAGAAATGGCGGCGCGCGGCTGGGACGAGTGCGACATCGTCCTCGTCACCGGGGATGCCTACATCGACCATCCCAGCTTCGGCATGGCGCTGATCGGGCGGCTGCTCGAGGCGCAAGGCTTCCGCGTCGGCATCGTCAGCCAGCCCGACTGGCACTCGGCGGAAGCCTTCCGCACCCTCGGCCGGCCGGCACTCTTCTTCGGCGTCACCGCCGGCAACATGGACTCGATGGTCAACCGCTACACTTCAGAGCGCAAGATCCGTTCCGACGATGCCTACACGCCGGATGCGACGCCGGGAAGGCGGCCCGATCGCGCCGTCACCGTCTATGCCCAGCGCTGCCGCGAGGCCTATCCCGGCACGCCGGTGGTGATCGGCAGCATCGAGGCCAGCCTGCGCCGCATCGCCCACTACGACTACTGGTCGGACACGGTGCGCCGCTCGGTGCTGGCGGATTCCAAGGCCGACCTGCTGCTCTTCGGCAACGCCGAGCGCGCCCTCGTCGAGCTGGCCCACCGCATGGCGAAGGGCGCGTCGATCCGCGACATCCGCGACCTGCGCGGCAGCGCCTTCATGACGGCGCGCGGCTGGCGGCCGGGGGAGGACTGGACGGAGATCGATTCGCGCGAAGTCGACACGCCGGGCGCGGTGCACGCGCATCCGGATCCGTATGCCCTCTCCCCCGACCCCTCTCCCGCCAGCGGGAGAGGGGCGGCAATAGTCAGCCCCCCCAACATGGCGAATGCACTGCCGCTGCGCTTCGTCAAGACGGCAGCCCGCCGCGCCGCGCGCGCCCACACCGTCATCCGCCTGCCGTCCTACGAGCAGGTGAAGGACGACCCGGTGCTCTACGCCCACGCCTCGCGCACCTTCCACCTCGAGTCCAACCCGGGCAACGCCCGCGCCCTCGTGCAGGCGCACGGCGACCGGGACGTCTGGCTCAATCCGCCGCCGGTGCCGCTCACCACGCCGGAGATGGATTACGTCTACGGCCTGCCCTACGCGCGCGCGCCGCATCCGTCCTACGGCAACGCCAAAATTCCCGCCTGGGAGATGATCCGCTTCTCGGTGAACATCATGCGCGGCTGCTTCGGTGGCTGCACCTTCTGCTCGATCACCGAGCACGAGGGCCGCATCATCCAGAGCCGCTCGGAGGAATCCATCCTGCACGAGATCGAGGAGATCCGCGACCGCACGCCCGGCTTCACCGGGGTGATTTCCGACCTCGGCGGGCCGACCGCCAACATGTACCGTCTGGCCTGCAAGGATGCAAAGATCGAGGAAGCCTGCCGGCGCCTGTCCTGCGTCTACCCCGACATCTGCCCGAACATGGGCACCGACCACGGCCCGCTGGTGCAGCTCTACCGCAAGGCGCGGCAACTCCCCGGCATCAAGAAGGTGCTGATCGGCTCGGGCCTGCGCTACGACCTGGCCGTGAAATCGCCGGAGTACGTCAAGGAGCTCGTCACGCACCACGTCGGCGGCTATCTGAAGATCGCCCCGGAGCACACCGAGGCCGGGCCGCTGTCGAAAATGATGAAGCCGGGCATCGGCGCCTACGACAAGTTCAAGGCGATGTTCGAGAAGGCCTCGCGCGAGGCCGGCAAGGAGCAGTACCTCATCCCCTACTTCATCGCCGCCCACCCCGGCACCACCGACGAGGACATGCTGGCCCTCGCCCTCTGGCTGAAGAAGAACGGCTTCCGCCTCGACCAGGTGCAGACCTTCCTGCCCACGCCCCTGGCGCTCGCCACGGCCATGTGGCACACGGAAAGGAATCCGCTGCGCAAGGTGACCCCCGGCTCGGAGACGATGAGCGTGGTGCGCGGCGAGCGCCGTCGCCGCCTGCACAAGGCCTTTTTGCGCTGGCACGACCCGGAGAACTGGCCGCTGCTGCGCGAGGCGCTCAGGCGCATGGGCCGCGCCGACCTGATCGGCAACGGCCACCGCCACCTGGTGCCGGCCGTCCAGCCGGCCGGTACCGGCAGGACGCCGCACGCAACGACGCGCAAACACGCCGGCGCAGCCCCGCGCTCGGCAGCGCCGGCGAGAAGGAAAACGCGGGGGAAGTGAGCGACAAGACTTTACATTTGCAGCCCAAACAGTACAGTTGTACATGTTGTGTCTGGCATGAGGCGCCGACGCCCCATGGCCTGCGTATGCCCACCCCGATCACCAAATTGATCCACACCGTCTGAGCCCAGACCCATTTGCGAAAGACGATGAAACTGCGCAAGACACTCGCCATCGTGATCCTGGGACTGCTGGTGTTGGGTGCATTGGCCTACCTCAACCGCATCACCCTGCTCCAATACTCGCTGGGCTGGTACACCGATCTGCGCTTTCCTCGCGGCCCTGAAATCGCGGTGCCATGGCTGGAGGGCCCCCCAACCCCCCCCATGGGTCAACAGCCCCCCAACGTGATCGTCATCCTGGCCGACGATCTGGGCATCAACGACGTCAGCACCTACGGCGCGGGTCACCGCGACTGGGCGCTGCCAACCCCCCACATTGACGGCCTGGCCGCACGCGGTGTGCGCTTTGAGCGTGGTTACGCCGGCAGCGCGGTCTGCACCGTCTCGCGCGCAGCGCTGATGACCGGACGCTACCCCTGGCGCTTTGGCGTCGAATTCACGCCCACCCCCGGCGCCATGGCGCGTGTCGCTGGTGAGCTCTTTCGGTCCGAGCCACCGGTGCGGATCGACCGTACTCTGGCCAGTCAGGCCAAACCCTTCGACGAACTGGGCATGCCGGGCTCGGAAATCACCCTGGCCGAACTGCTCCAATCGCGCGGCTACCACACGCTGCACATCGGCAAATGGCATCTGGGCAGCACACCACAGATGCGCCCCAACCAGCAAGGCTTTGACGAAAGCCTGTTCATGGAAAGCGGGCTGTACCTGCGCGAAGACGATCCGCGCGTGGTCAACGCCCGTCAGGAGTTCGACCCGCTGGACAATTTCCTGTGGCCCAATATGCGGCTGGCCGTCAGCTACAACCATGGTCCCTGGTTCGAACCGGGCAAGTACCTGACCGATTACTTCACCGACCAGGCGGTGGCGGCCATCCATCAAAACCGCCACCGTCCCTTCTTCCTCTACCTGGCCCACTGGGGCGTGCACACGCCTTTGCAGGCGAGTCGAGAGGATTACGACGCGCTGGCGCACATCAGCAACCACCGCAAGCGCGTCTATGCAGCCATGATCCGTTCGGTGGACCGAAGCGTGGGGCGCATTGTCCAGACCCTGCGCACACTCGGGCTGGAAGACAACACCCTGCTCGTCTTCAGTTCGGACAACGGCGCCCCCGGCTACATCGGCATCCCCGAAGTCAACCAGCCCTACCGTGGCTGGAAACTGACCTTCTTCGAAGGCGGCATCCGAGTGCCTTTTGTGGCACAGTGGCCGGCCCGCTGGTCAGCCGGTCAGCGCCATGCAGCCCCGGTGAGCAGCATGGACATCTTCTCAACAGTTGCCGCAGCAGCCAACGCACCCTTGCCAAGCGACCGCAGCATCGATGGCATCAACCTGCTGCCCCACCTGCAAACCCCTGCAACCCCTGCGCGCGCGCAGCCAGAACGCGCGCTCTTCTGGCGCGACGGTGCCTATCGCGCCGTGCAATACCAGGGCTGGAAGCTGATCGACAGTCATCGCCCCAAGCGCCAATGGCTGTTCAATCTCACCACCGACCCCACCGAACGCCACGACCTGGCCAACACCCGTCCCGACAAGCTGCAGTCCTTGCAAGGACTACTGGAGCAACACCATGCGCAGATGCCTGCGCCGCTGTGGCCCCCGTTCCTTGAGGTGCCCATCCGCATCGACAAGACCCTGGACCAACCGCTGGAGCCTGGCGACGAGTACACCTACTGGGTCAACTGATGGCCATGGCACGCTGGCGCTCTTCTCCTGTCACTTGGACGCAGGCCATTCTGGGCACCGGCATATTGCTTTTGGCCGTCTGGGTTGGGTTGCACTTGCCACAGCGCAGCGCAGCACCGGCGAGCACCGCCAGCGCCCACTGCCCCTTGCCCGGCGTCTCGCAGCCTGCACCACAAGCCGGACTGGTCTGGGTGCCTGGCGGCACATTCACCCTGGGCGACAGCGTCTATCCCGAAGAACGCCCCTCCGGCCCCAGCACCGTGCAGGGTTTCTGGATGGACCGCACCGAAGTCACCAATGCACAGTTCGCCGAATTCGTCCGGGCCACGGGCCATGTGAGCACCGCCGAGCGCGCACTCGATCCCTCGCGCCACCCCCAGGGCACGGCGCCTGAGTTGCTGCAAGCCGGCGCCATGGTGTTCAAGGCCCCCAGCCACATCCCGCCACACGCCGACGTGAACACCTGGTGGCACTATGTCCCGGGGGCGCAATGGCGTCACCCGGGTGGGCCGGGCACCCACATCCTTGGCCGCGACCATGACCCCGTCGTGGCCGTCACCTTTGAAGACGCGCTGGCCTATGCCCGCTGGCGTGGGCGCGATCTGCCCACCGAAGCCGAATGGGAATGGGCCGCCCGCGCCGCCAGCGCGGCCCCGATGCCGGACCACGAACAACCGCGAGAAGCCAACACCTGGCAAGGGCGCTTCCCGGTGCGCGACGAGGGGCGCGACGGCCACATCGGCCTGGCGCCCGTGGGCTGCCACGCGCCCAACGCGCTGGGCCTGTTCGACATGATCGGCAACGTCTGGGAACTCACGCGCGAGCCCTTCCATCCACACCGCCAGGCGCCCGCCGAACCGACCAGCCCCCAGCGCAGGGTGTCGCAACGCGTCATCAAGGGCGGCTCCTTCCTTTGCTCGCCCGATTACTGCATGCGCTATCGCCCCGGCTCACGCCAAGCCCAGGACGAGGATTTGGGCTCCAGCCATGTGGGTTTCCGCACGGTACTACGCGGCGTGGCCGCACCATCGGGCACAACACCATGAAACCACGCCAAAACGCCCGCCTGCGCCAAGCGCTACTGGCGCTGCTGTTGACAGTTCTGCTGCTGGGCGCTTGGCTGTACCGTCATGCCGAAACCGTGGTGCTGGCCGCCCAAGCCTATGTGTTCGGTACGCCTTTGGTGATGATGTCGCTCACGCGCGAGGCCAGCCTGCACAGGCTCGGCCCAGAAAACCAGTTGCAGCGGGTACGGCAGTTTCCGCAGGCCTCGTTTCGCGACGTGGTGCGCCCCAATGTGGACACGCTCTACACCACCGCCTTCATCGACCTGGCACAAGGCCCCTGGGTGTTTCACATGCCTGCCGGCCACCAGCGTTACACCCTCATGGCCTTTCTCGATGGCTGGACCGACGTGTTCGCAGCCCTCGGCACCCGCACCCAGGCCGACGCAGGCGGCACCTACCTGCTGCTCGGCCCCGGACAACAAGCCAGCCCGACCCAGGACATGACGGTGCTGCGTGCGGGCACGCGCATGGCCTGGCTGATCGGGCGCATCCAGACGCACGGCCCGCAAGACCTGGCGAACGTGCATGCGCTGCAGGACGGGCTGCAATTGATCCCGCTGCACGATTGGCAGACCGGCGTGCGCCAGGCCAAGACCACCCCCTGGCAACCGACCCCGGCACCAAGCCCGCCACTGGCCCGTTTGCTGGACATGCCGACCCCGCTTTTTTTCGAGCAACTGGCCCAACTCATGCAAAACAACCCGCCTCGGCCAGAAGATGCCCCGATGCTGCGCAAACTGGCCCGCCTGGGAGTCCAGCCAGGACAGACGCCAGTCTGGGGCTGGAGTGAAGGCCTGGCCGTGCGGCTGGGCCGCCAGATCGCGGATTTCCGTTTGGAGCAGGAACTTCGCCGATCCCGCGCAGCGCCCAACGGTTGGCAAACACCTCCCGATGTGCTGGGCCGCTATGGCACGGGCTACAACATCCGTGCGGCCGTGGCACGCATGGGCTTGGGGGCCAACGCCCCCGAGGACGCGATGTACCCCCAGGCCCGGGTCGATGCCCAAGGTCAGGCTTTGCATGGGCGTCACCGTTATCGCCTGCGATTTGCACCTGACGCCTTGCCACCCGTCAAAGCCTTTTGGTCCATCACGGCCTACGGCCTGGACGATTACTTGCTGGAGGTGCCCGGCGCGCGACATGCCATCCGCAGCAGCGATCCGCTGGTATTCAATGCGGATGGCTCCCTTGATCTGCTGATCCAGTCCGAGCCACCCAGCACGACGCCCGCCAACTGGCTGGCGGTCCGGACCGACCAGGCCTTTTTGCTCAACGCCCGGCTGTACTGGCCCACACCGCCTGCGCTGCAAGGCACATGGCAGATGCCCAGCATCGAACGACTGCCAGCCGACGATCCACGCTGAACCCACATGACCACCTCCCCCCTGCCTGCCGCCTCTGCGGCCTATGCCGATCTGCTGCCACTGTTGCAGGCCCAGCGCGCCGCCTGCGCGCACGACCTCTTGCCCGACGTCCGCACGCGCCGCGACCGACTCGACCGCCTGCTGGCCCTGAGCAAAACCCATGCGCGCGCGATCGCCGACGCCATTGCCAGCGACTTCGGCACGCGCGCATGGCAGGAGACCTTCATCGCCGAATTTTCGGTTTTCGAACAACGCCTGCGCCACACGCGCGCCGGCCTGTCGCGGTGGATGCAAAGGCAACGCGTGCCCACCAGCCTGACCTACGGTTTGGCCCACAACTGGCTGCAAGCCCAGCCGCTGGGGGTAGTGGGCATCCTGAGCCCCTGGAACTACCCATTCGATCTGAGCCTGACGCCCACCGTCGATGCTCTGGGCGCCGGCAACCGGGTGATGATCAAGCCCTCGGATTTGTGCCCCCAATTCAGCGCATTGCTGGCGCAACTGGTGGCCAGCCGCTTCGATGCGAGCGAGTTGACCGTGGTGCAAGGCGACGCCCAACGTGCTGCGGCCTTCAGCGCCCTGCCGTTTGACCACCTGCTGTTCACCGGATCCACCACCGTTGGTCGGCTGGTGGCCGCCGCGGCTGCCCCCAACCTGACCCCGCTGACCCTGGAACTGGGCGGCAAATCGCCGGTGATCCTGGACCCCTCCTGCGATCTGCGCCAGGCCGCTGAACGCATTGCCTGGGGCAAACTGATCAATGCCGGTCAAACGTGCATCGCCCCCGACTACGTGCTCGCACCTGCCGCCATGGTCGGTCAATTGCAAGAGGCCCTGGCCCAGGCCATGGCCCGCCTGTACCCCACGCTGGCCCGCAACCCCGACTACACCAGCATCATCAGTGCGCGCCACTGGCAGCGTTTGCAAGACCTGGTGGAAGATGCACGCTGCCAAGGCGCAACGGTCCGGCAGATCAACCCCGCAGACGAAGCCTTCGACCCGCACCAGCGCAAGATGGCGCCCCACCTGCTGAGCGGGGTTCATGAGGGCATGCGGGTCATGCAGGAAGAAATCTTCGGCCCCATCCTGCCCATCATCGCCTGCGACACCGTGGCCGAAGCCATCGCCTACGTCAATGCCCACGACCGCCCACTGGCGCTTTACTGGTTTGGCCAGCATCGAGCGCACCGTGAGCAGGTGCTGCGGCAAACCATCTCGGGCGGTGTCACGGTGAACGATTGCCTGCTGCACGTGGGCCAGCTTCACCAACCCTTCGGGGGCATCGGCCCAAGCGGGCAAGGTGCACACCATGGCATCCACGGTTTTCGTACCTTCTCGCACTTCAAGCCGGTATTTGTCCAATCCCGCTGGAACCCAATGTTCTTGATCAACCCGCCTTACGGACGTCTGTTGGATGCGGCCATGCGCTGGTTCGAGCGCTGAAGGAGATGTGTCGTCCTTGATGTGCCTCAGGCGCGGCCGGGGTGGCCAGCGCCTGCGGGGGCGAAAGCCACCCGCAAGGCATGCCGTTGCAGTCGCGGCAGTGGCCATTGCAGCAAGCCTTCGGCTCCCCAGTCGAGCAGGGCTGCACGCATGAGCGTCTGCGCTGGCGGTGTGGCGGCGTCGATTTGATCGCGCACCCGTTGTGCCATCCACAGCGTGTAGGGCAGGGCGGCGCGCTCGAAGCTGCCGTGTCGGCTGGGGATGCGGATGTCGCGCAGCCTGCGCGGCAGGGGCTGGCCGGGTCGAAAATGTTGTTGCAGGGGCTGCACGGTTTCGCAGATTGCAGCCACCATGGGCACGAACTCCGCTCCGATCGACTGCAAGATGGGCAACAGTGTTGGGGCAATGGCGTCGTCAGGCAGCCAGTCTGCGTCGCTGCACGCGGGCCTGGGCGGGTGGGCCATGCGATCGATCCAGGCCCGCAGGTGCGGGCGTGGCGCGACCAGTTCGCGTGCCGGCCAGGGGTCGCGTCCCAGATGACCATACATGGGCCCCACCAGTCCGAAGTCGCCCAGGCTCGGGCGCCCGCCCAGCAAATAGGGGTGCACGCGAAAGTGCGCGTCCAGCATGTCCAGCATGTGGACAGTCCAGCGCAGCAGCCAATCGTGCTGCTCGGGCCGGATGCCCACCACATGCAGCATGCCGCGCAGGATGCTGGCGATGTGGGCCGCAGCCCGCCGCTGCAAGGGCTTCGAAAAGCCGGGCAGCAAGTGTTGCCCGACCTCGCGTTCGAACAGTGCGTAGTTTTCAGGAAAGCTCCAGCGGGTGTGCATGGCCACGGGAATCCACCACTCGTCGCCCCAGGCTTCGAGGAGGTAGGCCGCCAGTGCCTGGACGGGGGTGGGGGGAACGATGGTCGGCGTGGGCTGATGCGTTTCAAAGTGGTCGATGATGTCGCTCGAATCCTGCAGCCATTGCCCCTGCGCCGTGCGCACCACCGGCATCACCGAGGCCCCGGTCCGGCGTTTGAGGGTCACCAGCAGTTGCCACAGATGGATGGGCTGTTCGACATACGCGATCTGCTTATAGTCAAGGTAGCAGCGGACCTTGCCGGTGAAGTAGGATACCTGCCAGCCGTAGAGAACGTGGGGCGCGGGTTTCATGCGAAGAGGGTGACCCTCACTCATGGGTCGCACCGAGCAGGCGGTCTGGGTCGACGCTGTCGGTCTGCAGCCAGTCGATCAGCGCCTGGGCCAGTTCCGGCCCCCGGTCTTCCTGCAAAAAATGCCCCGCGCCCCGTATGGCCTGGTGTGCTTGTCCTTGGGCGCCCGGGACCCGTGCCTGGAAGGTGCGAAAGACGCCACGGGTGATGGGATCGCGTGTGCTGAACAGGGTCAGGAAAGGTTTGTGCCAGTCCTGCAATACCAACCAGGCGGCTTCGTTGGCAGCACGTTCGGGGTCGTCGGGGGTGATCGGCACCAGCGCTGGAAAGGCGCGCGCGCCTTGGCGGTAGGCGCGCGTTGGAAAGGGGGCATCGTAAGCGGCCATGTCGCGCGCCGACAAACCCTGTGCGCAGCCACTGCGCACGATGCGCCCGATCGGAAACCAGGGGCTCCAGCGCGCAAATGCGCGCCAGAGTTTGAAGGCGTGGTGCACGGTTTCGGTGCCCGTGGGCAGGGCGCCGTTGCCCACGGCCACACGGGCAAAGCATTCGGGTCGTGCCGTCACCATGCGCAGGCCGATCAGCGAACCCCAGTCCTGGCAGAACAGGGTGATGTCCTGCAGATCGAGTTGGTCGAGCCAGGCGCACATCCAGGCCACATGGTGGGCATAGGTGTAGTCGCTGCGCTGGGCCGGTTTGTCCGAGCGCCCAAAACCCACCAGGTCTGGGGCCACCACGCGCAGGCCAGCCGCCAGCAGGGGTGGAATCATCTTGCGGTAAAGGAAGGACCAGGTCGGCTCGCCGTGCATCAACAGTATGACGGGCGCTTCACGTGGGCCTTCATCGATGTACGCCACCCGCAGGGCCACGCCTTGGGCGGCCTGCAGGGTGCGGTGGTGCGGCGGGTAGGCAAAGTCGGGCAGCCCGTCGAAGCAGGCCTCGGGTGTGCGCAGCACGCGCTCGATCACGGGCAAGGTGAGGGGCACGCTCAGAACCTCCGCCCAGACAGTATCGCCTTGCTGCCCGTGGGCAAAGACAAGAAGTCCCCATCTCTGCCAACCTGGATCGGACCGTCGAAGATCGCGCCCGCCTGACCCAGGAACGCTTTTTCCAAACCGGGCAGCGGCGGCAGGGGAGGCACGATGTGGTGCAGCAGCAGAAAACCGACTTGGGCCTGGCGCGCGGTCTCGGCCGCGTCTTCCGGGGTGGCGTGGTAGTCCTGGATGTCACTGAGGATTTTCACCAACTTGGGTCTTTGTGCGTGCTGGGCGGCCCGTTGCAGCACTTGCACCAGGCGTGGGGAGAGCGCGTCGTGCAGCAGCAAGTCGGCGCCAGCGGCCTCGCGCACAACGGTGTCGCTGCGCACGGTATCGCCGCTGATCACCACCGTGCGGCCCTTGTAACTGATCCGATAGCCGACCGCAGGATGGACGGGCGCATGCAGCACCTCGAAGGCGTGCACTTGCAGATCGCCCTCGCGGTAGACCGGTATGGCTGATGGCCCTGTGAAGCGGAAAGGCTGCGGCCGAGCACCAAAGCCGGCAGACGGAACAATGGCTTCGCCATGGTGGGCCACCCTGTAGGCCAGGTCCTGCGCATAGGCTTGCCGCAGGCCCTGCACCACCTGCTCCACCCCCGCCGGTCCATGCACCGGCACCGGGTGATCGTGTCCGCCCTGGACATGGCGCTGCAGCAGCAATTCGCCCAGGCCGTCGATGTGGTCGGAGTGGAAATGCGTGAGGAACACCGCATCGATGCGCCCGGTCTGGAACCCCATCTTGGTGATGTTGCGGTTGGCGCCGTTGCCGGCATCAAAAACCAACATGTGCGGGCCAGCGATGAGCAGCGTACAGGGGCCTGCCCTGCGTTCGTCGGGAAAAGGCGATCCGGCACCACACAGGCCGACGTGCAGGCCATCGGGCAGCGATTCCAGGCCCGTTTGCCCGAGGTGGCGGGTTGCCACCTGGCTGGCCAGCGCCAGTGCCAGCTCGACACGCCAGATGTAGAGAGCGCAGCCCACCAGCGCGAGCAACGCGGCGGCGGTCAGCAGGAAAGGTTTGAGGCGCATGGGGTACTAGGGCCTGTTCACAATCAATGAAATCCTGACATGCCATATGCAAACGCGGCCAGATAATTCGTTCACGGTCAATGACATGGCGAGGGGCTGTTCACAGCGGAAGGAATATGGTCATATCCTGACT
>Ga0194120_10003031_pt1 | contig 28056 bp, 33 predicted proteins | sample TA2MahCa65mmetaG_FD_148642 | JGI IMG/M metagenome (GOLD analysis project Ga0194120, IMG submission 148642) | Freshwater microbial communities from Lake Tanganyika, Tanzania - TA2015019 Mahale Deep Cast 65m | ecosystem: Environmental > Aquatic > Freshwater > Lake | place: Tanzania: Lake... | reverse complement strand
CGCGCGACGGACAGCAATGCGCCGTCACCGTGTAGGCGCGGTTGAACCGGAGCCCTTCGCTCGCCAGACGTTCGGCGTTGGGCATCCGGCAGGGATGGTCCGGCTCCACCGTCATCGCTTGCTGCTGATCGGTCATGAAGATCAGGATGTTAGGGCGCTGCATCGTCTCGCCTCCGCATGTGGGTGGGTTCCACTGTAAGCGGCTTCGGCGGGCTGCGGCAACTGTCCGCCGCGCCGCAAGGTGCGACCCTTTGCCGCGCGTGGTAGGATTGGGGCGGTCGAAGCCAGCACGGAAGGCGCTGTCGTGATAACGCGCATGTCCGCGAAGAACTTCAAGTCGTGGCGGGACACGGGCGATCTGCAGATCGCGCCACTGACCGGATTCTTCGGCGCCAACAGCTCCGGCAAGACGAGCCTCCTCCAACTGCTTCTGCTTCTGAAGCAGACAGCGGAGTCGCTCGACCGGAACCGCGTTTTGCACACCGGCGACGAACACTCGCTAGTTGACGTCGGCACGTTCAGCGACCTGATCCACGCGCATCAAATGAGCGATCCCCTTGAGATGGCTCTGTCGTGGTCGTTGCCCGAGCCGTTGACGGTCAAGGACCCAAGTACGCGCAGCGTTCTCTTCTCGACGGATCGCCTAGCGTTCGAATCGGTCATCCGGTACGGCAAGGAACGTCCGCTGGTCAAGCGTTTCCAGTATCGATTCGGCGATTACACGTTCGGCATGAAGTCCATAGACAGCAAGAACGGCGGGAGAGACGCGTACGCGCCCATTCCAGACGAGAACGCGACGGAAGGCTTCGTCCCCAAGCGCAACCCCGGTAGACCCTATCCGCTCCCATCGCCGGTTAAGTGCTATGGGTTTCCCGACGAGGCGATCGGGTTCTACCAGAACACGGGCTTCCTCCCGGAGTTCGCCCTGCAGTTCGAGCAGCGGATGAGCCGCATCTTCTATCTGGGCCCGTTGCGCGAATACCCAAGACGAAGCTACGTTTGGTCGGGCGGCCGTCCGACCGATGTGGGTAGGCGGGGTGAAGGAACCATCGCCGCGCTCTTGGCGGCGCAGGCAGAGGGACGGAAGGAACTCGCGCGCACGGAGGGCAAACGGAAGCTGAGGCGCCCGATTCAGGAGATCGTCCCCCGCTGGATGAAGCGCATGGGATTGGTCCATTCCTTCTCGCTCGAACCGATCGCCTTGAACCGCGAGTACTACGAGGTTCGTATCCGAAAGAGCGAAGGCACAGCCGATGTTCTGATCACCGACGTAGGCTTCGGAGTATCGCAGATCCTGCCAGTGCTCGTGCTCTGCTACTACGTCCCCGAAGGTTCGACGGTCATCTTAGAGCAGCCGGAGATCCACCTGCACCCGTCGGTTCAAGCCGGCTTGGCGGACGTACTGATCGATGTCGTCCAGTTGCGGAAGATACAGATCATCGTCGAGAGCCACAGCGATCATCTGGTCCGGCGCATCCAACGACGTATCGCGGAGGGTGCTCTCGACCCGCAAGACGCCGCCCTCTACTTCTGCGAGATGGGCGAAGATGGCGCTTCTCAGGCGGAACGCCTTCGCGTCGATCTGACTGGCTACATCGAGAACTGGCCCAAGGGGTTCTTCGGCGATCCACTCGAGGAATCGCTGAAGATGGCAGAGGCGGCGATGAGACGTGCGCGGAAAGCCGCCCCATGAGCCGCGTCGTCGTCGACACCAATGTACCGGTCGTCGCCAACGGCCGGTCCGACCAGGCGTCCCCTGGATGCGTTGCCAGCTGTATCCAGCGCATCGCTCGCATTCGTGAGGAGAAGGATTGCCTTGTCCTCGATGCAGAATGGGAGATCATCGGCGAATACAGCCGGAATCTGCGTTCTGAAGGCCAACCCGGCGTAGGAGACGCATTCCTTCTGTGGGTTCTCACCAACCGGACGAATCCCGAGCGCTGCCACGTGGTAGCTTTGACGCCCAAGGGCGACAGGAACTACGTGGAATTCCCAACCGATCCCGATCTCAATCGGTTCGACCCATCTGACCGCAAGTTCGTCGCCGTTGCCCGCGCGTCCAGACCGCGCGCTCGCATTCTGCAAGCTGTCGACGCCAACTGGTGGCACTTCCGAGAGGCGCTCCACAGAAACGGCGTTCGCGTCGACTTCATTTGTGCCGATGACATCCAACGACTGATACAGTAGCTCGTTGCCGAAGAGCCAATCCCAGAACCGGCATCGTCGCGGAGCGTTCGCGCTGCGTCGGCTGGGCGCGCAGATAAGGAGAGTTACCGATGCAAGCGACCCCGCCTGTCGAATGGCAACCGGAACCCGAACTCGCATGCGCGACGCCGCGTCGGACCGTTTTGCGACGAAGCGTTATCGCTGAACGAGCCTTCTTCATCGGCTATATGTCGTTCATTGTATTGGGAGGAGCATATGCGTGGCTCTCTTATCTTGGTCTGACCGAACGTTCCGGGTCTATTCTAGTTGTTCTCTGCATTATGCCGCTCGGTTTGATCCTGTGGTGCGGTATCCTCGCCTCTGTGGTGAGTAGCTGGAAAAACGACGGTCTGCGTGATGCGCTGCTCGTTCGCTCTGCCATACCAACGCTCGGTATCGTTGGAGAAGTAGTTACATCTCGGACGAACGGTCGCTACGCTCAGTGGATTTATACGAGCACAATCGTATATGAGACGCCAGAACCGCGCACCTTGTGCGCCAGCACGGCAAGAACGAGAAAGGTGGGCGACACTCTCACTGTTCTGTATCTACCTGCCGACCCGGATAGGGCGAAGCCGTACGAAGAGTGCTGCTACAGAGCGGCAAAGCCCAAGGCTTGACGCATCGTCCTCGTCGCGGAGCGTTCCCACCGCGGCCGACCCGTCTTCGCTGGCGGAGGCAGATCAGGGCATTCCCATTCCTCATCGGTCAGTTCCCGAAAACGCATGATCCCTGCTCCTGAATACACCAGAGGAGCAGTCAACCAAATCCCCCTGTTTCGAGATGAGTTCCCGGACTCCTATGCGCTGATGGAACACTCCGACTGGGTGTGGAATGACCTGTATCAGCAATCGCAGATTCTCGTGCTGTGAGTGACAATTGCCGAACGAAATGAAGCGAAGTACCATGTCATACATGTCATACACGAAGTCATCATCGTTCATTCCTTGCGAAGGAGATCGACATGTCTGGAGCGACTGTTCGCACCACGGTCGTCTTACCCGTCGAGACGCTGGAAACGTTGAAACGGCTCGTTTCGGAGCGAAAAAGGAGCGAGTTCATCGCCGAAGCCGTTGAGAAGCAGTTAGATATTCTGCGGTTTCGCGAAGGGTTGAAGGCGGGATTCGGAGCCTGGACAGACGAAAACCATCCCGACCTCAACACGGCGGAAGATATGCGCCGCTATCTGCGAGGGTTGCGTGACCCGGCAAGTTGGAGAACCACCACGCTCCCGGAGGAATAGCATGACGACGCGTTATCTACTCGATTCGGATGTGGTGATGTGGGTTCTGCGCCGTCAAGGCATCACTTTGGGACAAGTGGACGTATTGATTGCGGCGACGGCGAGGGCTCACGATCTCATGTTGGTCACCTACAATCGCTCCGATTTCCCGATGCCGGATATCACGCTCTACGCCGAGATGCTCGCCATTTGACAGCGCTTCGCAGAACTATCACAATGAAATTAAGGACTGTTTCCAAGTTCATGCCAAACAAGGCGTGGGCTACTCTTTGCAGCAGTCCTTGTTCTTTTTCTAGCCCCTCCTCGTGGTTCGTCAGCGTGATGGTGAACCGTATTCGACGCACCCCACAGCGACCGTACGCGCGTCGCCCCGCGGAAGCGGGAGCGACGGTATGGCGCAGGAGCGGATGTGAGGGTCGATGTTCGCCCCGTCAGCCCTCGGTGACCAACGGCAGGGGCGCGCGTTCCGGCGCGGGTTCCAACCCGTAGACATGCGCCGCGTTGCCGCCCAGGAAGAGGTTCCGCTCGTCGTCCGAGAGGAAGTCCAAGCCGTACCGCGCCCAATCGAGAAGCTGCCGGTAGGTGTAGTCCACCATCGTCCGAGGCAGGTCGCTGCCCCACATGAGCTTGTCGATCCCGACCTCCAGCGACGCGATCCGCACGGCTTCTTGGGCGTTCTCGAACGCTGAGCCGTCGTCGCGGTAGAGCCAGCAGATGCCCCCGGACTCGATCCAGATGTTGGGAATCTGAGCCAGACGGAGTTGCGGAAACCAGTCGGGACGGTTCGCCATCCCAAAGTGCCCCAGGGCGATGCGAAGCTCCGGGAACGCCCGCGCCACAGACGCCATCTCGTCCACCTGCGATGCGCCGAAGTCGAGATCGACGGCGAGAACCGCCCCGTCGGACTGGAGCTGCTCCCAGAGCTTCATCAGCGCCGGATCGGTCAGATGGATGCGCGGATTCGCATGGGCGAGCCGCAGCGCCGGCAGCTTGAGCCCCCGGAACCCCTGTCGATGCGCCGCCTTCCACGCCGCGAGGCACTTCTTCGGCTCCGCATAGTCGATCAGCGCGTGGGCGAAGAAGCGTCCCGGATGCGCCTGCATCACCTTCGACAGGTACGCGTTCTGGATGCCGTCCATCGTCTCCTGGACGACGACGCCCACCTCGACCCCGGCGTCGTCGAAGTGCGCGAGCGCGCGTTCGGCGGTGCAGCGGCAGTCTTCGAACGACGGCGGCATCATTAGGACGACGTTCTCGCCCATCCGCACTTTGCCGTTCGTCAGCGGCTTGACGACGATGTCGCCGATCCGCCCGTCGATGACGTCCCACAGATGCATGTGCGCGTCGACGATCATATGCCCAAACCTCCTGGGTCCGGCGTCCTCACACGGGCTTCGACGTGACCCGCATCGTCCCGACGAACGACTTGCCCGGTTCCAGTTCGATGAGTCCGACATCCAACCCGCGTATCGCCAAGTTGGGCGCGTCCGTCGGGCAGGTATAGGGCTCGAAGCAGATGGCGCGACGGTTGGGTGGCGTGTAGACGACGATCTCGCGGAACACGCCGTCGCTCTCGACGACCGTCTTGAGCCCCAGCGCGCGGTCCTCGATGACGCAGCGGGACTTGCCGTCGCGCTCGTCCTTCTCGATGCCCGTGAATACGTCGTCCCACCGCATCCCCTCGAAGCTCTTGCCCTTCCGCAGGTCGGTTCTACCGGAGACGGGAACGATGCGTCCGGTCGGCAGGAGATGCTGGTCGAGCTCCCAGTATGCGGCGGCGGGAACCGTGACGACGCAGTTTTCCGGCGACGTGCGCTCCGAGATGGGGCAACGGAAGTAGGGGTGGAATCCGACGCCCATCGGGAGCGTGCGCTCGCCCGCGTTCGTCGCGGAGAAGGTCATCGCGAGCGCGTTGTCATGCAGGGAGTACTCGACACGCAGGCGGAACGGGAAGGGGTACTGCCGCCCGATGTCGGCGAACTCGCGCGAGTCGAAGGTCAGGGCGCAGGACGCCCCATGCGGCGTCGCCTTGTGCTCGGCGACCTTCCAGGCGCGCGTGTAGACGAGTCCGTGGATGTGATGTCCCGCGCTGTGCTTGTCCTCGAACTCGTACATCTCGCCGTCGTACATGAAGATGCCGTGGCGGATGCGATTGGGGAACGGGAAGAGGATCGGCGTTCCGTACGATGTGGGTCGGTGGACGATGGTCGCGATGTCCGGCGGCGGATCCAACAGGTGCGCGATCTGCCCGTGGTGCGTGACCGTGTAGTCCATGCAGGTCGCGCCGATTCCGGGCAGGATGCGAGCGCGCTGTTTGCGGGCTTCGTCGCGGAGCTCCAAGACGCGCGTGCCTCCGTGCGTGGCGTCGTGGATGGAGTAGGTGAGCGGCATCGGGTCGCCCTCCGGGTGGGTATCGGGAGGAACGCCGCGATTCTACTGGAGGGAGCCGGTTCGTGAAAGCCCGATGCGTGCCATTGACGCGGAAACGCAACGAATCTATGATGAGGATGTGTCGAGTTTCGTGAACACAACCTCGGCATGGCGTGCGGAAAGGTGGCTTCGATGCGTGTCGGGTTACGGATCGGCAGTTTCCTGGTTCTCGCGCTCGCGGTCTCTGTGTCCACGGCTCGCGGCGAAGTCGTCGGACAATGGCTGTTCGACGAGGGCGCCGGAGATGTCGCCAAGGACACCTCCGAGAAGGGGAACCACGGCAAGATCAACAACGCGAAGTGGGTCGCTGGGAAGTTCGGGAAGGCGCTCGAGTTCGCTGGCGGCGCCTCGAACGTCGAGATTCCGTGGGCGGCGACGATGTCCGTCGAGAAGTTCTCGCTGATGGCGTGGGTCAACGTCCCCAAGCTCACGGGGAACTGGCAGACGATCGTCACGCAGAACACCGACGGACCTACCCGGAACTACGGAATCTTCATCAATAACGCAGGCGGCGTTATCCACTACTCCTTCACGTTCGGGAAGGCTTGGCAGTCGTTCGACGCCAAGACGGGCGTGGTCGACGGGAAGTGGCATCACATCTGCGCGACGTACGACAAGGAGGCGTTCATCCTCTATGTGGACGGGATCGAGGATGCGCGCACACCGCGGAACGTGACGCCGGATACGGCGAAGACGGTCATCACGATCGGTTCATGGGTGGGCGGCGGCTGGCTGCAAGGCGCGCTCGACGAGGTCGCGCTGTTCAACAACGCGCTCAAGCCCAACGAGCTCAAGTCGGTCATCACCAACGGATTGGCGTCGAAGCCCGTCGATCCGAAGGGGAAGGTCGCCGCCACCTGGGCGGCATTCAAGGCGCGCTGAGCGCCGGAGAGGATACGTCCGTGAAGAAGGGGTTACTGGCGTTGGCGGTGTGCGGTGCGTTGACGGTCGCGATGACCTCGCAGGCGGGCCTCGTCGGCTTGTGGACGTTCGACGACGGCAGCGGAACCGCCGCCGCTGACCGGTCCGGCAACGGCTACAACGGCAAGGTCAACAAGGCAACCTGGGTCGCCGGCAAGTTCGGCGGAGCCGTCGGGCTGAACGGTACCGACGCCAACGTCGAGGTGGCGCACGGCGCCAAGCTCTCCGTCACGAACTTCAGCGTCATGGCGTGGGTGAACGTACCCGCCAAGACGGGCAACTGGCAGACGATCATGACGCAGAACACCGACGGACCCATCCGCAACTACGGCATCTTCATCAACAACGCCGCCGGGCAGGTCCACTACTCGTTCACGTCGGGCAAGGCGTGGCAGTCCTACGACGCCAAGATGAACGTGATCGACGGCGCGTGGCATCACATCGCCGCGACCTACGACGGCGCGAAGTTCCGCTTGTATGTCGACGGCAAGCTCGACGCCGAGACCGACAACAAGACCAAACCCGACACCGCGACCACGGTCATCACGATCGGTTCGTGGGTCGGCGGCGGGTTCCTCAAGGGCAGCATCGACGAAGTCGCCCTCTACGACAACGCGCTCACCGCAGCCGACTTGGCGAAGGTCATGACGGGTCTGTCGACGCCGGTCGAGCCCAACGGCAAGACGACGACGGCATGGGCGGCAATGAAGACGGCACGCTAGCCGTCGTATCCATCATACGGTCGTTGAAGAAGAGGCGGGTTCGCACCCGCCTCTTTCGCTTGCATGCGCGGTCCGAAGCGTCCTGTCGCAACGCGGCTTGACAAGGCATCGTGGCAATATTACCCTTGTCTATGTCACGCAAGACCCTCCGGTTTCCTCGGGAAGTGATGAGATCGTCTACCCAGTGTTTACAGAAGTGAACACGGTGGACGCCACAACGAGCCGGCTGCCGCCGGTCATACGGGGTCGATAGGGCGGTGTCGGTCGAGAGGAGCCAGCAACGGCGCGGCTTCCTCGCCCTCGACGCCTCCGATAGCCGCAGACAGACCCCTCGGCGAGATGTTTGGCACGATCCGTGCTACAAACCAAGCGCCCTTCGGTGCGTGTCCTTCAGAGGTGGCTGCGAGGAGCGGCTCCTGGGAGTGGCGAAACCGAGATCGCAGATCGGGAACCTCAGGCGTAAGGAGCTAGTCAGCAATGAAGCGTTTTCTCTAAGTGGCGTTGGTCGGTGGACTCGTCGTCATGGCGGGCGTTGCGCGAGCGCAAGTGACCCAGGACGGCACCTTCCAGACGGGCGTCGCCAGCATCCTCAAGTGGATCCTCTCCGACGAAACGGACGGTGACTCCGGCGCGACGGTCGATACGTGGAACGTGAACGACAGCGGGTACGGGGCAGTAGGCAGCACGATCGGCGACAACACGGCGACTGCCGACGGCGTCGATACCGCTAGCGACCGGTACACGGACTCCGTCATCGTCTTCCGCCTCGTGACAAACGGTGAACCCACGATCGACGCAGAGTTCGACGGGCCCTTCACGGAGGGTACGTCCGGCGCCAGCGATACGCTGGCGACGTTCTTCAACATCATGAGCGACGGCGACGGGACGGGCACAGACAGTACCGCTGGTTCCGATTACACAGGGCGAGCTTGGTCTGCGTTCGCAGCCGAGAATGCCGATGCAGGCATCGGCGGAAGCGCCGGCACGCTCTATGAGTTCGGCCGCACGACGCTCAACTTCGTCTACATCGCCGGCGCTTCGGCGGTCACCGACAGCTGGCGCGGAGCCGGCGGCGACGGCGGCGGCACAGGCCAGACGCTCACGACACCTACCGTGACTGGCGCGAACTACGTCCTCGACGGCGCCGGCGGCGCCGGCGGCGGCACGGATTGGGCAGACAACCTCACCCCGTTCACCGGCGAGGCGACGACGCACATCGCCCGCGATGGCGCGATCATGTTCCAGGTGACCGTCCGCGCGATGAACGGCGAGGACTTCGGGAACGACAGCGACCTGACGGAAGCTCCCGAAGTGGCGACGGACTACCAGTGCACGCTGACCCTTACGGCGACCCCGTAAGGACGAGCGGCTGAAGTTCCCGCATCGATGAGGGCGCGGCTTCGCGCCCTCATCTTCCCACCACGGCTCGCGCTCTATCCGTATGGCTAGCGCGGCGAGCCGGGCAGCCGACTCGCACCGTAAGGGTCCCGACCGTGACCAGGCGGATCTTCATCAGCGCCGTTCTCGCTCTCGCACTGACCGCGGCGGCTCCCGTCGTCGCGCAGGTGAACGAGACGAACGATGGAGCCACCTTCAGCGCGAAGGTGGGAATCATCGTCAAGTGGCTGAACCCCGCTGAGGAGGTGAGCGCGCCGGTCGGGAACCTCCGCGACTGGTCGAACGCCCTCAGCACGGACACCGGCGACACGGACACGGTCGCCGTGTTGAGGCTCGTCACGAACGTGGACGTTCGCCTCACCGGCACGGCGGACCCGCTGACCCACCCCGACAATGCGGCGGAGACGCTCGCCACGTTCGTCTGCGTCCAGACCGACGGCAGCGGACTCGAAGAGGCCGTCATCGACGGCACGGGCGATCCGGCGACGGGCTTCGAAGAGGATCAATACGCGCCGGCTCGCGGTGTGGGACCGGACTACGAGGACGGGCGGTTCAACTTCGTCTACGTCGGCGGGGGCTCAAATGCCGCTGACACTGAGGCCTCCAACACGTGGGTCTCGCCCACGCGGCTCGCGGAGCTCTCCGCTGTGCCGGCTCACAATGCGCAGTTCTCGATGGGAGCGCTCCTCGGCGATGGGGCTCTCATCAAGCACGTCCCGCGCGACGGATCCGTGCTGGTCCGCGTGACGATGCGCGCTCTGAACGGCGAGGACTTCGGCATCGACTCCGACGACACGGAAGCTCCGGACGTCGCCAGCGACAGTCCCTACACCGCGACGGTCCAGCTCACCGCCCTACCCTGAGCCGACTTGGGCTGAGCGCGACGCAGCGCTACTTGACTCGCTGCCGCGTTGATGGCAGTCTATACCTAGCAGCGAATCACACGTGTGGAGCCTTCGAGCCGCGCCGAGCCAAGACGGCGGCTTGAGCGCTCCGCGTGCGCTTGCTGGGTTTAGTGGTTCATTTCGGAGATAGTGAAAGCCCCGTAGGGGCGGGTCTGAGACCCGTCCCTACCACCGCAAGGCCTTCGATCAAGCCATGAATCTATGAAACAGATATCTAGGGAACCGATCGGCGTTCGGTGACGTTTCTTGAGTTGCGTCGCCACGTGAGTTCTCACGGCTTCGGCGGAGGAACCGTCCGAGATGGTTCGGATGCACGGCAGATGGGCTAGCGCCTGGGTTGCGCTGTCGTCCCTGCTGATGGCGCTGACGGCGTTCCGCGCCCATGCCGTGATCGGGCTGACGCCCCTCCGCGTCGATGTCTACGCCCGCCCTGGACTACCGACCCCCTTCCAGATGACCCTCATCAATACGACGCCGACGACCCGGGATGTTCGCCTGCTCGTGCAGCGCGTGAGCGTCGATGAGGACGGCAACGCGTCGCTCGTCGAGGACGTCGCGCCGGATGACAGCCAGGCGTTCGCCGCGCCGGAAGGCGAGTCGTCAGGCGTGGATGTCCGGACGCTCATCACGGTTGCTGGCGGGGGCACGGTAACGCTGGCTCCCAACGAATCGCGCGCGATCGACTTCTCGGTGAACCTGCCGCCGGACGCCCAGGACGAATACCTGGCGATGATCGTCGCCGATCCGGGTCCCGAAGCGGCTCCCGTGCGGGGGAATACGACTCGGCGCGTGAACGTCGTGTTCCGGATCGCCGCGTCGGTGTTCATCGTGGCGGGGTATCGCCAGGAGATCGGCAGAGGGCGCGATACGGAAGTGCTCCTGCGGCGGATGAAGCCGGAGTACTACAACGTCAACATCAGCGAGTTGGAGGCGTTCACGCCGAAGCCGGGCGACGAGAAGCCGGCGCTGCGCGTCTTAGGCAAGCTGGAGAACCTGAGCACGACGTTCATCTCGCCGGTGATCCGCGCGCGACTGCGGGACGTCGCCAAGCGGCGCATTCTTGAGGAAGTCGTGCTGCGGCACGGTTTCGACATGGTGTTTGCGAACACGACGCGGCGGTTCCGGGGCGAGTTCGAGTCGCCGCTAGAACCCGGCAAATACCAGATTCTCGTGGACGTGGATTGGGGAGAATCCCGGCAGGCGACGCGGCAGGAGATCGCCGTCGAGGTGACGGAGCCGATCGCGGGAACACGCCCTCCGGTGAGCGGTGTCCTGCAGTTGAGCATGAAGAAGGCGTTCATCAGCGTTCGCCCTGGTGAGACGAGCCGAGGAAAGTTGACGCTGAAGAACACGTTCAAGGAACCGATGCGCGTCACGCCGCAGTTCCTCGAAGAGTCACCGCTGGCGAGTTGGTTCACCTTCTCGCCCAAGACGCTCGTCATCGCTCCCGACGCGGAGCGGACCGTCAACGTGACCGTGAAGGCGGACAAAGAGAGCTCGCTAATCACCGAACAAGTGCTGATCGGGATGGTTCCGGTGACCTTCTCCGGCTCGACGTTCCCCGATACGGAGACGCAGGTCCTGCAGGCAACCGTCCGCGTTCTGCCGCCGCGTTCCGCCGAACAAGCCGCTGGCACGGATGGTGCATCCGTACAGGATGGCGTCGGCGACGAGTAAACGAGTGAAGCCGCGCAGTACGCGTCGCGAGCGGCTCTGCGCCCTTGCCCGACCCGCATCCGGTATGCCACCATTGAAAACGGATCGCGTCGGGCGTACACTTATGTGCGCATCGTCGCCATAGGACTAGACACATGCGCATCGCTCGGATCCTTGCTATGGTCGCGCTCTGTCTGGCGTCGAGGGATACGCGCCTGGCGACGACGGACTCTTCGGCGCAGACGTACCAGGTGACGGTGAACAGCATCCTCGCCTTCATCACGGCGAAGCAGTCGCCGACGGCGGGGACCGGTATCACGGACTGGGAGAACGCCAACAACACCTACGACAAGACGGACTGCGTCGCGATCTTTCGCCTCGTGACGAACAAGAGCGCGACGATCGACACGACGACGACGCAGGCGAATCAGATCCTGACGAACTCGGCCACGAGCGAGCAGTTGCCGACGTTCTACAACCTGAACTCCGATGGCGACGGGACTTCGACGACGGGGTTCGCGTCAGGGCAATACGGCAACGGCATCGGGCCCAAGAGCGGGTCTTCGATGACGAATTTTCAGTATGTCGGTGGCGGAAATGCGACGTGGGCGAGCGATAACGGCTATACGGCAGCGCAGTTTCTGAGCGCGGGCAAGACGCTGACTCGCATCAATAAGGACGGCGCGGCGCTGCTGACGCTGACCGTCCGAGGATTGAACGGCGAGGATTTCGGCAACGCGAGCGACAACACCGAGGCTCCCGAAGTGGGAACCTACACGGTGTCGTTCACGCTGCGGGCGACGGCGATTCCGTAGCGAGTAGCGTGGCAGTAGGGGCGGGTCTCAGACCCGCCCCTACGATGGCAGGCGTGGTCGGTATCGATGAGGATGAAGCGGGGCAGAACGATGTGGCGCGTCGGACGTTCGAGCATGTTGGGTGTGTTCTGCGGGGGTCTGATGTTGCTGGCGCGGGGCGCGTGGGATGCTCCCACGTGGTCTGGCGGCGGGTTTCCGGCGAACCCGAACCCCGCCACGTACTCGCAGGCAGGCCTGTCGACATGGGATACGACGGAGGCTACCCCCACACCGTCGGATGGGGCACTCCCGACAGGGGCTGGCGACTGGCCCGTGCGTTACCGGATCAACCTCGCACGCAACGAGAGCGCAACGATGTCGACCGTCACGGCTCCGGCTTCTCTGACGCACCCGACGACGGGCGATACGCTCAAGACCTATTGGTGGTTCGACGGCAGCGAGGCTTCGGGGAACAAGCCCGGCTGGACACCGTCGCCCCCGGCGTCGCAGGGCTACCTGAACCCGGTGCTGGGTTCGGCGTTCATGACGGGCGTAGGGGTTCAGAAGAACGACGTGAACGGAGGTCCCAGCAACTTCGCGTTCCAGGTGGTCTGCCGGGGAATCAACAACGAGAACTCGGGCAGCAGCAGCGATCTGACGGAAGCCCCTGACACGGGAACCTACACGACGAGCCTGACGTTGAGGATGACCTACTAACGGTCAGTGACAGTGAGTTGTCGGTTTGTCCAACCCCTACCCTAACCCTCCCCCATGCGAGGGGGAGGGGACATAGCCTCCTCCCCCCGCGAAGCGTGGGGGAGGATTGAGGTGGGGGGAATACGGCATCTCCAAAGTCACGGGCCACTAGCGGCGTCGCAAGCCGGGAACTGAGCGGCAGATGCGACCTTTCCAACGATGGATGGCGTGGATTACCTTCGTCCTGTGCCTCGTGCCCTCCCGAGCGCTCTACACCGCGCCCGGAGGCGGCGGAGGCGGCGGAGGCGGAGGTCGCGACTTCTCCGAGAAGGTGAACGACTACACGGGCGTCGTGGGCAGCATTCTCGCTTCTATCGACGACAATACCCCCGTCACGAACCCGTCGACGAGCATTGACGACTGGCAGAACGCGAATCTGGCGACGAGCAAGAGAGATGCGTACGCCGTCTACTGGCTCGTGACGAACGGACACGCCGTGTTCGACACGACGACGTCTCAGGCGAACCAGATCCTCACGGACTCGGTGGGCGGGGAGACGCTGGCGACCTACTACAACCTCGTCGCCGAGAGCGCGCTGGGCACCGTCGCGGACGGTGTCACAACGACCGGATTCGCGACGGAGACGACGACCGACGGCATCGGGAGCGGAGACTTCCTCTACGTCGGCGGCGGCTCCAGCGCCTTCGAGACGCAGTTCCTGGGAACCAGCAAGACGATGACGCATGTCTACACGGACGGAGCGGCGCTGATCCGGCTGACGGTTCGCGGCACGGTGCCGAACCTGAGCAGCGGATCGGGCGACCAACTGGATACCTACCTGAAATACGATGGCGATCTCTACGTCAGCGGAGCCAGCGGACAGACGGGGTTCAGCCTGGTCGGCGGGAGAGCGCCGAGGGCTATCAGAACTTCGTCGCGCACGGCACGTTTCTTGGTTCAACGGGTGTGACCGTCACCTACAACACACCGGCGTCCGACACGAGCATGACGATGGCGATCACCTCTCGAGCGATCAACAATGAGAACTCCGGCAGCGCGAGCGACCTCACCGAAGCCCCCGACCAAGGGACCTATGTGATGGGCGGCGGAGGCATGACACTTCGGATGTCGTGGTAGCGGCTCTGCGAAGGATTCACGGAACCTCGCGCCCTCAATGAACGCAGGCGATTGTGCGAGTTCGTGCCTTCTGCCTTCTGCTCGCTCTGATCCTCGCTCCGGCGCTCCACGCCAGCGTCTCCGTGACGCCCATGCGCTTGGAGATCCTCGCCGAGCCCGGCGGCGCGCCGGAACCCTTTGAGCTCGTCGTCGCGAACACGAGCGAGACCCGGCGGACGATCCGCGTCCGGGCGGAGGAGTTCCGCCTGGGTCTCAAAGGCGAAATGCTCTTCGAAGAGCGGCTTCGAGAAGAACAGGGCGATCGGTACACTCCGTTCGAGCTCTCCGCCGCTCCGTTCATCTCGATCGCGGATCCTGTCTTTCCGTTGGACCCCGGGGAACAGCGTCGAGTGCGCGGCACGGTCCGGCTCCCCGTGACGGCTCGCGGCGAGTACTACGCCTCCATCGCCGTCAACCCGGGCCCGGCAGATCCGGTCACGTCGACGACAGCATCCCGCCGCGTCAGCGTGACGTTCGAGGTGGGCGTGCTGGCTTTCGTCACGGCGGGTGTGCGCCGACCCAGCCGCTTTCCGGACCAACCGCCGACGGTGATTCGCGCGATCGAACCGTATTACGATGTGCGCGTGGTCGATTGGGGCGTGGATTTCCCGAAACCCACCGAATCGCGGCAGACGTTGAAATTGGTGGGCAAGTTTGCTAATAAAGGGAATACCCACATCCTGGCGGACGTCACAGCGACGGTGCGCAATCTGGACGAGCGGCGCATCGTCGAGGAGGTGATCATCCCCGCCGGGTCGAAGGTCGTGTTCCCGAACTCGGAGCGCGAGTTCGTCGCCACGGTCCAAGCGCCGTTGCGCCCGGGAGCGTATCAAGCGGAGCTGCGCATCGGTTGGGGCGGCGCGTTGGACGTCGCGACGCGAATCACGCAGTTCGAGGTGCGCGCGCCGATCGCCGGCGTTCCAACGGAGATGCGCCGCTTGGGGGTTCTGGGTCTGGCGTCCGAGCGCATCACACTGGCGGGGAGCGCTGGCAGAGTCGTCCGCGAGGATGTCACCATCACGAACAATGTGGACGAGCAGTTGGTTGTTTCCGTGCATCCAAGTGAAGGCTTGACAGCGGTTCCATCGCGGTTCTTGGTCACCGCTGGCGGGGAACGCTCCTTCCAGGTTCGTGCTGTGCTGGACTCAAAAGCCCTGTCGGATGTGAGTGAGAAGTTCGTCGTTCTGGAACCGAGGAGGCTTGATGGCACAGCGCTTCCTGAGCCGGAGACGCGCCAGCTCGCTGTCCTCCTTCGCGTTCTTCCGCCCGGATTCCAGGGCAGGAGCCCGGGCGAGTAAGCACACCCTCGAAGCGACGGGTGCTGCCGTCCGCGTCGCTCAACAGGACATCGCGTAGTCTGACGGGGATTTGGGAGCCCGCCGCGAACGTCTGCGGGCATGAAACGTCTCGGTCTGCGCACTGCTGCAGCGCGTCTTGCACAGGAATGGGGCACGATCGTGAACAGATTGCTTCCCGGCACGCGAAGCACCCTCCGGTGGATGCTTTCGTTGGGGCTGATGCTCTCCGCGTATGCGCTTGGAGGCTGCGCCGGAACGCGGGGTGGAGCCGTCGGTGCAGCGCCTGAGCCAGAGACCCCGGCGCGAGTGGTACAGCCCCTTCCGGTGACTCCTCCGCCCTCTGCCACGACTCCGAGCGTGCCCAGGGTCGCGCCCCAGCGGGAGGTCGCCGTCCTGCCGTCGCCGACGGAGCCTCGCGCGACAACGCCCACACCCGAACCGACCACGGCGGATGAAGCCGTCTCAGCGGAACCCGTGGAGAAGTTCGAAGAAGAGGAACCGGTCCTCATCTCGTCCTCATGGGTCGGCGACTCCATCCAGAACGTCATCGGCGACCTGGCGCTCGAACACAACCTCCAGATCTTCGTCTCCGAGCTCGTCCGGGGCAGCGTCACCGTGCAGGTCGAAGAGATGCCGCTGGAGCGGTTCCTCGACTACGTAACGGCTCCGCTGGGTGCCGACCTATAAGAAGCTGGGTCCCAAGACCTACTTCGTCGGTCCCGCGCAGGCGAGAAGCCCCGCGTTCCCCCGCGTTTCCGAGACGATCTTCTACAACCTGCGGTACGTCACGGTGGGGCAGCTCCGCGACCTGTTGCCCGACTGGGTGGTCGAGTATGTCCGCCTAGCGGCGAACCAGCCCTACGCCCTCATCGCGGCTCCGATCGTCTACCGCGACGACATCATCCAGATCATCCAGAAGATCGATCAGCCGCCGGTGCAGGTGGTTCTGAGCGCGCTCGTGACGGAGTTCACCGAGGAAGCCGGCAAGGAGCTCAAGGTCGGGTGGGACTGGCAGACGACGCGGTCTCCGCTGACCGCCGCTGGAACGCCTCCGGCGGAGGGGTTCTCGGACGTTCGGGGGAACCAACAGGAGCTCGGGTCGTTCATCCAGAACTTGACGGTCACGCGCACGGGCGAGTACACGAACCGGCTCCTGGCGACGCTGAACGACCTGGTCTCGTCTGGCAAAGCGAAGATCCGCGCCAACCCGGCGGTCATCGCTCAGAATGGCAAGGAAGCGACCATGGAGATCGGTCTGGAGCAGTACTACAAGATCGAGACGGGGACGGTCGCCTTCCCGCGCGTCGAGCTCCAGAAGATCCAGTCCGGGACGATCCTCAAACTGACGCCCCAAGTTGCCGACAACGGCGATATCACGCTCGACTTGGCTCCCGAGGTGAACGACGTGATAGCGACGGGAGCCGAAGGGCTTCCGACCATCCAGAAGCGGAGCGTCAAATCGACGGTGCGGGTGCGCGACGGGGAGATGGTTATCATCGGAGGGATGATCGAGGAGCGGGAGCAGACCGAGGAGCGGAAGGTTCCGTTCTTCGGGTCGGTTCCCGTGATCAAGTACCTGTTCCGCGGCACTCGGAAGGCGACAACGCGGAAACAGGTCGCCATCTTCATCATGCCGAGGATCATCAAAGAGGGGCAGCCTCCGACGGACCTCAGCGCGATGGTTGGCAACTAGACGCCAACGGCTGTCGGTTCCTCCGCGCTTTGCACGATGACGCCATCCATTCTGGCATTCCGATCCGGCCTGAGCCTATGGACCTCGACGGGTGTCCGTATGTCTGACGCTGCCAGCCAGAGCGGGTGCGAGTGGGCGAACCACCATCCGGACTACCGCCCCTATCACGACGACGAGTGGGGGATGCCCGTCGTCGATGACCACCGGCTGTTCGAGAAGCTCTGTCTGGAGGGGTTCCAGTCGGGGCTGTCGTGGCTGACGATCCTGCGGAAGCGCGACGGATTCCGGCGCGCCTTCGCCGACTTCGACTTCGAGCAGGTGGCTCGCTTCGACGGTGCGGACGTCGAGCGCCTCGTCCAGGACGCCTCGATTATCCGGCATCGCGGCAAGATCGAGTCGACGATCCACAACGCGCGTCGCGCGCTGGAACTGCGCGACGAGTTCGGCTCGCTGGCGAACTACTTCTGGTCGTTCGAGCCGGAGCGGCGTCCCGTGCCAGACGACCTTCCGTCGTCCACGGCGGAATCCAAAGCGCTGAGCAAGGACCTGAAGCGGCGCGGGTTCACCTTCGTCGGACCCACGACGGTCTACGCGTTCATGCAGGCGATGGGGCTGGTCAACGACCACGTCGCTGGCTGCCCCGCGCGTGCGCGCTGTGAGCAGGCGCGTCAGGAGCTCGGAGTCATCGCCCGGCGCGCGTAGCCATCGACAGAACGCCTGCGCGCCTACAGGTTTTCGTGCGCCAGCGATCCGGGCCCGTCGGGACGAACACGCTAGGTTGACGTCTGCAGGCGGATTTTGCCTCCGCGCGTCCACACTTGCAGCGGGGCGTCCTGTGTCCGGTGCCGTCCTGCTGAGCCGACATAGAGCGCCTGATCGTCGCCAATCGCGGTCCACGTTTCGGTGCTCTTTCCCGCTTCGGTGCGAATCTCCCCGTATTCGGTTTCCAGCCGATGCTCCGCCGAGAAACCCGCCGGCACGCTCAGCTCGACGTCGCCCCATTCCGAGGAAAACCGAAGCGGCAATCGTTCGGCGAAGCAATCGTGGTTCAGCCGCGCCTGGATCTGTGACATGACTGTCGCGATGTCCATAGAGCCGATGGCGTCCTCGATGTGGACATCGCTGGCGTCAGCCCGAACCAGTATCGCACCGCGGATACGGTTCAGGCGCACCGATGGATCGGTCTTCGTGTGGCGGCGAATGTAGAATTCGTGTTCTGGGCTCCCATTGGATTCGCAGCCCGTCGCGACGCGGGTGACGATGCGCACTTCCCCTTCGATGTCCTGCAACGTAGCTCCGTTATCGTAGGCGATCAGGTCGACACCGGCGCGCATTCCCCGGACGACTGCGCCTGACGATGCGATACGTAACCGCATGGCTCTGGGCACGTGAATCGCGACCTTCTCGATGTCAACGGCGGGACCCGTCCAGCGGCGCGCGGCGTTCGTGCCGGGAACCTCATACTTGGAGGTCACCCAATCCTGATCCGGTACGGAGACATAGAGGAACGGGGGCGACGCGGTGAGATCGTTCACCCACTTCGAGGCGTCCGCGTGACGGAAGCGGAGCATCTCGCGAAAGGTGGTCAGGTCGCGCGTATCGCGGTAGCCGAAGTCTCGAAGCGCCTCACCGATGTCGCTCGTCACGTTGACGGACACCTTTTCGGCGCGGTGTTGAGCCACGTCGCGGTCGTGATCGAACGAGCGCACCTCGACGATGGCGCGTACATGCGGCTCGTCCCAGCCGAGCACTTCGACGATGGACCCCCCACCGCCTGCGCCTCCGATCAACACGGACAGCTCGCTCGCGTTCAGATGGAACGTCTGTTCGCGCGTGAGTTCGACGGTTTCACAGAGCTTGACGACCTTCTTGCGCTCGTTGATGACGGCTTCGATCCAGCCCAACTGCCGCTGCAGCCGATCTAGCTGCTCGTTGGCGTCCGAGGGGGAGAGCGCGCCGTCCTCGATCTTCTTCGTCAGTTCCTCGATGCGCTCGCGAAGCGTCTTGGCTGTGTCGAGCGCGGGTTGATCGACCACTTCGACGCGATCGCGCATGAACCGCGACACGCCTTCTTCAGCCATGGTATGACTCCTTCACGGTATCCGGGCAGAGGCGAACGGCTGTCCGCATGAGCGTAGCGGCGCGCCGTCGTTCGTCGTGCATCGCCACCTTGCTGCGCAGTCCTTCGAGTGTGCGGCGCAGTCTTTGGATCACGTCGTACACCGACGGTGGCTCCGGCTCCCTGGGCGGCTGGAAGCCCGCGCCCAGATCGTCGGGCACGTCCACCCGCAGCGAGCGGATCGCGTCGCGCAGAGCGACCAGTTCGTCCAGCGCGGCTCGCCAGTCGGTGGAGCGCGCCAACTGCGATTCGATGGCTGCGCGCTCCGACGGCGTCACGTCTCCTTCCAAGTACGCCGAAAGCTGAGAAAGCATGTCTTCGGTCATGGCACTCTTCCGTCGATCCAAGTCGCACTCGCAAACAAGCGCTTGTACTGCGTCGCGAGCTTCGCCCGCGCCCGATGCAGGCGCGTCGTCACCTTCTCCACCGACCATCCGAGGGCGTCGGCGATTTCGTCGTAGCGCATCGCTTCCATCTCGCGGAGCAGGAGCACCGCGCGATCATCCGGCGGCAGCGAGCGGATCGCTTGCCACAGGCGTTCGTTGGATTCCTGGCGTTCCATCTCTTCGTCCGGTTGTCGGAGAGGCGATACGCGCTCGACGAGCGGTTCCTCCGCGATGCGCGCGGAATGAGCGACGCGTTCCGCATGGCGCAGACAGAGGCGCACGGCGATCTGTCGGAGCCAGCTCTTGAATGCCGCCCGACCCTCGAACGTGCCCAACCGACGGTAGGCGTTGAGAAACGTCTCTTGGCACAGGTCACGAGCGTCCTCGACGGATGAGGTCATGCCGTAGCAGATCGTGTAGACCAGTCCGACGTACCGGCGGTACAGGGCTTCGAACGCCACATCATCGCCGCGATGGCATCGTTCGATGAGTTCGTCGTCCGACTCGGATCGTTCCATCGTGCCGCCTCTGGAAGCTATAGAGACGCTCAACGCGAAAAACTTGCGTCCAAACACGCTGTGACATCACACATAGCCCAGGCTTCGTGAAGCATCTGCATGACGTGCATCCGTCGGTTCTTCGCTTCACTCCTCAGAGACTTGTCCCGATGCCTGTCCTGCTTGCCCTGAACGCCAAGCGAAGGGAACGCCTTGAGGGGCAACACGAAGGATGAGAGAGCTCGTGGGAGCAACACGCGCTTCGCAGTCGTGAATGGGCCCGCGCGACGGAGCCCTTTTCATTTCGGCGCGCCTTTGCCATTCTGCCGACGCATCGACGCGGCTGAGATAGTCCGACAAGCTGGCGCGGTCGCACATAGCAGGAGCATCCAGTGGACATTCGGCAGGTCGTCGTCACGGGTCAGAACGAAGTGGAACTCCGGTCGGAGGAGCTGAGCGACGCGAATCTCGGCTCCAACGAGGTGTTCATCGAGACGGAGTTCACCTACATCAGCACGGGGACGGAGCTCGCCAACTACACGGGCACCGATCCGAACGTGTTCCGTCCCGGGGCGTGGTGCGCCTATCCGTGGCGCTCCGGCTATGCGAACGTCGGGATCGTCCGCGCGGCAGGGGATCGCGTGTCGCGGGTTCAGGTGGGCGACCGCGTGTTCACCTATGGGAACCACGTCTCCGCCCTGCGATACGGCACAGATCGGCTCATCGTGAAGGTTCCCGAGGGGATCGATCCGGCGATCGCGGCGGCGTCTCGGATGGCGGGCGTCGCGACGACGGGGATCATCGTCGCAGAGATCGTCAACAACCCGTGGGTCGTCGTGTTCGGGTTGGGGATGGTGGGGAACTTGGCGGCGCAGTCGTTCGGGATCATGGGCTGCCGGGTCATCGGCGTCGATCCGGTGGAGGCGCGGCGGAAGCTCGCGGAGCGATGCGGCGTTCCATTCACGGTGGGCGGCTCGCCGGAGGAGGTTCAAGCAGGGGTTCGTGAGATCACCGGCGGGGAGATGGGGAACATCACCGTCGATGCTGTGGGACATAGCGCGGTGTGCAAGCAGGCGCTCAAGGCGACGGCGACCTTCGGTCAGTTGGTCATCTTGGGCAGCCCGCGCGTGTCGGTGCAGGGCGATCTGACGGAGGTCTTCTCGGACACACACACGCGGTGGATCACGATTCGCGGCGCGCTCGAATGGTGCCTGCCGATGTATCCGACCATCGGGAACCAGGTATCGCAGTTCAGCAAGCAGCGGATGATCTTCGGCTGGCTGGAGACGGGCAAGCTGCAGTTGGAGCCGCTCATTTCACACCGCCTCAAGCCGGAGCAGATCAAACAGGCGTACGACGGTCTGCGCGATCAGCCGAACGTCTACACGGGGGTTCTGCTCGACTGGCGGTAGCGGCTAGGACACTGGGCTCGGCTCTACGGGAACCGTAGGGGCGGGTCTGAGACCCGCCCCTACGACCAAGGAACGCCGCCGCTCGGCGAGAGCCGCGCTGAGTCGGAGATGTCCGGGCGTGGAGGGGTACGGTGAGCGACAGACCGCGCGTGTTCATCACGCGGCCCATTCCGGCGGAGATCGCCGACCGCATCCGCGAGACGTGCGACGTCGACATGTGGCACACGAGCGCTGTCACGCCGCCCATCGCCGACCGTCTGCCCGACCTCGACGGGCTCCTCACCTATGGCCACGAGGCGGTGACCGACGCGATGATGGCGACCGCGCCGCGTCTGCGAGTCATCTCGAACATGGGCGTCGGGACGGATCACATCGACTCACGGGCGGCGAAGACGCGGGGCATTCAGGTCGGGAACACGCCGGGCGTCCTGAGCGACGCGACGGCGGACATGACCTTTGCCCTGCTGCTGAGCGCGGCGCGAAACGTCGTGCGCGGGTCGCGCTATGTCCGCGCCGGGGAGTGGGGTTACTACGACCCGAACATCCTCTGGGGTCAGGAGGTCCACCACGCGACGCTGGGGATTGTGGGGATGGGGCGGATCGGGTACGCCGTTGCCAAACGGGCGCTGGGCTTCGACATGCGCGTGCTCTACTACAAGCGGACGCGCCGTCCCGACTGGGAGGCGGAGCTGGGCATCGAGTACGCGGAGCTGTCCGACCTGCTCCGCCAGTCGGACTTCGTGACGCTCCATCCGCCGATGACGCCGGAGACGCGCCATCTCATCGGGTCGGCGGAACTCGCCCTGATGAAGCCGAACGCGATCCTGGTGAACATCGCGCGCGGGGGCGTCGTGGATCACGCGGCGCTCTACGACGCGCTGGCGTCGGGTCGGATCGCCGGAGCCGCCCTCGACGTGACGGAGCCGGAGCCGATCCCGGCGGATCATCCGCTGCTGTCGCTGGAGAACGTGGTCATCGCGCCGCACCTAGGGAGCGCGACGGTCCAGACGCGCATGCGCATGGCGACGATGGCATACGAGAACCTCATGGCAGGTCTGCGAGGCGAGCCGCTGCCGTTCGGTGTGGCGTAGGCACGCTTACGCGATGCGGTTCGTCTCGAGCGCTTCCCGCGTCCTCTTCGTGGCATCAATGACGATCCGCATGGCATTCACCTTGGAGTCATGGAAGGCGATGCTTTGCTCGCAGTCCTCCGGTGTCGTCAACACGAAATAGCCAGCATTGACTGACCCGATGACTCCGGCGCGCTTCATCGGCGCAAGAACCTGGACCTGAAGGGTTTCCTTCTTAAGGAGCCCCTTGATCTGGTCCTGCACGTGCGGATCGTTGATCCTCTCCAGGCGAGCGACCAATTGCTCGCCGTTCTTCGGCTCACGGAAGCCCTGAGCCTCACGAGACAGGTAGTCGTAGACGATCTGCTGCGCGACATATCTGGGCCCTACGGTCATGCTGCCGGTACGACCGGTCCGTCCGCGCGAGTGGAATGTCAAGTCAGTGCGATCCGGTGTCTTACCGGCTCCCGCTGACAGCAGTATGCCGCGCTCGAGGATGCGAGCCAGCGGCTGCCACGGGTTGTAGACCTCAGGACCGTACAGGAGATGAAAGTAGACTTGGTTCTCAACCGATCGGCGCATGAACCGCACAAACGGCGCAAGCTCGGAGGCCTGCGCGGCGGCGGTCGGTGTCGTCTCTGCCAGTCCGCGCGTCACATCTGCGACCCACTCATCGTATCGTGCGGCTTCCTTGTCGGCGCCTTCCCATGCTTCGGCAGGTTCATCGTCGGACACATGGAGCTCATCGGCACCCATGGGTCCGTTCTCGATGGCTACCTGCTCGAGCGCCAGGTAGCGCTGCCAGCCGAATCGCGTGACGTGGTGTCCTTCGGGCGCGCCGTGCTGTGCGAGCCCGTATCCGAGCAGGGAGTCGACGTGCTCATACAGATCATTCGCGTACAGAGCCTGGCTCACTGACTCGGAAAGGTGCTTCGGGTACCGTATCTCGAGTCTGTTGCTCAGCATCGGAAGATGCCCTAGAGCTTCCTCAACGAGATCATCAACGTTGGAGGCCTGACGACGCCGTGTCCGTCGACGGCTCGGAACACATGCCCTGGGAACTCGACGGATGGGTCGATCTCACGTTGGGCGGCTACGGCGAAGCCTAGCGCCGGAGCGAATCTGGCGACTTTCGCCCTCTGACAATGGGGATTCGCCCCACTCGCATAGATGTTGAACAGACCGCCCTGTCTGAGTACTTGCCCTACGCTGGTAAGCAGAGAGGTTGCACCCTGTTCGTCTCGGAACCCGAACTCATACGGATTCACAGCGACGACCTTCTGGAACGCGTTGTCGAGAAACGACAACTCCTCTGCTCGACAGATGACGTCAATACCGGCGTTGTGCGCCTTCCCCGAATCCCCATCGGTCACAACCGCGTCAGGCAGGTACTTCTCTGCGAAGCGCCCGTCTCCAGCCCCGATTTCGAGGGTGTCGTGGACCATACCTTCTTCCGGTTCGGGTCGGTGTCTGTACCACGGATTCTATCAGCCGGTTGAATGCCGATCAACGCAATGGCGGCGGGGAGCTCAGGCAGGCTTGCGCAGGACGACGACGCGGTTCGTGTTCGTGCCCTTTCGCCGGTTGTCCACGCCCCAGACGTTCGCCGTCTTGGTGAACTCCTGGTCGTTGATGAGGACGAGAACCGGCTCCATCCCGGCGTCGAATCCGCATCGCACGACGGTCTCTTCGAGCCGGACGGAGCCGCCCCGCACCTCGCCCACCTCGAAGGCGACATGCCCGCCCGGAACCAGCACGCGACGCAACTCCCGGAACGCGCCCGTCATCGCCTCCTGCCAATCCTCTAGCCGCCGGTAGAGGCGCATCGGGACGCGATCCGCGTCGATGTCGCAGAACCAGCAGCGGAGCCAGTTGTCCTGGGCGTAGTCCACGATATCCAGAAACGGCGGCGAGGTCACGATCAGGCGGACGCTGTCCGACGATATCTCCGGCGTCACTGCGCAGTCGCCCGTCAGCAGGCGGACATGTCCCGCGACGGACGCAAGCCGCTCACGCGTTCCCGCGTCTGTCCGGCTCAGCAGCGAGCGCGACTTCCGCAGGATGAGCTCGGGAACGGAGCGGCGCGGGGGCGTCTGGTTCCGCCGCGCGTTGATCTTCGCCTGCGACTCGACGGATACCGCCTGATTCGGCGGCAGCGTGTAGACCGAGAAGAACCCCGGCGAATGCCCCGTGAGACGGTTCACGGCGACCATGCGAATCCAGTCGTCGACCGGATCGCCGTCCGACCGTAGGAGGTATTGCCGCAGCGCGACGATCTCAGCGAGCGTGTCGGGGTGGTAGAACACCAGCAGGTCGGACGGGAGCGGTTCCGTCGGCACGAGCGGGATGTCGCGGAGCCGGTCAATGACGGCGTCGAGCGTCGGAGGGTTCAGGCGGGGACGGATCAGCAGGCGGCTCAGCGGGTTGATGTCGCAGCCGAAGGGGACGCGTCCGCGCAGGGCGGCTTCGAGGAGCGTCGTCCCGCGTCCCATGAAGGGGTCGTAGACGACATCGCCGGGTGCTGAGAGGCGTTCAAGGAAGAACCGGGGCAACTGCGGCTTGAAGCACGCGCGGTAGGAGACTTCGTGGAGGCTGTGCGCGGCGCGCTGCTTTGACGTCCAAAACTCGTTGATGTAGGTGGGAACGCAAGCGTCGTCGACGCGCGTTTCCGTGATGCGGGTCGGGGTCCCGAAGTCGCGGAAGGCGGCGAGCTCCGTGTGCCAGTCGCGGGCTGCGCCGGTCGCGTTCGACGGCTCGCTCAACTCGCAGGCTGTAGTTGGGCGCGGGATTTCGCCTGCCGCATCAGCCGTTCCTTGACTTCCTCCCACGGCAGTGGGCTGTCCGTCTCGTTCGACTCGGACAGCATCGTGTCGTAGACGTCTTCCCACAACTCGCCCCACAGGTCGATGACGACAGACCTCGGTTTTCCTTTCTCGTCAACGATGAAGTGGACGCCTTTCATCGTGAGGCCCCTTCGTGAGCAGTGTACCACAGAAGCCATCCGCCGAGTCCGGACCGTCAGGGAACGCGCCAAGCCAGTCGGATCCGCTCGGCGGCGCGGCGCAGGCGCTCGACGACGCGGCTCCTGCCCAGCAACGCGAGCACTTCGTAGAGCCCGGGTCCGACCATCCGACCCGTCACGGCGACGCGGAGCGGCTGGAGAACCTGGATCGGCTTGGCGTCCAGCGTTCCGACCCATTCCGAGACGCGCGCCTCGACCGTCGCCGCGTCGAACGGCTCGACCGTCTCGATGAAGTCCGCCGCCTGGGTCAGGACGTCGAGCGCGTCTGCCGCCTTGAACCACTTCTTGACGGCGGCATCGTCGTAGGCGTAGTCGTCGTCGAAGAAGTAGCTCGTGTAGGTGACGATGTCCGGCAGCGTGCGAAGCCGGTCGCCGACCGACTCGACGATCTGTTCGAGCTCCGCGCGCGGGACGCCGGAAAGGTTCAGCCCCGCTCCTTCGAGGAAGGGAACCGCCATGTCGGTGCGCTCGGAGACAGAGCGGCGGGCGATGTACTGGCTGTTGAGCCAGAGCAGCTTCTGCGGGTCGAAGCGGCTGGGGCTCCTCCCGACGCGGTCCAGGTCGAACTTCCGCACGAGCTCATCGACCGTGAACACTTCCTCGACGCCGTCCGCCGACCAGGATAGGCGCACGAGGTAGTTGACCATCGCATCGGGCAGGTAGCCCATCTCGCGGTACTCGCTCACGGACACCGCGCCGTCGCGCTTGCTGAGTTTCTGCCCCTGCATGTTGTGGACCATCGGGATGTGGGCGAACTGAGGCGGCTCGATGCCCAGCGCCCGGCAGATGAGGATCTGCTTGGGCGTGTTCGAGAGGTGGTCCTGCCCTCGGATGACGTGGGTGATCGCCAGGTCTTCGTCGTCGATGGCGGAGCTGTAGTTGTAGAGGGGCGTGAAGTTGTGCCTCATGATGATGAAGTCGTCGAGGGTGTTCGCCTCGAAGACGACGTCGCCCAGGACGAGGTCGGGGACGCGGATCGTCTGGCTCTCGACCTTGAGGCGCACGACGCGCGTTCTGCCCTCCCGCTCGAACGCGGCGCGCTCGTCGGCGGTGAGGTCGCGGCATCTTCCGTCGTAGCGATACGGGCGCTTGGCTTGCTCCGCCTCTTTGCGCTTGGCTTCGAGTTCGTCCTTGGTGCAGTAGCAGTAGTAGGCGGAACCCTCGTCGAGGAGCCTCCGCGCGCATTCCTGATGGCGCGCGACGCGTTCCGACTGGAAGTAGGGCTCGTGGGGCCCGCCGACGTCGGGACCCTCGTCCCAATCGAGACCGAGCCAGCGCATCGCGTCGAAGATGGCGGCGGTGGAGGCTTCCGTGCTGCGTTGCTCGTCCGTGTCGTCGATCCGCAGGATGAAGGTCCCGCCGTAGTGACGCGCGTAGAGCCAGTTGAACAGGGCGGTGCGGGCTCCACCGATGTGGAGGTATCCGGTGGGCGACGGTGCGAATCGGACGCGGACGGGGCTGGGATTCACGACATCCTCTCTTCCGCGGGGTCGGGGGGTTCGACCCAATAATGCCCTAGGTTCGATTCATTGCCAAATGAGCCGAATGACGCAAAACCGCTTGACTTCCGGTCGCGCGGTGCTATCCAAAGCTGTATTCCCGCCAAGTTCTGCGGAACTCTCACCCGCGCGTGAGCGCTCGACCTAACCAGTCGGCGGAAGCGACGGCGGTGGGGATTCGTCGCGGTCACGGTCTGGCATCTGAACCTGTTGCTGGCGGACCTGCTCCGCGAGTTAGCCGAGACGATGCGGCTGTGTTACCATGCAGCCACAAGGAGAACGAGATGAAAGGCATTCAGTATGTCGTGGACGACACGGGGACACGAACCGCCGTCGTCATCGACTTGCGCGAATGGGCGGAGCTCTGGGAGGACATCGAAGACGTTCTCACTGCCCGTGAGCGCATGAAGGAGCCGGACATCTTGTGGGAGGACTTTGAGGCGGAGCTCGATGCGGAGGAGGCTCGGCGTGGCGCATCAGCTCCGGATTAAGGCGGCCGCCACCCAAGAGATCCGTGACCTTCCTCAGGACATCCAGCAACGCATCCGCAAGAGAATCCGAGAACTCGTCGACGCGCCTCGCCCGCGCGGGACCAAGAAGCTCGTCGGAGAGGAAGGCGTCTATCGTGTTCGCGTCGGAGCCTACCGGATCATTTATTCGATCAATGACTCGCTCCAAGTCATCCACATCCTGCAAGTGGTGAAGCGCGGAGGCGCCTACCAGGACTAGCGCGGCACCCATCCCGTGGCCGCTGGACGTATTCCGAATCGGATCTAGCTGCGAAGCAGCCCTAATCCCACGGTACCCCCATCGCCCGCCCAAAACCGCTTGACTTCCGGTCGCGCGGTGCTACCATCCAAAGCTGTGTTCCCACTAAGTTTGCGGGGACTCTCGCCCGGCGTGAGCGCTCGACC
>Ga0194120_10003028_pt1 | contig 28072 bp, 18 predicted proteins | sample TA2MahCa65mmetaG_FD_148642 | JGI IMG/M metagenome (GOLD analysis project Ga0194120, IMG submission 148642) | Freshwater microbial communities from Lake Tanganyika, Tanzania - TA2015019 Mahale Deep Cast 65m | ecosystem: Environmental > Aquatic > Freshwater > Lake | place: Tanzania: Lake... | reverse complement strand
AGGGCGTCACGCGGTGCCGGCGACCTGCAGCGGGAGTGCTGCCCTGGGGGGCTGGCGGAGCGGAGCGAAGCCTGCCCCCCAGGGCAGAGTCGCTTCGGGCGCGGGAGGTCGGTACCCCAGCGAGCTGCGCGGCCGCACGCGGTTGTACTCCAGGCGATACCACTCGAGCACCGTGCGCGCTTCCTCCAGCGTGTAGAAGATCTCCCCGTCCAGCAGCTCGTCGCGCAGCGAGCCATGGAAGCTCTCGTTGTAGCCGCTCTCCCACGGCGAGCCCGGCTCGATGTACAGCGTCTTCGCACCGACGCGGCCGAGCCACTCCCGCACCGCAGTCGCCGTGAATTCCGGGCCTGTGCCGTGTAACGAAATGACTTCCGCTTTGACGTAGCCCTTCAGGCGACGGTGCGTCCGCTCCTGCGCACCGAGAGGGGGACTGCTTCTGAGTCAGCGCCCCTCGGCGCAGACGGCCCTTTTCCAGTTCCTCAGGCTTCGCTCCGCGACTCCAAGGCGCTCAGCCAGAGGTCCCAGGTCCCGAGGTCGGAGTCGGCCCTCCTGCCCAGGCGCTCCCCACACATGCAGCGACGCCGCCTCCGGCGACCCTGCCGGATCGTCGTGTTTCCTTGACCTCTCGCTCGCATCCACCGGACCTCCTGCTCCCGCCCGTGGGCGGGGGTGGGGAGCGATGGCCGCGGTCCTGAAGGCCACGCCAACTCGGAGACAATGGCGTTGAGCGCCACAGTGGCGCAGGCTTCTAGCCGCCCTCGAGTGCCTCGGACTGGGCCGCGTCGAACGGCTCGCAGGGAGGCGTCGCGTCCTCGAGGTCGTCGAGGTAGTGCAGCGGGAGCGCGACCTTCTGGCTGCGGCCGCTCTTGCCGCGGTGGGCGCGCAGCGCGCTGGGCGGAAACGGCTCCGCTACGTCGATGCCCTCGAGCCCGGCCTCGAGCTCGGCCATGCCCCTCACGCGCTGCAGGCGCTCGCGCAGCTGACTCGAGTTGCGAAAGCCCTTCGTGTACCACGCGCACCACTTGCGCACCTGCTGCATCGCCGACACTTCGCCGAAGAACTCGACCAGCGCGCGGGCGTGCTCGAGCAGGATCGCGCGCACTTCGCCCAGATTCGGTGCCCGCTCGGGTTCGCGGCCGTCGAAGGCCTGCGCGAGCTCGCGAAACAGCCACGGTCGACCGAGGCAGCCGCGACCGACGATCACGCCGTCGCAGCCCGTCGCGCGCATCATGCGCAGCGCGTCGAAGGCCTCCCAGATGTCACCGTTGCCGAGCACGGGAATCGAGAGCCGCGACTTGAGGTCGCCGATCGAGCTCCAGTCCGCCTCGCCGGAATACAACTGCGCTGCCGTGCGCGCATGCAGTCCGACGGCGGACACGCCCTCCTCCTGCGCGACGCGCCCCGCCTCGCGGTAGGTGAGCAGCGAGTCGTCGATGCCCTTGCGCATCTTGATCGTGACCGGCACGCCGCGCGCATTCGTCACCATCGCTCGCACGAGCGCCGCCACGAGCCGTGGCTTGAGCGGGATCGCCGCGCCGCCGCCGTGGCTCGTCACCTTGCGCACCGGGCAGCCGAAGTTGATGTCGACGTGGTGCACGCCGTCGTCGACGAGCCGCGCGACCATCAGACCCGCGTCCTTGGGATCCGACGAATACACCTGCACCGAGCGCGGCGATTCGTCCTCGCGCGAGCTCGCGAGCAACACCGTTCTGCGATTGCCGTTCAAGTAGCCGCGCGCGGTGATCATCTCACTCACGTACAGCCCCGCGCCAAAGCGCCGACACAGCGTGCGGAACGGATAGTTGGTCACGCCCGCCATCGGAGCGAGCACGACCGGCGGCCACACGCGCAGCGGGCCCACCGACAAGGGCGCGAACTCGCCTTGCCGCGCGAGTTGCACGGCGCGCTGGACCTCCGAGCGCAGCCCTTCCTGCGGCGCGCTACTTCTTTCCATCCTTCGGTTCGGTCTGCGCCGCGCGCTTCATGCGCTCGAGCTTGTCCGCGGGCAGCGGCAACCCGGCCGTCCCGTGCAGGTCGAACTCCAAGAGCGTCGTCTGCACTTGCACCTGCCCGACCTGCTCGAAAATCGCCTTCGCGGCACCCTGCTCCATGAAGCCCGCGAACTTCACTCCCGTCGGAGTCTTGATGGCGTGGTCGCCGTCCTCGTCGAGCGCGAGTTCCCAGCGCACGACCTCGAGCTGCAATCCCTCGTCGAAGCGCACCACCGGGAAGGCGCCGGCGCCGCGCGTCGCGGCGATCGCGAGGTACGTGGTGGCGCTGTCGCAGTCGATCGCGCCGATGGACTCGCGCGCGTTTTGGATGTCGATGAACGCGCCGTCGAGACGCCGTTCGACGCGCCATTGTCCGGCCACCCTCTGGGCGCGCACGACGAGCTCGTGACCGGTGTTGCGCACCTTGATTTCGAAGCTGTCGAGCGCGCCCTTGGCGAGGCGCTGGCGCGCTTCCACTTCCGTGCCCGTGTTGCCACCGCTGGGCAGGATGCGCCGCCGCCCGCACAGCGTGATCACGCCGTCGAGCTCGCGCACGACCGCGATGCGCTCGGCCGCCACCCGCCCGCTGGCCGCGACGGTTTCGTAGCGACAGGTGAGCAGGAGCTCGCCCTCGGGCACCTTCGGCGGATCGACCGCGATCGGCGCGCTGGCCTCGGCCTTGCGCTTGGCATTCGCGACCGAGAGGGCCTCCAGCCGCAGGTCGAGGTCCGCGCGCGTGAGCGGCGTGCCGCGCAACACCACGGCTTCCACTTGAGCGAGCGCGCCGATGTCCGCGGAGGGATCGCCGCGCACGAGCACGAGGTCCGCGAGCTTGCCCGGCTCGATCGAGCCGCGATCACCCAAGCCCAGCGTGGTCGCCGCGCCGCGCGTGGCCGCGTCGAGGCACGCCGAGGCGGGAATGCCCGCGGCCTGCCATTCGAGCAGCTCGCGCACGAGCCCCGAGCCCGGCGCGAGCCACGGATGCGGCGCGCCGCTGCCCGGCACGAGCGGCACGCCCGTGCGCTGCGCGAGCAACAGTGCGGAACGCTGCTTGCCGATCGCGACGTTCGCCGCGGCGCGCAGCTCCGTGGTCCACGCGCTGCGTCGTCCCTCCAAGTCCGCCAGCCAGACGGTTTGATATTGCGGGCCCAGCCGCGCGAGCTCGCTCGCGCTTGCGCCCTCGTCCTCGACGAGGCGAGCGTAGCCGCGCAGCGCCGGCACGAGAGCGGCGCCACCGCCCCGCAGCGCGCGCAGGCCGGGCTCGAGCTCCGCGAGCTCGACCTCGTGCCAACTGCGGCCCGCGGGCAGCAGCGCATCGAGGAACACGAAGCCCTTCTGTCCGCCTGAGAGCGCGTCGGCGAGCGCCTGCTTGGGCCGCAGCGGCCCCCACACGGCAAGCCCCTTTTCGGCCGCCATCGCGCACGCACCGCGCCAGGCCGACTCGCCGATGCCGCCGTGCACCGCGACGAAGTCGATCTTCTCCTCCCACAGGTGGTGCACGGCCTCCTTGGCCTCGACTTCGCTCGTCACCACCACCGCGGCCGCCGTCGAGGGAGGCTTGCCGTCGAGCACGCCGCCGGCGATCGAGAGCAGCGGCCCCTGCACGCGATCGCGCTCGGCTCGATCGCGCGAGCCGAAGATGCGCCCGAGCTCGTTGCCGTGGTCGCGCAACGTGGTCACGCCCGCGGCGACATACAGCGCATCGTGCTCGGGATCGTGGTAGCCAAAGCCGTCGATCAGTCCGGGGATGACGTGCAGCCCGCGCGCGTCGATCTGCCGCGCCTCCGCGGGAATCGCCACGCGAGCGTCGACCGTGCGGATGCGATCGCCCTCGACGAGGATCGTGGCCTCGAGCGGAGCGGCGAGCGGGACGAGCGTGTGCACCTTGCCGCCGACGATGGCGACCAGATCGAGGAGTAGCGGGGCGATCAGCATCGGCGCGATGTTCGCAACTGAGCGGGCCGCGGGGAAGGGCTGCGGCTCGACCGCGCCACGAGCGCCCCGTAGGCTCTTCGCCCATGACTTCCAAGGGTGTGGACAAGGGTCGGCGCGGAGTCGTGCGGCTGGCGACGGACGAGCTCTCCCTCGGGCCATGGGTCTACGGGCGCCACGTGGCCCTGCCGCAGGAGCCGATCGACGATGGCTCGCTGGTCGAGGTCGAGGACGAGAGCGGCCGCTTCCTCGGCCACGCGCTCTTCAACGGCGCGTCGGACATCCGCCTGCGCTGGCTCTCGCGCGGCCGCAAGACCGACCTCGACCGCCCGCGCGAGTTCCTGCTGCGCCGCCTGAAGGACGCCGACACGCTGCGCCGACGCGTGCTCAAGCTGCCGGAGGTCACCAACGTCTACCGCGTGGCCCACGCCGAGGGCGACGACCTGCCGGGGCTGATCGTCGACCGCATGAACGACATCCTCGTCTGCGAGCACCATGCGCTCGGCTTCTGGCGGTTGCGCGAGGACGTGCAGTGGGCGCTCGAGCAGCTCTACTCGGGTTGCCGCGTCGTGCACCGCATCCCGCCGGGCGCGATCGACGCGGAGAGCTACCCGCGGCGCGAGCTCGACGCCGCGCTCGAGGCGAGCGACGAGACGGTGATCGAGGAGCACGGACTGCGCTACGAAGTGCGGCCGGGTGCGGGCCACAAGACCGGCTGGTTCTGCGACCAGCGCGACAATCGCCTCGCGCTCGCGAAGCTCGCGCAGGGCCGCGACGTGCTCGACATCTGCTGCAACGCCGGTGGTTTCGCGCTGCAGGCCGCGCGCCACGGCGCGCGCACGGTGCGCGGCGTCGACATCGACGAAGTGGTGCTCGCGCGCGCCAAGGACGCGGCGCGGCTCAACCAACTGGCGGTCGACTTCATCCACAGCGATGCCTTCCCCTACCTGCGCAGCCTGACCGGCGAGACCGGTCGTCCGGGGCTGGTGATCGTCGATCCGCACAAGCTGATCGGCTCGCGCACGGCCTTCGATTCCGGACTCCAGAAGTACCTCGACCTCAACGCGCTCGCGTTCGGCGTCGCCCGGCCGGGCGCGCTGGTCGCGAGCTTCTCCTGCTCGGGCCTGCTGCAGGAAAACCAGTTCGTGGGGATGCTGTTCCAAGCCGCCCGCCGCGCCGGACGCGACCTGCGGCTGCTCGGGGCGCTCGGCGCCGGTCCCGACCACCCCCAGCGGCCCGACTTCGCCCGCTCGCGCTACCTCAAGGGCGCCCTGCTGGCCCTCGACTGAGCGAGCGGCGTTCGGCCTTTCACGGCGGTTGGCCCGTGCAAAACGCCCCGCGCTGGCCTATGCTCCACCCCCACGCGACGCCCTCGTCTCCGCCTCCGGCGCGGCGAGGGCGCCATCGTCGACGGCGAACTCGTCCAGAACGTTCTGGCGGCTGCGCCGACGCACATCCCGCCCACCTCCGCCCCTGCCTGCAGGAGACCGCCCATGAGCCTTGCGATCCTCGCGACCGAAGAGAACTGGCAAGCGTTCGATGACGCCTGGACCGCTCTGATCGCCTCCAAGGGACCGATCGAGGAGCTGTGCGCCGCGATCGAGGTGATCGGCTCCAAGCGTCGCATCTCGCGCTGCCTCCCGACGCTGCGCATCCACGCCGAGTCGCTCGCCGAAGGCGGTCGCGCCGCGGAAGCCTCCGCCATCGTCGGCGCGACCCTGCGCGCGGGCGGCCCTCCGGGCGAGCTGGGCGAACCGTTGCTCAAGTACACCGAAGCCGCCTTCGGCTCGGAACCGTGGTGGACCGCCTTCCGCGACATGGCGGGCCTCAAGCGCGAGGCGCTCGACCTGCGCAAGGCGTGGGGCTACTTCGACGACATGCGCTCGTACAAGCCGGGAGTGGTCGTGTTCCACGCCTCGGGCTGGGGCGTCGGCGAGGTCAAGGAGGTCTCCAACGCCACGATGGAGATCACCGTCCACTTCGCTTCGGGCAAGAAGGACCGCTTCCCGTTGCGCACGGCGGTCGAGATCCTCGAGCGCCTGCCCGCGACCGACCTGCGCGCCCAGCGCCTGCTCGATCCCAAGGGCCTCGAAAAGCGCCTCAAGGAAGCGCCGCTGGAGATCCTCAAGGCGGTGCTGCTGCGCTACGGCGGCAAGGCCAGCAACATGACCATCCGCAACGCGCTGGCCCAGATCGGCGTCGATGGCACGAAGTGGTCGAACTGGTGGAAGAAGACGCGCCTGGCGGCCGAGAACGACACGATGTACCGCGTGTCGGGCAACGTCGCGAAGTGCGAGGTCGAGCTCCTGCGCCGCGCGATGGATCCGATCGAGGCCATGCGCCGCCAGCTCAAGCAGGCGCGCACTCTGAAGGACGCGCTCTCGCGCGTGCGCGACCTGATCGGCGGCGAGAAGCTCGCGCCGGAGATTCGCAAGGCCGCGCTGCAGACCATCGAAGAGCTCGCCGACGACGAAAAGGTGCCCGCCCCGCTCGACCAGCGCCTCGCGGCTTGGATGCTGCTGCGCGAGCACCCAAGGGCGGACGGAACGCCGGCCGCGACGCCCGCGCCCCTGCTCGAACGCCTCAAGGCCGCCGCCGAGAAGGCCGCACCGGCCGATCCGCGCGTTCCGCCGGCCCTGTGGGCCTTCCTGCAGAAGATGCCCGGCTCGCGCGAGCAAGAACGCTCGGTGACCCTGCTCGCCGAGATCTACGGCGAGCGCTGGGTCGACGAGGCGCTCGCGCACCTCGCCCATGCCGCGCCCGGCATGGCGAAGCCGCTGATCGACGAACTGCGTCGGCACAAGCGCGACGCCGCGCTCGCCGCTTGGTACGTGCGCCTGCTCGCGCGCCCGCGCCTGTCGCCGTTCGTGCTCACCGAACTCGCGCGCCTCGCCGAGACGGGCAAGCTCAAGGGTGAGTTCCCCACCTCGGTGCAGCGCGCCATGGCGCTGATCGAGCTCTCGGTGTACCTGCAGGAAGAGCGCGTCGGCGACTCCGTCATGGCGCGCGCCCAGCAGAAGCTCACGGAGCTGCTGCTCGGAGGCGAGCCCACGCTCGTCGGCACGATGCTCGCCGGCGCCGACATCACGGCCCTGCGCTCGGTGCGCGCGATGCTGCAGCGCGGCGTCGACGATCGCATCGACACCATCGTCACCGACATCGTGCTCGACATGGGCGGCGACGTGTTCCGCTCGGAGCAGCTGCCGTTCTGGATGGAAGAGAAGATCTGGACCACGCGCGCCGGCCTGCAAAAGCGCGAGGCCGAACTCAACGAGCTCAAGGAAAAGAAGATCCCCGCCAATGCCGAGGCGATCGCCAAGGCGGCTTCCTACGGCGACCTGTCGGAGAACGCCGAGTGGGAGCAAGCCATCGAAGAGCAGCGCCAGTTGACCAGCGCCGCCTCCGAGATGGACAAGGAGCTGCGCATGGCGGCGTTGCTCGAAAACGCCAACATCCCCGACAACACCGTTTGCCCCGGCACGACCGTCACCTACCGCGACGTGCGCCTCGGTACGTCGCACACGGTCACGATCCTCGGTCCTTGGGACGCCAAGGACGACGCGACGATCAGCTACAAGGCTCCGCTCGCGTGCGGCATGCTCGGCAAGACCGTCGGCCAAAACGCCACGATCGAGTTGCCCAGCGGCACGCAGGACGTCGAGATCCTCGCCATCGCGCTCACCAGTCTGGCCTGAACCCAGCCCACGCCCGCCTCCTCGGCCTCGACCCCGTGGCGATCGTTTCGCGCGCGTCGCCGCGCGGGTTGCGAGCCGCTCACCGTCGAGCCCGTCGACGCCCCCTACACACCGCGCCGCAGGGCGGCGCAGCCCGCGCGCTCGGCCGCCCCTGCGCTCGACCCCGTGCGCGCCTGCGCACCCCCCCATCCCCGTTCGAACGGACGTTCGCACCAACCCACTCGAGAACCTCGCTGCCACCATGGCCTCCTCCACCGCCACTGCTCAGGACTTCAAGGTCAAGGACCTCGCGCTCGCCGACTTCGGGCGCAAGGAAATCGAACTCGCGCAAGTCGAGATGCCCGGACTGATGGCGCTGCGCCAAGAGTACGCCGACAAGCGGCCGCTCGCGGGAGCGCGCATCTCGGGCTCGCTGCACATGACCATCCAAACCGCGGTGCTGATCGAGACGCTCGTCGAGCTCGGTGCAGCGGTGCGCTGGTGTTCGTGCAACATCTTCTCCACGCAGGATCACGCCGCCGCCGCCGTCGCGGTCGGCCCCAAGGGCAGCGTGGCCAAGCCCAAGGGTGTGAGCGTGTTCGCCTGGAAGGGCGAGACGCTCGAGGAATACTGGTGGTGCACCGAGCAGGCGCTGATGTGGCCGGACGGCAAGGGCCCGAACATGCTGCTCGACGACGGCGGCGACGCGACGATGATGGTCCACCTCGGCGCGCAGTACGAGAAGGACGGCAAGGTCCCCGCTCCGAAGAAGGACGACCAAGAGGACTGGGCCCTGCTCCTCAAGTGCCTCAAGCGCTCGGTGGCCTCGTTCCCCAGCCGCTGGACCGACATCGCCGCGCAGGTCAAGGGCGTCAGCGAGGAGACGACCACCGGCGTGCACCGCCTGTACGACATGCAGAAGAAGGGCCAACTGCTCTTCCCGGCCTTCAACGTCAACGACTCGGTCACCAAGTCGAAGTTCGACAACCTCTACGGCTGCCGCCACAGCCTCGTCGACGGCATCATGCGCGCCACCGACGTGATGCTCTCGGGCAAGCTGGCGGTGGTGTGCGGCTACGGCGACGTGGGCAAGGGCTCGGCGAAGTCGCTCGCGAGTCAGGCGGCGCGCGTCGTCGTCACCGAGATCGACCCGATCTGCGCCCTGCAAGCCTGCATGGACGGCTTCCAGGTCGCGCGCGTCGAAGACGTGGTGTCGCAAGCCGACATCTTCATCACCGCGACGGGCAACAAGAACGTCATCACCGTCGAGCACATGGCGAAGATGAAGAACAACGCCATCGTCGGGAACATCGGCCACTTCGACAACGAGATCGACATGATGGGCCTCGCGCGCACCAAGGGCGTCAAGCGGGTCAACATCAAGCCGCAGGTCGACCGCTGGGTGTTCAGCGACGGGCACGGCGTGCTGATCCTCGCCGAGGGTCGCCTGCTGAACTTGGGCTGCGCCACGGGCCACCCGAGCTTCGTGATGTCCAACAGCTTCTCGAATCAGGTGCTGGCGCAGATCGAGCTCTTCCAGAACGGCAAGCAGTACGACCGCGCGGTCTACACGCTGCCCAAGCACCTCGACGAGAAGGTCGCGCGCCTGCACCTCGCCAACCTCGGCGCGAAGCTGACCGAGCTCTCGCCCGATCAGGCGCAGTACATCGGCGTCGACAAGCACGGCCCCTACAAGCCGGGCCACTACCGCTACTAGGCGCGGCTGCTAGCCTGCGCGCTCCCATGGGGCCGCAGGCGAGCGATCGAACGTGCCCCGTCGTGACTCGGCTCGCGCCGAGCCCGACGGGGCTCCTGCATCTGGGCCACGCGCGTTCGTTCGCGCTCGCGTGGCTGCACGCGCGCTCGCGCGGCGGCCGCGTGGTGGCGCGCATCGAGGACCTCGACCGCGAGCGCTGCAAGGCGGCGCTCGTCGACGCCTGCCTGCGCGACATCGCGTGGCTGGGGCTCGACTGGGACGGCGAGCCGCGCGTGCAGTCGCGCTCGCTCGAGCCCTACGAGCGCGCCTGCAACGAGTTGCTCGCGCGCGGACACGCCTACGCTTGCACCTGCACGCGCGCTGAAATCGCGGCCCTCTCCGCGCCGCACGCCGACGACGGCGAGCAGCGCTATCTCGGCACGTGCCGCGGCCGCTTCGCGAGTCCCGACGCGGCGCGTGCGAGCACCGGTCGCGACAGTGGGCTGAGGCTCGCGGTCCATCCCGGTCCGCTCGTCGTACACGACGAGCTCTGCGGCGAGTGCTCCTTCGACGTCGCGGCGGAGGTCGGCGACTTCCTGATCCGACGGCGCGACCGCGCCATCGCCTACCAACTCGCCGTGGTCGTCGATGACGCGCTCGATGGCGTGACCGACGTGGTGCGCGGCGACGACCTGCTCCCGAGCGCCGCCCGTCAGATCCTGCTGCAGCGCGCGCTCGGCCTCCCCACGCCGCGCTACTGGCACCTGCCGCTGGTCACCGACGAGCACGGCGCGCGGCTCTCCAAGCGCCGCGGCGACATCGGACTCTCGCAACTGCGCGAGCGCGGCGTCGACCCGCGCACCGTCGTGGCGTGGATCGCCCGCTCCGCCGGGCTCGAGCGCGGCCCGCGCCCCGCCGCGGCCGACTTGCTCGCGGGCTTCGACCTGCGCGCCCTGCCCCGCGCCCCCGCAGCCCTTTCGAGCGCGGACCTCGCCGCGTTGGTTCCCTAGCGTCCCGCTCAAGCCCCGCGCGGGCCCCGGCCGACACCGGCCCGGCGCAGCGCTTGACCTTCGGCCCGCCGCTGCTACTCTGTCCGCCCTTCGCGTTCCCCGGTAGCTCAATGGTAGAGCACCCGGCTGTTAACCGGGTTGTTGTAGGTTCGAGCCCTACCCGGGGAGCCACTCGCGCCCGCCCCCGCCGACGCCCCTCGTCGGCGCCCTCGCGCAGGTCCGTCGCGCGGGTCCGTCGCGCGGGTCCGTCGCGCAGCGCCGTTGCGCGCGCGAAAGTCGCGACGACTTGCGGCGACTGCGAGCGCGCGATCGAGCGCTCGCCACCGTGCGGCGCGAGCGACTGTCACGTTTCGGTTCTGGGAAACCCGCGTCGCGCGCCGTCGCGGCCGTCCAGAACGCCTCGGGCGAAGTCGAAGGGGTGCGAAGAGGAGCACAGCTTCCATGGCGCAACCCGAGCTTTCCGTGCTGGTTCCGACCTACGGCCGAACAGCGACCATCGCGCGACTGCTCACGCGCCTGTGCGACCAGACGCTCGATCCATCGCGCTTTGAGGTGATCGTCGTCGACGACGGATCGCTCGAACCGATCGCGCTCAACGCGGGCGACTATCCCTTCGCGCTGACGCTGTTGCGGCAGGACAACGCCGGTCCGGGAGCCGCGCGCAACGCCGGCGTGGCGCACGCCAACGCAAATTGGACCGTGATCCTCAACGACGATGCCGTGCCGGCGGACGATCTGCTCGAGCGCCATCTCGCTCGTTCGCGCACCGTCGGCCCGCAGGTCGCGGTGCTCGGCACGTTCCGCTTCACCGCGCAGGCCTCGAAGAGTCCATTCGTGCAAGTGCTCGCGAACTCCGACCTCTTGTTCGACTTCCCGCGCCTCAAGAGCGGAGCGCACCTCGGCTGGAGCTTCTTCTGGACTTGCAACCTCGGCCTTCCGACGCAGGTCCTGCGCGACAACCCGTTCGACAGCGCGAACTTCCGCGAGGCCATCGTCGAGGACGTCGAGCTCGGCTACCGGCTCGAGAAGCAGGGCTGGCGCGTGCTCCACGACGGCACGCTCGTGTGCGAGCACGACCACGTGCTCGAGGCGGCGGGCTACTTCCGGCGCATGGTGCGACTGGGCGTGAACATGGCGCGCATGCACGCCAAGCATCAGGACCCCGCGCTGCTGCACCTGCGCGAGAACCGCCAGATCTCGGGTTTCCTCGCCTCGGCGCAGCAGAACGTCGAGGCCTACCACGCGACCTTCCACAAGGTGCAGGCCAGACTCGCCGCGCTCGACAAGGACCACTTTGGCCGAGCACTTCCACAGGAACTGCTGCGGCAGGTGAGCCAGCTCGTGAGGCAAATGGGAACGCTGTGCTATTGGCGCGGAGTGTTGCTCGAGCACGAAGGGCACGATCCGTTCAGCGTGCTCGACCGCGGACCGGTCACCGGCGAGCTGGTGTCGATCGTCGCGGTCTCCTACAACGCGCTCGCTCGCACGCAGCGCTGCGTCGAGGCCCTGCGCGCGGCCGCCGACCCGCGCCACCCGACCGAACTCGTCTTCGTCGACAACGGCTCGAGCGACGGCAGCGCCGAGTGGCTCGCAGCGCAGAGCGACATCCGGCTCGTGCGCAACCCCGACAACCGTGGCGCGCCGCTCGCCCGCAATCAGGGCCTCGCACTCGCGCGCGGGCGCTGGATCGTCGTCATGGACAACGACGCCATGGTGGGTCCGGGCTGGCTGCATCGCCTGCTGACGCACGCGCAATCAGACGCCAAGTCGGGCTGCATCGGACCCGTCTCCAACCGTGCCGCACACGGTCAACAAGTGCCGTTCGACGGCGCGGCGGACTCGCACGCGCTCGACGTGCATGCGCGGCAATGGGGCGAGGCAAATCACCGTCGCGCGCGCTCGCAGAACATCCTCACGTCTTTCTGTCTGCTGTTCCGCCGCGAGTTGCTCGACGCGATCGGCGGCTTCGACGGCACCTTCTCGCCGTGGGGCTTCGAGGACGACGACTTCACGCTGCGAGCGGCGCTCGCAGGCTTCCGCAATCGCGTGGCGCTCGACGTGTTCGTGCTGCACGAGCACTACGAGAATGCGGCCAAGAGCGCGCGCCACGACGAGTTGCTCGCGCGCAACTGGGCGCGTTTCGCGCACAAGTGGGCCGGGCGCGAGGATGTCCCCTACGGCGACTACAAGGCGATCGAGCCCGCGCTGCTCGGCGGCGTCGATGGCGCGCGCCTGTACGTCCCGCTCGGCGGCGGCGAGCAGCCTCGGTCCGCGCTGCCCGCGACGCTCCTCGAGCGCACGGCGAAGGCCTGACTCCATGAAACGGCTGACCCTGTGCATCATCGCGCGCAACGAGGAAGCGCTGCTCGGAGGCTGCCTCGACTCCGTGCGCGGCATCGTGGACGAGATCGTGCTCGTCGACACAGGCAGCACCGATCGCACGCTCGAGATCGCGCGCGCGCACGGCGCCAAGATCGTCGTGCAGCCATGGAACGACGACTTCGCGGCAGCGCGCAACGCGGCACTGCCCCACGTGCAGGGCGGTTTCGTGCTCGTGCTCGATGCCGACGAGCGCCTCGGTCCGGGAGCCAAGAAGGCGCTGCGCCGCGCGCTCGAGCGCGACGACTTCGACTGCGGCTTGCTGCCGCTGCACGATGCGAGTTCGCTCGATGCGAGCCACGAAGACGTGCTCGCAGGGCGCGCACGGCGCGGCGAGCCGATGCTGCTCCCGCGCCTGTTGCGCTTCACGAGCGACCTCGCGTGGGAAGGTCTGGTCCACGAACAGGTGACGACGTGGGCGCTCGAGCACCGGCGCATCGCTCAGATCGACGCGCCCATCGTTCACTACGGAGCCGTCCCGTCCCTGCGCGAGGCACGCGCGAAGAATGAACGCAACCTGCGGCTCTTGGAGCGCCGTGCTCAGGTCGAGCCGGAGAATCCGACCGTGCGCGCCTATCTGGCGCGCGAGCACGAGCGCTGCGGTCAGGTATCCGATGCGATCCGTGAGGCCGAGGCCGCCTGGAGCGCGCTCGCGCGCCTTGCCGTGCACGGTCGACCCGCGCTCGACGTCGTTCTACCGGCGACGTTGCTCGCCTTCCTGCACCTGCGCGCGAAGAACCCCGCGCGAGCGCTCGAAGTGCTCGACGTGGCACGCGAGTGGAGCCAAGCGCACCCCAACCTCGGGCTGCTCGCGGGTTGGGCGCACGAACAGCTCGCGCTCACCGCCGCGGACGTCGAGTGTTTCTCGGCGCACCTGCAGTCCGCCCACGCGGCGCTCACCGAGTGCACCTCGCTCGCCGGTCGCCGCTTCGCGGCGGAGTGCATGCCCGGCGCGAGCACCTTCGCGGGCCAGACGCGTCTGGGCACCGTGTGCCTGCTCGAGGGCGACTGGCCGCAGGCCGAGCGCGCGTTCCGTGCGGCCATCGCCGCCAACAGGGAGCAGGTCGAGGCGCGTTTGGGCCTCGTCGAAACGCTGCTGGACTCCGGCAAGGCGCAGGTCGCCCTGCGCGAGCTGCAACCGGCGCTGCGTCCAGAGCTTCCCGACGCGTGGCTGCTCGGCTCGGCGATCGCGCTCGCTCTGGGTAGCGAAGGCGACGCGCGCACCTTCCTCGACCGCTGCGACGTGGCGCTCGGCGCGCACGCGTGGATCGGCCCGTTCCGCGAAGGACGCCGACGCGAGCTCGAGCACGCGCTGCGACCGAGTCTCGTCGCGGCGGCGCGCGTGCGCACCCCGCGCAGCGTCTCGGTCGTGATCCCCTGCTACAACCGCTTCGATTTGCTGCGGCCCGTGCTCGAGGGCTTCGCGCGCGAGGCGCGGGACACGCAGTTCGAGCTGCTCGCCGTCGACGATGGCTCGCAACCGCCGCTGCAAGCCTGCTTCGAGAGCCTCGGCCTGCCCGCGGCGTTCCGCGTCGTGACGCGCGAGCGCAACGGAGGTCGCGGCGCCGCGCTCAACACCGGCCTCGATCACGCCACGGGCGACGTGGTGATCTTCTGCGACAGCGACATCGTCCCCACCGCCGGCTTCGTGCGCGCGCACCTCGAGTTCCACCGCACGAGCGGCGACGAGCTCGCCACCGCGCTCGGGGCGCTCGACTGGGGCGTCGAGCCCGGCTTCTGGGGCACGTGGATGGGCGCCCGTTCGAATGCTCGCATGGCCGAGCTCGAGGGCGAAGTCGACTGGACGCGCTGGTTCACGGACAACTGGTCCTTCCGACGCGAACTGCTCACCAGCCGCGGCCTGCGCTTCGATCCGGCCTACCGCGCGTGGGGCTGGGAAGAGCTCGACCTCGCGCGCGAGCTCGCACGGCTGGGCGCTCGCAACATCCAGCTCGCAGGCGCGCGCGGACTGCACCTCAAGGCCGCGACCGCCGCCGACATGCTGCGCAACTTCGAGCGCAGCGTGCCGAACCTGCTGCACCTGGCCGACAAGCATTCCGACGCGCCCGAGGTCGCGGGCTGGCTCGCGGTCGGCGCGAGCAGGGAAACGCTCGGGATTGCCGCGCCGCTGTTCGAATCGCTGCTCACGCACGCACAGGCCCTTGCGGCGAGCGCTCCCACGACGCCCACCGGCCGTCGCGCCGCTCTGGCGCTGTGCGACCTCGCCTTCCGCATCGGGATCGCGCGCGGCTTGGCTCAGGCCGGGCGGGCGTGGAACGACCGTGGCGATTCGGCGCTCGCCTGCGAGCTCGCCGCCTGCGCCACTTCACTGGCGGCGGCCTGCGGGGCCGACGGGCAGCCAGAACGCGCGGATGCACTCGAAGCACTCTGGAAGAACGCGTTGAGCGGACGAGCGGACGCCGCGGCCATTCGCGACCGCGTGGCCTGGGAAAGGCGTCAGACGCCTGCGCGCTCGGCGGTCTGTCCCTGAAACGGGATGCGGACGCGGCGGAACCAAGTTGTTCCGTTTCCAAGTCGAAACATGGGAGTCGCCGGATGTGAACCCACCGGCCCAACTACCGACATGGAAACGACCCAACCCCAGATCCCCGCGCCCTTCGCCAACGACCCGACGTCCACGCCCAGCGACCGGGAGAGCGCTGCCGCGCTGCTCGCGCGCGCCGCGGCGGAGCTGACCGCACCCGCGGCCACACCGGACGCGACCCTCGAGATTGCCACCGCCGCCGAAACGCTGGTGTTCGCTTGGCCCGACTGGCGCAACGACACGGAACTCGAGCAGTTGCTCGACACGTTCGGGCGCCATCTGGTCGGCCGCACCGGCTCGTGCCTGTGCCTGCGCCGCGATCCCACGCTCGACCCCGACGCCCGCGAGGCGACCGACGCGCTGCTCACCGCCCACGCACGCGTGCTCGGCATCGACGCCGAGCTCGACGTGCTCATCATCGACGACGCCTTCGGCTCGGCCCAGTACGCGTCGCTCAAGCGCCTGATCACCTGCGCGATCGCCCTCGAGTCTTCCGGAGCGGGTGCGCGCTCGGAGCTCTACGGCGCGCTCGGCGAGAAAGTCGTGCGCACGAGCGACACGTTCGTGACCGCCATCCTGCAATGCGTTCCGAACGCGCAACGGCCGCAGCTGTACTCCAACGCCGTGCTCGACACGGTGAACTGGCAGATGGTCGAGCGCATCCAAGCGCTGCATCCGTGGATGTACCCCGTGGTGCTCGGGAACCTGCGCGTGACGCCTGGCGTCGGCAGCCCGATCGCGCCCGAGGCACTCGAGAACGCCATGCGCTGTCGCGCGCAGCTGCTCGTCGAAACCGCGTTGCGGCGCATCGAGATCCAAGGTCGTTCCGTGCTCGAAGTCGGCAGCAACTGCGGCTTCTGGTCGGCGCACTACGCGCGCCGCGGCGCCACGAACGTCACGGGGATCGACACGCGCGAGCTGTGCCTGCGGCAGGCGGATCTCTACTGGCGCACCAACCGCTTCCTGCCGGAGGGTGCGTGGCGCTTCGTGAAGGGCGAGCTCTCCGATCCGTCCACGCTGTGGAGCGTGCGCCAGCACGGTCCCTTCGACGTCGTGCTGTGCCTCGGCATCCTCCACCACCTCCACGGCTATCGCGACGTGCTCGCGGCCTGCGCGGAGCTCTGTGGCGAAGCGATCGTGCTCGACACGCGCGTGACCGACAACCCCGAGGCTCCCGAACGCAATCCGAGCGAGCCCTTCCTCGACGCACGCAGCGCCGACACCGGCAAGGTGGTCCCGAATCTCGAGACCCTGCTCTCCACGCTGCGCGAGCTCGGCTTCGAGCCCGAGGTTCTGCCCGCGACGTTCGACACCGCTCCTGGCGTGGACGGTGCCGACGACTACAACGCGGGTCGCCGCGTCGCGATCGTCGCTCGTCGCGTCGATCGCGCCCTCGTCTGATCGCGCTCACATCGGATCGCGCTCTCGTCTGATCGCGGGCGAAAAAAAGCCACCGCGGGCCGCGCGTCGTGCCGGACGCGCGGCCCCGCGGCCGTTCATCCGCCAGCGCGCCTCGCCCCATGCGGCGGGCGAAGCGTGTCTCGGCGAGGGGCTCAGTGAGCGTCGCGCGCCTGCGGCGCGCCGATGCCCTCGCGCTGTTGTGGCGCGCCGATGTCCTCGCGCCGCCACGGCGCGCGGGTGCCCCGCAACCACGCGCGGCGCAGGTTGTCGGTGTCCGCGAGTGGCTCGAGGGCCGCCTCGACCGCGAGCCCCACGCGTGCGAGCTCGTCGCGCGGGATCGGCTCCTGCAGGAGCACCACCTCGATCTCGGGCGACTGCGGAAAGGCCCGCGCGTAGGCCTGCTCGAGCGCAGCGAGCGCGGCGTCGATCTCGCCATCGTGCTCCGCATCGTGGCGCAGACACAGGGCCGGTGCGTCGGGGCCGAGCAACGGCGCGACCTGCGCGCGCAGGAATGCCTCGAGCGCTGCGCTCTCCCACACGGGCCAAGCGAGCACGCGCCGCGCGGCACGGCTCGCGATCGGCCACGCCAGGTGGGCGAAAGCGTCTGCGTGGCGCGCGAGGCGCTCTTCGCGCTCCCAAGTGTCGATGAGTTGCGAGAGCGCGCTCGAGACGGCGTCGACCAACGCTTGCGCCGCGGCGGATTGCCCCGTGGCTTCGAGCGCACCGAGGTCCTGAGTCCCGAGCTCGCGCAGCGTGCGCTCCCACAGTGCCACGCACGGCAGCCGTCCGTCGACCGCAGCGCGGTCCTCGGCCACGCTCGACGTCGCGCTCGCGCCGGCGCGCACGCGCTGTTCGATGGCAGCGGGCGTCGACTCGCCTAGCAGGCACGCGCGCAACGCCGGTCGCCGCGTCGCGAGCTGCTCCACGGCGAGCCTCAGCGCCGTGCGCGCCGCGCTCCCTCGCGCAGGCGCCCTTGCGCGCCGAGCGCGCCGTTCCGCCGTGTATCCGGCGAGCTCGCACAGCTCCTCGTAGGCGCGGGCGACATCCTCCCCCAGTGCTTCTTCGCTGTGCGTGCGGCGCAGCTCGGCCTGCGGAAAAGCGCGCGAAATCGGCGCTCCGACGAACTCCTCGAGACGGCGCTGGCCGGAGGCATCGAGCAACTGCTCGTAGTTCACGAACAGCCACTCGCCCGCGTGACGATGGCGATCGAGGATGCGGCGGTACATCGCGGTCCACGCCGCGAGCGCGCGCTCCTCGGTCATGCGCAGGCTCGCGAGGTACTCCTCCTGCGCGCATTCCTTGGCGATGCTGGCGGCGGTGACGGCTGGATCGCGAAACACGCACACCAGCCCGGCATTTCCGATGTGCGGGCGCCACACCGGCAGCGTGTAGCACAGCCGCGGATCCTTGAAGCACCACGGCTCTTGCGCGACGAGCTGCGCGATCCGACGGCTTGCGCGCGGCGAGCTCGCGCACTCGACTTCATCGGGCAGCCACGCCAGCCAACGTTGCCACGGCCCCATGCGCTCCGAGGCCGGAACGACCTCGGACAGGATCAGCTCGTTCACGCCGTTGACGTCCGGCGACTCGAAGAAGCCCTTGGGGTTCGACGAGCGCGGCGGGTAGGGACGCTCGCCCACGAACCACCCCGCGCCGGCGAGCGTGCCGGCGACCATGCTCGTGCCGCTGCGGCCCGAACCGAGGATGAGGACGTTGCGCACGCAGTGCTCCGGGACGTGCATCGGCCATCCTAGGAACGCGGGCGCGGCCCGTCGTGGCACCGCGCCCGCGCGATTCCCGAATTCGGCGTGGCCGAGCTACTTCTGGCCGCCCTGACGCTTCTCGACCTTGGCCCAGGTGTCCTTCAGGGACACGGCGCGGTGGAAGGCCGGACGGCCGGGCCGCGAGTCCTGCGGGTCGGCGCAGAAGTAGCCCTGGCGCTCGAACTGCCAGCGCGAACCGGCGGCGGCCGAGGCGAGCAGCGGTTCGAGCGCGGCGCCGCTCACCACCTCGAGCGAGCGCGGATTGAGGTTGCTCATGAAGTCCGTGCCCTCGGGCACGTCTTCGGGATGCTCCGCGGCGAACAGATGGTCGTACAGCCGCACGTCGGCGCGCAGGGCGTGGGCGGCGCTGACCCAATGGATCGTGCCCTTCACCTTGCGACCATCCGGCGAGTTGCCACCCTTGCTCGCGGGGTCGTAGGTGCAGCGCACGCGGATCACCTCGCCCGTCGAGGGATCCGTGTCGAACCCCGTGCAGGTCACGAAGTACGCGTAGCGCAGGCGCACCTCGCGCCCCGGCCCGAGCCGGAAGAAGTCCTTGGGGGGATCCGCGCGGAAGTCGTCGCGCTCGATGAACAGCCGCGCGCTGAACGGCACCTTGCGCGTGCCCGCGGCGGGATCCTCGGGGTTGTTGACCGCGTCGAGTTCCTCGCCCGCTCCCGCGGGGTAGTTCTCGATCACGAGCTCGAGCGGTCGCAGCACGGCCATCGCGCGCGGCGCGCGCTTGTTGAGGTCGTCGCGCAACGCGTTCTCGAGCTGCACGACATCGACCGTCGAGTTGAACTTCGCCACGCCGACGCGCTCGCACAGCGCGCGAATCGCCTCGGGCGTGTAGCCGCGGCGGCGCAAACCGGAGAGGGTCGGCATGCGCGGGTCGTCCCAGCCCGACACGCGCTTTTCCTGCACGAGTCGCAGCAGCTTGCGCTTGGAGAGCACCGTGTAGGTCAGGTTCAAGCGCGCGAACTCGATCTGCTCGGGCTTGGCCGCGACGCTCACGTTGTCGCGCACCCAGTTGTAGAGCGGCCGGTGGTTCTCGAACTCGAGCGTGCAGAGCGAGTGCGTGATGCCCTCGAGCGCGTCACAGATCGGGTGCGCGTAGTCGTAGGTCGGGTAGATGCACCAGGCGGCGCCCGTGCGGTGGTGCGGCTTCTTCAGGATCCGGTACAGCACCGGATCGCGCAGGTTGAAGTTCGGGCTCGCCATGTCGATCTTCGCGCGCAGCGTGCGCGAGCCCTCGTCGAACTCGCCCGCGCGCATGCGGCGCAGGAGCGCGAGGTTCTCCTCGGCGCTGCGCGAGCGGAACGGGCTGTCCTTGCCAGGCGAGGTGAGCGCGCCGCGGTAGCGGCTGACGTCGTCACCCGAGAGATCGCACACGTAGGCGAGCCCCTTGCGCACGAGTTCCTCGGCGAAGCCGTAGATCTGCTCGAAGAAGCCCGAGGCGTAGAACAGATTGTCGCCCCAGTCGAAGCCGAGCCAGCGCACGTCGGTTTGGATCGACTCGACGTACTCGACCTCTTCCGTGGTCGGGTTCGTGTCGTCGAAGCGCAGGTTGCACACGCCGCCGTGGCGCAGCGCGAGGCCGAAGTTGACGCAGATCGCCTTGGCGTGGCCGATGTGCAGATAACCGTTGGGCTCGGGAGGAAAGCGCGTGTTCAGGCGGCCGCCGTGCTGGCCGGAGGCGCGGTCGGCGAGGATGTGCTCCTCGACGAAGTGAGAGGCGTTGGGAACGGGATTGGATGCGGCGGGATGGCTCATGGCGCGTGGGTGTCGCCTTCAGGGGGCGAGACGGCGCACTGTAGCGCGCCACCGGCCCCTTCAGCGAGGCGCGAGGCGCAGCAGCAATCCGCTGCGCACGTCGGCGAGCGGTTCGACCTGCACGTGCCGCGCGAGGACCTCGGGGAAGGCCGCGGGACGCTCGTTGTCCTGAAACCACGCCAGCGAGCCGCCGGAGCGCGCCGCTGCCTCGCCCGCGCGCCCCCACGCCTTCGCGCTCCCGCGCAGGAAGCGCACCTCGATCCGCTTCTCGAGCCACACGAGCTCGGCGCCATTGGACCAACACGGCCCGTCCAAGCTCGACGCGCGCAGCGCGATCGTCACGGGGTGCTCCTGCCACAGCCGCGTGTGGAATCCGCCCGCGCCTTCGACGCGCCAGTGCTCGATGCGCTCGCCCGTGCGCGGAGCTGCGTCGAACCACGTCAGCGCGACGAGCACGCAGCCAGCGAGCGAAGGCAACCAGCCGAGGGCGAACAGCGCGCTCCAGCCGACGATCACGAGCACCGGCAGCGCGGGCAACATCAACCGATCGCCGATTGGATCGAGCACCACGTTCGAGGCGAGCGCCACGAGCGCGGTCGCGTACAGCGCGGCGAACGTCCCGAGCAACGCCAACGCGGCGCGCGCCTCCCGGCGCTGGAACGCGAGCGCCGCGACCGAGGCGCACAGCCCCAGCACCACGGCCCAGCCGAGCCAAGTGGCCGTCGCGGGCTCGGCCCAGCCGCGCACGGTCGCCGCGGCCGCGGACAACGCCACCGAACAGCCCTGCGGGGTCTCGTCGCGGCCGCCCGTCCAACTCGCCTCGAGCGAGCGGTTGCGCAGGAGCCACAGCGCGAGGGGCGCGAGCGAGAGCGCCGCGTAGACGGCGGCGCGGCGCGCGCGCTGGGCGAGGCTCCCCCACGTTGGCCACGCGAGCGAGAGCAGCGCAACGGAGGCCACCAGCGCGACTCCGAGGTAGCGCTGCAGGCACGCGAGCGCGCTCAAGACGACGAGCCACGCGAAACGGCCGCGGGTGAACTCGCGCTGCGCGGCAAGCGCGACCGAGAGCGCTCCGAGCACCAGCGGCAGGAACAAGGTCTCCGAGACGACTTGCACCGTGTACTCGTGCAGGCGCGACGAGAGCGCGAGCGAGCCCGCGGTCGCGACCGCCGCGAGGTGCGAGCCCGCGACGCGCCACGCGAGCCACGCTGAGAGGACGATGCTCGCGGCGAGCGCCGCGAGGTGCAGCACGCGCAGCGCGTCGAGCACGTCCAACCCGCACCACTCGAGCACCGCCATCACCGTCGGATACAGCGGCGGCCAGAGCGAGAAGACCTCGCCGAGGCAGGTCACGAGCCCCTCGCCGCGCGCGAGGCTCGCGCCCGCGGAGAGGTGCCACGCCGCGTCGCCATCGACTCCGAGCCCGTAGAGCGAGCTCGCACGCGCGCTGACGAACACCGCGCCGAGTGCGGCCGCGAGCACGAATGCCATGGCGGCCAACGAGTCGCGGCGGTGTGCGGGCACCATGGAGGATGGCCAGTCTAGCCCGCAAGCGCAGCAGCCTCGACCGCGCGCGCCGCGGCCGAGGCTGCTTGGTTCCCTCTGCGGGCGCGCTGGAGCGCCGCGGTCACTGCTCGAGGATCTGGTCGAGGGCGCCGATCGCCTCGGGGTCCTCGTTGCCAATCTCCTTGGCCTTGGCGGCGAAGAGCTTCGCGCGCGGCTTGTCGTCGAGCGGCTGCGCGCACCACATGGCGGCCATGTAGTTCATCTGGAAGTGCCGCTCCTTGTCCGCGATCTTGCCCGTGGCGTTGAGCGCATCGAGCGCGGCGAGGGCCGCGCGCGCGGTTTCGTCGTCGCGCACGCCTCGGAACTGAGCCTCGACGCACAGCTCGAGCAGGCCGTTCTCGTTCGTCGCGTCGAGCTCGCGGCCCGCGGCGAAAATCGACTCGTCGCCGTTGCCACTCTTGAGCAACGCCTTGATGGCGCGCAGCTTGCGCCCGCCCTTGTTGTCCTTGTCGAACTCCAGAGCGCCGCGCACGATGGCGACGTAGAGCTTGGCGGCGACGCTCTCCGGCGGGAGGCTCTCGAGCGCCTCGGCGAGCTTGTCCCAAGCCGCCATGCGCGCGTCGCCTGTGGCCGCCTCGTACTCGGCGACCTTGGCCTTCGCGTCGGCGAGGTCCTTCTTGCCGGTCGAGGCGAGCTTCTCGAGCTCCGGCACGAAGGCGGAGGGACCACCGGGCATGTAGCCCATCTGGCCGAAGACCTCGCCCTCGGCCGTCATCAGGAGCAGCGTCGGGAAGCCCTGGATCTCGTACTTCTCCGAGAGCTCCTTGTTGCGCTGCGGGTTGGGCACCTTGGCCTTGATCGCTTCCGCGCGCGGGAAGTCGAGCGTCACGAGCACGAAACTCTTCTTGGCGGCGGTGAGGAACTCCTCCTTCGAAAAGACCTCGGCGTCGAGCTTCTTGCACCAGCCGCACCAGTCCGAGCCCGTGAAGTCGACGAACAGGTCCTTGTGCTCGGCCTTGGCGAGCTTGACGGCCTCGTCGAAGTCAGCGATCCAGCCTTCCGAAGCGAGCGAGGGAGCGACGAGGGAGAGCGAGCCGACGAGCGAGAGCGCGGCGGCGCGGAACGGGAACAACATGCACGATCCTTGGGGTTGAGTACCTGCGATCGGGGTCGGGCGCCGCGCACTCCGGCGCGCCGCGGCACGAGCCCCGTGATGGTGTCAGCGGGCAAGATGGTATCCGCCGCAGGCCGCGCACAGGCACGCTCCCACGAACTTACCGAGCCTGCACCTCGCGCCTGCACGCCGCGACGGCCCCTGCTAGCTTCGCGCCCATGCAGACGCCCTCGGCGCCCCTCGGTCCTAGGGGTTGGATCGCCCCGGCGCTCGCCGCCGTGTGCGGCGTGGCCCTCCTGCTGGCGCTGACGGCCTCCCACGGTCCGGGGCTCGACAGCGACGGAGCGGAGTACCTCGCGGCGGCGCAGAGCCTGCTCGAGGGCCGCGGCTGGATCGGCGTCGAGGGGGAGCCCCATGTCCTGTGGCCACCGCTGCAGCCGCTCCTGCTCGCGCTCCCAGGCGGCCTCGGTTGCGCGCAAGGGGAGCGGGCGGTCGCCCTGCACGCGCTGGCCCTCGCGGCGGATGCGCTGCTCGCGGCGGCGATCGTCTGGCGTCTCACGGCCTCGCGCCTGACCGCCGCGGTGGCGTCCTTCGCCGTGGTCGCAATCGCGCTCCCGACGGCCACCATGGCCTGGAGCGAGCCGGCCTTCACCGCGCTGGTCCTCGCCGCCCTGGCGGCGCTGCTGCGCTTTGGCGAGCGACGCTCGCGCGGCTCGCTGGCCGTGCTGGCCTGCTGCTGCGCGCTGGCGCTCGCGCAGCGCTATGTCGGAGTGCTGCTGCTCGGCTGCGTGGCACTCGCGCTGCTCGCGGATCGAGACGGTGGCAAGCTCGTGCATCGCGCGCAGCGCGCTCTAGCGGTGGGCCTCGCCGCGGCGCTGCCGGTCCTCGCTTGGGCCCTGCGCAATGCACTGCTCGCGCCGCGCGCAGCGGCGAATCGCGGCCCCGCGAGCGGCTCCTAGAGCTACGACCTGCGCTGCGCGCTCGAGCAGTTCGTCGTGCTCGAGCCCGCGCCGCAAGCCCTGCTCACCGCGGGCGCGAGCGCGCTGCTGGTGCTCGGAGCACTCGCGCTGCTGCGCCGGGGCGCGGCTCGTCCCGAGCTGGCGATCGCACTGTTGCCGTTCGCGTTCACCGCCGGCCTCGTCGTGCTGCGCCACTGGGTACAGTTCGACCCGCTCGACGCGCGCCTGTTGTCGCCCGCCCATGCGGTCGGCGCGCTGCTCGGCGCCGTGGGAGCGCACGAGCTCTTCGGTGGACGCTGGCGCGGACTCGCTGCGCTGGCGCTCGGTGCGTGGATCGCGTTCGCGTTGCAGCGGCAGTTCGTCGTCACGCGCGCCACGCTCGCGCGCGCACAGTCAGACGGCCTCGGCCTCTACGACAACGCCGCATGGCGCTCGTCCGAGGCACTGGCCGCACTGCGCGCCGCGCCGCCGGCGGGCGCGGGCTTCACCAACGAGCCCCACGCGCTGTTCCTGCACGCAGGCCTGCGCGCGCGTGCCCTTCCCACGCGCCCCTCGGTCTACCCGCGCCTCTACGAACGCTGGAGCGCGGCGCCCGCGAGCGAGCGCTGGATCCTGTGGTTTCCATTCGGCGGCCGCGCCGTGCTTCCGCAGCCCGAGCAGCACATCGAGCTCGAGCGCTCGCGCGCCTGGGCCGACGCCGAGCTGTGGCGCGTGCGCTAGAAGAGGCGCGCAAGCAGCGCGAAGCGGATCTCGTCGAGGCCGTCTTCTTGACCGTGGAACCAAAGGAGCTCGGGCCCCAGCGAAGCGAACGGTGTGTACCACCAGTCGAGGCCGACGGCGGCGTAGGTGCCCCACTGGTCGACGCCGACGAGGACATCGCTCGACTCGTCGCGCCACTCCAGGCCCGCGCGCGCGTGCACGCCGAGCGGAGTGCCTTCGAGGCGCGCGCGCGCGCGCACGCCGGTCTGCACGCGCCACAACTGCACGTCGCCAGCGCCCGAGTCGAGCTCGTGCCCCGACCAATTCGCGCCGAGCTCCCAGCTGGCGACGATCGGATCGTCGTTGAGGTCGTAGCCGCCGCCCACCGACGCCATGAGCGCATCGCCGTAGTCGACCGCCGCGCCGCGCGTCGGGTCCGCGACGCCCGCGCCGAACTCGATCCACTCGCGCGGCGCGTCGGGATGCGGCGCCGTGCAAGCACTTGCGGCCGCCAGCACGGCGCAGGCGAGCAGCCCGTGCGCGAGCGAGCGCTTCACTTGCTCCCTCATTCGAACGGCGCTCCGGCGAGGTAGATGCGCGGCGTGCTCGCGAGCTCGTAGCGTTGCTGCAGCAGCGCCGCGAAGAGACTCATCAGAGGTTCGCATTCGGCCTCCTCGCGACCGACTCCGCGAATGTGCGCGAGCTCGCGGAACTCGCCCAGAATGCCGAGCTGCGCGATCGCACCGTCGTAGACGCCCACGGCGACGCAGTAGGGCTGTCCGGCGCCGTGCGTGTGGTAGTTGAGCACCAACTCCTCTTGTGCCGCCACGGCGTTGCGCATCAGCGTTCCGTAGCGCGGATGCGACTCGATGCGCTCCATCACCAGATGGAAGAACTCAACCGGAGTCATGGGACGCATTGAAGCACAAGCGCGCTCGCCGGCCAACCGGGGCCAGCGAGCGCGCTGCGGGCCGTCGAGCCCTCGGGGGGGCCGTGTCAGGGAACGAAGATCACCTGCAACGCGTCGGAGAGGTCGGACTGCGCCCCGTCGCGGAACCAACACTGGAAGTTCCACAGCTCGCCGGCCGTGACCGGAGCGATCACTTCGGTCGGAAGGTCCAGCGCGTAATCGAGCGTCGTACCTGCCCCAGAGTTCACGAGCGGAAGGCGCCGTGCGGGATTGCCGACGCAGCGCGTGCCGCTGCCGAGCGGCGTCGACTGGCGCGCGACCGAACAGAAGAACAGGCCCGACTTCTGCGGCGGGATATTGCTCGCATGGAGCACGAGGTCGTTGGCGGCGATGCTCGTGGAACCGGTCGCGCTGATCACCGAGCCCGCGGCGCCGCTCTGACAGTAGCGCTGCACGAGCGCACAGGCCGTGCGCACGACCCGGAAGGCATCGACACCCGCCTCCACGATCGAGGGCGAGCCCGCATCCGTCGCGGTGAAGCGCACACGCACATCCGAGTTCGCCAACACTCCCGCCGTCGCGAGCTGCGCCGACGTGATCTCCACCGCGCGCCATGTCGTGCTGCTTGTCGTGTGCGCAGCGATCGTCAGCCACGGTCCAGCCGTGCCGCTCGAGCTCGCCTCGACGCGCAGCGAGTCCACTCCGTCCGCGACCGTCAAGTTCAGGTAGTACAGGTAGCGGATCGCGCAGCTGCCTCCGGCGAGATCGAGCGCGGGCGAGGTGAGCACGACCGAGCCGCCGTCGACATCGGTGTTGCCGTTCGCGTTCTGCGTCAGGTAGCACGCTCCCGAACCGTCGCCGTCGCTCGAGGGGTCGTAGGCCCAGTTCGGATCGTTGACCGGCACGCCGCGCTGCCACTGCCCCGCGGTGGCTCCGACGATCGCCGTGGTCCAGCCCTTGTCGGTCTGGAAGTTGTCGGCGAACACGTCGACCGCCACGCCGCCGGAGACCGACAGCGAGTGGAACACGGCCGGTGCGCCGGAGGGGTTGGTCACCAGCCCGCAACCCGCGTTCTGCGCGCTGATGTAGAACTGCGGCGTGTCCCCGCACTGCGGCGCGGGCAGACTGGCGGAGTACAGCGCGCCGGATCCGGCCGTCATCGCCAACGCGACGAAGGCCCCGCCTTGGTAGCGGTAGTGGAGCGTCGGAGAACCGGCGACCGTTCCGGCGCCGACCTGAATTTGAATCGGCAGCGCCGTTCCGATGCTCATGCTGGTCGGAATGCCGCCGACCACCGTGAAGCCCGCCGCGCACACGCCGATCGGTGCGGCGAGCGCAGCCTGCAGGCCCGCGTGGTTCGCGTTGGTGCCGGCATTCGCTCCGCCAGTCGAGGTGCAGCCTCCGTGAGTGTGGATGCCGATGGCGTTGCCCGTGGGCTCGTGGATCACCGGCGAGCCACTGTTGCCGCCCGTCGTGTCCGGCGTGTACCGCAGCGTGTTGCCCGAGTTCGTCACCCAAGCTCCGACGTGCGTCTCCTGCACCTGATTCCAATTCGCAGGACTGCTGCGCGTCCCGTAGCCCGTGACGCGGATGGGGTGCGCGGTGTCGAGCGGCGGCGGGATCACGAGCGAGTAGCGCACGCCGTAGGCCTGAAACGGCGTCAACCCCGTGTTGGAATTGGGGAACACGCCGAAGTAGCCCCAGTCATTGCCCACTCCCTGACCGCCGTTGGTCTGCACGTTCGCCGTGTCGATCGCGTACTGGTCCTGCGGCGGCGGATTCTGGATCGTCCCGCTGCTCGTCGACAGCGGCACGTTGAACTGCAGCACCTGCAGGTTCGCTCCCGTGCAGTGTCCGGCCGTGAGCATGCACGAGCTGCAGTCGTTGATCACCCAACCCGTGCAACCGACCGGAACGAGCCGCCCGGCGCGGTTGTCGCTCGAGAGCACGCGGTCGTCGGTCGGGCCGCAGATCGACTCCGGCAGGCCCGAGAGATCGACGGTGACGGCCTCGAGCACCACGCGACTGTGCCCGCTCCCCGGCTGCGCCAGCACCTCGACGAGCACCTCGTCCCCGTTGAAGTAGGCCGAGGTGTTGCGCCATTGCTCGAGGTGCACGGCGTTGAGCTCTTGCACGGCCGCGTCGTACAGCGAGGTGATGCGCAGCACCGCCCCAGTACCGTCGAACACACTGCCCGCGAGCTCGACCGCCGCGAACTCAAGGCGCATCCACGCGGCGCCCTCGACGATCACCGGAAACGAGAGCACCACGGCCGGCGCGCCGAGCGGGTTGGCCTGCGCACCGCTGTCGAACGGCAGCGCCACGCGGATCGACGGCAGGGGATCCTCGGCGCGCGCGAGCGCGGGCAGCAGGAGCGAGGCGCACAGAATCAAGGCGTGCTTCAAGCGGAGGTTCTCGGGTGGGTTGCGGGAGCGGGGTTGCGGGTCACTCCAAGGATCTTCGAGGCTAAGGCAGGCCGCGCCTTCCCGCTAGGCACCCCACCCCACGGAGCGCCGCGAGGGCCGACTTCAGTGGCAGCAGCCGCGGAAGCAGCCGCGGAAGCAGCCGCGGCAGCAGCCGCGGCAGCAGCCGCGGCTGCAGCGACACCGGCGGCCAGCGCGCGGCCCCGCTCGGGACCGCGCGCTGGCCGCGGAAAGCACGGCAGGAGCGAGGGCGGAGCTGTCCGACCTAGGCAGGCTTCTCCGAGAGCAGATCGCGCTTGT
>Ga0194120_10003027_pt1 | contig 28095 bp, 22 predicted proteins | sample TA2MahCa65mmetaG_FD_148642 | JGI IMG/M metagenome (GOLD analysis project Ga0194120, IMG submission 148642) | Freshwater microbial communities from Lake Tanganyika, Tanzania - TA2015019 Mahale Deep Cast 65m | ecosystem: Environmental > Aquatic > Freshwater > Lake | place: Tanzania: Lake... | reverse complement strand
CAATGCAGCAATCTGGTCACGAAGTGTCTGAACCTCTGACTCGTCCGGCTTGCCTCGATACATCGTGAGGTATGAGGCAATCTGAACCGGCGAAAAATCGTAGGCATCCACGCCACAGCACTCAGCTACACAAATAGTCTGGCATCGAGCAATCAGGTTTGCGAGTGGCGGCTCAAGCTTCATGGCACTGCCTAACGCTCAGGTTAAGGGGCGGCCCCGCGAAGCGGGGACGTCCCCTTGAACCGCTTGTTGGGCGACATGTGCGGCATGTGCCTGGTCACACATAGGGGCGAATGACTTGGTGAGCGTTGCGCACCGCCCTATCCGCGGGTGATGCGGGAGAATGCGGTTGCTGCCAGGAACTCGGCTGAGGTAACAGGCAGTTCCATCTGCACCAAGCTACTAGTACCGTTGTCGAGAGCTAGTACAACATCGACCGACTCGTGTTCGCGCTCCTGTGCGATCTGCGCAGCATGAGCAAGCGCATCGGCCCTGATGTCAAACAGCAGTGCGTGCGACCCTCGGCGAACCAAAAACCATACGCTTGGCGGAGTCTCAAGATCTGTGAAAAGTGAAAGGCACTCCAAATCGGCATTGGATTGAACAAACGCACGTGCACCTGGCGTGGATGCGATCGTCAGCAACACTCTTGGGGCGTTTGGCGCACGTTCTGGATAAAGCTGCACGCGTAGCGGATGGTGGAAGGGCGCCCCCACGGCAGGGTGGGTGCCCGTACTCACTTCAGGTCGCAGCAGAAGGTCCGCCGCCACAGACGCCTTCTCGACTGTCCATCCAACGGCCACTCCGAACTGGTGAAATAGGATCAAGAACCGACCTCCTTGAATCTTGGCAGTGAGGCCAGATCGCCGACAATCACCAGCGGGGTTGCGCAACCACGCGGCAAGGGCCTGAGTGTCCGCTTCGGTCAAGCGAGTTGCAAAAGCAATGCCGACTGGATCGCTGCCATCCTCGCTGCGTTGCAGAAATGCAACACCTGTCTCAGAAGAGGTGATCCGCCACACGGCGAGACTATCAAGCGCCACGAATAATGCCTCCCTATGTTGCCCAACGCCCATTCGGCCGACCTGCGTAATCACGGCGCGAGGTGTTCGGCCGGTCTGCGTAGCGCGGAGACCAGGCGACCCAGATGACGGGGATGTGGTGCTGGGAAAGGAGTTGTGAAACCACGGTGCCCCCGTCTCGCCTCATAGCTTGGTCAGTGTAGCACGGCGGCCGAACGCGGCGGATCCTTCGGGTAACACCTGTCCCGGCCTCGGGAACGGGCATGCCTCCAGCCACTCTCCCACCCCCCAGTCTGTCCGTCTGGCTGCGCAAACCCAGCAGGCCGCGATTGAGCACGAGCGTGTAGATCTGAGCACGTGCGCGTAGATCATCGTCGTCGAGACATCCATGTGTCCCAGCCGCTCCTGGATCGACCGGATGTCCTGGCCGTCCTCGAGCAGGTGCGTCGCGAACGAAGGACCGCAGCGTGTGATAGCTCGCCTTCTTCAGGATCCCGGCTCGCTCGACCGCTTGGTGCACCGCGCGCAAGATCACCGTCTGGGGAGGATGGTGCCTGACGTTGCCCCGGGAGAGTCGGCATTCCAAAGGGCGTGACAGACGCGAGGATGTCCGACATGTCTTCCTGTTCACGACGCTCGCTTACTTCGGCCCCGCCCACAAAAACCTCGGCATCGTCTTCCTCGCGTAGAGCAAGCGTTACGAGGCCGCGCAGGAGTTCGAATGGGCGAAGGAGCTGCTGCCCGGCCACCGCTACCCGCGCGTCAACCTCAGGCTGTGTTTCGAACACGCCGGACGGCTGGATGAGGCGCTCGAGCACCTATGCGAGCCCCCTCGAGGTCTACTCCGGCTACCTGCCCGCGATCCAAGGCGCGACGAGCGCAAGCCTGCGGGGGAGCAAGACTGGTAAGTCCGACCCGCAGCTGCGCGGCTGGCTCGAGGACATGGCGCTGCGCAGCAATAGCCCCGAATGGCGCGAATGGCCCCGAATGGTGCGCTTGGGCTGAATCACCGCGCTGAGTGGACTGCTGACGCATCGCACAGGCGCACTCCGTTGCTCTCTCTCCCGACGGCCTCGTCTTGACGTCGCCCGCGAGTCCGCCGCGCCGCGGCGTCACGCGGACCAGCCCCCCTCGCTACACCAGCTTGACCCGCGCGATCGGGAACACGAGCCGCAACTCGAACTCGGGAAAGGTGTGGACCCGCGCGCGCGCCGTCGCAACGAGCAGCTCCTCGCCCTGCACGTAGATGAACGCCGGCTTCGCACCGAGCGCGACGCCTTGGCAGCCCTCGGACTTCGACTCCAGCTTCTTCGAGAGCAACTCGCGCAACGCGGCCTCGATCGAGGCGCTGACGAAATTGCCGATCTCCAGCAACGCGTCCTTGGTGGCGCGCTCGAGCTGCGTCTGCTCGCGCTTGGAGCTGACGACATCCTCGCTCGACAGCAACAGGTACGAGGCCATCGAGATCGCCTCGGGCAACGGAACGAGCAGGCAACCGTGGGCCTCCGCGTCACCGTTGCGCACCCCATAGCGGAAGGAGATGTGCACGCCCTGCTCGGTCGTCGGCTTGGAGCTGCGGCGCTCGACGCGCACGCCGTCGATCTCGAAACGCCGGTCGATGACGAGGGCGAGATCTTCCCCGAGCCGCCTCAGCAGGGCTTCGGCGATGGCGAGATCAAGGGGGGCGGAAGTCGTCGTGCTCATGCGGGCCGGCGGACGGGGGGCCTCGACGGAGATGCTGCGCGGGGCTACGCGCCGCTAAGCCCTGCATCGAAATCGCGTGTCGCCGGCCTTGAGGAAAAGGCCAAGCCGGGGGGGCTGGGCCGCCCTGGGTGGTAGAGCCGCCCTGAAAAGCAGGGCCGCCCTGAAAAGCAGGGCCGGGCCGGAAAGCAGGCCCGTTCAGGGCAGCGCGGACTCGACCAGCTCCAGCATCTCGTGCTGCGGCTGCTTTCCGACCGCCACCACGTATTGCCCCTGCCAGACGCCCTGGACGGTCGTCCAGGGCCCGACATGGGTCACGTACATGCGGTAGGGCGAATTCTCCTGGAAGAACTGGGGCGTCCAGGCCTGGGGAGCGACCAGCATCTTGGGCGCGGAGCCGCCGTGCAGGAAGAACAGCTTCTCGACGCCGTCGGTGTACTCGAGGCAGGCCCAGTGCCGCAGCGGACCTTCGGAGAGCACGCGCGCGGTGCTGAACTCGTAGCCCCGCGGCAACTGCTTGGGCTGGTACGGCTTGAAGCCGAGCTGATCCTCCGGATTGCCGTCGAGGTCGAGCACCTGCTCGGGCGGCACCGTCTTGAACACGATGCCCTGGAGATTCGGCGCGTAATCGACTGAGTCGTACTGCATCGCGGCGACGAGCTGCCCTGACGTGTCGCGCTCCTCGTACGCCAGCACGAATGCGGTCTCGGCATCGACCGAGACGGTGAAGACGCCGCCTTGGGCGACCTGCGCGCCCGCCACCCGCTGGCAGCTGAACTGCACGCAATCGCGACCGGCGACCGTCGTCGCGACGGGCATCGTGGTCAGCTCGTAGTTCTCGAGGAACAGCTCGAGATCGCGGACCATGAAGTCGCGGAAGCGATGGTAGAAGGCGGCATTGTCCGCGTGCTGCGCGAGGAAATCGATCGGATCCATCGGCAGATCGCCGGCCGCCGATTCCGCGACCAGCGAGTACCCGCCTTGTCCATCGGTGGCGATCCGCTCGATCGTCGCGAGGTGGTGCGCGCCCTGATTGACGCCATGGACGTACACGTGCACCGTGCGCTGTCCAAGGTGCGCGGTCGTGAGCGGGGCTTGCTGCGCCTTCGCAACGAGCTGCAGCAATCCGGGGCTCTGCATCACGGTCAGCTTCGCGCCGCCTTGCCCGCAGCCGACGGCCCACAGAAGGCAAACCCCCAACACGCCGGCGCACAACGCGCGCAGGGCGGCGCCGTGGGTGAATCGAGCACTGAAGCCGGCGCTCATTACTTGCGCCCTCCGCCCGCGGGGCTCTCTCCGAGCGCGGCACGAACCGCGACCGCACCCCCGCTGACCGCATCGGCGAAGCGGAATCCCAAGGGCGACTGCTCGCGCAACTGTGCCGCATCGAGCTCGACGACCTCGAAGCGGTAGTTCGGCTCGTCGGAGCCGGCGCGCAGCACGACCAGCGCCAGCAGTCCTGCCGCGAGCGCGCCGGCCGCGCCGATCCAGCGCCTGCGCAAACCACCGGGAATGCTCGTCCGGAACTCGCGCGCCGCAGCCGCGGGTTCATCGGCAATGGCGGCAGAGTCCGCCAGCGCGCGTTCGAGCGCCGCCGGAGCCTGCAGCCGCGCCAGATCGGTTGCGAACCTGCCGACCGTCGTGCCCGGTTGTCCGGAGATCTCCTCGCCCACGAGCCGGTCGAGCACGGCCGGAGCGTGCAGCACGCTCAGGTGCTCGAGCACGGCCCGAGTGCGGGCCGCCGCGAGCTGCTCGGAACCGAGGCGTTGATCGAGCGCGGCGGGGGCGGCGCTGCGCTGCAGATCGCGGAACGCCGCGACGAGTCGGCACTGCCGTCCCCACCAATCGGCGCAAGCCGCGCATTCAGAACCGTGTCCGGCGCCCGGCGACGAACCGGGGCCGAACGCGGCTTCGGAGTCGAAGCACGCGTCCCGCCATTCGCGGCAGGTCGAGGGTTCGGAGGGGGCGGTCATGTCGGTTGGAGTCGGGGGCGAGGATCTGTTCGAGGCCTCAGCCGAGATAGTGCTTGTGCAAGACCGGGCCGAGCTCGCGATCGAGTGCGTCGTGAGCGCGCGCGAGGCGCGACTTCACCGTGCCGATCGAGATGTCGAGTGCCTCGGCGATCTCTTCGTACGAGAGGTTCTCGACGTAGCGCAGGACCGTGATCGCGCGCAGCTTCGGAGAGAGCCGCGTGATCGCGAGCTGGACCTCGCGCTCGAGTTCATGCCGCGAGGCGCTGGCCATCGGCATCTCGATGTTCTCGTCGAGCACGTCCTGGCTGCGTCCGGGCGAGTCACCCGATTCGCTCGCCCACTCGAGGGAGGCGAAGCGACGCGAGCTCTGGCGGCGCTTCAGGTCGATGCTGGCGTTGACCGCGATGCGATAGACCCAACTGGAGAAGCGCGAGTGGAAGCGGAACTCGCCGATCTTGCGATAGAGGATTCCGAAGGTCTCCTGGCTCGCATCCAGCGCGTCCGAAGCGTTCCCGGTGATGCGGAAACACACGTTGTAGACGCGGTCCTTGTAGCGGTCGTAGAGACCGCGAAACGGGCCGTCGAGCCCCCCGGATCCGGCCTCCTGACAGGCCAGCACGAACGAGTGATCAGGATCCGGGTACATAACAGGGCCCGGTTAGGACGCAGCACCCATCCCCCGGGTTCCACCAAGAATACCCTGCCAGGGCCTTCGCTCCGAGCGGCTGAACCGGTCCGAGCGGCTGAACCGGGGGGAAAGGGGTTCCCGGGCCGGCCAGGGGGCGCTTGTCGCCAAACCAGCTATTGTTTGCCGATCAACCCGAGGGGGTTGACCACCTCGACGGTCGTCCCGACGAGGTTGGGGCAGCTGGTCGGGCAGTACCCGTCATACGGCTGGCAGGAGGCGCTGACGACCTGCAGGATCTCGACCGCGCCGGCGGTGCCGACCGACTGGGTTTGCTGCACGCATACCTGGCCGACGGTCCAGGAGGTCGGAATGTCGCCGCCTGGACTGAGCGGCCGGTAGAGCGAGCCGCCCGAGGAGGACGAGGAGCCCGAGGAGGACAGGGTCGCCTGGTCGATCACCTCGAGGACCGTGTCCTCGTAGAACAGGAGGTTCAGCGCCGCGGCCGCGATGACGGGTGCATTCGGGGCGTTGACCGCAATGGTCGAGTACAGGGATCCGGAGCCGTAGATCGCGAGCGGGAAGACAGGCAACGTGGCCTGGAACACGAAAACCTTGTCGGGTGTGCCGAAAATCGGCACTTCGACCAGCGTCGAGCCCGGGTTGTAGACCTCCGGCGGCAGCGTGAGCATCAGACCGCCGATCCGGACGCCCAGGGTGTACTTGATGCTCGGAAGCACGCCGCCGGGGACGTAGATCGCTGTCGCAAAGTTCAGAGCGGTGCCGGATTCGTTTGCGCACATGCCGACCGCGCCGAGCAGGGAACCCTCCGGGCGGCTGGCTGCCTGGGCCGGATCGGAACCGAAGCTGACTTCGAGCGGGTCGATGAAGCCGTCGCCGTCGGTGTCCTGATCCGAATCGCTCGTCATCAGGATCGCTTCCATCATCGCCGACAAGCCGTCCTGGTCGGAATCGGATGTCGCTTGGCCATCCGCGCGCAGATCGGCGATCACCGGTCGATCGAGCGAGTCCCCGCGCGAGGCCGCATGGCCGAGCGTTGCACCGGCGGCCAGCGCCAGGATCCCGACGGCACACGCCGCGCACTCCGCGAAGTGCGTGGTTGCGGCTCTAGTGACAGCGGAGGCTCTGTCCATCGCAGCGCGAGTCGGAATCAGGCGATACGCCGTGGCGCTTCGCAGGGGGTGCGAGAGGCACAGCTGGTGCTTGGATCGATTCTAACCTAGTAGAGACAATGCTAGGTGTAACCCCTGAAAACCGTCAAGATCCCCACGCATGAACTTGGCTGGCCCCAGGATTCCGGCCCCGGAGGCCCTGCCGGCGGGGGGCTCGAAGTTGCCGCGCCCGGACCGGACACGCATCATGAGGGGCCCGAGCGCGCCCGTAGCTCAGCTGGATAGAGCGTCGCCCTCCGAAGGCGAAGGTCACAGGTTCGAATCCTGTCGGGCGTACCAACCCCCTGCCGCCGCAGGCCGTACCCCGGGGGTCGAACCGCGCCAGAGTCCACGATCCGCCGCCCGCATGTCACCCCACCCCCCTCTGCTGCCCCGCCTGATCCCGCTGCTCTTGGCTTTCATGGGCTTCGCGGTCAGCTCGAACCTCGCTGCCGCCGCGCCGGCCCAGGAGTCCGCCGCGCAGGCCCCGCGCCCGCTGACGGACGAGGAAATCCGGCCCAAGGTCCTGAGCTGGGGTGACGGCCAAGGCGCCAATCCCGGCTCCGCGGTGCGGATCAAGCTGCCGGAGGCGCAGCGCCTCCCCGAGGACGGCGACGGGACCATCGAGGTCTCCGACAGCGAAGTCGCGCGCTGGATGCTCGGCGCCTACGGCGAAACGCTGGTTCGCAACTACGCCTTCGAGATCTTCCTGCGCGAGCGCGAGGCCAAGCGCCTGGGCGTGAGCGTCACACCCGAACAGGTGCGCGCCGAATTCGACCGCCTGATGAAGGAGCGCGTCGGCGGCGCCTTCGGCGGCGATGTGCAGGGCTGGATCGACGAGATGAACCGCACCGGGCGCAGCATGGACGGCGTGTTCGCGCAGCGCAGCCAGGAGATCTACAGCGAGCTGCTCGGGATCGCGGTCGCGAAGGTCGGCCGCAAGGTGCCCGAAGAGTACGTGGTTGCGCGCTGGGAGCTCTTGCACGGCCGACTGGGCCTGCGGCACGACCTCCAGATGATGTTCTTCCAAGTCGTGCAGCGCTCGGCGGAGGCCGGACCGACTGCCGCGGCGGACCAGAAGCGCTACCACGAGGAGGCGATGGCCGCCGGGCGCGCGCGCGCCGACGCGGTGCGCGCGCGACTGCTCGCGGGCGAGGACTTCGCGACGCTGGCGCGCAAGGAGTCGGACGACTACGTGCGCGAAGGCACGACCATCGGGACACTCGCGGACAATCGCGGCTCCGGTGGCGAGCAGAAGGGCTTCGTGCACTACGGCTGGCCGCCGGCCTTCCTCGACGCCGTCGACGCGGTGCCGATCGGCGGGCTCTCCGAGCCGGTCTACGCGAACGGTGGATTCTGGCTCGTGCGGCGCGTCCAGACGCGTGAGACGCCGCTGGAATCGGTGCGCGCTGAGATCGAACGGCAGTTGATCGAGGAAGGCCCGACCTCCTACGAGGTCGCGCTGATCTTCGATCCGCTGCTCGCCAAGGCGAAGATCGAGCTTTCGCCCTCGCTGCTGGCGCCCGAAACGGAGATCGAGAGCCCCAACCAGGCCGCGGTCGCGTTCACGGTGGACGGCGAGCCGGTGCCGCGCCACGTGTACGCCAAGTGGCTGATGCGCACGCGCGCCGAGGAATCGGTCAGCGCCTTCGTCGAGCACTTCCTCGTCGAGCGACGCGCGAAGCTCCTGGGCGTCGAGGCGACTGCCGCGGAAGTGCGTGAGCGCTCGGAGGAGATGCTGCAGATCTGGCTCGACGCGAAGTTCAAGGGCAAGCGCGAGCGGCTCGACGCGTTCCTCGCCGAATCCGGACGCACCATCGACTCCTACCTCGCCTCGATGGATGTGCGCATGCGCATCGACGTGCTGATCGACAAGATGCTGCGCCTGGAGCGCAAGCTCAGCGATGAGGACGTGCGCCGCCGCTGGGAGGAGATCTACGGCCCGGGCGGCCGCAGCTTCGACGCGCGCATGATCCTGGTCGGGGCGCCCGAGATCGCCACGCCCAAGCCGGACGCGACCGCCGAGGACCTGCAGCGCGCGGCGCAGGAGGCCCAGGGCAGCATGGTGCGGCTGGCCGAGGACCTGGTGCGCCGGCTGCGCAACGGGGAGGACTTCGGAACGCTCGCTCAGCGCTACAGCAAGGACGAACAGACGGCGCGCCGCGGCGGCTCGCTGCTCGGCGGCCGCTTCCGACCCGATCAGTGGTCCGAGTCGGTGTCGAAGGTCGTGATCGCCCTGACTCCTGGTGAGATCTCCGACCCGATCCCGCTGGTGCAAGGCATGGCGATCTTCGAGCGCGGACCGGATCGCTACGTGCCGCTGGACGACGTGCGCGAAGACATCCTGCGCCAGTTGCGCGACCAGCGCACCTCCGATGTGACTTGTTCGTACTATCGAAACGAGCTCTACAAGCAGAGCCGAGTCGAGATCCTGCCCGCGATGAACCAGTGAACGGCCGCCGCATCGCGCGTCGCGTCGGCCTCGGCTTCGCGCTGCTGCTCGGGCTCGACCTGTGCGGGGCGGCATGGCTGCGGAGCGAGGGCGGTTACTGGCGAGCGCTGCCGCCCTTCGCGGCGACGACGAACGCGGCGCAGCGCGCCTGGCTGGAGCGGCAACTGACCGCCGGCGACGGCGAGGCTGAACTGGTCGGCCGCACGGTCGAGTTCGACGCGCAGCTGGGCTGGTGCAACCGCGCGAGCTCGCAGAGCAGCGACGGGCGCGCGTCCTACGGCGTCGCGGGCGCGCGCGGGCCACGCGAGTACGCGCGCGAGCGCGCGGCGGGCACGACGCGCTGGGTCGCCTTCGGCGATTCGTTCACGCACGGCGACGGACTCGCGGACGAGGAGACCTGGCAACACCTGGTCGAGCAGCGGAGGCCGGGGGTCGAGTGCGCGAACTTCGGCGTCGGCGGCTATGGCGTGGACCAGGCCCTGTTGCGCTATCGCCGCGACGGCCGGCCGCTCGCGCCGGACGTCGTCTGGATCGGGTTGATGCTCGAGAACATCGGGCGGCACCTCAATCGCTACCGGCCGCTGTACCACCCGAATTCCCCCACTTGCGCGGCCAAGCCGCGCTTCGTGTTCGAAGGGGGGCCGTCCACGGACGCGACGCCGCTCTCGGCCGCGAGCCTGCGCGCGATCGCGATTCCGTTCGACACGCGCCGTGGGTTCGTCGAGGCCGTGGCGGACGGCAGCGTGATCGACCGGCTCGCGCAACACGAGGGCTGGCCCAGTCGCCGTCCGCAGTGGATGCGGCACTCCGCGCTGTTGTCCCTGGCGAGCGGGTGGGCCTTCTATCGTTCGGTCGACGCCCAGCGGTTGTGGTCCGAGCCCGGCGAGGCGCGCGCGCTGACGCTGGCGCTGCTGATGCGCTTCCACGCCGAGGCGCGCGCGGACGGAGCGCGCCAGGCCGCCGTGCTCGTGTTCCCTCGGCGCGCCGAGTTCGAACAGGTGCGCTCGGGCGCCGAGCGCTGGTGGGCGGGACCCATGGCGGACCTCGAGCGCGCCGGGGTGCCGGTGCTCGACCTGTGCGATGCGTGGGCCGCCTCCGGGTGCGAGGCGGCCGAACTGTTCCAACCCGACGGCCACCCGTCGCGGCGCGCAGCCGAGCTCAGCGCGGCGGCCGTGCTCGCCTTCGCGGACGCGCGGTTCTGATCAGGCTGCCGGCGCGCTCAATCCATGTGGGCGACAACGCGCTCGTCGCCCATCTGCAACGCCAGCCGCATCTGCTTGTTCGACTTCGAGAAACGCTCGAAGAAGCGCGCGAACACGACCTCGTAGACGCGCAGCACGCCCTTGGTGCCCAGTCGTCGCGTGAAGTCGACCCAGGCCCAGTAGCGCGGCCCCGAGAGTCCCTGCGCATGCGCGTAGATCTTCGCCTGCTCGGCGACCATGTACTCGCTGAACAGCATGTAGGCGATCAGGTAGGGCTTCGCCATCAGCTTCGACTTGATCAGCTTCGGCACCAACGGCATCAGCCACGGGAAGCGCACGACGATCGGGAACAGCTTGTGCAGGTTCTCGATCTCCTGCTTGTTGTCGAACAGGATCGACGAAGTGCGGTTGAACTTCTCGGGGAACTCGTCGTAGCCGGCGACCGCGTACCCCATGCTCTTCGTCATGTCCTCGATGTCGAACATCGGGTACGGCTGCATGATCGAAACGAGCGGGTGGTCCGCGCCGCATTCGATGTTGAGGCGCAGCGTGTCGTACTCGTCCTCCATCGTTCCGCCGGGGCCGCCGAGCATGTTGAGCGTGCCGAGGCGGATGCCGTTCTCGCGGATCCACTTCGATGCGTCGGTCAATTGCTTGCGCGTCGTGTTCTTGCGGAACACCGCGTTGCGCACGTAGTCCGAGGCCGCCTCGATCGCGACGCGCGCGTACACGCAGCCCGCCTTGCGCAGCAGCTTGATGTGGTGCTCCGTCGTCATGTTCGCCATCAGGATGACGTCGAACGGCAGGCCCACTTCCTTGGGATAACGCTCGCAGAACTCCTCGAGCCAGTCGTTGCGCAGGTTGAAGATGTCGTCGAGGAAGTGGACGAACTTCAAGTTGTAGCGCTTGCGGACATCCTGGATCTCGGCGATCACGTGGCTGACCGAGCGCTTGCGCGTGTACTCCTTGTTGTTCGCGTCGTAGACCTTCTTCTTCCACGCGTGGTGGAAGCAGAAGGAGCAGTTCATCGGGCAGCCGCGCTGGGTGACGAAGACCTTGCGGTCGCTGTCGCGGTAGATCGCTCCGGCCTCGTAGATGATGTCGCGGTCCGGGAAGCCGAGCTCGTCGAGGTTCTGGACCAGCGGGGCCTGCGGATTCTTGTGGATCTCGCCGGTCTTCTTGTCCTTGAACCAGAAGTTCGGGACGTCGTAGTAGTCCTTGCCGTCGCGCATCCGGTTGAGGAGCTCGACCATCGCGCCCTCGCCCTCGCCGCGGCAGATCGCGTCGATCCCGTCGGTCTGCACGTAGTCGGGGACGAAGGTCGGGTGCGGACCGCCCACGATCGACAGTGCGTTCGGCAGCACCTGCTTGACCTTGCGGTTGACTTCCGCGAAGTAGAGGTGGAGACCCGTCGTCGTCGAGTAGCACACGACGTCGGGGTTGTACTCGGCGACCTTGCGCAGCCAGTCGCGGTCGGGCAGGAACAACGCCTTGGCGTCGTGGCCCGCGTCCTTGATGGCGCGCGAAAGCCACATGATTCCGAGCATCTCCTGCGGGAGATACTCGTCGATGAACAGGACCTTCATGTGGGTGTACGACTCGTTGCGGGTGTCCGGGCGAAGGGGGGGATCAGCGGCAAACCGCGCCCGACCCAAGCGCGCCTGAGCACGCATTGAGGCGGAATGAGCCCGACCACGAAGTATATCGGACGCCCGCCTGGCCGATCAGCGCTGCGCTTCCCGCAGCACCCGCTCCACCTCGGGAAAGGTCGCTTCACGTGTGAAGCGCTCCGCGCGGCGCATCCCCTCGGCGCTGAACCGCGCGCTCAACTCTTGTTCTGTAATGAGTTTATGGACGAAGTGCGCGAGCTGCGCATCGTCCTTGGGCCGGACCAGGAAACCATTGCGATCGTGCTCGACGACTTCGGGATTCCCGCAGACGCCGGTGCAGACGATCGGCGTGCCGAGCGTGGAGACCTCGAGCAGGGTGTGGCTGAGCCCCTCGTACTCGCTGTTCAGCACGAACACGTCGGCCGCGCGGATGTAGGTCAGGACGTCGCGGTGGGGCACGTTGCCCAGGAAGTGGGCGCGCTCGGCCAGTCCCAGCTCCGCGGCCAGCGCTCGCCAGGGTTGCTCCATGTCCCCGTCCCCCGCGATCAACAGGTGCACGTCCTCGGGCAGTTGCTTCAGCGCGCGCAGGATGCCGTCGACGCCTTTCCAGACCATCAGCCGGCAGATCGTCAGCAGGTAGCGGCGGTCCTGTGGGAGCCCCAGCTGCGCGCGAGCCGACTGGCGCGTGTGCGGCACGTCCTGCGCGCGCGGCCCGTGGTAGGCGTTGTAGACGAGTTTCAGCTTGTCGGCGCTCACTCCGTAGCGCTCGATCGGGATGCGCCGCAGGTAGTCCGAGCAGGCGATGATGCGCGTGCACATCCCCCACCAGCGCCGCTGCAGGAAGCGCACGAGACCGACCTTGAAGCCGTAGCGCTTGCCCTCGAACTGGTCGATCGAATCGCCGTCGATCCAGCCGAGCCGGTGGCTGATCTCCCACGCTCCATCGACCATGATGCGAATCACGACCGGGCGTCCGCGCAGCCGTGCCGCGAGCACGTGCAGCAGGGCCAGGTGCTCCTGCACGTAGACCACGTCGACCTTGCCGGCTTCGGAGAGCACGGCGAAAAAGGCTTTCAGGTAGCGCACCGGCAGCGGGCCGCGCGGGATCGCGCGCACCGGGAATGGATGACCCGTCGGGCGCTCGTCCGCGCAGAAGGCCACGACGCGCACCTCGTGTCCGCGCTCCATCAGGAAGCGGGCGATGCTCGGGACGTACACCGCCGGGCCGCCGAGGTCGGGGGGGAATACGGGGCTGGTGATCAGAACGCGCACGCCGAGGGAGGCTGCATTGTGACGCGGCCGCCGCACTCGCGCCACGCTCGCCATCCATCGCGCCCTTGAGTTCGGGCACGGGCGGGACCACGCTGGTCCAGCCCGTGGACCGCACTCCTCGCTCGACGCGTGAATTCCTCGCCCTGTTGCGCCGCCATGGCGAGCTCGTCGAGGTGCGCGCCGAAGTCGATCCCGAGCTCGAACTCGCCGAGATCCACCGGCGCGTGATCGCGGCCAACGGTCCCGCGCTGCTGTTCTCGCGCGTGAAAGGCTCGCCGTACCCGGTGGCGACCAACCTCTACGGCAGCGCTCGCCGCGTCGAGCTCGCCTTCGGGCCCGAGCCCCGAGCGCTGATCGAGCGCGTTGCGCGCCTGCCCGAGGTGCTGCTTCCGCCGTCGCTGGGGGGCTTGTGGGGACAGCGCAGCCTGCTGCTGCAACTGACGCGCATCGGGCTCGAGACGCGCGCGCGCGGCCCCGTGCTCGACGTGCGAGAGTCGCCGCCGAACCTGCGCGCGCTGCCCGCGCTGAAGACTTGGAAGCGCGACGGCGGCCGCTTCATCACGCTGCCGCTGGTGCTGACGCGGCACCCGCGCCTGTCGAGCACGAATCTCGGCATGTACCGCATCCAGATCCACGACGAGACGCGCACCGGGCTGCACATGCAGATCGGCAAGGGCGGCGGCTTCCACCTCGCGGCGGCGGAGGAGCTGGGGATCCCGCTGCCGGTCAACATCCACGTCGGAGGTCCTCCGGCGGCCATGCTCGGCGCAATCGCGCCGCTCCCGGAAAACGTGCCCGAACTGCTGCTCGCCAGCCTGGCTCTTGGCGAGCGCCTCCCGCTCGCGCGGAATCCGGCGGGGCCGCTTCCGCTGATCGCCGAGGCCGACTTCGCGCTGGTCGGGCGAGTGGAGCCCGGCGCGCGCGCGCCCGAAGGCCCGTTCGGCGATCACTACGGCTACTACAGCGAGCAGCACGATTACCCCGTCTTCACCTGCGAGGCGCTGTTGCGGCGCCGCGACCCGGTCTTCTGCGCCACGGTCGTGGGGAAACCGCGTCAGGAGGACTTCTTCCTCGGCGACTTCCTGCAGGATCTGCTCTCGCCGTTGTTCCCGCTCGTGATGAGCGGCGTCCGCTCGCTGTGGAGCTACGGCGAGACCGGCTACCACTCGCTGTCGGCGGCGGTGGTGCGCGAGCGCTACAAGCGCGAAGCGATGGCGAGCGCCTTCCGCATCCTCGGCGAGGGCCAGCTCTCGCTGACGAAGTTCCTGCTGCTGATCGACGCTCCGGTCGACCTCAAGGACTTCCGCGCGGTGCTCGAGCACCTGCTCGCGCGCACCGACCCGCGCACCGACCTGTTCCTGCTCCCGAACCTGTCGATGGACTCGCTCGACTACGCGGGGCCGACGATCAACGAGGGCAGCAAGGGCGTGTGGCTGGGCCTGGGCGCGGCGCGGCGCTCGTTGCCGCGCGAATTCTCGGGCTCGCTGCCCGCGGGCGTGCGGCGCGTTCTGCCCTTCTGCGCCGGCTGCCTGGTCGTCGAGGGCGTGCCCTACGCCTCCGAGCCTGCACAGGCAGCGCGCATCGCCGCGCACCCCGACTTTGCTGCCTGGCCGCTGCTCGTGCTGAGCGACGACGCGGCGCGAGCGGCCAAGAGCGCGATGAACTTCCTGTGGACGACGTTCACGCGCTTCGACCCGTCGCGCGATCTCGTCGGCGCGCGAACCGAGCTCTCTGGCGGCCACGCGGTGCGGCATGCGCCGATCGCGATCGACGCGCGCATGAAGCCCTGGTACCCCGAGGAGCTCTACACGGACGAAACGACGGCCGCACTCGTGGATCGGCGCTGGAGCGAGTACTTCGAGCGCCCGATGCCCATGGGCGACTCGGCGCGCGCGCACCTGGACTAACGCCGCGCCCGAGCCGCGCGTATCCTCGACCCGCCTCCATGCCTCGCCAGCTGCTGACCTTCCTGCTGTTCCTCTCGACGTTCCTCTTCGCGCAGGACAGCCGTCCGACCGCCAAGGGCTTCGACCACTCCCACCAGGGTCTGACGGCCCTGCTCGAACGGCATGTGCACGGCGATCGAATTTCCTATGCCGAGCTGCGCGAGGATCGCGCCGCGCTCGGCCGCTACCTCGATGGGCTGGCGGCCGTGCCGCCCGCCGAGTTCGCCGAGTTCACGCGCGAACAGCGCTTCGCGTTCTGGATCAACGCCTACAACGCCTCCGTGCTCGACCTGATCGCGCGCAATCTGCCCCTGACGTCGATCGAGGACCTGTCGACGAAGTCGGAGAAGGTCTGGAAGCGCGAGTTCGTGCCCCTCGGCGCACTCGCGCCGGAGCTGCGCAAGGAGCGCCTCTCGCTCGACGACATCGAGCATTCGATCCTGCGCAAGGAGTTCGAGGACGCGCGCGTGCACGTCGCGGTGAACTGCGCATCGGAGAGCTGCCCGCCGCTGCGCGCCGAGGCCTATGTCGCCGCGCGGCTGACCGACCAGCTCGACGAGCAGATGCGCGCCTTCATCGCGGATGCGTCACGCAACCGCATCGACGCGCGCAAGCGCGAGCTCGAGCTGTCGGCCCTCTTCGACTGGTTCGCGGCGGACTTCGTGCGCGACGCGGGCTCGGTGCAGGCCTACGTGCAGAAGTACGCGCCGGGCAGCGAATCGGATCGCGCGTGGATCAAGTCGGCCAAGCCGCGCTTCCTGCCGTACTCGTGGAAGCTGAACGAGCTGACGCGCTGAAAGCGGCGCTCAGACCTCGAACTTCTCGGGACCCGGCCCCTCGCGCACGCGGTGCCGGACGATCTCGCCCTTCACGACGTACAGCACGTCCTCGGCGATGTTCGTGGCATGGTCCGCGATCCGTTCGAGATTGCGCGAGATCGACACGAACTGCACGAGCCGGTCGATCGACTCGGGCGAGCGCTTCATGTTCTCGACGGTCTCGAGGATCACCTCACGGTTGTAGCGATCGACCTGGTCATCCTGCAGGCAGACAGCCCGTGCGCGCTCGCCGTCGTCGTTGACGAAGGCATCGATGCTCTCGCGCAGCATGCGCGTGGTCTGCTCCATCATCGCGCGCAGTTGGCGCGGCTGCGGAATCGGCGTCGAGGAAGCCAGCGAGGCCGCCCGCTCCGCGATGTTGACCGCCAGATCGCCCACGCGCTCCAGATCGTTGTTGATCTTGAGGCAGGCTGTGATGAAGCGCAGGTCGGTCGCGACCGGATGATGCAGCGCGAGGACCTTCAGGCAATCTTCTTCGATCTCGACTTCGCGCAGGTCGATGACGCGGTCACCCTCGATCACCTCGCGCGCGAGTTCCGGGCGTCGTTCGATCAGGGCCTGGATCGCCTTCCGCACGGCGTCTTCGACGAGGGCGCCCTCGGTGAGCAGGTCGCGCTCGAGTCGTTCGAGGTCCATCCGCAGGTGTTTGCTCATGGCTGGGGAGTTCCGGGGCTGGGCGGGTCTGTCGATTCGGGCTTGCCGTTGGCGCTCAACCGAAGCGGCCGCTGACGTAGTCTTCCGTCTCGGCGAGCTGCGGATTGAGGAAGATGTCGCGAGTCGGGCCGTACTCGACCAATCGACCCAAGTACATGAACGCGGTGTAGTCGGACGTGCGCGATGCTTGCTGCATGTTGTGCGTGACGATCAGGATCGAGTAGGAGCCCTTGAGTTCCTCGATCAGGTCCTCGATGCGCCCGGTGGCGATCGGATCGAGCGCGGAGCAGGGCTCGTCGAGCAGCAGCACCTCGGGTTCCGCCGCGATCGCCCGGGCGATGCACAGGCGCTGCTGTTGGCCTCCTGACAACCGCAGGGCGCTGTCTTGCAAGCGGTCCTTGACCTCTTCCCACAGGCCGGCGCCGACGAGGCTCTGCTCGCAGACCTCTTCCAGCACGCGCCGGTCGCGCTCGCCGTCGATGCGCAGCGAGTACACGACGTTCTCGAAGATGCTCATCGGAAAGGGATTGGGCTTCTGGAAGACCATCCCGATGCGCTTGCGCAGCTCGATGACGTCGACGCCGGAACCGTAGATCGAGTCCCCGTTCAACAGCATGTCGCCGTCGACGCGCACGCCGTCGATCAGGTCGTTGAGGCGATTGACCGAGCGCAGCAACGTGGACTTTCCGCAGCCCGAGGGCCCGATCAGCGCGGTCACCTTGCCGCGCGGCACGCGCATCGCGACGCTCCACAGCGCGCGCGACGCGCCGTACCACAGGTCGAAGCCGCGGATGTCGAGCACCGCTTCCTCGCCCGCCACCGCCGCGTGCGTGACGGTGGCGAAGGACGCGCCACTCTGGATCGCTTGGAACACGGCTCCGCGAGCCGCCGCGCGCTTGTACACCGTGGCGGGCGCCTGGGACGGCGCGCCCGGCTCCGGGGTGAGGACGGGAGGGTGTTGCATGGTCGTGATCGATGCTGTCGCTAGATAGCGCCGGCGAGGAAGCGGCGGCGCAGGCGCGCGCGCACGAAAATGGCCGCGAGATTGAGTGCGACGATCAGGCCGATCAGCAGCAAGGTCGTCGTGTAGACCATCGGCTTGGCCGCTTCGGAGTTCTGCGACTGGAAGCCCAGATCGTAGATGTGGAAGCCCAGGTGCATGAAGCTGCGCTCCGGGTGCAGGAAGGGGAAGTTCCCGTCGATCGGCAATTCCGGCGCCAGCTTGACCGCTCCGACCAGCATCAGCGGGGCCACCTCGCCCGCGCCGCGCGCGATCGCCAGGATCATGCCGGTCATGATCCCGGGCATGGCTCGCGGAAGCACGATGCGTTGGATGGTCTGCCACTTCGTCGCGCCGCAGGCGTAGGAGCCCTCGCGCATCGAGCCGGGGACCGCGGCGAGCGCTTCTTCGGTCGCCACGATCACGACAGGCAGCGTCAGGAGTGCGAGCGTCAGTGACGACCACAGCAATCCACCCTTGCCGAAGGTCGGATTGGGGAGGCGCTCGGCGAACAAGAGGTCGTCGATGCCCGCTCCGACGATGTAGCAGAAGAAGCCCAGGCCGAAGACGCCGAACACGATGCTGGGCACGCCGGCCAGGTTGTTGACCGCGATGCGAACGATGCTGATGACCGGACCGGAACGCGCGTACTCGCGCAGATAGAGCGCGGCGAGGACGCCGAAGGGGACGACGGCGATCGACATCAGCAGCGTCATCACGACCGTGCCGAAGATGGCCGGCAGCACGCCGCCCTCGCTGTTGGACTCGCGCGGCTCGTCGGCCAGGAACTCGCCCCAGCGCGACAGGTAGACGCCCAGCGCCTCGACGGACCCGATCCGATTGGCCGGGTAGGCACGCACGATGTTGCCGATCTCGAGCGCTTGCTCGATTCCATCGGCCGTCACGAGCACGAGCTCGCGCGAGCGGTTGACGTCGCGCAGCTCGCGGATCTGCTGCTGCAACTCGCCGAAGCGCGCCTCGCTGGAGGCGATCACCAGCGCAAGCTCCGCCTCCGCCGCGGCGCGCTGGGGTGATCGCGCGCCGTGCTCGAGCTCCGCCTTGCGGACCGCGAGCCGTGCCCGCTCCTGCAGCGCGTTCAACTCGCCGATCTCGTCGCGCTCCAGCACCAGGATCCGCTCGTGGCGCTCCTCGGCCAGCTCGCGTTCCCGCTCGAGCCGCTCGTGGATCTCCGCCGGGTCGGTCGTCTCGACCTTGCCGTCCACGCGCCAGGCCTTCGGCAGTCCATAGAAGCGGCCCCACGTGCGGCGCTCGATCACCAGCGCCCATTCCGGCAACGACTCGCTGCCGGGGACCTGCTGGAAGTCGCTGAACCACGCGAAGTGTTCGTTCGTGAGCTCGTAATTGCCGATGCGCAACATGCGCCGGCGCGCGCTGCCCGCGGAGGTGTCGAGCGCCTCGCGCGCCCGGACGCGAGCCTCCGGCGACAGCGCGTCGAGCACGCTCGGCTCCGGCCGATAGTCCTCGCTCGCGGTCACCTCTCCCATCAGCACGCGCCCGCCGTCGAGCTCCACGCGCACGACCGGTTGCGGCCAGAACGAGGCCGCGCCCTGCGCGACCACGAGCGCGAGCAGACCGGCGATCATCGCGAGCGCGAGGACGAGCGAGCCGGCGGTCAGCCAGACCAGCGGCTCGCCGTGCGCGAAGAGCGACGTCGCGCGACGCGCGCCGCTGCGGCGGACGCCGGCGCCGGACCTCGGCGGGGACGCATCGGCGCCGCTGCGCGGCGCCTGGGGCGAGGGGGCTGTGGCCGTGCTCATCGGAAGCGCAGGTTCACAGCTGGTAGGAGCGCTTGCGGAAGCGCTGCCGGACGACTTCGGCCAGCGTGTTCACGACGAACGTGATCGCGAACAGGGTCAGCGCGGCCAGGAACAGCGTGCGGTAGTGCGTGCTGTCGCGCGCCGCCTCGGGCAGTTCGACCGCGATGTTCGCCGAGAGCGTTCGGAACCCGTTGAACACATTCCATTCCATCACCGGCGTGTTCCCGGTGGCCATCAGCACGATCATCGTTTCGCCGACCGCACGCCCGAGTCCGACCATGATCGCGGAGAACAGCCCGCTGCCGGCCGTGGGAACCACGATCCGCATCGCTGTCTGCCAAGGAGTGGCGCCCGCGCCGAGCGAGGCCAGTCGAAGCGCTTGCGGCACGCTCGATAGCGCGTCCTCGGCGAGCGTGTAGATGATCGGGATGACGGTGAAGCCCATCACGAAACCGACGACGAGCGCGTTGCGCTGCACGTACGTGTCCACCACGCTGCCGCGCGGATCGAGACCGCCGGCGTGCAGGAGTGCGGCGAACAGCGCGGCGAGCGCCGCGCCCCCGAGGCCCAGCGCGACGAAGCGCAGGAGGTCGAAGCCGGCGCAACGCCGGCGCGACCAGCTCGCCGAGCGGCGCCGCAGCCAGGTCCCGCCGAAGTGGGCGGCGGCGAAGATCGCGAGCGCGGACGAAAGCGGCAACAACATCCAGAACCAGCCGGGGAACCCGCTGCCGACGCTGCCATTCAGCCAGCCCGTCGCGTCGCCTCCGAAGCAGATCCGTTCGACCAACGGTCCCGTGGACAGGGCCATCACGGCGGCGAACGGCAGGCAAGCGGCGACGGCGAGAAGGCGCGGCATGCCCGACGCGCGGATCGCCGTGCGCGCCGGCAGGAATTGCCACAGATACGCGCCGGCGAGCAGGCAGAGCGGCAGGCAGAAGAACAGCGCGAGCACGCTCGGCAGCCAGTTCTGGACGAACGGCGCGAAGATCAGCGCCGCCAGGAAGCCGAGCACGACACTCGGCAGGCTCGCCATCATTTCGATGGCCGACTTGATCGGTGTGCGCCACGCAGGCGACAGGAACTCCGACGTGAAGATCGCCGCGAGCAGCGCGATCGGAACGCCGAAGAGCAGCGAGAACAACGTGGCCTTGAGCGTGCCGAACACGAGCGGAACCAGACCCAGCTTCGGTTCGAAGTCGTCGCTGCCGCTGGACGATTGCCAGACGTGCTCGGGACCGGAGTAGTCCTCGTACCACAGCGGCGTGAAGAGAGCGCGCGCGCTGCCGTCAGGGTGTCCGACGTCCAGGGCCAGCCGCGCGACGCTGTCGCGACCATAGGCCAGCACGGCATCCTCCTTCGGTGCCAGGGCCAGCGCCATCACGGGTCCCGCCGCGGACTCGAACGGTCGCACGCTCGCGCGCTCCTCGTTCGTCGGCACGTAGTGCACGCGCAACTCCCCGTCCTGCGTGCCGCTGACCAGAATGCGCGAACGCTCCGAGGCCGCGAGGCTCGTGATCGCCGGACCGGAGGCGACGAGCGCGTGGACGGGCATGAGGCGCGTGCCGTCGCGGGTCGAGGACAGTGGCGGCCGAATGCGGAACCAGCAAGTCAGAGAACCGTCGGTTCCGCCGACGACCAGCGTCCCGCGACCGATCAGGAGTTCGAGCGCGCTGATGCGCGCGGAAGGCTCGGGCAGCAGATCGACTTCCTCGCTGATCTCGATGTCGTCCAGCCTGCGCAGGTCGTAGCGCAGCGCGCGCCCGTCCTCCCAGCACGCGAGCAGGCTGTCGCCGAGCCCGGTGAGCACGAGCCGCTGCGGCGGCGTCGCGCCGGTCGGCGCCGGGGCGGCAAAGGTGGAGATCTCGACTTCGAGCTCCGCCGTCATCGGGTTCTCGCGCTCTTCGAGCACGCCCACCGACAAGCGCCCTGATTGCGTCAGCCACGCAACGCGGAAACCCTTGGTCGTGCGCGTCGCTTCGACGACCGCGATCGGGTCGTCGGCGCCCACGGGAAGTTGCACGATCGGGCGCTGCCCGGTCGAAGGTTCCTGCACGCGCCACTGCTCGGCGGCAATGCGCTGAGCGCGTCCGCGCCCGTGCGGCGCGTGCTCGCCGACAGCGAGCGCGCGCAGGGATTCCGGGGCCTTGTCGTGGTCCAAGAAGCTCGTCGCGAAATCTGCGCGCCCCAGGCACAGACTTCCGTCGGGATAGGCGAGGGCGAACTCTCCTCCGGCCCATGCGGAGGAGGCCGCGGGCGGGATCCCCCCGCGCGTGAGATCGACCCGCTCGAGCTCGGCACCACTGGCGAGATCGCGGTACTCGAGCTGCCCGTTCGATCGCAGCGCCCATCCGATCAGCCCGTACTCGTCGGTGCCCACGCGCAGCGGCTGCTCGCCCTTCGGGGAGCCCGGCAGCAGGCTCGGCTTCTCGAGCGAGGTTGCCGAGGCGAGCGGCTGCACGACCGAGACCAGGAAGACCAGGATCAGCACGACCGCGGCGATCGTGCCGATGCCCCCCACGCTGATCAGAGTGCGCGCGACGCGCTCCGCGGCGCGCACGCTGCGGCTGGTCGTGCGCACTCGGCGCGGACGTGGGGTCTTGGCGGGTTGCAAGGTCTTCCTCAGCAGAGCGGGAGCCCGGCCCGAGCTTGGGCGGAGCTCCCGCGCGGGTGCACGGCGTGCTCGGTCAGCGCGAAGTGGCCGCTTCGCGGGTCGAAACGTTCGAACCGATCGACTCCAGCGTCTTCTTGGCGACGGGATACGGCAGCGGGAAGTAGCCGTCCTTGATCACGTCGAGCTGGCCCTGCTTCGAGAGCAAGTAGGCGATGAACTCGCGCCGCAGCGGGTCCATTTGCGAGCCCGGCTTGTGATTGACGTAGACGTACAGGAAGCGCCATAGCGGATACGTGCCGTCGTAGGCATGGTCGATCTCGGCATCGACGGGGAGCTTACCCGCCAGCGCGAGCGGCACCGCGCGCACGTCGGCGGTCTTGTACCCGATGCCGCTGTACCCGATCCCGTACCTGTCGCTGGCGACGCCTTGCACGACCGCCGAGCTGCCCGGCTGCTCCTTGACCGAGTCCTTGAAGTCGCCGTTCAACAGCGCATGCTCCTTGAAGAAGCCGTACGTGCCCGAGGCGGAGTTGCGCCCGTACAGGCTGATCGGCTTGTCGGCCCATTCACCGCTCAGGCCGACGTCCCCCCAGGTGCGCACGTCATTGACCTGACCGGCCTTGCGTGACTTCGAGAAGATCGCATCGACCTGCACCAAGGTGAGGCTCGCCAGCGGGTTGTCCTTGTGCACGTACACCGCCAACATGTCCACGGAGGTCGGGATCGCGGTCGGCTTGTAGCCGTACTTCTTCTCGAAGTCGTCCTCCTCCTTCGCCTTCATCTTGCGGCTCATCGGGCCGAACGTGGAGGTGCCCTCGATCAACGCCGGCGGAGCGGTCGACGAACCCTTGCCCTCGACTTCGATCCGGACGTTCGGGTACTGGATCTTGAAGCCCTCGCCCCACAGCGTCATCAGGTTGTTGAGCGTGTCGGAACCGACGCTCTTGATGCTGCCGGAGACGCCCTGCACGGGTCGGTAGTCCGCGTACCGTTCGTCGACGCGGACGGTCGGCCTGGCCGCCGGCTCCTGAGCGCGGGGCGCCGACGCAAACAACGAAAGGGCCGAGAAGGCGAGCGCGATCGAGAGAGATGTGTTCAAGGCGGGGGTTCCTGTGGGCGGAGTGCGGAATTCGGAGGCCCCCGCAGTACACGAACTCGCTTCGAACCCAGGATGAAGGTGCGATCAAGGAATCGCAAAGAAGGCAAGCCGCGGCCTTCCTGGCGCCGGCAGTCCCCTCCCACTCACGATTCGGCCGCCACCTGGCCGGCGCGCGCGGCCGCCGGCTTGTGAACCACGGCCTCGCCCGCATAGAGTTCGGACGCGGTCCTCCCCGCCGGTCGAATTCCGACGCCCCCCCCTACCCCGGAGCGCTCTTGTTCGGACTCCTTCCCAAAGACGAAGCGTTCTTCGATCTGTTCGATCGCATGGCCGGCACCGTCCACGAAGGTGCGCTGCTCTTGTCCGCGATGCTCGGTGATTTCACCGAGGTCGAGGAGAAGGCGAAGCAGATTCGCAACGTCGAGCACTCAGGCGATCACCTGACGCGCGAAGCGATCGAGAAGCTCAATCGGACCTTCATCACGCCTTTCGAGCGCGAGGAGATCCACGAGCTCGTGTGCCGGATGGACGACATCCTCGACTCGATGGAGAACGCGGCGAATCGGCTGTCGCTGTACCGGATCGACAAGCCGACGCCGGACGCGATCGCCCTCGGCAAGGTTCTGGTGAACTGCACCGAGCTGTTGCGTCAGGCGGTGCCGATGCTGCGCCAGATCAAGAAGCCGCAGGAGATGCTCAATCTCTGCCTCGCCGTCCACAAGGAAGAGAGCGAGGGAGACCGCATCGAGCAGCACGGCCTGGCCGGCCTGTTCGAGCGCCGGCAGGATCCGATCGAGATCATCAAGTGGAAGGACATCTACAGCGACCTCGAGCAGGCCACCGACCGCTGCGCCGACGTGGCCAACGTGATCGAGTCGATCGTGCTGCGACACGCCTAGACGAAGTCGTCCACGATGGATGTCTCGCTCCTGATCGTGCTGGTCGTCGTGTTCGCGCTGGTCTTCGACCTCGCGAACGGCTGGAACGACGCGTCGAACGCGATTGCCACGGTCGTCGGGACGCGCGTGATGGCCCCGTGGACCGCGATCTTCTTCGGCGCCGTCCTCAACTTCGCGGGCGCCATGTTCAGCAGCGAGGTGGCCAAGACCGTCGGCCGGGAGATCGCCGACCCAGCGTTGCTGTCACCATCAGTCTTCCTCGCCGCGGTCGTCATCGCCCCGGCTTGGATCACGCTGTGCACGCTGCGTGGTCTGCCGATCAGTTGCTCGCACTCGCTGATGGGGGGACTGGTCGGTTCGGTGCTTGCCGCAGCGGGGCCCGGCGCGCTCGCATCGACCGGAATCAAGAAGATCGTGTTCGGCATCTTCACGTCGCCGGTGATCGGTTTCCTGCTCGGTCTGCTCGTACTGGTGCTCGTTTCGTGGCTGTTTCGCCGGATGAGCGCGCGCTGGGCCAGCGCGTTGTTCGGCAAGCTCCAGATCCTGTCGGCGGGCGCAATGGCCTTCTCTCACGGCACCGGAGACGCGCAGAAGGCGATGGGGATGATCACCGGCGCATTGATCGCCGGCAACTACATCGCGCTGGACTCCTCGGGCATGCATATCCCGCTGTGGGTGCGCCTGTCTTGCGCCGCAGCCATGGGGATCGGGTCGGCCGTGGGCGGCTGGGCCGTCATGCGGACGCTCGGCTCGGGCCTCGCGCACCTCAAACCGTATCAGGGGTTCGCGGCCGAGACCGGCGCCGCGACGACGATCCTCGTCAACACGCTCACGGGCGTTCCGATCAGCACGACGCACTCGATCACGGGCGCGATCCTGGGCGTGGGCGCGGCTCGCAACCTGAAGGCCGTGCGCTGGGGCGTCGGCAAGAAGATCTTCTTGGCCTGGGTATTCACTTTCCCCGTCTGCATCGTGGGCGGTGCGGTGCTCTACAAGATCTTCCACGCGCTCGGGCTCTGAATCCGGGCTGCTACGTTCGCGTGAGAGTTCGGCAGGTTTTCTTTGCAGAATCTTGGGTTGAGGGCATTCCAGCGCACTTCTAGAGTTCCGGCCTCTCCCGTGCCCCTTACTCGAGGTGAATGAACCCATGCTGAGTTTTGGATCCCTCTTGGCCTATGTCGCGGTCACTGCCGCAGCAGCGCTGCCGTGTGCGGGTCAGACGAGTCCGGGCGACTCGGGTGCCCCTGGACAGACGCAATCGACCACGACGCCTCCAGCAAAGGACGTCAAGGCCGACGGGCAAGACCTGCGCGTGTACTGGAAGGACGGCTTCCGGATGGAGACGGCCGACAAGGCCTTCTCGCTGCGAGTCAGCGGCCGCCTGCAGACCGATGCGGCATTCTTCTCTGGTGACGAAGCCGACTTCGGCACCGAGTTCAATGACGCCGTCGAGTTCCGCCGCGCGTACCTGGGCTTCGGCGGCAGGCTGTACCGCGACTGGGAGTACCTGATCGAGATGGACTTCGCCAAGGCCTCGGACGACTTCTCCGACGCGTACCTCGCGACCGGCACGCCTTGGGGCAACCTGCGCCTCGGCCACTTCAAGCAGCCGATCAGCCTCGAGGAGATGGCGTCCGACCTCAATACGACGTTCATGGAGCGCTCGCTCTCGTCGGCGTTCAAGCTGGGCCGCGACGTCGGGGTCATGCTCTCGGACAGCGCCGCCGAGGAGCGCATGACCTGGGCGGTCGGCGTGTTCAAGGACACCGACGCCGACGGCAAGAACCAATCGGGCACCAGCGACGACGAGTACTCATTCACCGGACGCCTGACCGGCGTGGCCTGGCAGGACGACGGCGGCGATCTGCTGCACCTTGGGGCCGCCGCGAGCCTGCGCAATCCCAGCGGCAACACGATGACGTTCACGAGCAAGCCGGAGTCGAACCTGGCCCCGACGCTGTTGTCGTCGGGCGTGATCGGCTCGCCCGCCGACAAGGGCGACGAGTTCCAGTTGTACGGGCTCGAGGCGGCCTGGGTGCGCGGCCCGCTGTCGCTGCAAGGCGAGTACTTGGTCGCCAAGACCGAGGGCGACTCGGCCGGCAAGGACGATCCGACGCTCAGCGGCTACTACGCGTTCGTCAGCTACTTCCTGACCGGCGAGCGGCGTCCCTATCGCAAGGCGACCGGCGTGTTCGACAGGGTCCGGCCGAAGGAGAACTTCTCGCTGAAGGAAATGTCGGGAACGGGCGCGTGGGAACTCGCGCTGCGCTACACGAACTTCGACTTCGACGACGCGTCGGCGACGGACGCGAACCTGAGCGACGTCACGCTGGGCGTCAACTTCTATCCCAATCCCAACACGAAGGTGCAGCTCAACGCGGTGCAGGCGAGCTTGGAGAGCGGCGCGGTCGACGAAGACGCGACGATCTTCCAGATGCGCTTCCAGTTCGACTTCTAGACCGGCCGCGGCTCGCTCGCTGCGCTACGATGGGCGGTGTCCATGACCGCCTCGCGCTCGCGCTGGATCGCGCTCTTGTGCGTGCTCGCATGCGCTCTCGGCGGCTTGGCCTGGTTGATGCGCGCGCCCCCCGCCGCCGTCAGGCCTGATCTGGGCCCGGGCGGCGGCGCCGAGGGCCAGCCCTCCGGCGCCGCGGCGGAGGGCGCGGAAGCGAGCTGGGCGGCGGAGCTGGAGTCGCTGCCGCTGCCGGAAGGACGCGTCGAGGTCGGGATCCCGGAGGATGCCCGAGAAGCGCTGCTCGCCAACCAAGACCTGCATCCAGTGGCCGTCTCGCTTCTCGAAGGCGAACAGATCTTCCGTGACGCGGCGCGCATCGAGGTCCGCCAGCGCGTGCGCCGGGGCGCGAAGTGGATCGACCTGCCGGCGCGCGAACACGCCTGGTCCGGCAGTCAGGACGCGCTCGAACTGCAACTCCCGACGGGCGAGTGGTGGATCTCCGCGAACGCGCCCGGCAGGGCGTCGGAGTCCGTGCTGGCACCCGTTCCGCTCGAGCATGGGCCGCTGGTGCGGATCACGCTGCGGGAGACCTGCGAGTACAGCGGGCTCGTGCTCGCGCCCGACGACGCGCCGGCCGAGGGCGTGATCGTCGAATTGCTCGTCGCGGGGCGCGCCCTTGCGAGCACGCGAACGGCCGCGGGCGGCGGATACCGGCTGGAAGGGCTGGCGCGCGCGGGGACGAGCCTGGCCGTGGGCGACCCATGTCGGCCCGCCGCCGTGATCGACCCGCTTCCGGCCTGCGCGGGAGCGCTCCGAATCGACCCCGTGCGCCTTCCCGAGTGTGGAGAGCTGCGGCTGTCGATCGACCGGCTCGGGCTCGAGGGGCTGCCGGTCCGCGTGCTGTTGCAGCATGCCGATAGCGGTCGGTCGTGGCACGAGTTCGACCCACACGACGAGCTGCGGGTGCGCCACCTGCTGCCGGGCCGATACCGGGCCTTCGTTTGGGTCGCCGATCACCGCGGTAATCGCGAGGTCACCATCGCCGCAGGCGCGGCGCAGCCTTTCGCCGTCGCGCTGCGACGCGCGAACTGACGCGAGATCCCCTGAGCGGATGAAGCAACGAGGGGCGCGCACCCAGACGCGCCCCTCCTGCTGGGCTCGCCGTTGCGCCGGAGCCCGGCCCGGCACAGGGAAACGAGCTCGATCCGACCTAGGAATCCGAACCGACCGTCAATCCGATCTGGATCAGCGTGCCCTCGTCGGCACTGACATCGCTCGAGTAGTCCGAGACGTTGAGCTGCCACTTGGCGGTATGCCCGCCGTGGTACCAGTTGAGTCCGCCGCTGACGACCTGGGTGTCGTCGTCGTCGTCGTGGTCCTGCAGGCGCAACGCGACTTCCCACTCTCGGCTGGGAGTCAGCCAGCTGCCCGTCACAGCCCAGGGCGTGTTGCCTTCGGTGACGGCGAACTTCGCGGGGCCGAGGTCGTCGTCGAGGTCCGCGATCTCCGCGGCGACGCTGAACTGGCCGAACACGACCGTCGCGTCGAGCGCCAGCATGCCGCCGTCGCTCAGATCCCCCTCGTCGAAGTAGGCGGCACCGATCGTTCCCTTCGTGCCGGAATCCGCGCCGCTCATTGCGCCCTCGATCCGGCCGACGCCGCCGTTGATCAGATACTCGGCGCGCGCGGTCAGAGCGAAGTCCTCGGCTGCCAGATCGTCGCCGTTCTGGAGCGAGACCTTCCAGTTGAATGAATCGAACTTCCCGTCGACCGAAACGCCCGGCG
>Ga0194120_10003026_pt1 | contig 28110 bp, 26 predicted proteins | sample TA2MahCa65mmetaG_FD_148642 | JGI IMG/M metagenome (GOLD analysis project Ga0194120, IMG submission 148642) | Freshwater microbial communities from Lake Tanganyika, Tanzania - TA2015019 Mahale Deep Cast 65m | ecosystem: Environmental > Aquatic > Freshwater > Lake | place: Tanzania: Lake... | reverse complement strand
GCGAGCACCATCGCCTTCACCCCCGTCCCGCGCAGCTCCTCGTGCACCGCGTTGGTGAAGCTGGAGACGAACGCCTTGGTCGCGCCGTACGTCGCGTGTCGCGGGATCGGCTGGTAGGCGCTGATCGACGACACGTTGATCACCCCTCCCCGCCCGCGCCCCACCATCGGCCCGAGCGCGGCGTGGGTGAGCCGCATCACCGCGACGACATTGAGCGCGACCTCGGCCGCCTCCTTCTCGACGGGGAGCTCCCAGAAGCGGCCCATCGTGCCCACGCCCGCGTTGTTGACGAGCAGGTCGACGGGCCGGTTCGGGTCGCCCAGCCGCTCCGCCACCGCAGCGACGCCCGCGTCGGTCGCGAGGTCGGCGGCCAGCACCTCGACCTCCGCGCCCGAGTCGGTGCGCAGCCGCGTGGCGAGGTCCCCGAGCACGTCGGCCCGACGGGCGACGACCACCACGTCGTGGCCCCGCTGCGCGAGCGCGATCGCGAACGCCTCACCGATCCCCGACGACGCGCCCGTGACCAACGCGACCGGACGTGCTGCGCTCATCGATGCCTCTCCTCCGCCGCGCCACCCGCGCCACCCGCGTCACCGGCGTCACCGGCACGCGCCGTGCTCACAGGCCGATCGCCTCGGCGACCGCGTCGGCCTCGGCGGGGACGGCGTCGCCCACCTCGACTTCGCTCACCGCCCGCTGCGGGTCCTTGAGGCCGTGGCCCGTCACCGTGCACACGACCACGTCGTCGTGCACGAGCAGCCCGTCGGCCGCGGCCTGGAGCAGCCCGGCGACCGACGCCGCCGACGCCGGCTCCACGAACACGCCCTCGTCGGAAGCGAGCATGCGGTAGGCGTCGAGGATCTGGGCGTCGGTGACGGCGCCGATGTGGCCGCCCGACTCGTCGCGCGCCGCGACGGCGGAGTCCCACGACGCCGGGTTGCCGATCTGGATCGCGGTCGCGATGGTCTCGGGGTGCGGCACCGGCTCGCCCCGCACGATGGGCGCCGCCCCGGCGGCCTGCCACCCGAGCATGCGGGGCGGCCGACCGGCGTTGCCGGCAGCGACGTCCTCGCAGTAGCCGCGCCAGTAGGCGGTGATGTTCCCCGCGTTGCCCACCGGGATGCAGTGCACCGTCGGCGCGTCGCCGAGCGCGGCGACGATCTCGAACGCGGCCGTCTTCTGCCCCTCGATGCGCACGGGGTTGACGCTGTTGACGACCTCGACGCCGGGCTGCTCGCCGAGCTCGCGCACGATGTCGAGTGCCTCGTCGAAGGTGCCGGACACCGGCACGACCCGCGCCCCGTGGATCAGCGCCTGCGCGAGCTTGCCGAGCGCGATCTGACCTGCGGGCAGCACGACCGCGCACAGCAGCCCCGCCCGTGCCGCGTAGGCGGCGGCCGAGGCCGACGTGTTGCCGGTGGACGCGCAGATGACCACCTTGGCGCCGTGCTCGACCGCCGTCGACACCGCCATGGTCATGCCCCGGTCCTTGAACGAGCCGGTGGGGTTCGCACCCTCGACCTTGAGACGCACGCTGGCGACGCCGGCACGCGCAGCGAGGCGCGGTGCGTCGACCAGCGGCGTGTTGCCCTCGAGCAGCGTGACGACCGGCGTGCGCTCGGTGACCGGCAGCCGGTCACGGAACGCCTCGATCAGCCCGGGCCAGGCCCGGTGCTCGCCGCCCACCCCGTCAGTCCTCCTCGCCGACGACCCGGATCACGGAGCCCACCCGGGTGACGACGTCGACGTGGCGCAGCGCATCGAGCGTGGCCGTGAGGTCGGCCTCCCGCGCCCGGTGCGTGATGAAGACGAGGCGGGCGTCGGCCCCGATCCCCCGCTGCTCCATCGACTTGATCGACACGCCGTGGTCGCCGAACGTCGTGGCGATCGCGGCGAGCACGCCGGGGCGGTCGGCCGCCTCCACCATGATGTAGAAGGGCGACTCGGCGTCGGCCATGGGCCGGATCGGCTTGGCGACCAGCTCGCCGATCGTCGCCCCCCGGGCCCCGGCCACGAGGTTGCGCGACGCGTCGACGAGGTCGCCCATCACGGCCGACGCCGTGGGGTTCCCGCCGGCGCCGCGGCCGTAGAGCATCAGCTCGCCCACCGCGTCGGCCTCGATGAACACGGCGTTGAACGAGTCGCGCACCGAGGCGAGCGGGTGCTGCACCGGGACCATCGCAGGATGCACCCGCACCGCGACGTCGCCGCCGACCTCCTCGGCCACCGCGAGCAGCTTCACGATGTAGCCGAGGCTGCGGGCCGACGCGATGTCGTCCGCAGTGACCTGCGTGATGCCCTCGCGGTACACGTCGTCGGGACCGATCGGCGCGCCGAACGCGATGGTGGCGATGATCGCGGCCTTCGACGCGGCGTCGAACCCCTCGACGTCGGCGGTGGGGTCGGCCTCGGCATAGCCGAGGCGCTGGGCTTCGCCGAGCGCGTCGGCGAACGTGGTGCCGTCCTCGGTCATGCGGGTGAGGATGAAGTTGGTGGTGCCGTTGACGATGCCGAGCACCCGGCGGATGCGGTCGCCCGCGAGTGACTCGCGCAGCGGCCGCATGAGCGGGATGCCTCCGGCGACCGACGCCTCGAAGAGCAGGTCGACGCCCGATGCGGCCGCGATGCGGAGCAGCTCGGGCCCGTCGCGGGCGATGAGCTCTTTGTTCGCGGTGACGACCGGCTTGCCTGCACGCAGCGCGGCCTCGATGAGCCCGCGTGCCGGCTCCACCCCGCCCATCACCTCGACCACGACGTCGATGTCGGGGTCGGCCACCACCGAGGTCGGGTCGTCGGTGAACGCGGTCGACGGCAGCTTCAGCTCACGGGGCTTGGCGAGGTCGCGCACTGCCACCCGGATGATCTCGACCCGGGCCCCGGCCCGGGCGGTGATCAGGTCGGCGTGCTCGTCGACGAGGCGCGCGAGCGCCGCCCCGACGTTGCCGCAACCGAGGAGTCCGACCCGGACGTGATCTGCCACCGTCACAGTCTGCCCGTTCACGGCTGATCCAGCCGGAGGAGATCGTCGAGGGTCTCCCGCCGGATGACCGTCCGGGCCACGCCGCCGCGCACGAAGACCACGGCCGGACGCGGGACCTTGTTGTAGTTGGAGGCCATCGAGTAGCCGTAGGCCCCGGTGGCCGGGGTGGCGAGGAGGTCGCCGACGGCCACGTCGGCAGGGAGGCGGGCACCCTGGACCACGATGTCGCCCTGCTCGCAGTGCTTGCCCACGATGGTGCACTCGAGGTCACGGGGGGCGTCGAGGCGGGCCGGGAGGTAGGCCTCGTAGCCCGCGCCGTACAGCACCGGTCGGGGGTTGTCGCTCATCCCGCCGTCGACCGCCACGTAGGTGCCGATCCCGGGGATCTGCTTGATCGTGCCCACCCGGTAGAGCGTGAGCGCGGCGGGGGCGACGATCGACCGGCCCGGCTCGACCATGATCCGGGGCTCGGCGATCCCGGCGCCGGCCGACACCTCCCGCACCGCGCCCTGGAGCACCTGCGCGTACTCGGCGACGTCGAGCACGGGGTCCTCCGCGAGGTACCGCGCACCGAGGCCACCGCCGAGGTTCAGCTCGCCCACGGTCACGCCCCGGTCGGCGAGCTCGCGCACCAGGGTGACGAGGACCTCCACCGCCCGGGCGTACGAGTCGAGCACGTAGATCTGCGAGCCGATGTGGCAGTGCAGCCCCACCAGGTCGAGGCCGGCGGACGCCGCGACCCGCTGCACGGCGTCGCGCGCCACCCCACCCGACACGGTGAAGCCGAACTTCGACGCCTCGGTGCCGGTCTCGATGAACTCGTGGGTGTGCGCCTCCACCCCGGGCGTCACCCGCACCAGCACGCGCGGCACCACGCCCACGTCGGCGCCGAGGCGCTCGAGCCGGTCGAGCTCGTCGTGGGAGTCGGCGACGATGCGGCCCACGCCGGCGCGCAGCGCGGCCAGCAGCTCGGCGTCGCCCTTGTTGTTGCCGTGGAAGACGATCCGGGCCGCGGGGAAGCCGGCCCGCAGCGCGACGTGGAGCTCGCCACCGGTGGCGACGTCGAGGTGGAGGCCCTCCTCCCCGACCAGCTGCACCATGGCCGTGCAGAGGAACGCCTTCCCCGCGTAGGTCACGGCGTCGGGGCCGAACGCGGCGACGTACTCACGCATCTTCGATCGCAGCGCGTCCTCGTCGTAGACGAACAATGGAGTGCCGTGCTCGGCCGCGAGCGCGTCGAAGTCGAGCCGGCGCAGGCCCGGCGGCACGAGCGAGACGTCGAACGCGGCGTCCACTAGTCGGCGTCCGGCTCGAGGTCATCGGCCCGGTGCATCTCGTCGGGCGCGCCGACGCCGAGGATGGCCAGCGCGTTGGCGAGGCCGATCCGGCTCGCCTCGGCCAGCCACAGCCGGGCCTGGGTGAGCGCGGCGTCGTCGGAGATGACCCGACAGTCGCGGTAGAAGCCGTGGAAGCGCGCCGCGAAGTCGCGCACCCAGGTGGCGACGCGATGCGGCGCGCGCAACGCGGCCGCCTCTTCGACCACGTCGGGGAAGACGGCCAGGGCGCGCAGCAGCTCGAGCTCGCGCTCGTGGGTGAGCACGCCGAGGTTCGCGTCGGGCAGCGGCAGCCGGGTGATCCCCTGCGCCGCGGCCTGCCGGCCGATCGAGGCGATGCGGGCGTGCGCGTACTGCACGTAGTAGACGGGGTTCTCCATCGACTGCGAGGTGACCACCTCGAGGTCGAAGGTCTGCGCGGTGTCGATGCCCTGGAGCAAGAACGTGAGCCGGCAGACGTCGGGGTCGACCTCGTCGAGGATGTCGGCGAGGGTGACGACGGTGCCGGACCGCTTCGAGATGCGGACCTCCTCACCGCCCCGGAGCAGCTTCACGAGCTGGCCGAGCAGCACCTCCGGCTCGCCGGCCGGGAAGCCGAGCGCCTCGAGCCCCGCCTGCAGCGACTTCACCTGCCCGTGGTGGTCGGCGCCCCAGATGTCGATGAGGTGGGTCCAGCCCCGGGCGAACTTGTCGCGGTGGTAGGCGAGGTCGTTGCACAGGTAGGTGGTGGTGCCGTCGGACTTCACGAGCACCCGGTCGCGCTGGTCGCCGAAATCGGAGGTGCGCAGCCACACCGCGCCGTCGTCGTCGCGGGTCATGCCCCGCTCGGCGAGCGTGGCGAGCACCTGCTGCACATCGCCCCGCTCGTGCAGCGTGCGCTCCGAGAACCAGGTGTCGAACACCACGCCGATGCGCGCGAGGTCGCGCTGGATCTCGTCGACCATCTGCAGGTAGCCCCACTCGCGCGCCTGCTCCATGGTGACGTCGTCGCCGAGCGCGGCCCGCATGCGGTCGGCCATGTCGATCAGGTACTGCCCCTGGTAGCCGTCGTCGGGCAGGTCGGCGCCGGTGTAGCGGGCGTGCAGCGACGCACCGAAGAGGTCGAGCTGCGTCCCGGCGTCGTTGAGGTAGTACTCGCGGTGCACCTCGGCGCCCTGCGACGCGAGGAGGTTGGCGAGCGCGTCGCCCACCGCGACCCAGCGCCCACCGCCGGCATGGAGGGGCCCAGTCGGGTTGGCCGACACGAACTCCAGGTTGATCCGGCTGCCGGCGAGCGCGTCGCCGTGGCCGAACCGGTCGCCTCGCGCCGCCACCGTGCGCAGCACGTCGTGCAGCCAGGTGGGCGAGAGGTGGAGGTTGACGAAGCCGGGCCCGGCGATCTCGACGCGATCGAGGTGCGCGGGCGGCTGGGCCATGAGCGCGTCGGCGATCCGCTGCGCGGCCTCCCGCGGTGGCACCCCGGCCGGCTTGGCGATCTGGAGCGCCGCGTTGGTGGTCCAGTCGCCGTGCTCGGGCCGATCCGCCGGCGTGAGGACCACGCCCCCGCCCGGCTCGGGGAAGCCGGCGCGGCCGAGGGCCGCGCGCACGGCGTCGACGAGGGTTTCGCGGATCACGCGGTGGTCCTTCAGAAGGGTGGTGGAGACGTCGAATCGTACTTGCGGGGCGCACCGGCCCCCGGCTCGGATTCACCCCGGACCGCTTCGTGGCCCGGGTCGCTACGCTTCGCGATCGGTGGAACCGGGTGACACCCACGACCCCAGCGAGGACGGCAGGCACGTGAGCAGCGCGGGACTGTCGGCCCTCTACGAGGCGCTCGCCGCCACGGCGGAGCGCCACGGCCTCGACGGGCTCGCGATCGCGGTCGACGACCCCGATCTCGGCCACCAGGGGTTCGCGGCCGGCGCCGAGGCCCGCGCCGTGCTCGACGACGTGGTGTCGGATCCGGCCCGCCGCTGGTGGGCCCGGCCGCTGCCCGACGTGCCCCCCACCGAGATCGAGGTGCTGCGGGCCCTCGCCGCCACCGCCCTGCGGCTCGGCCGCGCCGATCCCGATGCCGACCCCGACGCCGCGCTCGAGGTGCTCGTGCGGTCGCTGCCCCACGTGACCGGGGTGCTGCGGGTGGGCAACGTCGTCGAGGCCACCGTCGCCGCCGGCCACCGCGACGAGGTGGTCGCCCGGCTCGCGGTCACCGACCTCCCGCCCGGCGGCGCCGTGGTCCTGCACGAGGTCGCGGTCGACGCCCCCGCGGGCGAGCCGGGCCCGCGCCCGCGGGCCGAGCTGATCGCGGTGCGGACCGTCCCCGAGACCGGCGAGCTCGAGGTGCACCTGCGCTCGGGCGACCTGCGGACGGTCGGGCGGGGTCCCCTCGTCCGCGCCGGTCAGGCCGCCGCGGCCGCCACCCTCGACGCGCTGGTCGGGCTCGAGCCCGATCCGCCGCGCGCCGTGCAGTGGCACGTCGGGTGGGTGCGCACGATCGACACCACCGCCGACCGCGAGTTCCTCGTTGCGGTGATGATCCGGCGCGGGCTCGACCGGTCGCTCTACGGACTGGCCTCGGGGTCGAGCCCCGTGGAGGCCGCCGCCCGCGCCACCCTCCACGCCTGCAACCGCGTTGTCGGCTGGCCGCTGCCCTGACGCTCCCCTTTTGGCGTCACCAGTGCACGTATGCGATGCGATGGGGACGCCAAAACGGTCGTGATCAGGCGAGGTGGAGCACGAGCTCCTCGGGGCCGCGGATGAAGTTGCTCTCCCAGACGAATTCCTGATCGGGCATCGTCGTGTCGGGGAAGCGGGAGACGATCGACTCCACCACCACGTGCAGCTCGAGCCGCGCGAGCCAGCTGCCCACGCACACGTGTGGGCCCTTGCCGAACGCGATGTGCTGCTTGGCGTCGGCCCGGGTGAGGTCGAGCATGTCGGCGGTGTCGCCCCAGCGGGCCTCGTCACGGTCGGCCGATGCGATCCAGCAGACGACCTCCGCGCCGGTCGGCACGACGATCCCGCCGCCGAGGTCGACGTCCTCCTCCGCGGTGCGCTTCATGTACTGCGCGGTCGACTCGAAGCGCAGCAGCTCCTCCACCGCGTTGGGCAGGAGGTCCGGCTGCGCGCAGAGCCGGTCCCACTGGTCGCGGTGGTGCATCAGCGCGAGCAGGCTCAGCGCCGTCTGGTTCACCGTCGTGTGCATGCCCGCGAGGTACAGCGTGTGCACGTACGGCACCACCTGCTCGGGCCGCAGGACCTCACCCGCGTCGGCCGTGCGGATGATCAACGACAGCAGGTCGTCGGCGAGGTGGTCCCGCTTCCACTCGATCACGCCGTGCAGGTGCTGGGCGAGCAAGCCGGCCGACGCCATGTACTCCTGCATCTGCTCGGGCGTGAGGAACGCGTCGATCAGCTCGAGGCTCTGCCACGTCCAGGCGCGCAGCTCGTCGCGGTTGTCGACGTCGAGGATGCCGAGCACGTCGCAGGTGAGCGTGTAGGGCAGGAGGAAGCCGATGGTGTCGACCAACCGCAGCTCGCCGCCGCCGGCCACCGCGTCGGCGAGCGCGGCGTCGACGACCTCCTGCGCGCGGTCACGGAACTGCTGCACCGCCTTGTTGCTGAACGTGGGGGCGATGATCCGCCGCGGCTCGGTGTGCCCCGGGCCGTCGGCTGCGAACGGGTTGGCCGGGAAGTGCACGTGCCGGTCGGGGCCCCGGTGGTGCCCGCGCACGATGCGGGACAGGCCCGCCTCGACCGCGTCGAAGCCGACCAGGTACCAGAGGTCGCGCGAGGTGTCGACCACGCACGGCCCCTGGGCCCGCAGCCGGGCGAGGTGGGCGTACGGGTCGGCGAGGTACTCGGGGGCCGTGGGGTCGAACTCCCCCACCAGGTCGACCGGCTCGAGCGGCGTTGCCATCGCCCGATTGTGTCAGGGACCCGCACGGCGCGGCTCAGAACGCACTGCACCTAGGGGATGGCGCTGCCGACGATGGCCGCCAACATCTCGTCCGCGTCCGCTGCACTTGCGCTCATCAGGGCGACGGGGTTCGGGAGCGCCAGGATCGCCTCGATGCGCGCACGACATTCCGCCACCTCGGCTTCCGACGCCGCCAACGCGGCGCGAGCCTGGCGACGGGCGGCGCGGCGCTGCGTCGACGCGCCGGCACCCGCACTGCCGGCGAGGTGCCGGTCGAAGTACGCCAACGTGAGCTGCAACGCGCGGCGCCGCTGGATCGCGACGGTGAACCGTTCGAAGACGGCGGCGGCCCGGAGGCAGTCGTCGAACACCAGGCCGATCGCCGCGGCGCGCGCCCCGTCGTCGCCGCTGACCGCGTCGAGCGTCTCGAGCAGACCCTCGGTCCGTGCGAACAGGCGCTCCCACTGCAGCCCGCGCTCGAGATCGAGCCGCATGGAGTGGATGTTGTCGAGGGAGCGCCGCACGAACGCGAGGAGCTCGCCCTCGAAGTCGGTCATCGGGCCGACCTCCGGGTGGGCCTCGGCGGGGGGCGTCCCCCACACGGGCTCGATGCCGTCGAGGAGGTAGTCGGCCCGGAACCCCCAGGTGCGCTCGATCAGCACCGCGACCGCGCGCGAGGGTCGGCGGGTCCCGTTGAGGATGGGGTACAAGGTGCGGGCGTCGATTGCACCGTCGACCCCGGCGACGAACTCCGACCGGTCGAGCTCGCAGGCCTCGAGGAAGTGCCGGAACCGGGTGGCGACGGCGGCGTGGGGCGCCGGCGGGCGGGCTTCGTCTCGCACCATGGACTCCTATACGATGTAGTCAAGTTCTCGACTTGTCTACATTGTATACACCCGGATGCGGACGGTGCGCCGTTGCGCCCTCCGTGGCCCAAGGAGCCCGTCCATGACCTCGGCCCAGCCCGTGACCCGATCCCCCTACCTCGCCGGGAACTACGCCCCGACGGCCGAGGAGCACGACCTCGACCTGGAAGTGGTCGCCGGTGCGATCCCCGACGATCTCCGCGGCGTGTTCGTGCGCAACGGCAGCAACCCGCGCTTCGCGCCGGAGGGTCGGTACCACTGGTTCGACGGTGACGGGATGATCCACGCCGTCCACTTCACCGCCGACGGCGCCCGCTACCGCAACCGCTGGGTGACGACCACGGGCTTCGAAGCCGAACGTGAGGCCGGCGCCGCGCTGTGGACGGGCATCCTCGAGCCGCCCGATCTCTCCCGCTTCCCGCAGGTGTTCAAGGACACCGCCAACACCGACCTCGTCTGGTTCAACGGCGAGCTGCTCGCGCTGTGGTGGCTCGGCGGCGACGCGTACCGCGTCTCACTGCCCGACCTGGAGACGCTCGGCACCGAGGACTTCGCCGGCACGCTCACGTCCCACATCGCCGCGCACCCCAAGGTCGACACCGCGACCGGTGAGCTGCTGTTCATCGACTTCGACCCGATCCCGCCCTATCTCACCCTCGGTGTCGTCGCACCCGACGGTCGGGTCGTGCGGAGCGAGAGCATCGACGTCGGCGGCCCGCGGCTCCAACACGATCTCGCCTTCACCGACGACTACGCCATCGTGTTCGACTTCCCCTTCATGTGGGAGACGACGGCCACTGCCAACCGGCTCCGCTTCCATCGGGATCGGGCCTCGCGATTCGGGCTCGTTCCCCGCTCCGGGACCGCCGACGACACGACCTGGTTCGAGACCGACCCGTGCTTCATGTACCACGTGGCCAACGCATGGCAGGAAGACGGCATCGTGCGGTTGATCGGTTGCGAGATCTCCGACCCGCTCGTCGACGACCCCGACTCACCCGGGGACCGCCGCGCCGCCCCGGAGATCGCGATGCTGCGCCTCGAGCCGTACCTGACCGAATGGGTCTTCCACCTCGACTCGAACACCATCACCAAGCGACGGATCAACGACGAGATCGCCGAGTTCCCCAAGATCGACGTCCGCCGTACCGGTCGGCCGACCCGCTACACGTACCTGATGCGCTTCGCCCCGCTCGAGACCCTCGCGTTCGACGCGGTCATCCGCCACGACCTCGCGACCGACACCACCGCCAGCCACCCCTGGCCCGACGGCTGGTACGGCGGCGAGACGGTCTTCTGCCCCAGGCAGGGGAGCACCGCCGAGGACGCGGGGTACCTCGTCACCTTCGTCGTGCACGAGGCGACCGGCGAGTCGGAAGTGCACGTGCTCGATGCCGCGCGGGTGGGCGACGAGCCGGTGTGCCGGCTCTCGGTCCCGGTTCGGGTGCCGACCGGCTACCACACCTGGTGGGTTCCCGAGGCCGACCTGCGCGCGTCGCACCGCTCCGGGTAGGTCCACCCTCCGGCCCCTCGGGCCGGCCCGGGCCGTGGGGTCGGCAAGCCACTACTCTGCATCTCCCCGCCCTCGTAGCTCAGCGGATAGAGCATCGGCCTCCGGAGCCGTGTGCGCAGGTTCGAGTCCTGCCGAGGGCGCCACCCAGAAGTTGGCCCTGACCTACGGAAACACCCTGGTCAGGGCCATCTCGCGTGGTGGTCCGATACTCCCTCATTCACCGCCCCAGACCGTGATTCTCGGGTCTGATTGGGTGCGTGTCGGCGCTTTCGCGGGTCACGGCTCTGTCAACGGTGTCATGACAACTTGGTGCACGCGGATCGCGGTGTCGTCACGTGCAGGTCCGCGACGTTCACGTTCCCGTTGTCGAGAAACAGTGACGACGCGAACAGGTAGGAGAGTCGCGCCGGGACAGGCAGCCCGCCGATGGTCTCCGGGACGTTCCCGATACGAGGCTCGTACCGACCGGTCCCGATCTGATAGGCGTCGGCGAAGTCATCGAAGGTCGATGCCGTGAGCCGCCGGCACGCCCGCACGCGGGCGGCTAGCTCGCCTCCCCGGAGCTGATAGTCGAGCCACGCGAGCGTGTAGTAGTTCATCGCGGCTTGGCCATGACGCGACTGCGATGTGGCCCGTGTCGCTCCCGGTTGATCGTCGGCCACATCGGCGTGCGCGCTTGCCCGGACCGCGACCTGCATCGCATCGATGCCCTGCGCGACCAGCGCTCGCGTGTATTCGTCTTTGTGGTGTGGATCGGGCGGGCTGCTTCGTGGGGTGTCCGCTGGCGTGTGGTAGTCGGCGTTGAACCCGAGGCGCGATGTGCGGAGCTGTTCCGGCGTGAGAGGCGCGGGTCGACTCCGGCATCCGCCCCCGTTCGGACTGATGCTCGAAACATCCGGCCCGGCTGCGCCGAGTGCTTCGAGCACGTACTCGCAGCTGTCGTAAGCCACGATGGTGTCGACACGCTCGTCGATCTGTCCGAGGTAGTCGAGCGTCACCGCTCCCAGCGACGAACCGATGAGCCCCACGCGCTCGGTCTCCGCGAGCTTCCACCAAGGGTTGTGTTCGCCTGCGGCGGTCTCGCGTTCGGGCGTCGCGAGCGCGTAGTCGAGAGCGTTGCGGGCTGCGAACAGAAAGCCCGGCTCGTCGGGTGGCGGGTCGGGTGGTTTGCCTCCTGCGATCGGATCGAAGTTGGCATCGACGACGAGGACGAGGTAGCCGTGCTCGGCGACGACCTCCGCTGTGTTCCAGAACATCTCCTTGGCTGCGCCGCCGCCGTGGAGGAGGACGATGACGGGGTACGGCGGCTGCTCCCGGCGCAGCCCCTGCGGCAGTCTCGGGCACTTGCCACGACAAGGGCCGAGGGGGGCGAACAGCTCGGCCGACATCCGGCCGCCACCAAGGGTGGCGATCCACACCTGCTGGTGGCGGCCGCGGACGCCGTCCCACCGAGTCGCCGGGTGGCGCAACGGGTCGCCGCGCACCTCGGCCCCGTGACCCGGCTCCTGAGCCCACTCCGTGCGCATCGCGTCGAAGGCCGCCACGTATTCGGGATTCGCCAGTGCGTCCTCGGAACCCTGTCGCATGCAGTCGAGGTTCACGACCTCGCGGTCACGCCATTCCGCGGTCCCGGGCGCAGGATCGCTGGGCGGCGCCGCGCACACGTCAGACGCCGACATCGGGCGGGGGTTCTTCGCCACGTCAAGCGCGCTCGACGCGGTCGAACCCGCGAGCAGGCCGAATGCCCCCGCCAACACGGCGACGGCCAAGAGGCGTCGCGACACGGTCTCGACCCCTTCTCGTGAGCCTCGTCCCGCCGACCGCTGCATCGAATTCCAACCCCGGGGCGGACCAGGGTGAGCCTACATGCGCGGCGGATTCAACAACGTTGGTGGGCCTACGCCGTCTGTTCGACCCACGCCGCGCGCCTGTAGCCGCCCTTCTCCCCGAATGTGCGCCGGGAGGCATACTCCCGTCATGAGCGGACTCCTCCTCACCGGGCTCGAAGGCAAGGTCGCCGTGGTCACCGGCGCCGGACGCATGCGGTCGATCGGTCGGCCGATCGCCGTCGAGCTGGCCCGGGCCGGCTGCGACGTGGTGCTCACCGGCACCGGGCGGCCGCCCGAGCGCTACCCCGACGACGAGCGGGCGGCGGGCTGGCGCGACATCGACTCGGTCGCCGACGAGGTCCGCGCCCTCGGCCGGCGCGCGATCCCCGTGGTCAGCGACGTCGCCGACGCCGACGCGGTCGACCGCCTCGTCGCCCGCACGCTCGACGAGCTCGGGCGGGTCGACATCGTGGTCAACAACGCGGGTGCCGCGCGCGGCGAGGACCGGGTCCCGGTGATCGACCTCCCCGTCGACGTGTGGAACACCGTGCTGCGCGTCAACCTCGACGGCACGTTCCTCATGAGCCGGGCGTTCGGCAGGGCCCTGGTCGACCAGGGCGAGGGCGGCAGCATCGTCAACATCTCGTCGGTCGCCGGGAAGCTCTTGGCCGCCCGCACCGCGGCATACTCGGCGTCGAAGGCCGGCATCCACGCGCTCACCAGCGCGATGGCCGAGGAGCTCGGGCCCGAGCAGATCCGCGTCAACGCGATCTGCCCGGGGATCGTCGACACCTACCGCCTCGACGACATGGGCCGCGGGGAGCGCTGGGACGCGACGATCGCCCACCAGATCCCGCTCGGCCGCGCCGGCGCGGGCGAGGACATCGCCTGGATGACCGTCTATCTCTGCTCCGACCAGGGCTCGTGGATCAGCGGTCAGCTCTACACCGTCGACGGCGGGATGGTCCGCGGCCGCTGAGCCCGACCCGAGCCGCGCTCAGCCGAAGGCGGGGATGACCTCGCGCCCGAACAGGCGGATCATCTCGGCGATCTCGGCGAACGTCCCGAGCGACGCCATGCCCTCGGTCGCCGGGAGGCCCGCGCCGAACGCGGCGTGCACATGGTCGCACCCGGTGCGCGCGCGGTACCGCTCGATCTGCGCGATGGCATCGTCGGGCGCGCCGTACAGCAGGCGATCGCCGGCGATCTCCTCGAGCGACACGTCCTCCCCGGCGTCGATGCGGGCGAACAGCGCCTTCTCGACGTCGTCCTCCACCGACTCGCGCCAGTGCTCCATGAGGCCGTCGACGTAGGCGGGCAGCACGTCCTCCATCACGTGGCGGCGGTCGGCGCCGACCCACGCGTAGCGCCGGAGGATCCACTCCGGATCCCGGCCGACCCGCGCGCAGCCGGCGCGGTACAGCTCGAGGCACGACTGGGCCTTCGCCAGCGACTGCACCGGCCCGCACACCCACGCGTCGCCCAGGCGCGCGGCTCGGTCGACCGCGGGGTCGGCCACTCCTGCCACCCAGAGCGGCGGGTGGGGGCGCTGCACCGGCCGGGGGTGCACGGTGAGCTCGGGAAACGACCAGAACCGCCCTTCGAAGCTCGCGTGCTCCTCGGTCCACACCAGCTTCAGGATGGTGAGGGCCTCCTCCATCCGGGCACCGCGGGTGGCGAAGTCGGAACCCATCACCTGGTACTCGAGCGGCCACCAGCCCAGGCCCACGCCGAGCGAGACGCGCCCACCCGACAGCTCGTCGATCGTGGCCACCTGCTCGGCCACCCGCACCGGGTTGTGGATCGGGAGCTGGAAGATCCCGGTCCCCACCCGCACCGTCGACGTGCGGGCCGCCACCGTCGCGAGGAAGGTGAGCGGGTCGGCGAGGTTGCCCGGCATGAAGTGGTGGTGGCCGATGGTGACGGTGTCGAACCCGCACTCCTCGGCGATCACCGCCAGGTCGTAGGTCTCCCGGTACGGGTCGGGTGACGCGAGGTCCTTGAGGAGCGGCAGCGACAGCGAGAACTTCATCGCCGCGGTGATAGCACGGCCCGGGGCGCAGCCACGGCCCGACACTGCCGCGGAGCTGCTGCGATACGGTGCCGGGCGCACCAACCGAACACCACGAAGGGGATGCCGTGGAACTCGACGGCAAGGTCGCGCTCGTCACCGGCGCCGGCTCCGGCATCGGGCGGGCCACTGCGCAACGGCTGGCGGCCGAGGGCATGCGGGTCTGCGGCATCGATCTCGACACCGACGCCGCCCGGGCCGTCGTCGAGCCGCTCGGCGGCCTCGCCCTGGGCGCCGACGTGTCCGACCCCGCACAGGTCGACGCGGTGTTCGCCGAGTGCGCCGGCACGCTCGGCTCGGTCGACCTCGCGTTCCTCAACGCCGGCATCGCGATCGGCGTGGCCGACATCACCGAGCTCGGCGACGCCGAGTACCGCCGGATCATGGGCCCCAACGTTGACGGCGTGATCTTCGGCGCCCGGGCCGCGGTACGCCAGATGCGCACCCAGGGCGGCGGGGTGATCGTGGCCACCGCATCGCTCGCCGGGCTCATCGCCTTCTCGCCCGACCCCGTCTACACGGCCACCAAGCACGCCGTGGTGGGGTTCATCCGGTCGATCGCCCCGACGGTGCGCGCCGACGGCATCACCGCCCACGCCGTGTGCCCCGGTCTCACCGACACCAACATCCTCGGGCCCGACACGAAGGACGCGCTCCGCGATGCCGGCTTCCCGCTCATGGGGCCCGAGCAGATCGCCGACGCCGTCGTGACCGCGGCCCGGGCCCCCGAGTCGGCCACCGGCACCTGCTGGGTGTGCCAACCCGGCCGCGAGCCCACCCCCTACGTGTTCCACGACGTGCCCGGCCCCCGGACCGAGGGGGCCGCGGGGAAGGTCCCCCCGAGCCTGCGCGACGACGAGCCGGGGATCTTCACCCGCTGATCGGGGCGCCGTCCGGCCCCTGATCGGCCGAGGCCCCGGAACCGGTGGGCCGCCCCGCCCGGGAAGTCCCTATCCTCGTACCCCGCCCGAACTGGAGTCCCCGTGAGCGACGACGACACCCACGAACGCGAGCTGGTCCGCCCCGAGATCATGGTCCCGGCTGCCTTCGCCGCGGCCGCCCCGGCGACCACCGACGGCAACGGCGAAGGCGGGGAGGGCGGCGAGCAGGTCACCCAGCCCACCAAGCTCATCCGCATCGCCTCGATGGTCCGCTCCATGCTCGACGAGGTGCGGCGGGCCCCGCTCGACGACGCGGGCCGGCGCCGCCTGCGGGAGATCCACGAGAAGTCGCTCACCGAGCTGCAGTCGGTCCTCTCGCCCGACCTCCAGGCCGAGCTCAGCGAAGTCGTGCTCCCATTGGAGGACGACGCCCCCACCGAGTCGGAGCTGCGCCTCGCGCAGGCCCAGCTGGTGGGCTGGCTCGAGGGTCTGTTCCACGGCATCCAGGCGACCCTGTTCACCCAGCAGGCGTCGGCCCAGTCCCAGCTCGAGGAGATGCGCCGCCGCCGCGCCCTCGAGATGGCCCAGCAGGGCGGTCCCAACCCGCCCAGCGGCTACCTGTAGACCACCGGGTCCGCAGGCCGCCCCCTCCACCGACCGGAACGCATCGCAGATGAGCACCGTGCCCCTGTTCAAGGACGACTGGACGCCCCAGACATGGCGTGCCCGCCCGGCTGCGCAGCAGCCCGACTGGCCCGACGCCGACGCGGTCGACGCCGTGCTCACCGAGCTGCGCGGTCAGCCGCCGCTGGTGTTCGCCGGCGAGGCGCGCAGCCTGAGTGATCAGCTCGCCGCCGCGGCCGAGGGCAAGGCGTTCCTGCTCGTGGCCGGCGACTGCGCCGAGTCGTTCGACGCGTTCTCGGCCGACGGCATCCGCGACAAGCTGAAGGTCATCCTCCAGATGTCGGTGGTGCTCACCTACGGGTCGGGCGTGCCCACGGTGAAGGTCGGCCGGATGGCAGGCCAGTTCTCGAAGCCCCGCTCGTCGCCCACCGAGACCCGCGACGGGCTCGAGCTGCCGTCGTTCCGCGGCGACACCGTCAACGACTTCGCCTTCGACGCGGTGGCCCGCCGGCCCGACCCGCAGCGCCTGCTCCGGGCGTACCACCAGTCGGCCTCCACCCTGAACCTCGCCCGCGCGTTCACCAAGGGAGGCTTCGCCGACCTCGCCCGGGTGCACGCCTGGAACCAGGAGTTCGTGGCGTCGAGCCGCGAGGGTCAGCGCTACGAGGCCCTGGCCAACGAGATCGAGCGGGCGCTGCGCTTCATGCAGGCCTGCGGTATCGACCTCCAGGACGAGCTGCAGCTGCACCAGGTCGACTTCTGGGTCGCGCACGAGGCGCTGCTCCTCGGCTACGAGGAGGCGCTGACCCGCCAGGACAGCCTCACCGGCGACTGGTACGACTGCTCGGCGCACATGCTGTGGATCGGCGAGCGCACCCGTCAGCTCGACGGCGCGCACGTGGAGTTCCTCTCGGGGGTGAAGAACCCGATCGGCGTGAAGCTCGGGCCCGACGTGAGCCCAGCCGACGTCGTCGCCCTGTGCGAGCGGCTCAACCCGAAGCGCCAGGAGGGTCGCCTGGTGCTCTTCACCCGCATGGGCGCCGACAAGATCGCCGACGCGTTGCCGCCGGTCATCCGGGCCGTCACCGCGGCCCGCCACCCGGTGGTGTGGGCGTCCGACCCGATGCACGCCAACACGTTCTCCCACGCGAGCGGCTACAAGACCCGCCGGTTCGACGACATCATGCGTGAGCTCGAGGGCTTCTTCGCGGTCTGCCACGCCGCGGGCGTCGCCCCCGGTGGCGTCCACATCGAGCTCACCGGCGAGAACGTCACCGAGTGCTTGGGCGGCTCCGACGAGGTCCTCGGTGAGCACCTCGAGGAGCGTTACGAGACGATGTGCGACCCCCGCCTCAACGGCCGCCAGTCGATCGACCTCGCCTTCCACGTCGCAGAGCTCCTCCGCCGCTGACCGGTTCGGACGTTTCCCGTCGCCCCGGCGACGGAGAACGTCCGCACAACCGCGTTCAGCCCGCCGCGGCCTCGATCGCGGCGAGGGCGGCGTCGCGGGACGCGGCGCTGGCGGGCAGCAGCGGGAGGCGGAGGTCGGGCGTCGGGATCTTGCCCTGCGCGTGCAACACGGCCTTGAACACCGACGGGTTGGGCTCGGTGAAGCAGGCCTTCACCACCGGCAGCAGCGCCTCGTGGTGGGCGCGGCCCTCGTCGACCTTGCCGGCGAGGCCGCACTCGATCATCTGCACGAACCGGTCGGTGCACACGTGGGCCGACGCGCAGATGGCGCCGGCGCCGCCGAGCAGGACCGTCGGGAAGAGGTAGGGGTCGTCGCCACCGAGCACCGCGAAGTCGCGGGGCGCGCCGGCCAGGATCTCCAACGTGGCCATGTCGATGCCGTCGACGGCCTGCTTCACGCCGACCACGTTGGGGTGCGCGGCGAGCTCGAGCATCCCGGGCGCCTCGAGTACCCGGCCCGAGCGGATCGGGATGTTGTAGACGACGACGGGCACGGGGCTGGCGTCGGCGGCGGCGGTCACGTGGGCGACGATGCCGGCCTGACTCGGCCGCACGTAGTACGGCACCACGACCATGGCGTGGCTGACGCCCTCGATCGCGCCGTACGCCATCGTCGCCTCGACGGTCGACGCGGTGTTGTTGGTGCCGGAGCCGACGATCACCTGCGCGTCGCGCTCCACTCCGATGCGGGCGCACAGCTCCACGATCGCCCGCTTCTCGTCGCCGTCGAGGAGGGGCGCCTCCCCGGTCGTGCCGAGCGGAACGAGCCCGGCGGCACCGGCGTCGAGGTACTCGCACGCCAGGGCCTCGATCGCGTCGAAGGCGACGGAGCCGTCAGCCGCGAACGGGGTGATGAGCGGCACGTACACGCCGCGGAGCGAGGGGGTTGGCATGCGGGCAACCGTAGTCCCCGGACCCCCCGCCGACCGCGGTCGGTTTTGCCGCCGACGGCGCCCGGTCAGGCGCTCAGGGCCCGGGCCCGGGCGAACACCGCGTCGAGCATCGGCTCGGTGAGCCGGCCGGTGAAGGTGTTCTGCTGACTCGGGTGGTAGCAGTTGACGATCGTCAGCCGCTCCGTCGGCACCTCCACCCCGTGGCCGAACCGGGGCCGCGGCCGGGGCAGCGGGTCGCCCCGCGCCGTGAGCACCTTCCACAGCGCTTCATACGCGAACCCGCCGAGGCACACGACCACGGCCAGTCGATCGAGCGCGTCGAGCTCGCGTACGAGGTACGGCAGACAGGTGTCGCGCTCGTCGGTGGTCGGCTTGTTGTCGGGCGGGGCGCAGCGCACCGCCGCGGCCACGTAGGCGTCGGTGAGCACGAGGCCGTCGCCGGCCCGCAGCGACTCCGGCTGGTTGGCGTAGCCGGCTCGATGCAGGGCCGCGAACAGCCAGTCGCCCGACCGGTCGCCGGTGAACACCCGGCCCGTGCGGTTCCCGCCGTGCGCGGCCGGCGCCAGCCCCAGGACGAGCAATCGGGCCGCCGGGTCGCCGAACCCGGGGACGGGCCGGCCCCAGTACTCCTCGTCCCGGAACGACGCCCGCTTCTCCCGGGCGACGTCCTCCCGCCACTCCACCAGGCGGGGGCAGGCCCGGCAGGCGACGATCTCAGCGGTGATCGCCCGGAGTGCGTCGGGACCGGTCGCGGGGGTGGACGACGCCATCGCCGCGCATCGTACGGTGCGCCCCGCGGCCGCTCCCCCGCCTCGTATTGTGCGGCCGTGCGCGTCCGGCTGATCGTCAACCCGATCGCGTCGTCGATGACCGATCGCCACCGGGCCGACATCGAAGCGCGCCTGGGCGCCCGGCACGCGGTCGAGACCGTCCTCACGAACGCGCGCGACCATGCCCGCCAGCTCGCCGCGGAGGCCGCGGCCGACGAGGTCGACGTGGTCGCCGTCGCCGCGGGCGACGGCACGCTCAACGAGGCGGCCGACGGTCTCATCGGCACCCCCACCGCGCTCGCCGCCCTGCCCGGCGGATCGACCAACGTGTTCGTGCGGGCCGTCGGCTTCCCGAAGCGACTCGACCCGGCGACGGCGGCGGTGGCCGCGGCCATCGACCGGGGCAGCATCCGCCGCATCGGCGTGGGGGCGGCCAACGAGCGGCACTTCCTCTTCCACCTCGGCGCCGGATTCGACGCCGCCGTGGTCGAGCGGATGGAGCAGCTGAACCCGAAGGTCAAGCGCTACGCCGCCCACCCGATGTTCGCCGCGCAGACCGTGCGGACCCTGTTCCGGGGCTTCGACCGCATCGTGCCCCACCTGCACGTGACCACACCCGACGGCCAGAACCACGACTCGTTCTTCACCGTGGTGAGCAACGTCGCGCCCTACTCCTACGTCGGCGCCCGTCGCATGCTGCTGACCGGGGACGCCGGGCTCGACCGCCCGCTCGCCGTCACGTCGCTCACCCGGTTCCGGCTGGTCGACGTGGCCGGCGCGTTCGGGTCGTCGGTCGCCGGCGCGGGTCACCTGCGAAGGGCGCGCGAGGTCGTCCAGCTCCGCGACGTGGAGTCGCTGCGGATCACGGCGGCCCACCCCGGTGGCGCGTTCCCCTGGCAGGTCGACGGCGACTACCTCGGCACCGTGGCCACCCTCGACGTCCGCTACGTCCCCGACGCCCTCTCCGTCGTCCTCCCCTGATGCGCTTCTGACCGTCGATAGCGGTATCGACGGTCAGAAGCGCATCGGGGGTGCCGGGATCGACGGTGAGAAGCGCATCGGGGGGTCAGGGGGTGCGGCCGAGGGTGCGGAGGGCGACGTCGGGGACATCGGTGACGAGGGCGTCGACCCCGAGGTCGGCGAGGCGGGCCATGTCGGACGGTTCGTTGACGGTCCACACGTTGACCGCAAGGCCGCGCTCGTGGGCGTGGGCCACGAACTCGTGCGCGTCGGGCCCGCCCAGCGCCCGCATTTCGGGGTGCACTGCGACGTGACCGTGGTCGGCCGAGAGGTCGACGACGTCGACGACGTCCATCCCGGCGATGAACAGGAACGCGGTCGGCAAGGCCGGGTCGCGCTCGTGCACGCGGTCGACCGTGGGCAGATGGAACGACGACACCAGGACCTGATCGCGCCCACCGCGGGCCGCGACGAGGTCCACCACGGCGTCGGCGACCGACTCGGCGGCATCGAAGTCGCCCTCCCAGGGGAGGTTCTTGATCTCGACGTTGACCAGCAGGCCCGCGCACACGTCGAGCGCCTCGGGCAGGGTCGGGATCGAGGGGAAGCGCTCCCGCACCTCGGCGTGGTCGATCGCAGCCAGCACCGGGCCGTCGGGCGGCGCCGGGTCGTGGTGGAGGACCAGCACGCCGTCGCGGGTACGGCGGACGTCGAGCTCCACCCCATCGGCCCCGAGGTCCCGAGCCACCGCGAACGCCTCCAGGGTGTTCTCCGGCGCCCGACGCCGGGCGCCCCGGTGGGCGAGCACGAGCGGTCCGGCCACGACGGGTCTCCTGGAGCGGGGGATATCGCGGTGGAAATCGCGGGGGATATCGCCGGGAAAACCTGGGGATATCACCCCGCGAGATGGGGATCATCGGTCGCTCGGACGCGAAAGGCCAGGTCAGAGGCCTTGTGCCCGATCCCGAATCAACATAGTGTGACTCTTCCGCCTCGAGGGTGATCCCGAGGACGGGGTACCCCTGCCGATTCCTCATCGCTTGTTCGAGAAAGACCGACGCCCGTGGCCCTCACCTGGATCCGCACCCACGACTGGAACACCGACACCTGGCGGAGCCGATCCGCCTGCCGGGACTCCGACCCGGACGTCTTCTTCCCCATTGGGGTGACCGGCAATGCGCTCGAGCAGATCGAGACCGCCCGCCGCATCTGCACCGCGTGCACGGTGTCCCGTGAGTGCCTCGAGTTCGCCCTCGCCACCAACCAGGAGGCGGGCATCTGGGGCGGCACCACCGAGGAGGAGCGCCGCAAGCTGCGCAAGGGCTGGGTCGCCCAGCAGCGCGCGACCGCCTGATCCCCCGCCCGGTTCGGCACCGTTCGTGCCGCCGGCGTCGGTACCCGGGACGCCCTGACCGGCCGTCTCCGCGCGTCAGGAACGACCGGCGCCTAGGCGTCCTGGCCGGGGGACCGTACGGGCACCCGCACCACCGCGCGGGCGCCGTGGTCGTCGTGCAGCTCCATCGAGCCGCCCATCTCGGTGGTCACGAGGGTGTGCACGATCGACAGGCCCAGCCCGGTGGCCTCGTCGAGCTCGAAGCCCGTCGGGAGCCCCACGCCGTCGTCGGCCACCTCGAGCACCGCGTCGTCGCCCTCCCGGGCCAGCGTCACCCGCACCCGACCGGCCCCCGCCCGGGCCTTCCCCGGGGGATAGGCGTGTTCGACGGCGTTCTGCACCAGCTCGTTGAGCACCACCGCCATCGGCGTGGCCAGCTCCCCGGGGATGTCACCCACGTGGCCCTCGACCTCGATGCGGATCGGGAAGTCGGGACCGGCCGACGCCTCCTCCACCAACCGGGCCAACGGGCGGACGATCTCGTCGAAGGGCACCACGTCGGACGCGTCACGCGAGAGCGTCTCGTGCACGACCGCGATGGCCCGGATCCGTCGCTCCGACTCCTCGAGCGCCGAGCGGGCCTCGGCCGACCGGAGCCGCCTCGCCTGGAGCCGCAACAGCGCCGCGATCGTCTGCAGGTTGTTCTTGACCCGATGGTGGATCTCTCGGATCGTGGCGTCCTTGGTCACGAGCATCCGGTCCCGGTGCCGGATGGCGGTCACATCCCTTAGCAGCACGATTCCGCCGACGACCGCCTGCGCGTCGAGCAGCGGGAACGCGTGCACCACCACCGACGACTCGCCCCGCTGCATCTCGACCATCACGGGCGAGGGCGAGCGGTACATCGCGTCGATCGGAGACTGGTCGAAGCCGACCTCGCCGAGCTGGAGCCCCGTCGTGTACGCATGGATGCCCATCCGGTGGAGGGCGCTCACGGCGTTGGGGCTGGCGAAGCGCACCCGGCGCCCCTCGTCGAGCACGATCACGCCGTCGCCCACCCGGGGCGCCTCCTCGAGCTCCACCTCGCTCTCGCCGAACGGGAAGCTCCCCTCCACCAGCATCAGGGCCAGCCGGTCGAACACCTCGACGTAGTGGCGCTCGAGCTCGCCCTGGCGCCGGGCCGACGTGGTCGACGCCTCCAGGCTCACGACCGCGATCGTGCGGCCCCCCTCCCGCACGGGGATGCACTCGAGCCGGGCCGGCTCGGAGGCGCCCAGTACGGGCGCGACGCCATGGGTGATCTCCCCCAGGTGCCACGCCCGCGCCACCAGGGGCCGCTCGGACTCCTCGACCACCCGCCCGACGAGGTCCTCGGGGTACAGCGTCTGGCCGGTGGTGGGCCGCACCTGGCCGAGGACGAGGAAGCGCCGGCCCGCTTCGCCCTCGATCGAGGCGAGGAGCTGCAGGTCGGAGAACGAGAGGTCGGCGAGCACCTGCCACGACGCCACGAGGCGGTGGAGGTGCTGGAGCGCCGGCTCATCGAGGCCGGTGTTCAGCCTCGCCAGCTCGAGCATCGGCACGGACACGCGCCGATGGTAACTGCGCCCCCAGGAGGCACTCGCCGATCCGCGCCAGGCCGGACACGTCGTGCACGTCGTCGGCGAACGTGGGCACCGTGGCGAGGACCTCGGGCGCCTTGGCGAGCTGCTCGCGCAGCTCGGCCTCGCGCGTGGCGACGACCGCGTAGTCCTGGAACGACGTGCCGATCGTCCGCAGCACCCGGGCCACGGCGACGGGATCGGTCAGCCCCCCCACGCCGAGCTCGACGAGCCGGTCGGCCACTTCGTCGGGCTCGGATACGAGCCGGTCGGCTGCCGCCGCGATCCCGGGATCGGCGAACGACTCGGGCAGGACCCGGTTCAGCACCAGCGCACCCAGGTGGTAGCCGCGCCCGGTCAGCTCCGAGCAGAAGTACTGCGCTTCGCGCAGCGGCGCACCTTCGAGCGTGGTGACGACGGCGAACGCGGTGCGCTGGTCCTTCATGAGGCGCTCGACGGCGCGGGCCCGCGTGACGAAGCCCTGGTACATCGTCTCGAAGTTGAGGAAGAACTCGGCGATGTCCTGGAGGAACTGGGTGCCCAGGATGCGGTCGGCGATCTGGTAGAAGGGCTTCGAGGCGATGTTCACCAGCCGGGCGCCCCGGCGGCCGCCGAGGCGGTACGGCGCGGTGAGCCACCGCAGCAGCCGACCTCCGAAGAAGTCGGCCATGCGCTGGGGCGCGTCGAGGAAGTCGAGCGCGTTGCGGGTGGGCGGGGTGTCGACGACGATCAGGTCCCACGCCCCGGTCGAGTGCAGGTCGTAGAGCCGCTCCATCGCGATGTAGTCGTGGCTCTGCACGAACCGGCTCGTGAGGTTGTCGTAGAGGCGGTTGTCGAGGATCTGGCGGGCGGTCTCCTCGTCGGGAGCGTGGCGCAGCACGAGGTCGTCCCACGACGCCTTGGTGTCGAGCATCGCCGCCCACAGCTCGCCCCGGGGCTGCACACCGGCGCCGCGCAGCACCGCGTCGGGCACCCGGCGCTCCTCGTTGCCGATGCCCTCCAACCCGAGCGCGTCGGCCAGCCGCTTGGCGGGGTCGATCGTGAGCACGAGGACCCGGCCGCCCACGTGCACGGCGGCGGCCAGGCCGGCCGCCGCCGCGGTGGAGGTCTTCCCCACCCCACCCGAGCCGCAGAACACCAGGACCTCGCGCGACGCGAGGAGCGACTCGAGGCTCGCGGTGCGGGCGCCGCCGCCGCGGTCCGGGCTCACAGCCCCAACTCCGCACCGAGGGCCTCGGCCACCACCCGGGTGACCCGCAGGCCGTGGTCGCGCACGAACAGGAACGGCAGGTAGAGCAGCGGGAGGTCGACGGCGTCGCGCAGGGCGTCGAGGTGCGGGACCCGCGAGCGGCGCAGCGCCACCGCCAGCCGGGCCGCGTCGAGGACGCCCGACGCCCCCTCCCCCAGCTCCGCCCGGAGCACCGCGGTCGCTTCGGGACCGGCGAGCGCCGCGAACACCGGCTCGTCCTCGGTGGTGAACGGCTCGGGCAGCACCCGGTTGACGATCACGGCACCGAGCGGGACCGTCGTCTCCTCACGGGCGCGGGCGACCAGCTCGATGGTCTCGTTGACCGGCATCTCCTCGGGCGCGGTGACCACGTTGAGAGCGGTGAGCGACGGACTCGAGAGGATGTCCATCATCCACTCGGTCTGCCCGCGGATCGGTCCGGTCTGCACGAGCTCGCGGATCGTGCGGGGGGCATCGAGCTGGGCGAGCACGTGCCCCGTGGCCGCGGCGTCGACGATGACCAGGTCCCAGTCGGCCCGCCCCTCGATCGACTCACGCACCTCCCAGCACACCTTGCCGACGGTGAGGATCTCCTTCACCCCGGGCGCGGCGTTGGCCACGAAGTCGAACACGTTGGCGATCGGCCCGATGCGCCCGACCATGGGGATGCGCAGGTTGAGCTTGAGGTACTCGCGCAGCGACGCCTCGGTGTTCAGCTGCATCGCGAACACGCCGGGGTACACCTGCACGGGGTCGAAGCCGACCGGCTCGTGCTCGAACAGGTTGGTGAGGTTCCCCTTGGCGTCGACCTCGACGAGCAGGACCTTCTTGCCCTGATCGGCCGCGACCATCGCGGTGGCCGCGGTGACCGTGCTCTTGCCGACACCGCCCTTGCCGGTGATGAAGAGCAGGCGCCGGTCGAGGAGGTCGATCACGGCCGCGAGCCGGTGGAGACCCGGGTCAGGCCCGCCCGAAGCCGACGCGCTTGGCCGCGCCGTCGGGCTCGATCTCCACGTAGGCGACCCGCTCGGAGGGGATGCCGATGTCGCGGCCTTGCTTGTCGGTGAGCCAGAGGACGCCGTCGTCGTCGGACAGGGCCTTCGCGATGCTCTTCTTCACGTCGTCGACCGACCCCTCGAGCTCGAGGGCGATCTCCTTCGGCGTGTGCACGACTCCGATACGGATTTCCATGTCGCCCAAGGTAGTGGCCCGGAGCCGGTCTAGTCCCCGTCGAGCCGGGCGGCGATGGCCCGGAACGCGACCGCGGCCTCGTCCTGGGGGTCGGCCACCACGATGGGCGCGCCGTCGTCGCCGCCCTCGCGCAGCGCAGGCACCAGGGGGATCTGGCCGAGGAGCGGAACGTCGAGGCGCTGCGCGAGCTCGAGCCCGCCGCCCGCACCGAACAGCTCGTAGCGCTTCCCGTCGTCGCCGGTGAACCACGCCATGTTCTCGATCACGCCGACGACGCTGAGGTTGACCTTCTCGGCCATCGCCGCCGCCCGCTGGGCCACCCGCTGCGCGGCGGGCTGGGGAGTCGTGACGATCACGACCTCCGCGCGCGGGATGAACTGGGCCATGGACAGCGACACGTCGCCGGTGCCCGGAGGCATGTCGACCACGAGGTAGTCGGGGTCGGCCCAGTGGACGTCGGTGAGGAACTGCTCGAGCGCCTTGTGGAGCATCGGGCCCCGCCAGATGACGGCCTGCTCCTCACTCGCGAAGAAGCCCATCGAGATCAGGCGCACGCCGTGGGCCGCCGGCGGGACGATCAGGTCGTCGATCAGGTCGGGCGGCTGCCGGATGCCGAGCATGCGGGGCATCGAGAAGCCCCACACGTCGGCGTCGACCGCGGCGACCCGATGGCCGCGCTGGGCCAGCGCGATCGACAGGTTGGTGGTCACCGACGACTTGCCCACCCCGCCCTTGCCCGACGACACCGCGATCACGCGGGTGCGGGCGTCGGTGAACGGGTTGACCCGGGGCTCGGGGCGCGTCGGCGCGTTGGCGTCGATGATCTTGAGCGGGTTGGGAGGCGGCTCGTGGCGCAGCACCCGGGCCACTCCGACGAGCTCGTCGGGCTCCATCTCCCGGAGGTCGACCTCGACCCGTCCGAGATCGGTCCCGGCCAGGACCGCGTCGGCGACCAGCCGGTGGACGCGCTCCGCGCGCTCGTCACCGGCAAGCGGCAGGGCCACCGCCACCACGGCGGTGTCGCCGTCGACGGCCACGCCCTTCACCATGCCCAGCTCGAGGATCCCCAGCTCGAGCTCGGGCTCGGTCACCCCCGCGAGGGCTTCCCGCACCTGGGATTCGTCGGCCATCTCGCTCCCGGATCGGGGCCCTCCGGCGCCACGGCCGGGCCCACCTGATTTCCACTATCCGCATAGGTAGAATACCGACCGTGCCGCCCACCGCTCCCACCGCCGCCGCCACTGCCGAGCGCAGCCTCAGCCCCGACGAGTTCAACGCGGCCGTCGCCGCGGTGACCAACGCGTTCGGCGACCCGACCCGGCGCGAGATCTACCTGTTCGTCCGCGAGCGGGGCCCCGACGGCGTGACCGCGTCGGAGGTGGCCGAGCGGTTCGCGCTGCATTCCAACGTCGCCCGTCACCACCTCGAGAAGCTCACCGGCGGCGGATACCTGGTCGTCGAGATGGGCCGCAAGGGTGGCGACGCGCCGGCCCGCGGCGCCGGCCGCCCGTCGAAGCGGTACTGCGCCGCCGCGCTCGACGCGACCTTCTCGATGCCGCTCAAGCACGACGACGTGCTCTCCGACCTGCTCGCCGCGGCGCTCGACGCGCTCGGCCCCGACCAGGCCGCCACGCTCGCCGACGACGTCGGATACGCCTACGGCCGCAGCCTCGCCGCCCGCATGGACCCCAACGCCGGCCAGCGCTCGGTGCGCGCGGCGGTCGCGGCCGTGGCCGACGCGCTGACCGCCCACGGCTTCGCCGCCCACCCCGAGGAGAAGGGCGGCGAGCTGTCGATCGTGTCCGAGTGCTGCCCCTTCGGTGACACCGCCACCAAGTACCCCCACGTGGTCTGCGCGCTCGACCGGGGCATGATCCGCGGGATGCTCGCCGGCCTCCACGGCGAGACCTCACCCCACTTCGAGGCGAGCCGTCCCGACGGCGACGACCACTGCGTCGCCCGCGTCTGAGGCGGTCGTGGCCAGGGCCTACCTCGACCACGCGTCCTCGTCGCCGCTGCGCCCCGCCGCGTTCGAGGCGATGCTCCCCTACCTCCGGGGCCACCCCGGCGACCCGGGTCGCCTGCACGCCGAGGGCCGCGAGACACGGATCGCCGTCGAGGTGGCCCGCGAGCAGGTGGCCACGCTGTTCGGCGCCCGCCCCCGCGAGGTCGTCTTCACCGCGACCGGCACCGAGTCGGTGAACACCGCGATCTGGGGTGCGGTGGAACGGGCCCGCTCCGGGAGCGACCGCCACCACGTCGTGACCACGGCGGTCGAGCACTCCGCGGTCCTCGACGCAGTCGCGCGTTCGGGCTTCGAGACCACCGTGGTGGGTGTCGACGGCCGCGGACGGTTCGCCGCGCCGGAGGTCCTGGCCGCCGTGCGCGACGACACGGCGTTGGTGTCTGTGCAGCTGGCCAACCACGAGGTCGGCACGATGCAGACCGCGGTGGCCGAGATCGTCGCCGGGGCCAGGGACCGCGGCGCGGTCGTGCACGTCGATGCCTGCGCCGCGTCGGGCCACGTCCCCGTCGACTTCGCGGCGCTCGGCGCCGACCTCTGCTCCGTCGACGGCCCGTCGTGGGGCGCGCCCAAGGGCGCGGCGGCCCTCCTGGTCCGGCGCGGCCTACGGTTCCCACCCTTCGTCGTCGGCGGCGCCCAGGAACGGGC
>Ga0194120_10003025_pt1 | contig 28113 bp, 25 predicted proteins | sample TA2MahCa65mmetaG_FD_148642 | JGI IMG/M metagenome (GOLD analysis project Ga0194120, IMG submission 148642) | Freshwater microbial communities from Lake Tanganyika, Tanzania - TA2015019 Mahale Deep Cast 65m | ecosystem: Environmental > Aquatic > Freshwater > Lake | place: Tanzania: Lake... | reverse complement strand
ATACAGCGGCCCCCTCATCGCCCAAGAGCTCAAACAAGGCCGCTGCCACGTCGAACATCCTATGCCCATCATGTATGTGGAGGTCGATGGCACCGGCGTGCCGATGGTTCCACAAGAATTAGTGGGCCGCAAAGGCAAACAACCCGACGGCTCAGCCAAGACTCGCGAGGTCAAATTAGGATGCGTCTTTACCCAAACCGCGACGGATGAAGAAGGCAACCCGTTGCGCGATCCCGGATCGACGACCTACGTTGGAAGTTTCGAATCCTCCGACTCGTTCGGGTTAAAAGTCCGAGAAGAAGCCAGACGACGAGGAATTGGCAAAGCAGCAGGGATTGTTTTCCTGGGCGACGGAGCGGCATGGGTTTGGGAGGTGGCTCGTTTGAATTTTCCTACGGCCCTTTGCATCTTGGATTTTTACCACGCGCTGGAGCATCTCTTTGAACTCTGCCGGTCTCTTTACGCAGACGAAAAATGGATCGTTCGGATCCAGGAACAATGGATTGAGCGGATGGAGGAAGACGGTATTGAGGAGGTGATCGCCAGCGCGCGCCAGCGACTCCAGGATTTGCCCCCTGAGCTTCGGAACTCGGTGGAAAAGCAAATTGGATACTTTGAGACCAACAAAGATCGCATGCTTTACAAAACGTATCGAAGCAAAGGCTACTTCTATGGGTCCGGAGTCGTGGAAGCGGGCTGTAGAACGGTCGTGGGTCAGCGACTCAAACAATCAGGGATGTTGTGGAGCAGGCCAGGAGCTGAAAACGTCTTGGAACTTCGATGCGCTTTGCTCGGTAACCGTTGGGATGAATGTTGGGACCGCCTCCATCACAGCGATTATCTGAACATCCGGCCAGTCGCTTGTTAGGACTTGGTTACTTTGGCGTCATGCACCCTCGCGACTCTGTGAAAATGTCCCCTCTAAAACTCTTTAATAATGTCCCCTTTAAGGCGCAGAGAGGCGATGCTGCGCAGCGATGGGAAAGATTATTTTGAGTACAAAAGAAAGACGACGATTGCAGTTAATGGCGCAAGTCCAGGAAGCCAAGCTCTCTTTGGTTAAAGCGGCCGCGTTGCTGGAAGTCAGTTACCGGCAAGCCAAGCGGATCTGGAGCCGTTAGCGCGGCCAAGGAGATGAAGGCCTGGTGCATCGCTCGCGCGGCCGTCCGAGCGGGCGGCGGATTGATCCCAAAACCCGCGCGGCGATCGTGGAAAGGAAAGGGGTCAGGGATGACTAATGGTAATATTATCAGGGCGAACGCTCGATGGGCACGGGGACATCCCAAAAGTCATCTCCGACCCCTTTCCGCGTCATTGCGGCGGAAGGGTAATTGGGAATCTCAGCGCAAAAGAATCAGCACCACATGGATCTTGCCGTCCCGGTTCAGGTTCCTCCAAGCGGCCATCGAAGTGTGCAACTGCGGGCGTCCCGCCTGAACCACGGTGAAATTGAAGTTGTCGGAGTTGCGCCATCACTCCCGTTTCTTTTGCTTTTTTTGCTTTTCGGCGAGTCGTTTCAGGGTCATTCCCGAAGCCGTCGCTGGAGTGTTTCGATGCCGTCGCGATAAATCCGCAGGACTTCCTCGCGCTGAGCATCCGTGTCGAACTTCGCCTTCGTCGGAATCACCTTCAACGCGGATTCCAGATCTGAGACAAGCGCGTGGGCGGCGTCTTTCCGGAATATTCGTTTCCTGCCGAGTTCGAGGTAGATCGGGCTGGTGTGCGCGAAAAGCGCTTCACCCATTTCATTCTTGCCATCGCCGCTGCCGCGGACGGGCGTGGTCGGTGGCACAACGACCGCGCCGCTGGAACCCAAACTGCCGCCGGGCACGCGGAGCGCAACCCAGCCCGGTTCATCCACCGTCAGCTTGAAATCGAGCACAGCCTCGAAATGCCCTCCAACCGCACGACTGTTCACGGTGTGCGCGACTTTGCCGTTGTGGACGAGTTCGAGTTGTTTGAAATCGCTTCTCCCAACGCCGCGGCCGGACACGGTTAAGCTGGCCGGTTGAACGAGGCGGAGAGTGTCGCCCAATCCGTTCGTGCCGACCTGAAGTTCGAGGAGCGGGCCGTTGCTGATGAACGTGCGCCCTTCCGCGAGCGCAGTCAGCCAGTTCTGAACCGTGAGTTCTTTCTCCACGCGGGCATACACGCGCGAAAAGTCGTAGATGAACCAGTCCGTGCCCGTGGAGAACGGGACCTTTTGTCCAAGGTTCAGATAGCGATAGAACGTGTCCTCGTAGCTGCCATGAGCGCCCCCGTCGAAAATGTTGTGGGCGTGGAGCAGGCTCGCCAGCCAATTCGGGGCGTCTTCATGGCCGAAGGTGTTGTGACACCAGATAATCGTCGCGCCGTCGCCGCGCGCTTGCGCGATGCCGCGCCGCAGCGGCGGCCAGTCCGGCCCTTTGCCGGTGATTCCGGCGCCGATGCTGACGGGCTGCACAAGCTGGCGGAGGTTCAGAAACATGACGTGGCCGTAGCCCTCGCCGAAACCATCGAAGTTGTGACGATGTTCCTGGCCGTTGCCGAACAAAACGCCCGGGCCGCCCAGCTTTTGCAAGTCCGCGAGCGTATAGCCGTTGGAAATGTAATCCCGGTCGGCCTGCGCGCGTTCCAGGTAAGAAACGAACACGAGATCCAGCGCGTCCCCCCGCGGCAGCGTTCGCAAATACTCGTCGGCCTGGGCCCGAGTGAGACCGCTGAGGTGCAAGTGCGTGTTGCCGCTGAACCAGCCGTTGCGGCGCGCGCGGGAGAAAGATTTGATCGGAAGCTCCGCTTGCGCGGTGTGCTTCCCGGTAAGCTCTATCATCACCTGGGTTAACTCGGTCTCAATCCCGGCGATGGCTTCGATGGTCAACGGACCGCGCGGCACTGGAATGGCAGTGGCTTCGATCAACGCAAACCAGTCTTTCGCCGGATGGTTGTCGCGCAATTTGGTCCCGCGATTGACAAGACCGGCCAATTGCACAACGCGGCCGTCCGCCTGCTTGACCCGCACCAGACCCGGCATGGATTGCTGCGTCTCAGCATCGATCAACCGAAGAGTGAGCCGACATGTCTCCGCATCCCGAATCGGAGTCGCCGCAACCGCGCGCAAACTCCGCGCGCTGGCCAGGACGTCGTGCTCGCGCGGGTCCAGCGAGGCTTCGTGCGTTCCCCGAGTCGGCTCATGCGCCAGCGCTTGCAATAATCCGAGGGGGATAACAAGCAGAGAACACCCTTGGAATCGGGGCCGAGATTTCATGGAAAAGAATTAGCGGGACCGTTTCGCGGCCACAACCCCAAATCTCAAAGTGCAACGCGTTTGGACGCGTTTGGTTTCGCTGCCGGTCCTTTTCAAAGGACAAGAGTTCCCTTTTACATTGATCCTGATAAACGTAAAATCCGTTCTTACTGTATGGTCATCCCCATGCCTGGCTGGCAGGCGTGCGGCGCGTGGGGAAAACAACCCTCACGCGGTCGCTGCCAGAGGCGGAATGCTTCTACTTGAACTGCGATTCGCCCCGCGTCGCCCAATCCGTGGCCGACCCGGAGTTTTTCTTTCAACAGGTCAAGCGGCCGATTGTCATCTTTGACGAAATTCATCAACTTCCTGGTCGTGCCACAACGAGGGGGCGTACAAACATTGCGGTTGGAAGGACTGGAGGTGCGCATTGTTTCCCCGACCGACCTTATGCCCCAGGGCTGAAGCAGATCTTCGGAGTCCTCCTGAACTTCGTTGCCGAACTCTGAACCAGACCAAAAGCGGTCTCGCGGCGGTTATCTCCATTGTCCCCACCAGGCCGCAAACGATTCCCTCGGGCGCGCCAGGCGCAGCTTGCCATTCTCGTGCCAGAGCACGGTTGCGAGGCCATGGGAGAACCGCGTTTCCCAGGGCATGTGGTACGCGCCCGCCTCCATCCAGATCAGCAGGTCGCCTTCGCGGATGCTTCGAGGCAACGCGCGGCACGTGAGTTGATCGAACGCCATGCACGTGGGGCCATACACGCCTGTCAGGCTGGCACGCCCCCCGCGCGACGGAAGCGCAAGCACTTCGTGCGCTTCCCAGTTGGAGAGGAGCGCGTGCGTGGTTCGCCCCGCGTCGCAAATCAATTGGCGGAGGCCGCGCCGTTCTTTCACATCGAGCACTTGCGCAACCAGAACGCCGCTCCGGGCGGTGAGGAACCGCCCGTTCTCCAGCCAGATTTCCTCTAGTCCGGGCAAAAGCCGCGCAGCGTTCTCATACACTTTCGCCAGCTTCTCTAAATCGAATCTGGCGGCGAACGGGCGTCCGTTTCGCGGAAGAGTGTGGCCCGGGGGAAATCCTCCTCCGCAATCGAGAACCCGCGGGATCCACCGCGCGGCTCCGCAAATCTCTGCGACTTCGCGGATCGCGCGTTCATAAACAGCCGCCGATGCGACGTTCGTCCGCAGATGAAAGTGCAGGATCTCGATCTCTGCTCCGGCTCTTTGAAGTCGATGGAGCGCGAGGATCGCATCGTGGGGAGCCAATCCAAACTGCGTAGGCCGGCTCGGCGTTTCCGGGTCGAATTCTTCCTCGGTCAAGCAGCGAATCCCGACGCGCCAGTTCAGCGACTTTGCCAAAGGCAGCAGGCGCTCGATCTCGCGCAGTGAATCGAAATTCACGGCCAGCCGGGGAACCGGGCGCCGGGGCAACCAATGGTGCTTCGCTGGACCGTTGACGAGGATTCGCTCCGGGTTGAATCCTTCGGCCAACGCCGCCTGCAATTCAAATTCACTGACCACCTCGAGGCCGCGGCCCTGACGGCGCCACCATTGCAGGAGCGGGCGGACGGGTTGGGTTTTGCAGGACAGCCAATGCCGGACGGGCAGGGCGGCGTTGTCGATACGTTTCAACTCCGCAAGCGCCTCGCGGATCGGATCGATGGAGAAGAGGTAAAAAGGAGTTCGATGGTTTCGAGCCGCTCGGGCCACGAGGCGCTTCCAGAAAGTGAGGATCTTGGCGGAATGGCCAAACCGAAAGCGGATCGCTCGTTTGGATGGAGAGGGCTTCAAGCAGGGATGGCAGCGTCCAGTATCCAGTTATCAGTTATCAGTTTTCAGTGCCAGGAGTCGCTGAACGTCCATACAGGAACACCGGATTCCAATTACTGATTACTGACCACGGATCACTGATAACTGGCCGTCTGCGAATTGGGCAGGCAGGATGCCTGCCCTACATCCCCATGATCTGATAGCCGCTATCGACGTAGATGACCTGGCCGGTGATCGCGGCGGCGCCGTCGCTGGCGAGAAACGTTCCCGCGGCGCCGAGTTCATCCGGCAGGACATTGCGCTTGAGCGGCGCGTGCGCCTCATAATGCTTGAGCATGTCCGTGAAGCCGGCGATGCCGCGCGCGGCCAGCGTGTTCATCGGGCCGGCGCTGAGGCAGTTGACGCGGATTTTTTGCGGCCCCAGATCGTAGGCCAGGTAGCGCGCGCTGGCTTCCAACGAAGCTTTGGCAACCCCCATGACGTTGTAATGCGGGACGACTTTCTCAGATCCGTAGTAAGTCATCGCCACGATACTGCCGCCCTCCGTCATCAACGGCGCGGCGGCGCGCGCCAGCGCAATCAACGAGTACGCGCTGACATCATGGGCGACTCGGAAGGCTTCGCGGCTGGTGTTGAGGAAATCTCCTTCCAGCGCTTCCCGGGGCGCAAAGGCAACGGAATGAAGCAACAAATGAAGTTTGCCGAACTTGGCGCCGACTTCGGAGAAAACTTTGGCGATCTCTTCGTCGCGGGTGACATCGCACGGCAGAATCAGCGTGTCCTGCCCGAACGTGCCGGCGAGTTCTGCGACGTTCTCCTTCAGACGCTCGCCCTGGTAGGTGAACGCCAGTTTCGCGCCGGCGCGATGCCAGGCCTGAGCGATGGCCCAGGCGATGGACCGTTTGTTCGCCACGCCGAAGACAACGCCGAGTTTTCCTGCGAGAAATGACATACCCCACCCTTCGTTAAAGCGTTACAAGGGTTAAATCGTTAAATCGGTTAAATGGCTCAGGAGTCGTGACCCGGAGGAACAATCCGGCTAAACCAGACTGCCACCACTCTGGCATCACGAAGCCGTGCGGGCTTTCTCAGGTTTTGCGCCTCGCGGTGGCCGATCCGTGCGCTCGCGTTTGCCTTCGCCTTTCGTGGCAGAGGCTTTCTCCGTCCCCGGCTTCGCGGCTGCGGACTCCTTTGCCGGTGCGGCTGCGGCGGGCGGAGTGGGCAGCGGCGTCGAACTCTCGACGCGGACTTTCAGAGTCGTGGTGACATCCGCATGCAAACGCAGTTCCACCTCGTAATCGCCGAGCTTCTTGATCGGCTGAGGCAGATGAATCTTTCTCTTATCGACCGCGGCCTCGAACTGATGCTTGAGTTCGTCCGCGATGGTCCCGGCCGTGACCGAACCGAACATTTTCCCGTCTTCGCCCGTTTTGACAGCGAGGACGAGTGTCAACTTGGAGAGGCTCTGGCTCAACTCCGTCATGCTGTTCAAATCATGGGCTTCGCGTTCCGCGCGGCGCTGGCGCAAGACCTCCAGGCGGCGCTTGTTAGCCCCGGTTAGCGGAATGGCGAGTCCTTGCGGGAACAAATAATTGCGGGCGAAGCCGGCGGCGACCTTGACCTGGTCGGATTCAGCCCCCAGCCCGATTACGTTGTGTGTCAGGATAACTTGTGTCTTCGGCATAAAACGGACGAATGGTTGAGCGCGCCGCCTTCAGCAAAGCAGCGCGGCGAGCGTGGCTCAGAATGGAACATCGTCTTCCTCTGGCGGCGTTTCTCCCTCTGCGGCGGGCGTTGTGGCCGCGGCCGGCGAGGCCGGCGGGCGGCTTCGGGGCGCCTCCGGGTTTCCGGGTTCGCGGTTGCTGCGCGAATCGAGAAATTGAAACGCTTCCAGGACGACGCCGAGTTTGCTTCGTTTTTGATTGGTTTGTTTGTCCTCCCAGGTTTCCAGGCGCAAGCGGCCTTCCACCATGAGCGGACTGCCCTTCTTCATGTATTGGCCCAGGGTCTCGGCTTGTTTTCCAAAGGCGTCGATGTCCACGAAAGTCACTTCTTCCTTCAACTCGCCGGAAGCCGAATCCCGCCAGGACCGATTGACGGCCAGTCCGAGCTTGGCAATGGCCAGGCCTTTCGGGGTGTAGCGCAACTCGGGATCACGGGTCAGATTCCCGATCAAAATCACTTTGTTGTAGCCCGCCATAAGGTGATGGGGTCAGGCGGCGGCCTTCTTGGGCGCGGGCGCCGAGGTGAAGACAACGCGGAACACCTCTTCATTGAGGGCGAACCGGCTGCGGAGCGAGGCGAGGGCGGACGGCTGGCTCTCGAAAATCACGTTCACGTAGAATCCGGAGCTGAGTTTCTTGTCCGCCACCCGCGCGAACGGACGTTTGTCCATCTTTTGCACGGTTTCGACTTTGCCGCCCGCAGCGGCGATTTCGGCGGAGATCTTATCGATCGTCTCTTTGATGCCTTCTTCCCGTCCGGCGGTATTCAGTATGAACAAGCCTTCGTATTTTTTCACTTAACTTTCCTTTGCGGATGGAGCTTCGACGGCTCCGTTAAAATCATTCATTGCCTTCTGCGCACCGACCATGACCCAGCATTCCATCTGGAGAACGGCGCGTTCCAGCACCAGTCCCAACAACTTCGTTTCTTCTCGCCGAAATCTCCCCAGCACGTGATCGGTGATCTCACGGACGCCATCTGTCCGCCGGCCTACCCCGATCCTCAACCGCGCGTATCCCCGCGTGGCCAAGTGCTGCTCAACCGATTCCAGACCGTGATGCCCGCCGGTGCTGCCGCGCGTCCGCATCCGAATCTCGCCCAGCGGCAAATCGGCGTCGTCCACGACGACCAGCAGCCGGCTGACAGGAACCTTGAAGTAATCCGCCAGCGCCCGGACCGCCGTGCCGCTGCCATTCATGAAGGTCTGCGGCTGACCGAGCAACAGTTTCCGATCTTCAAGTTCCGCGCGCGCCAGGCGAGACTGAAATCGGTCTTGCGCCTGCCAGCTTGCGCCCAACCGAGCGGCAAACCGATCCAGTGCCATGAAGCCGACGTTGTGTCGCGTTTCGGCATATTCGGCTCCCGGATTTCCCAATCCCGCGATGAGATACATGTTCTCCATTCATGGGAGCCCGTGGCGTGCTCGGCCGGCTGTCTCCGGTCCGCCGGATTACTTTTTCTTCTCCGGCTTCTTTTCGCCTTTGTCGGCAGCTTTCTCCGCGCCTTTGTCGGCGGCCTTCTCCGGCGCTTTCGCTGCGCCTTTGTCCGCGGCCTTCTCGGCCCCCTTTTCCCCGGGCGCGGCTGCCCCTTCTTCCTTCTTTTCGCGGATCATTTCGGGTTCGCCCGGTGCTGCCGCTGCGGCAGCCTCTTCGGCCGCTTCCTGGGCCTCGGTCTTCGGCATGGCGACGGAGAGCACGACGATTTTCTTGTCGCCCAAAATCTCGGCGTTTTCCGGCGGCTTAATCTCGCCGATGTGAATGGAGTGGCCGACTTCGAGGTGGGATACATCCACCGTGATGACTTCCGGAAGGTCTTTGGGGAGAGCGCGGACTTTGAGGCGGAAGAGGACGTGTTCAAGGACTCCGCCGCCGGTCTTCACGCCTGCGGCCTCGCCGACGGTTTCCACGGGAACCAGGACAGTGACCTTCTCGTTCTCAACAACTTCATGGAGGTCAAGGTGGAGGACTTTTCCGCTCAACGGATGGTGTTGAACTTCCTGCACAAGCGCCAGGCGCCGGGCTTTGGAGTCATTCTCGACTGACAGGTCGAGCAGAATGTTTTCCGAAGCCGAGTGGTGGATCAAGTCTTCGAGATCCTTCTGATTGATCTCGAGGTTTTGCGGCGGATTATGGCGCCCGTAAATGACCGCCGGGACGCGCGAACTGGCCCGGACTTTCTTCAAGCCGGCCCGCCGCGTTAACGAGCGAGGATACGCTGTCAATGATACAGATTTCATGCTTCAAACCTTCAAACCAGGGCGCCGCAAAACTCAGTCCGTGCGCCCGCCCTTGAACTCAAAGAGCGAAGTCACGGACGAATTCGTATTGATTCGCTTCATGGCTTCGCCCAACAAACCGGCCACGGATAACGTGGTAATCCTGATTCCGTCAAAAACAGGGCGCAGAACAGTATCAGTCGTTATCAACTCGTCAATATTAGAATTTCGGAGCCGTTTGACCCCCAGATCATTTAAGATCGCGTGAGAAACACAGGCCAGAATCCGCTTGGCCCCCTTGCGCTTGAGCAACGCCGCTGCCGCCGTCAGTGTGCCCGCCGTTTCGGTCAAATCATCCACCAGGAGAATCGTCTTGCCGCGGATTTCCCCGATAACGGTCATGGCTTCGATGTCCGTGGCGTTTTTCCGGCGCTTCGCCACGATAGCCAACCCCGCTTCCAGGACCTGAGAATAAGCGTGCGCCATCTTCAGCCCGCCTACGTCCGGACTGACGACGACCAATTCCGGCAACTGCTTGGCCTTCAGGTATTCGTACATGACCGGCGCCGCGTATAAGTGGTCCACCGGGATGTCGAAAAACCCCTGAATCTGCTGCGCGTGCAGGTCCATGGTCAGAATCCGGTTCGCCCCGGCGGCGACGAGCAGGTTCGCCACGAGCTTGGCGGTAATCGGAACGCGGGGTTGATCTTTCCGATCCTGCCGGGCGTAGCCATAAAACGGGAGCACCGCAGTGATTCGAGAAGCGCTGGCCCGGCGCAGCGCGTCCATTATGATGAACAACTCCATCAAGTGATGGTTTGTCGGCGGAGACGAGGATTGCACGATGAAAACATCTTCGCCTCGAACGTTCTCTTCGATCTTCACGAACGTCTCGCCATCGGGAAAGGCGCTGACGGTGCATTTTCCGAGTTCGAGGCCGATCGACGCCGCGATGGCCTTGGCCAATGGCAGATTGGAAGTCCCGCTAAAAATCTTCACAAATTGGTTTGGAGTTCTGGGTGCCTAAAACAAAAAACCACCGTTCAGGTGGATCGCCAGCAGTAAAAGCTGGGGACGGACTCTAACAACGACCCGCCAGGGCGCAAGCGGAATCTCGTTCACTCAGAGATACAGCGCCGCCTGGACGTCGCGGACCAGCACGCTCATGAAGGGGTAGCGCTTGTCGGGATCACGTTCGAGGCATTTGAGAATGGTCTTTTCGAGCGCGGCTGGGATGTCCGCATTCAGCTCCCGAGGCGAGGCGAAATCGAGCGACCGGTCCAATTGTTTGCGAAGAATCTCGTCCGGCGTTTCGCCAAGGAACGGCTTTCGCCCGGTCAACAGTTCGTACGCGGAAACGCCGTAAGCGAAAATATCCACGCGATGATCGAACGGCTGGCGCAAGAGTTGTTCCGGCGCCATGTACGCCGGAGTGCCGGGATTATTGGCGCTCTTGCGCGGCTTGTCTGGCTTGGGCTGGGCGAGATCGAAATCCACCAGGCGCACGCTGGCATTGCGCGTGACCAGCACGTTTTCCGGTTTGAAATCCAGGTGCATGAACCCGCAGTCCTGCACGTGTTCCAGGGCCAGCGCCGAATCGATCAGAATGTTCGCGACGTTCTCCGCCAGAATGGGATCGTCGCGCGCGAAAAGCTGCTTCAGGTTTGAGGCCTCGACATACTCCATCAGGAGGTAATGGGAGCCGTTGATCTTGCCGTGCCCGACGTAGCCGATGACGCACTCGTGGTGGTGAATCTGGGCGAGGACCTGGCAGCCGCGGAGGAACCGTTTCTTCTCGGTGAAGTTGAAGAGCGACGAATTCCGGAGGCGCCGGAGCGAGTAGGTTTGCCCCTTTTGGTCCGTCGCCAGCCAGATGTCCGCCATGCCGCCGCTGGCGATCAACTCTTGGAGATAGTATGGCCCGAACTGGGTTGGTTTCTCCCAACCTTTGGCGTCCATGTTGTTCGGTGAATCCGATTGCATTGCCCGGTGGCCGTTGCGTGTTTACCAAGTCTGCACATCCCATGCCACTTCGAAGTCAGGGCGAAGAGAAAAAACGTGAAATCCTGGGCTTCGCCGGGTTCCGCAAGCTCGCAGCGCAGCCGTCTCGGCTGCAGGCTCGGAAGGCGTCTCGCCGTTCGACTGAAAAACGGGGCGGGACGCCCCTAACTCGCAGGCGAGATCGCCTGCGCTACTTCAAATGAATGGCGGGGCTTTCGCTTCACGGTCAAAGCGGTCGCGGAGACCGCGCGATTTCCAGAACCTCCCGCAAGCGTTTCGCCACGATGCGGTGCTCACCGGGCTGCAGCATCCAGACGCTCAACTCGATCATGGGCGGGTCGCCGGCCGAGGGGCGCACTTCGATCCTTGGCTCGCTCTCGCGCAGCCGTTTCAAGATGTCCGAGCCTTTTTCGGAAATCACTTGCTTGTCCCATGTGATCCGAAGGTGGGGTGATTCGTTGGCGATCTCCGGCACGAACGCCTCCGTCTTCACGCCGCGCAGATTCTTCAAGACATTGGCAATGTGCCGGACGCGCATTTCCCATTCGCGCCATTCGGCTTTGTGGTCGCGCTTCAGATACGACTCCAGGGCCGTGAGCAGCCCCACGATTTCTTCTTTGCCGACCTTGGCCGCGCGTCCGATGGTGTCGGAATGCGGGGAGCCATTCAAGAAGGCCGCTTCAATCAGATCGCGGCGGCCGAGCAGCAAGCCGGAACATTGCGGCCCGCGCAAGCCTTTGCCGCCGCTGAACGTCACCAGATCGAATCCCAGGCGGACGTATTCGGACAAGCGCGCCGGCGGCGGAACGTCTGCGGCCGCGTCATTGAACGTCGGGACACCCGCCTTTTTGCCAATCTCGACAAACTCCTTGCGCCGCACCTGGCCTTTGTTCTCGGCGTTGTTGAGGAAAAGCATCATTGCGGTCTTCGGATTGATCGCGGACTCGAGTTGCGGGCGCGTCTCGACCTCGATGAGCTGTATGCCGACGGCGCGCACGGCGTGGTCATAGGCGAATCGGTGGGATTTTTGAATGATCACCTCGTTCTTCATTCCGGCGGTGTCTGGGAGCCGTCGGATTTTGTCCTGATCTTTGCCGGCGACGCACGCCGCCGTTCCAAGTGTGAGCGCCGCCGCCGCGCCCGCAGTGACCAACGCCGCCTCGCAACCGAGCAGATCCGAGATGCGCTTGCTCACTGCTTGCTGAAGCTCAGGAATGGACACGTGGGCTCGCGCCGCCTCTTCCATAGCCTGGACCACTTCGCGTGGCATGAGCGACGCGCTGAGCGTCGTGAAGGTTCCCGCCGCATTGATCAACGGACGAACGCCGAGTTGTTCGTAAATGTTCTTGCCGGCTTTGGCGGCCTTCATCGGCGTGTAAGCTGTCTGCGCCGCCCAGGAATTGCGAACCGAAAACATCCCGGCCATCCAGGAAGCCAAACCCGCCGTATTGACAAACTGCCGTCGGGTCCAATGCGAAGATAGGTTGCTCATATTAATCCTTCACTCTCCACAACTTGATTAGATACCACTCGAAGAAGGCCTCGGTTGTTCCGGTCTTCTTCTTTCTTTAGCACGACGGTTCCTGTGGGCACGAACCGACCTTACCACAACTCGCCTAGCCAGTCACCGTGGTTGTGTTGTGCTGATCTTGGTGATCTCCGAGAGGTTCCTTACGCCTCACCGCGCGTTGATCCGATTCGTCGAAATGACTTCGGGCCGGGCCAGAAACTCGAAGTAGCGGGTCCGGTGCAGGGCGAGTGTAAAGTCCAGACTCTGGACACTGGCATTCACGCGGAGGGAGAAGGTGCGCTCGCTTTGACTCACGAACGAGTTCGCCAATTCGGCCTCTTGGCCCTGATCATCGACGGCTTTGACAAGGGTGATTTCGTAATCGGGTCGGCCTGGCTTCACTCGAAAGTTAAAGTGGCGGTCGCCAGGCAGTCCTGGTCTTCGCGCTTGTCCGGTGTATTGCAGCACGGCGCCTTGCAGGTTCGTCTCCAGAACGCCTTCCGTGCTGTTAGTTCCTGAGAGGGCCACGCCCCGCAAGTTCCAGATTTCCGACGCCCCAAAGTTGGACCGCTGCGAAAACCCGACGCGCAGTTTCCAGGCAGACTCGGCAGGCCAAGGATGCGGTTGCAACTCCCCGAACTCCACCTCTGGCTCCGGCGAACTGCTCCACAGGCTCGCAATCACGTTGCCCGTCGCGTCGCGTGCCTCCACGCTGGCGATTTCCCATTCGCGCGTCGGACTGCCATTGCGCGCGACCCGAAAACCGGCGCGTGTCTGGGACACGGTTGGATTCCGCGCCGGCCTCCAATTGTTGGCGCCGCGACCAACTCCCGCGGTCAGATCGAAGAGGGTCACCGAGAGGTCACCCTCGATTGCGGTCTGAGGCAAGGGCCGGGCCGCCCACTGGGGATAGTTGCCCGGAGTTGGATTGCGCACGAAGAATTCACCAATCAGATCAGCCTCCGGATATCGCGGTCCGGGTTCGTAAATCTGCAGCCGAAAGGTTCCCTCCCGTCGCGGCCAGAATTCGCTGGCCCAACCTTCCACGCAGTTGCCGGGCGGCCCCACGCGCATCATGGAATAGCCGCTGCTGATGCCAAAGCCGTCGGCGTCACACAAGACCAGTTGCGGATCGCCGCTCGCCAGCCCGTTGCCGCGGCGCTCCAGCCAGAACACAACGGAGGGCCGCGACACCTTCATCACGCTTCGCTTCACACCAAGTTTCTCAATGAGTTTGCGCGGCAGAAGCGAAACAACGCGCCTCCAGATTTGTTTCTCATAGTAAGAATGCTCTGTGCCGTAGGTCACCTGACGCAGAGTCATCGTCGTCCCGTCGGAAAATGTGACCGTGTGGCCGATGGATGTTTTGGGCGGCAGCAGAAAAAGCGCGATCCCTGCGATCAGGAACAGCGTAATCAGGGCGAACCAAACAAGCATCCGGATGGCAGGTCTCGTCATGGAAAGCTTTCTTGGCCTGCAGCCGTCTTTCATCACTTCCCATGAACCCGTCTCCCGGACCGTGGCCTTTAGGCCGCTTCAACGCTCGACTCCGGGGAGTGCGCGGAAGCAGCCTGAAGGCTGCGGTCCGCTCGGCTTCAGGTTCATGGGCCGTAAAGAGCGCTGCTCGATCGCGAAGCGCCGAGGAGTCAGTTTATGACTTTGTATTTTCCCGCGCGGCGCCAGTCCGGCCAGCTTAATCCGTTGGGATCCCATGCGACCTTTCCGCTGAACAGCGTCAGGACGCATTGCAGTCTTCGATGGCCCGTCATCTTCGCGTGGCCGGAATCGACGAAGCCGAATTCGCCGTTCTCGATCTTCAAGACCGCCACGTCCGCCGCCGCGCCGCCGCTCAGTGTTCCCAACTCGGTCCGGCGAATTTGCCGCGCAGGATTGATCGTGGAGCGCATGACGATTTCCGGGAGCGGCATTCCCAGATTCAGAAACTTGGACATGGTCGTGAGCATGCCGGCATCGGGGAGGAGCGCGCTGCGTTTGTGGTAATCCGTGCTGATCGAGTCCGGGACAAATCCTTGCTTGAGCGCGGGCACGGCGACGCGAAACCAAAAGCTGCTGTTCCCATGCCCCACGTCAAAAAGGACGCCACGGCGTCGCGCTTGCCGGGCAAAGTCTTGAACCTTTCCGTTTTCGTCGAGCAGCGGGATATGCTCCGCGTACATGTGCGTGTGAATATCGCCGGGCCGCATGTGTTTTAAGAGCAGATCTTCATAGCTCCGGCCCGGCACTTCGCGGAAATCGACCATGACCGGCGTCTGGCTCAACTTGCCCGCTTCGACCGCGCGATCTACCGCCGTCCAGCCAGGCTTCAGGAAGTGAGCGGTTTTCACGCCCACGATCAAATCGGGGAATCGTTTGATCATCGCGACGGCGGCCGCGGGGTCCATTTCGCTTTCATCCTGCTCGATTTTGCCCATCATGCCTGCGCCGACGATGTTCAAAAACGCGAGCACGCGGTTCGTGGACCGGTCGATGACCTTCTCTTTGAATTCAGGGAACGTTTTCCAACCCGAACTCCCGGCATCCACGACCGTGGTCACGCCATTGGGCAAGGCATACACATCCGGGACAACGCAGAGGTCCGGACCGCCGGCGAACACGTGAGCGTGAATATCGATCAAGCCGGGCGTGACGAAATAGCCCGCGACGTCCACAACCTTCTTCGACTCCGCAGCCGAAATAGATTTGGCGACGCGAGCGATCTTGCCAGAAGCGATCGCCAAGTCCATTCGCGCGTCCACCTTGTTGGCGGGATCAATCACATGGCCGCCCTTGAGCAAGAGATCGTAAGGAGGCGGTCCGGGACGAGATTGGATTGCGGCGCCATTGCGTCCGGCAGGACTCGCGGTCAAAAGGCCGCAGGACAGCATAATGAAAACAGCCGAAATCAATGCCAGCAACGAAAGGCAACTGTTGTCGGCCCTCCCGTAGAATTCATTCCTCCTCATGTTGCTTTGTTGTTGAGCACAGAAAGAAAGGCGCGGTCCTCGACGATGCGAATGCCAAATGGCCTTTCCAGTCGAAGCAAATCCTGGTCGCGGCTCACAATGTATTCCGCCTGGGCAGCCAAGGCACACTCGACGAACTTGAGGTGTCAATGACGGCTCGAATCTTTCTTTTTGCGCGCCCGGACCTTTTCAATCGCGGCCTCCACCTTCTTCCGAGTCTTGCCGGTCTCATCTTGCCCTGGTCCGCCGCCGGCGTCGATCACAGCGGACAATTCTTCGACAACCGGTGGATAAACCGGTGTGAGCAGAATGCTCTCGCCGGCCTCGGTCACTCGCAACACTGCACCGGGCTTGAGCCGCTTGCTTTTGCGGAAGGCTTCCGGAAGGACCACTTGGCCATTGGCGGCCAACCTCACCGTTGTCGTCATACGCCGAAGATTGTCTGAACCTGTTGCTCCGTCAATGAAATGACCGCGCACAAATGGGCTTTGCCCTGGCAGCCCTGCGGCTCAAACGGCACTGGAAGGAAAATGGGTTTTGAAGAATGCGTCTGCTTCGGCGTCCGGCATCGAGTTCCGGCGGGAATCCCAATCTTCCTCCAGTTGCCAGAGCACGGCCTTCACCGCCTGCGCCAGTCGGCGATGCGGAAACTCTGGATCCAGCACGGTCGTGAGCATAGCCCGAGTCGTTCGGATCATCCAGGGCTGAATTTGATCAGCGAGTTGCTGATCCTCGTCGGTGGGTGCCTGAAGATAGAAGCGTTGCCGGTACCACTTCCTAAAGACTTCACACTGCGAAAGCCATTGCTCGACGTACTGTGCGGCGATTCCCTCCAGACTGGGAGATTCAACTGATCGATCTGAAACAACCGGCGCGCGAATCATGGCATCATCCTGCCATTCTCAATCGAGCAAAACAAGCTGGAAGCTCGTAAAGGGCGAGAGGCCGTTTTAGGGCTTTAGCTTCTGGAGTTCCGCAGTTGCCTTTGCTGCGATGGGCTGTCCCTGCCAGGATCCTCTTGAAACCCCCTCTGTCTGAGCGTCACGAGAGAACAGGACATGAGGTCCCCCAGACACGTTGTCTGTATCCGGAAAAGCGGCACCTACTGAGAGGTTCGTGCGGCAGCAATCAAGGTAATCTCGACCTTCGCCGTGCCGACCAACTTTGAAATCGCGATGCACGTCCGGGCCGGCGGGTCCGTTTTGAAGAAGCTCCGATAGACTTCGTTCATTTTGGAATAGTCGCTGATGTCGGTGAGATAAACTTTCGCTTCGACGACGTCCGAGAAATCGCGTCCGCCCGCCTTGAGCACGGCGCCCAGGCCTTCCATCGCCGATTTCGTCTGCGCTTCAATGCCGTCGCCGGAACCGACCTTGCCCGCGGGATAGAGAAAGCCACCGGCCTGAATCGCCTGGCTGAAATTCGCGCTCGGCTTCACGCCTTCCGGCGTGATCGCTTTTTTGGCTTCGCGATGGGCGACGAAGGTGATTTCGACCGGAGTTTCTCCCGGGAGTGCAGCGACGCCGACCGTGGTTCGCGAAGGCGGATCGGCTTTGAAATAGCTGCGATAGACCTGATTCATCTTTTCGAAATTCCCCATGTCCGACAAAAAGACGTTCGCGGTCACCACATTCGAGAAATCCATTCCCGCCGCCTTGAGGATCGCGCCGCAGTTCTCCAGCGTCTGCTTCACGTGCGCTTCAATTGGGCCTTGGACGAGTTGGCCCGTCTTTGGATCGACGCTGCCCTGGCCGGACAGGTAAAGCGTGTCTCCGGCCATGACGCCCATGCTGTAGGGCGCGTTGACGATGGGTTTCAGGCCATCCGGGCGGATTACTTCGCGGCGGTTCCGCGACGCGATGAACGTGATCTCGACGTGTGAGTCGCCCGGCAGCGCTGGAACCGCGATCGTCGTGCGCGCGGGAGGATCGGATTTGAAATAAGTGCGATAGACATCGTTCATCCTGGAAAAGTTTTTGATGTCGGTCAGATAGACATTTGCCTTCACGACGTGCGAGAAGTCGAGGCCCGCGGCCTGGAGCACGGCGCCGAGATTCTCCAAGGCCTGTTTGACCTGGGCTTCGAAGCCTTCGGGGTGCTGTCCGGTTTTAGGATCGCGACTGCCCTGGCCTGCTTGAAACAGAACGTCGCCGACCATGACGCCGGGACTGATCAATCCTGGTCTGGCGGGCGCGGTCTCGGTTGCGGGTTGCCCAGGGCGCGCTGGACGAACCACCTTCTTTTCCTGCGCTTGCGCGCCGGGCGATGCGGTCAGCAAGGACAGAAATAGAGCGGCGACCGAGAGACTACGCAGGGGAATTTGCATTTTGGCCATGCGAGGAGGTTAACGAGAGGACAGGTCGGTCTCAAGGGTAATCCAGAAACGGGAGTATCCCCTCAATCAACGACGGTGGGGCGAGGCTCCTGCGGAGCTTTTCTTCGATGGCATTGGCTCGGCAGAAGTCCTCGCCCCACCTTTGCTGAGCGAATGCAAAACCAAAGACATCAGGTGACATTGAATCGCGTGAATCCTAATCTCCGCGCATGCACCCACCCCGCATCGGCTATTACCGCTGGGTTATCTGCGCGTTGCTGTTCTTTGCCGCGACGATCAATTACCTCGACCGCCAGGTGATCGGCATCTTGAAGCCGACGTTGGTGAAGGAATTCGATTGGCAGGACGAACGCATTTACGCGGCCATCGTTTTCAGCTTCCAGCTTGCCTACGCCATCGGTCTGCTGCTGGCCGGACGCGTGATGGACAAAATCGGCACGCGCCGCGGATTCACGATCGCCGTGGTGCTGTGGAGCGTCGCCGCAGTGGGCCACGCCGGAGCGGATTGGTTCCCAGCCTTGAAATTGCCGACCATCAATCTGGATGCCACCACAGGTTTGTCCGTCATCCTGCTGTCCGGAGCCGCGGCGGGCTTTGCCCTTGCGCGCTTCGCCCTCGGCATCGGAGAGGCGGGCAATTTCCCGGCCGCGATCAAGACCGTCGCGGAATGGTTCCCGAAAAAGGAGCGCGCGCTCGCCACGGGAATCTTCAACGCCGGCACAAACGTCGGCGCGTTGGTCACGCCGTTGGTCGTGCCGTGGATCACGCTGCAGTGGGGTTGGGCGTGGGCTTTCATCGCCACGGGGCTGACCGGTTTCCTGTGGGTCGCGTGGTGGCTCTGGATTTACCGGCCGCCGGGCGAGCACCCGCGTCTTTCCCCGGCCGAACTCGCCTACATTCACAGCGATCCCGTTGAGCCCACAAATCCCATCGCCTGGGCCAGGCTGTTTCCGCATCGGCAGACCTGGGCTTTCGCCGTGGGCAAGTTCATGACGGATCCCATTTGGTGGCTTTACCTTTTCTGGATTCCGGATTTTCTCAATCGCAACCACGGTCTGGATCTAAAATCCATCGGACTCCCGCTGGTGGTGATTTATCTGGTAGCGGACGTCGGCAGTATCGGCGGCGGTTGGATTTCCTCGGCGTTGATCAAGCGCGGTTGGAGCGTCAACGCCGCGCGCAAAACCGCGATGCTGATCTGCGCGCTGTCGGTCGTGCCGATCATTTTCGCCGCCGAAGCTTCGAGCCTTTGGGTGGCCGTGGCGCTGGTCTCGCTCGCTGCGGCTGCTCACCAAGGCTGGTCGGCGAACATGTTCACGCTCGCCTCGGATATGTTTCCGAAGCGCGCCGTCGGTTCGGTCGTCGGCATTGGCGGGATGGCGGGAGCGGTCGGCGGCATGTTGATCGCGCTCGTCGTCGGCGAGATTCTGCAGCGCACCGGCAGCTATGTGCCGATCTTCATCATCGCGGGTTCGGCTTATTTGGCGGCGCTCCTGGTGATTCATCTGATGGCACCGCGACTCGCAGCCGCGCCTGTGGATGCTGGACGCGTTGGTGAAGCGTAGATTCCTCGCCGTATCGGGTCACCACCCGACGCTTGATTTGCGGAAGCGGTGCCGTTTTCCTCAGGGGAATCATGAGCATCCCTTTCCGCTTGGCCGTCGCTTGGACCCTCTCCAGTGCCACTCTTTTTGCTGCCGACCAAAACTGGCCCGTCTATCTCGGCGACGCCGGCAGCACGCATTATTCGACGCTCAAACAAATCACGCGACGCAATGTCCAGCGGCTTGAAGTCGCCTGGACGTATCGCTCCGGGGACGGGCGCGCCGACAACCGTTCTCAAATCCAGTGCAATCCGCTCGTCATCGGCGGCGTGCTTTACGGGACGACCGCCGGTTTGAAACTCATCGCGCTCGACGCGGCGACCGGCAAAGAACTCTGGCGCTTCGATCCCTTCGCCGGAACGCGCAACGCGAACCCCATCGGCGTCAGCCGTGGCGTCGTCTATTGGGCCGACGGCACCGACAAGCGAATTCTGTTCACCGCGGATCATTTCCTCTACGCCGTCAACGCCGAATCGGGAAAGGTCATCGAGGGCTTCGGACAAAACGGCCGCGTCGATATTAAGGAGGGCCTCGGCCGCGATGCGAGCAAGTTGTCGCTGAATTCCACCACGCCGGGCGCGGTGTATCGTCATCTGCTTTTCATGCCGATGCGGGTTGGGGAAGGCCCCGGACCCGCCGCGCCGGGCCACATTCGCGCCTACGATATTCGCACCGGAAGAATCGTCTGGCGTTTCAACACCATTCCGCATCCGGGCGAGTTCGGATATGAGACCTGGCCGCCCGATGCGTGGGCTTACATCGGCGGGGCGAACGTCTGGACGGGCATGGCGGTGGACGAACGGCGGGGTTTGCTGTTCTGTCCGACGGGCTCGGCCGCGTTCGATTTCTGGGGCGGAAATCGCATCGGGCAAAATCTTTTCGCGAACTGCCTCCTGGCGCTCGACGCCAACACCGGGCAGCGCGTCTGGCATTTTCAATTCGTGCATCATGACCTCTGGGACCGCGATCTGCCCGCGCCGCCCAATCTGATCACCGTTCGGCGCAACGGCAAAAAGATCGACGCCGTCGCGCAGGTGACCAAGTCCGGGCACGTGTTCGTGTTCGACCGCGAAACGGGCGGACCGTTGTTCCCGATCGCAGAGCGGCGCGTGCCGCCCTCCGATTTGCAGGGCGAATCCGCCTGGCCGACGCAACCGGTGCCGCTCAAGCCCGCCCCGTTCTCGCGCCAATTGTTCACGGCGAATGAGCTCACGGACATTTCGCCCGAATCGCACCGCGCCGCATTGGAGACGTTCGTCAAAGTGCGTCCCCACACGCCGTTCATGCCGCCCAGCAAGGAAGGCACGATTATTCTTCCCGGCTTCGACGGCGGCGCGGAGTGGGGCGGCGCCGCGGTCGATCCGGACGGCGTCCTGTATGTGAACGGCAACGAAATGCCCTGGATTCTCACGATGGTTGAAACGCGCCGGACGGGGAGCGGAGGATCGGCCAGCGGCGAACAGATTTACATGCAGATCTGCGCCGCGTGCCACGGCCTCAAACGCGAAGGCAACGCCGCGCAAAACGTGCCGACGCTCGTGGGCGTGGAGAAGAAGTTGAAGCCGGATGAAATCCTCAAATTGCTCGACACCGGCAAAGGCGTGATGCCGTCGTTCGCGTTCCTTTCGCCGGAGCAGAAGAAATCGGTCGCGGACTTATTGTTGGGTGGAACGGCAAACGCTCCGGTGTCCGGCCGCAGCGAGGAGTTGTCCGGCCAGGATGTGCTGGGGCGGGTTCCGTACGGGCACACCGGCTACAATCGCTGGCTCGACACGAATGGCTATCCGGTTTTGAAGCCGCCCTGGGGCACCCTCAACGCCATCGACCTGAATACCGGCGAATACAAATGGCGCGTGCCGCTGGGCGAAGTCCCCGAATTGATCGCGCAAAGCATCCCGCTGACCGGCACGGAGAACTACGGCGGACCGGTGGTCACCGCCGGAGGATTGGTTTTCATCGCGGCCAGCAGGGATGAAATGATCCGCGCGTTCGACCGCCGCACCGGCAAGATTCTCTGGCGGGCGAAGCTGCCTGCCGGCGGATACGCAACTCCGGCGACCTACATGGTGAACGGGCGGCAGCACGTCGTGATCGCGTGCGGCGGGGGAAAAATGGGAACCAAGAGCGGCGACGCCTACGTGGCCTTCGCGCTGCCGTCGCACAGGTGACGGTGCTCATCAGAATTCATGTCAGTCTGTGCTCACTTGAACCGGAGGCTGCTTTAGCGTGGCCCACTCAGATCGGCCAGACGGCCGCCAAAACCGGTCAGTTGGAGACAACCCCAACACTCGCCTGGGCTGGATCATCCGGACAGTACACCGTGATTCCGCCGGCTCGTTCAAAATCTCCGTCTGCCGAGGCCAATTGGGAGATTCCGTACAGCCTCATGCAGGCAACGACCATGGAATCATTGGTGAGCAAGTGAGTGGAGGAACGCTCATCCTGCGCACGGCTGAGGACTGACTCTTCGGTTGCGAGAAACAGTAGATTCAGGGATAGGATTCTCTCCGGATTTCGCCAATATTCAGTCAGCGTCGAAATAACGCTGAACTTGCTCCGAAGCCCTTTCACATCATTTATGGACTTGATATGTCCGTTTGAGTAGGCCTCAGCGAGCATGAACCGATGAGTGGCTTCGTTGATAGGTTGTCATGTCAATCCGTTTCCAACTCTAGAATCTCCAAAACTCGTGTTTGATCTTCTGCCAATTCTTGAGCGAGTTCCTCCAATCGAACGCACCCCCCAAAAGTCCGCGTCATCCGAAGAAAGAGCGTATCCACATAACTGGCCGACAAATCAACAACGCAGGAGCTGTGATCGCCATAGACCGAATCCAGCTTCACGTCCCATTCTCGAAACGCTCGATAGAGAGCATGGACAAGAATCCCAGGTTGTCCCCACACCTGAAACAACGGTTCTCCATAAAAAGCGCGATATTCCAGAAACGCTAAGAGGACTTCCGCTTTCGTTCTCACAGACATAGGTCAGATTTACATCAGTCGATTCTCTCGGTCGCGACAGTCCGAAGCATGACACTGTTTGACTCTAGCTGAAACGGTTTTGGGGACTTTTCACTGCCACCACCACCACCACCAGTGCGGCGGATGCTTTCAATTGAAGGCGCGACCGGGATTTGGTAAACGTGCCGCCTCATGAATGTTCAGGGAACCTGCACTCTCTCGGCGCCGCCCGCCCGCGTGTTTGAAGCGTTGATCAATCCGTCAGTTCTCCAACGGGTCATCCCCGGCTGCGAGAAAATGGAGAAGACCGGAACCGACGAATACAACGCTCATCTCAAGCTTGGCATCGCGTCGGTCAAAGGGAGTTACGTCGGAAAGGTCAAACTGACCGACCAGCAGCCGCCGCACAAGTTCACGCTGCACATGGAAGGCAAAGGCGCCCCGGGTTTCGTCAAAGGCAGTTCGGTGATCGAACTGAAAGAAGAAGGCGGCGGAACCAAGCTGAGCTACACCGCAAACGTCCAGGTCGGCGGGCTGATCGCTGCGGTCGGTTCGCGCGTCGTGGAAGCGGCGGCGAAGAAACTGGCCGGGGAGTTTTTCCAGAAGTTTGCGGAAACCATCAAGCATCCTTCGCCGGGCTCGTGAGGGTTCGACTTGTCCGTTCCGATCATTTGGACTGACTTGGACTTCAGCGTCATCCGCCAGTTGCCAATCGCCGGACGCCTAACGCCTATTGGCTATTGGCTATTGGCTATTCTACGGTCTGGGTTTGTCCTGTTCCGAGAGCCGGAAGGTCGCGTCCGATTTCCAAGGAACTTCCTTCAGATTCACCACCAGCGTCCGCGGCAGCAATTCGATCTCGTGCCCGAACAACTCGAACGTCACGGTGCCGGGCAGAAAGGTCGTGTCGAGGAAGACGACTTTCCCAAAGGGCACGTTGGTGGCAGGCGAATCGAACACGACCGTGTTTGTGAGGTGGGATTGCGCCAGGCGCTCGCCCGCGAAAATGAAGGTGAGATTCGAGATGCCGAATTTCTCGTGCGCGATCGAAATGCTCGGCTCAGACTGCGCGTCCGTTTGAAACCGGACGCGCCAGGGACCATTCACGTTGCGCCGGTGCTCGATCCACGGGTAAGCGACCAGATAAAGCGCCAGCGCGATGGCAAAACCCAGACCCAAATGCTTGCCCAAACTGTCGCGTTTCATCAGCAGCGCCCCACTATCCGCGCTCCAGAATGATGTCGAAGCGGCCCGACTTGAAGACGACGGCGCCGGCTTTGTGTTCCTTGAGATTGGTCAATCCCCACGTGCCATCGCGCAAGAACTCGCGCCGGGTGTTTTGCCGGGTTGGATTTCGATTCGAGAATTTGTTTGCGGCCATACTGACTTCAATGGGTTTGCGGACAAATCGGTGCGAAGAGTCGGGATTCTCGACCTACAAGCCAAGGCGAAAGTTTTCCGCGATGTAACCCCTCAGAAGCTGTGAAAAAATTGGGAATTGCCAAAACGCACTGTTGGAACTCCTTGATAGCCAAAACGGCCGAGCCAATGCCCTCGAAGGAAAGCTTCGCAGTGGGGATACCCCCAGCCCAGCTTTCGTGTTGCAAATTCGATGCGTCCGATAAACCATCGCGGCGGATTTAATCGAAACCAAACCAAATTACTGTTATGGCTCACGTCGTCACCTCGAAATGCGATGGGTGCAAGTTTACCGATTGCGTTGAAGTTTGCCCGGTCGCCTGCTTCTACGAACTCGACAACCAGTTGGTGATCCATCCTGACGAATGCATCGATTGCACGGCGTGTGTGGCGGAATGTCCCGTGGAAGCGATCTACGCGGACAGCGCGGTGCCGGACGAATTCCAGGCGAGCACCGAATTCAACGCGACCGAATCCAAGCGCCTCAAGGAGGCCGGCCAGGCTGCCATTACCGCCAAGAAAGAGCCTTTGCCCACGGCCGAAAATCGCAAAGCCGACCTCGGCTACTGACGCCACGCGTCGGATTCCTTGGTTGTCATTCCAATCCGCGGGAGCATGGCTGCTCCAATCAGTGACGAAGGCCGCCGGTTCTTCGCTGCTTTCAGTGGCTAAAATACAAGGGAGAGGGCCCACTGCGATTGAATTAAGCCTGTGGAGTTCTCCTGCTCCTAATCTTAGAGCGTGTCCGAAAATTGCGCGGGGTCCTGCGGCGAGGGATTTTGGCTGTGGCCAAGGCGGCGAGGTCCGAGCATCCCCAACGCGGGCTGTAAGGACCGAGCCAACGCAGGCCACGGACAAAAGACCCGCCGCCCGGAGGGTTTTCGCGCCAAAGGCCGCCTGGCTTCGTTGCTCCTCAGTCGAAGATCCAGGGAGGATATTCTCCTTCGTCGCGCCTCGCCATCCGGCCTTTGGCGCGAAAACAGGACCCCGCGGAATTTTCGGACACGCTCTTAGTCCCAATCCTAATCCTAATCGTTCAGACCCAAGCGCTTTTTGGTATAAGAGTAAGATTAGGATTACGATTAAGATTAAGAATCACGCTGAAAGTCCTGATTTCTCCTTCGCGATCCCAGGCGGAAGATTTGTCACACAATCGTAACGCTTTTGCCATAAGCTCGCCATCAAGCCGGCCTACGTTTCAGATCGTGACGAGCCTTTCCGGGCTGATCCGAGTTTGAAAAAGCGGGCCGGGAAACACTCAGCACAACAGAAAGGGAACCATGCAACGAAAGCAGCTTCGTAAGTTGCTGGCCGGCGGCCTTGGTGAATCGGCTTCCGCCAGCTTCCTCAACCCGGCGCAAGCGCTATCCTCCGATACGCTCCTGTACAAACTGGTCGAGAAAGGAATTCTGACGCTCCTGACGCTCGGAGTCTTGAACTGCGGCCAAGGTGCGGCGTTCGCCCAGTCGGACACGCCGGCTGCGCAACGGCCGGACGCGGAGAGAATCGAGAAGCTGGAAAAGGCGGTCCAGCAGCTTCAAAAGCAAAACGAAGAGTTGATGCAGTTAATCAAGGAACTCAAAGGCAAGGCGCCCGCAGCCCCAGCTTCAGCCCAGAGCACTTCCCCCACCGCAACACCCAGGTCGGCGGAGTCGGCAAAGGCCGACGCCAAACTCAAATCCGGCGCGGACCTCCGTCTCTTCTGGAAGGAGGGACTGCAGTTCGAAGCCGGCGATGGGAAGACCTTCAAAGGAAGGTTCGGCGGCCGCATTCAATATGACATGGCGGTGTTCGACCAGGACGCCGCGACTGAGTCCGTGGTCGGTGATGCCTCGGCTTCGACAGAGTTTCGGCGAGTCCGTCTTTATACGAGCGGGGAGATCAATGCGGGCCTGCCGGTCATTTACAAGACTCAGATCGATTTCGCCGGATCGAGTTTGAAGTTCGCCGACGTGTACGTGGGGCTGAACCAGATTCCCTATGTCGGAACACTGCAAGTGGGCCAGATGTACGAGCCCTTCAGCCTCGAGCAGAATACCAGCGACAATTACATCACGCTTCTCGAACGGTCGTTGCCCATCGAAGCATTCTCTCCGGGCCGCAATGTCGGCGGTCTGTTTCGCAACACTCTCTTTAACGAACGCATGACGTGGTCCGCGGGCGTGTTTGTCGATGACAAGAACGACAAGGGCGATGGAGACAGTTTCGACAGCAACACGCACTTTATGGGCCGATTGACTGGTTTGCCCTGGTATGACGAGGCGTCCGGCGGGCGGCGCTACTGGCACCTGGGGGTCGGCGGCGGTCTCATCGATCCCGAGGACAATACCGTGCGCTTCCGCTCGCGGCCGGAAGCGCATCTGGCGCCGAATTACGTCGATACCGGCAACTTTGCGGCGACGGATGTTTATCTCTCGAATGTGGAGTCCGTCCTCACGTCTGGGCCGCTGTCGTTGCAGGGCGAATATTTCCAAACGTGGGCAGAAACGACCGGCGGGCTCGATCTTTCCTTTGATGGCTTCTATGTCTATGGAAGTTGGTTCCTGACCGGCGAGCATCGTCCCTATAAGAAGCGCGAGGGCATCATTGACCGCGTCAAACCACTCAGGAATTTCTCTTTCGGCAAGGAAGGATGGGGCGCGCTCGAACTGGCCGCGCGGTATTCACGGCTCGATCTGAATGATCAAGGCATCGCGGGCGGACGTCTGGCGGATTACACCGGAGGCCTCAACTGGTACTTCAACCCGAACGCGCGCCTGATGTTGAACTATATCTATTCGGACTTGGACCGGAATCGCACCGAAGGCCACGCGCACAGCTTCCAAACCCGGTTCCAGGTCGATTTCTAGCCGTGAACCCGCAACCTCATCTGGAAAAATCGCTCCAGCAGGACATCGATCGCATCCGCGGCAAGGTCCTGGAAATGGGCAGCCGTGCCGAGCGGGCACTCAAGGACGGTTTGCAGGCCCTGGTGGAAGGGAATCGGCAGCGCGCCTACGCCATCATCCTGCGCGATCAGTACATCGACGAACTGGAGAAAGAGATCGACCGCCTCTGTCTGGAGTTTCTGGTGCGACAACAGCCCGTGGCCGGTCACCTGCGGTTTGCTTACGCGACCATCAAAATCAACGCCGAATTGGAACGTATCGGGGATTACGCCGAAAGCATCGCGCGGCAGGTTTTGAAGCTCAGTTCGCTCGAAGTGCATCCTCCGCTGGAGAAATACGTCGAGATCGCCAACCTCTCCATTCCAATGCTTCACGACGCCGTTCAGTCGTTTCTGAATCAGAACGCCGAGTTGGCGCGCGCCAGCATGGCGGTCGAAGAGAAAGTCAACACCCTCCGCGACCAGATCAACGCGGACCTGTTGTATGCGGAGAAGACGGGCAAAATCGGCCTGGAAGCATTCTCGCCCTTGACGATGATCGCGCGCCGCTACGAACGCGTCTCGGACCAAGCCAAAAACATCTGCGAGGAAGTGCTCTACTTGTGCACGGGCGAGTACAGCAAACACACCGGCACGGAGATGTTTCGCATTCTGTTCGTGGACGACGACAACGCCTGCCGCAGCCAGATGGCCGAAGGCATTGCGAATTCGCTGGAGCGGACCGGGTTTCTGTTCAGCAGCGCGGGTCTGGAACCGCGGCCATTGGACCCGGCGGCGGTGAGTTTCCTGGCGGGCAAAGGGATCGATATTTCCCGGCACGTTCCCAAGTCCGTGCCGCAAATTCCCAATCTGGAGCATTACCAGGTCGTCATCGTGTTCGGCAGTGAAACCCGGCAATCCTTCAAGCCAGACAAAAGCAAAACCATCGTGCTGGAATGGCCGATCAGCGATCCCTTGGCCTTGCGCGGCACGCCCGAACAAATCCAGGCTGCTTACGAGAAGACGTTTCAACACCTCCGCGCGCAAATCACCGATCTCGTGGAGGCCATTCTTGGAGAACCGAACGATTAACGAAACGACCACACGACGTATGAAACATCCATCACCGTTACACAAGGGAACCCCTTTGAGCATCCTTCCCATGAACCGTTCCTCCGGACCGTGGCCTTCAGGCCGCTTCAGCGCTGGATTCCGGAGAGTGCGTGGAAGCAGCCTGAAGGCTGCGGTCCGCACAATCTCAGGTTCATGGGGCGAGAGCATGGTTCTGAAACCGTGGAAACTTCCCATGAACCCGGTAGGGACGGATTGCACTCCGTCCCTGACCTTGCTCAGCGATCGAAAAGGCCATTCCAGAGACGCGGTGGAACGCGTCCTTAGAGCGTGTCCGAAAATTGCGCGGGGTCCTGCGGCGAGGGATTTTGGCTGTGGCCAAGGCGGCGAGGTCCGAGCATCCCCAACGCGGGCTGTAAGGACCGAGCCAACGCAGGCCACGGACAAAA